>Ga0164243_10016683_pt1 | contig 10050 bp, 6 predicted proteins | sample OricompcompostOP_FD_108781 | JGI IMG/M metagenome (GOLD analysis project Ga0164243, IMG submission 108781) | Organic Plus compost microbial communities from Emeryville, California, USA - Original compost - Organic plus compost (OP) | ecosystem: Engineered > Solid waste > Mixed feedstock >... | reverse complement strand
CGAAAGAGCCGGGCAGACTTGACTTCGAAGCCACGACATGACTTTACAGGGTAGACGCGTAAACCGATGATCTCATCCGTGGGAGGCGTTGCTGGAAGAAGTTCAGAAAAACCGGGTGCACGTTCGGCGCCGGGATTGCGGAAGAAGGGGCGAAAGAGGGGGCGAAAGAGGAAGACGGATGCCACGGCGACAGTAAAGAGAATGAATGCCGTCGATGGAGTATTGAAATTGTCGAGGAGTGCTAGCATGACTTACGGCCAAGGAATCGAAGCTTCACGGTAATCGGAGTAGGGGATAAAGCTAGGTCCATGACTATGACGGGCGCAGAAGCGGAGAAGATGGGAATTTTAATAAGTCACTTCGATGCGCGGAGAGACCACGGGACTGTCTAAAGATGACAAATCAAACATTTGGCACGCAAACAGCCTTAAACCTCTATGAACGCCGCAAAACACCCGGATTCGCCGGAAGGGGGAAAACACGCCGCTCTGATTCTTATTCGAGCAAAAACTATTTCCCAGCCCTGTAGAGCTGCCGTGTAAACGGCGACATTCGGTACGTGAAGGTCCAGAAACGAGGCTGCATGACTGACTCCGTTGGAGATCAAGGAGAGACCGAGCATCGGTGTTCCCAACATAGTGGCAAGGCCTGCGCTTTCAATTGCTACGATGATTATTTGGGCCATGCTGCTAGCATAGATATAAAAGAAATAATTATTCTCTAGCCTAGAGTATAATATAATATTTTTCTTCTGTCGCCCTCAAGCTACCCCTATACCTTAATACTAGTATTACCTTTTTCCCTATTATACTACTTATTAGTTGTTATTACAAGGGAAGAACTCCAGGTCCTGGTTTACTGCTCTACCGTCAGACCAATTTGAAAAGGCTTCCTCCCCACTGCATACTGGAATTGTAATAACACCGGGGGCACGGATATCATCATGGTAAAGCCGGTCGAAAACTTCGTCATCTGAAGGATCGAGTTCTATGTTCCCTCCATTTTTTCGGCCAGCTTTAATAAACGTTTCGACAGCCCTATTAACCATAGACGTTGGGGTATTAGTGACTACTATCTTCATCATTCTCTCGATGACATGTAAGGGAGAGTAGGATCATTGGAAAGAAGTCGGGGTCCATCTCGACGTTTGAAACTTACCCAGCTATAATGTCCTCCCTTGTGACGCCGCCCCAATCTTCTCCGTCAAGTAGGTATGATCCTGCTGGGTATCTGAGCGGCGTTAATCGACACGGCTGAGTTGTGACAACGGGTGGCGGAATACACTGTCGACCTCTTGTGTCTCCGGGGGCAGCCACTAGCGAGTAACCCCTGCCATTGTAGCAATAGAAGTCGTACTCGTGATCTGATATTTCCACTTTCCCGCTTCCACTACATGGTCCAGAGTCCACAACAGCCGGGTATTGACCTGTTTCCATCCAGACGGTCGGAATTGCAATGGCGTAGAACGCTCGTCTTCCCCTGCCCTGTGTCACAGTGTTGTTGAAGGCGCTGATATCTGCAATGGCGTTACCATTATGACTACCTGATGTTAATCTGCCGTCCTTGGTGAGGGTTTCGAGAAGGTCGAGGAGTTTGTTGTCTTGGCCCAGAAAGATATCGAATAGCAGCGTTTCGGACTGTTGTTTCCACAATGTAATAGTTTTATCGACAATGGAGTTGAAGTTAATTTCATTCAAAGTTGCCTGCCTATTTCCAACATCACATATTAGTCAATATCTCTCGACGTTAATTGTAAGTGTTTGAAAAAGTCCGACTACCGGCATTATTAAAATAATGGTTTTTGGGAGGGAAGCCAGGCCCCTCGGGGTACTTACGAAAGCTGTCTTCTAGCATAGCTAAATGCAGCCGTGGCAGTCGCCTGGGACATGTCCTTTGCAACATCAACAAATAGTTTATCGTCGATTAAACTTCCAAAAACTGTCGATTTTAGCTAATGTAAGCCCTATCTTGCATATGAAAATTGTAATGGATTTGAAGATACTGGACTAGTTCACTTACCACCTTTATAGGCGACTGTCCCTGCAACTGTGGCGGGTATGAAAAATAAGTCCAGAAGGAGTTGTAGTGAAGAAAGATCCGACTTCTTCGGCGAGAATGCCTCGATAAACTCATTACTCGTAGCCTGAACTTGGTTACCAACTGTCTCGAACGTGTCGTAAACAGTGCCGATAATCTACTCATCAAAGATTGGTATTGTTAGTAAACTGCATCGACATCAATGAGGGGTGTCTTGCCAAATCGGCACCTTACCTGGTTAACTCTGACGAGGGCGTTCCAAACAAAATAGGATGCAGCGCCCGTTTTTGATTCTGGGGCATCAAACTCCGTGTTGTGCACTTCACATTTACTGGCAATGCAGTTGTTCCCCAGGCGCCCGACAAGGCTACACTGCGCATCCTCTGTCTGGTGGAAAAACTGACTTGCGGACTCCGAAAATGTCGAGTTTCCAGAAGGCCGGTCACAAGTTTTCCATCTGTGCATCATATCGTTCCACGCCGCGCCCGCCTCCAGGGCGTCCCAACGTTCTTTCGGCAAGTAACTCGTTGGCATCGTAACTTCACGCTGAGTACACTGCCGGTTGACCCACGTGCCTGTTCTTTTCTCCAAATCGCAAGCTTCAGGCTGGCTTTGGCCGAGGTTGGGGTCAATGATGGGACCGTCGTCACCGCCACCTCCACCGGGACAGCTATTCATATGAACAGTGGCACGACCCGAAATCGGATTCACAGCAATCATGTCGGCGCGGCCAACGCCGCCAATGTTGGCAAAGATGGTGTCCCGGCCGCCCGTTGCGCCGTTGTACAACTTACCCTTGGGCGCCCAGTAGAAACTGCTTCCTCCTGTCTGCATCTGGCCACCGTTAATCCAAACATGCGTATCACCTGTGAACTTATCAGTCCAGAGGAAGTCGGCGCGGCCATCACCTAAAGGTTCGTTAATATAATTATCGTAAACACCATAAAAGGCAGGAAAGAGACAATACGAACCGTTGACATCAGCAAACAAATGATTAGCTCGATCTTTCTTCTCGCTGAATTTAATCTGCCCCATATAGACACCGGCAGTTCCTTTCTTGTTGAGCCAGCCAGTGGACCGGCCGTCTTTCTCCATACAGATGTAATCAACCCGGCCATCACCACTATATGATAAAGTAAGCTTCTATATCGTGATGCGTAGCGAAATGGATATAAGTGGACAGATTTAAATTCGAGGATAGGGCAGGGAATAGGGAGATGTGACTGGGTTGGGAAACTGGGGAGAAGGTAATATGTAGTCAAAGGTTTCGGTGAAAGGAATGATGATAGTGAGACAAAATAACTTACTCAATGTCAGCATAGCGAACACCAAGATCGCGGAACCCAACACCCCAACCCTCTGCGCAGTTAGGGCCGATTGACTGGCCAGAGCTCGCGACACGGGTCTTGGCGCTGAAGGAGAACTTCTTCGCTGCGGAATCCCAACGAGTGAAGTAGACATCGGCGCCGCCGTTTTTTCGGTCTGTGACGATGACGTCGCATTTGCCGTCACCGTCCCAGTCACCGAACTGAACTGCTTTACGATTCGCGTTCGTATTGAGCACATTTCGGTGCTCGTCCCATCCGTAAGTGACTATGCCTGGTGGGTTTGGATTCCGGAAGATGGTCAAAACGCCTTTACTGTCGACAAAAATGTAGTCATCGTTGCCGCTGCCATCCATATCGCAGAAGAAGATTCCGTCTCCCTTTTGGTACGTGCCGCCGCTACCAAGGTTCTTCCACGCGTGGACTTCGTACTTGGCTGTATCTCCATCGAACGCACGTCTTATGTGGAGATAATCGCGCCTCCCGGAACCGTACACCTTACCGAAGCGGATCCCAACTCGATCTGGCATCCTAACACCTAGGTGTGTAACGCCTGAATCCAACCAGTGTGGTTTCAAAGTCTTCCCTGCAGGCCTTTGGTTGATATGTGTTGTGACAGCACCGTTTTCGTCCATATATAGCCAATCCGAGCGGAAGTCGCCATTAACATCGACCAGCATAATGCCAGCGTTCTGACGCCCTTCGCCGGCATGGATAACTCCAAAGTCCTGCCAGTACGAAGGCCGGTCTCCAATACCTCCATTCCGGTAGCACGTAAGAGCATTGTTTCCATCCATGATGCAATAATCTAGGCGTCCATCGCCATCGATGTCACCAAGACGAACATGTTCTCGACCTTTTCCATTCACACCCTTCCTATACTCGCCGAGGTTCTCGAATGTAGGTGGGTTCCCCCCCCTATTGATAGATACTTCGATCGACGCCCAGGTTGTAATGCAAATAAAATCGTCGAGACCATCATTGTTGACGTCACCCCAACGGATTCCAGCAGTAGGGCAGTTGTGCTTGGGATCGATCTTGACTTTCGGTTCAAACACGCCGTTGCCCTTGTTGACCTGCATCCACATGCCAGTTGAATCTTTGTACACAAACTCTTCATTTTCGCCACCACGGCCGTTGCCAAAGTTGACGAGCTGAGCGAAGTCCATTGAGAAATCCCCTTTGAAAGTGCCTTGAAGGATTATACCACCACTCTCCGATTTGTGAATATACTTTCCATCATCGACAATGACAGACGAAAGGGCCTTCAGGATCTCCATGCCAGACCGTTTATCCCCGAAGGCACTCCCAAGCTTCTTGTCACATGTAGCAGTGGCGACAGAAACTGAATCATCAAATCCAGCATAGGATGGAGGGGCAAGGAAGCCAGCTTGATAGGCCTTATTGATACCATCGTAAAACTGGCGGGCCATCTTCTTGAATCCGTCATCACTCGGGTGTGTTCCATCAGGAAGTTGGTCAACCGTAATCCAGCCATTATCCATCTCAGCAAGCACAATTCTCCAACCTTGCGTGCGGAGGCGGCTGACTAGAGAGCGGTATTGGGTGTTGATTTGAACTGCATTACTTGGCTGGGACTTAAGTGGTAAGAGTGTAGAGACAATAAAGGTAGCGTCTGGCACTTGAGATCGCAAGTAGTTTAGTAGGTTCATCATCCGGTCGCCAGCTGTGGCGACATTATTGCTATAAATAGCATCGTTTGTACCGACATTAATGGTAAAGACATTAGGGCGGAGGCTAGGAACGGATGCCATAGCTCTATTGTGGACTTGGTCGATAAGGTAGCCAGGCCAACCTTCATGGTCCTGAATCATTTGATGCGCCTCATGTCAGTATGTGGTGAGTGATAGTTTTAAGCTAGCTCTACTAATGGGAAAGCACGCTCAACTGTATCTCGTAGAGGGTATTATAATAGGAAGTGTGGATGTGGGTTTTTAGTTCAGGGGGTAAGGTAGAAGTAGGGAAGAGAGGGGGGCTATATTAGCACGTACATTATCATTCATGTCTCCCTTTCGCTGGCTGCCAACCATGTTCACTTTCCAGCCGTCAAAGCGAAGTTGCTGGCGAAGGTATTTACGGTACCCAGTTTCATCTGAAGATCCCATACCTTGAGTGATAGAGGCACCGAGGGGCATAATACGGAGAAAGAAGGTGTCAGCGCGTTTGTGGAGGGAAGAGAGGGAATCTCCAAGCGTGCTATTTTCAAGGTTCCCTTCAATGGACTGTGAGAGAGTCTTCAGGCTGTGGGAATTTCCTGCCGGCATAGCAGCCGTAGGCGAAATGCCCACAGTGAGGAAAGTGGCACCATAGGCCAGAAGGAGAGACAAGCGCATTATTTTTTTAAACGAAAGGCGAGAGCAGTAGTCTCATGAAAACAGGATAGAAAATGAGCGACAAGAGTAGCACTGAGGAGCAAAATCTCACAAGACAGGAAACAAAGAAGAGGCGATTAACCAGTTTTTATCTATTCACGATGCTCGCCTTCTTGTGCGATGGAGTTCTACGGCGGGAAACCCCCACGTTCAATCTACATCCTTCCAAGCTCTGCGCCAGGAGACCCCGAACAACTGATCAAGTTAAAAAGGAGAGAAAGAAAATAATAAAACTGATGTATCTATCATGCAATTAGGGTTCGCGTAGAGATTGAGGTCCACGATATGAGGTGCTGCCGAGGAAGGATTCTACCTAATGGCCATTCCTCCAGTGCACAATACGACCTCGCGTAGAGATTGTAATACGAGTAATAGGGGACGTGTCTACTCCGTACCTCCCGGAGGGCGTTTATCGTATGCTTTGTAGTACTAGATGTTACCGTCGTGCAGAAAGACGAAATCCTACCCATTATTCGATGCACAGGGGCAGTCTCTGGTGCGTGAAGGTCGGTATCGCTTAAGATTTCACCGAATCGGTCACCAGTCCCAGAAGACGAGCCAAGACTTAAAGGATTACACTAAAATCCTTCAATTAAAATTTAACTAAGAGAAGCAAGCCACTGGGTAAGGGGTAATATAGCTTCGCTGTCGATGGACGGAGTAATTTCCAGGCGGCACGGGTGGCCCACAAGATTCTCCGGAATTCTGCCACCAAGAGCACAAGGCGCGCCGTTTCCTGTCGTATCCGAAGTGGAGCACGTTCAGCTTTGATGGTGAACACGTGCACCGCATTCTTGAGCGAATTGGTGACAAAACATGGAGATAGACAAGGGACTATCAAGGTGGTTTAAGTGCCTTTTAGGAAGGTTATCTTGACGCCACCGTTTCTGTCCCGGCCGCTGAAATTCTGGCCAATCCAAAATCCTCAATTCTCCGGATGCGCTCAGGTGACTTTCGGAGACGGCCACCCGGCGGACCTTCTCCAGCCCACACCCGAACCATCCGAGCACCAAGAAATTTTTAGCGAGGCGCCTTGGCGCCCGATTTCCAGACCGAGCAGCAATGGCCCTGTAACGGTCCGTCGCATTGCAAAAAGTCATTGATCCTTCTCATGCAAGCCGATACTATTTACCCGATAAAAAGGGTGATAATGAGCAAAGGACGATAGCCTCATACGACCGAAAGTATCAATTATCGCAAGGTAACCGTCTCACATACTTGAGGCAGTGCTTCACACAGTCGCCGAGGCATGAAGAATGCACAGGTACTACACGCACGCACACAACTCTCTCTATCCACAAGGTAGCTCATCTATGATTTTTCTTCCATCTTGATAACGAGACCTTCAACCTGCAGAAGATTATTGACCCGTACTTCTCGGCTGCAATTTTTGTTTCTTGACACCTCGCTTGCGTGGTTGGGGGTTGTTACATCCTTAACCACCAGGAATATTCCTTTCTGAGGGACGGTTGACCACGTGGAGTATGGGACGGCCTATACAGTTAGAATCTGACCGGAGAACAACACACTAATGAGATGCTAAATCCTGCTACTACTGTATAATATTCTCCATCTCATGATCTGGGAGTGTGTTTTCTAATAAACAATCTCGCACGTAAAATATATATAAAGCCTCAAACTCTCCGTCTTATTCCCTCGTGTGGTTCAAAACCAGCTCAAACCATAAGGCCTCAAGCTCCAACCTCATTAATCAAACCTCTGATACTTTGTCAACCACTATCTACTCTTCCTCCTATTAGGCCTTCGCCATGGTTTCTATTAAGAGCGCTCTTCTCCTGGCCATAGCCGCCTCTGTCTACGCCTCTCCCCTCGCTCCCGGGTCCCCTTCCTCCAATGGCCCTGTGCCTACTGAGGGCACTCTTCCTGACTTCATTGAAGGTTCCGACGACACCAGCATCAACCCGGCCCTTCTAGAGCGCCAGATCTCGGTCATGTCCGGGCCTTGTGATCAGGGCTCATGCCCTGACTACAGCCAGAACTTCGACCTCCTCTATACCAATGCCCAGGAGGGAGGAAACACATTCTTCCCACGCACCAAGATCCGAGTCAAAGACTGCGGTCAATGTCAGGACAGACAGGTTGGCACGACCGGCGGCGGATGCTGGGACTTCACTTCGTGCAGCCGACCTCAGTCGATCTGTATTGATACTGGCAATTCCCGCGCTCATCGCATCTGGAAGGACAATGGCCACAAGACCTGTTATAGGCTGAAGAAGGTTAACTTGGGATCATGTGGTGCATCTATCAAAGAGCGTGCCATTTGGCACCCAGAGGCGGAGGTCCGCTGCACCTGGTGAGAAAAGCTATAAGTGGTGCCGAGGTAAATCAACAGGGCTTTTCGTTTCTCACCCTTGCGCCAAAACCTTTTCGGAAGGAAGGTTGTCGGGTATCCTTGACAGGTCTTGAAGTATATTAGTCTTACGGATTCCAGTTCCTGTCTCTCCTTAATGACTTAGTTCAATACATTATTTCTCTGTGTCTACTCTGTGCTACAATCCCAACACTAGGTCATGTTTCCGCCCATGTGACTCCCCAGTCCATGTTCTTAATGACGGCTTCGCCTGCATGTGATGGAATCATCAGCGCGAGCGTGCGACAGAGACCTAGCGGCAGTTTAGAGGCTTTATTAAGTTTTACTACCTCTATGTGGAAAGCTGGCTTCAACCTAGATCCTACTAGGAGGAGGTTTTGTAAAATGATCTTCAAGGTTGGGGGCAGATAACCAGCCCAAATGAACATTCTAACAGACTACCATGACCACGAGTCAAGCATCACGCCATACTTCGATTGGCTTGCCATTTGATGGTCGAGAACTGCATTAGATGATGTGAAATATATACACGAATCACGGATCTAGTCGGACCAAGTTCATGCGCGAGACTAAGACTCTTTCACCTCCCTGAGATTAGACGAGGGTGATCCTAACTAGTTATCCAAGCTCGTGATAGCAATGATAGCTTCAGAAAGCGGCTGATCTCCCCCAGAACTTAATATAGCGATCGCCTTAGTAACCCTTGCAAGTATTTGATTGACTGCGCCTCTACTCGCAATATGCGTATTAGAGAAGAGATTTATTTTCAAGTAGCCACCATCCTGAGGATACGACACCGACATCCAACTTCTTGGCACAACATCGGATCGTTTGAAGTGTCCTAAGCGGGGCCTGGCGTTGGCAGTTCCAATCTCTGGAGCTTCATCGACGTTTTGGTGTTGAACAGTAGAATGGAATTTTGAGCCGCCTGGCCAGGGTGTGCAATGGTCGATGACATGTTGGAATCCAAGAGTGTCAGCGTCCCCTACAGAGACGAATAGAGCCTGGACCCCGCGTAACAAATCACCTGTTGTACGCACGTCTGACAGCCGCACACGAACCGGGATATAGTTGACGCACGGTCCCGCCATTGTTTCAATCCCGTCAATGGGAGCCTTGCGCCCGGATACGAGGTGTCTAAACACAACGTCGGTCGACCCTGTGACACGGGAGAGCACGACAGCCCACGCGGAGCTGGCTAGGGTTGCAGCAGTGATATTGGCTGGCAACAGCGATATATCAACCTGGGCTTCCAGTTTGATGGTTTTCGCTTCTTCCCTGAGGGCTGCTGTTTCGGGGTGTACCGAGGAACTTAGCTGTGTTAACCGGGCACCCTGTAGGACGTCGCGCCAGTAGGCAATAGACTTGGAGCGTTGCCGTGAGGCATAGGAAAAAAAGATGGAAAAGTTGGGCCCAAAAGCGCTGGAGATGCCGGTTTGGTAAACTTGGACAAGTGCCGTGAGGAAAGATTGGAGGGAAATTCCGTCATACTGGCAATGGGAGATGCGTGTAATCAGAGTCACGCCCTTAGCCTTGCCATGGCGCACGATAAAAAATCGGAACGGCAGCGAAGTTGCGGAGAGGGTTTCGATGTCCCGGAGACAGACCTCGTCAAAGAATTTATCAAATTGGGCCAGATCTACATCGACGGTTGAAATCTGGGCTGTGGGATTCTGCTCAAGCACAACCTGACGATGCTTTCCATGGAGGGGTAAGAAGCAAGAGCGCAGTAAAGGGATATTTTCTATGGCTGCGTTGCATGCCCTCTCAAGTTTTCTCAAGTCGACTTCAGGGCCAAGGAAGAGGCGTAGGTAGTTGCAATCCTGCCTGTAAGCATCAAGAGTTTCGACGCATAATTCTTGAAAGTTTGTAAGGGGCAAGATATCCTCGATGTTCCCAGGTTGGATCGCGTTGACGCCTGATGCGTAAGCTTCCTCGATGAGCGACCTCTTCGTCTCGGCGT
>Ga0164243_10016682_pt1 | contig 10050 bp, 9 predicted proteins | sample OricompcompostOP_FD_108781 | JGI IMG/M metagenome (GOLD analysis project Ga0164243, IMG submission 108781) | Organic Plus compost microbial communities from Emeryville, California, USA - Original compost - Organic plus compost (OP) | ecosystem: Engineered > Solid waste > Mixed feedstock >... | reverse complement strand
TTGCCCACCCACGGGTAAAGCCAAGGCACACCAACGAGCACGGGAACGAACAGCACCGCGACGGCCGGGATCGTCATCGACGTGGCCACGAGCGGCGCGTGCAGCCCCTCGGTCCACGGGCCGCGTACGAGGTACGTCAGCATCAGCACAGCCATCGCTCCGACGGCGATGCCGCTCAACGTGGCGGCGACGCACAACCAGCCAAGCATCAAGGCGTGCACGTCGAGCCAGGCCGCGACGACGCAGCCGGCTAGACCGAGAATGCCCGCGATGATTAGCCGGCGATCGACGGACATCATGGCGGCGCCTCCGCCAAGAGCTTCGCCCTCTCCTGCTCAGGAACGTCGTCGAGCTTGGCGTTCTGGCTCAACTGCAATGCACGGATATAGGCGACGATTGCCCAGCGGTCGCGCGGCGCGACACGCGCGGCATAGGAATACATGGCGCCATAGCCGTTGGTGATCACGTCGAAGAAGTGCTGATCGTCAGCCGAGCGCAAGCGATCGATGTGATAACTCGGCGGAGACGGCATGCCTCGCTGCACCACCATGCCGTTGCCCTCGCCGGTGCGCGCATGGCACGGGGAGCAGAAGACGTCGAACTGCTGATGCCCGCGCGCCAATAAAGCGGCGGTCAGGCGAGGCTTGTGCGTAGTTGCCTGATCGTGTGCGGCGTCCTCCCAGGCCACCGTGCCGGCGATAGGGGCCTGCAAAGATTTGCCGTCGCGAAACAACGCCGACGGCTCGTATTGCTGGTTCTTTGGCTGATCCGTCATGTTCTGACCGCAACCGGTGAGCAGCAGACACGATATGAGCAGCGCGCGCTTCATGCTGGCACCAGTTCGACCGTTCTGGCACCAATGCGACCGAGATATTGCGCGGTTTGCTCCGGATCGAAGCGCGCATCGCCCGCCCTGACGCAGAGGAAGAAGCGATCTCGTGACGCCAAGTGGAAGTGCGAGGCGGCGAAAACGGGATAATTCAGCCGCGGCAGGCCGTTCAGCGCCAGCATACCGATCGCCGGAAAAAGAGCGGCGAACAAAACCGTCAGTTCGAAAGCGATGACAGCAAAGGCCGACAGGGCATAAACCGGCCTGCCGCCGACATCGAGCGGGTAGCTCCAATTGGCTCCGACCTGCATGAGCAGCGCCAGGGCAAACCCGAAAACGCCCCCTGCGAGACCGAGCCAAAGCACGCGCGTATCTCGGATATCGAGAACTTCGGCCAAGCCATGCACGGGAAACGGCGTAAAGGCGTCGAGGTCACGATAGCCATCCTCACGCGCGCGCCGTGCGGCGTCGAGTAACGCCTCGGGCGTGTCGAATTCGGCCAGGAGGCCGTAGGCGCGCGGCTCAGCCATGGCTTGCCTCCGCCTGCTCTTCGTGCAGAACCTCCTTTGTCTCCGAGATCGCGATCACGGGAAACAGGCGGATGATGAGCAGGAACGGCACCATGAACAGGCCGAAGGTGCCGATATAGATCGACCAATCCCAAAAAGTCGGCGTGTAACTGCCCCAGGAGGACACCAGGAAGTCGCGATAGAGGCTGGTGACCAGGATCATGTAGCGCTCGAGCCACATGCCGATCGCTACGCTGGTGCTGACCAGGAATAGCACTAAAGGCGAGCGCCGCGCGCACCGCCACCATAGCAATTGAAGAAAGACGAAATTGAAGACGATCGCGCCCCAATAGGTCCACGCATACGCGCCGGCGATGCGGTCGTGCACCGTTTGGATCTCATGCGCCTCACCGGAATAGAACGCATCGAAGATCTCAAAAACATAACCGTAGGCAGTCATCAATCCGGTGGCGAGCAGCACCTTGCCGAGAATGTCCAGGTGATCGTCGGTGACGAGATTCTTCAAGGCGAACAGGCTGCGGATGACGATAGCGATCATCGCAACGACGGCGAAGCCTGAAAACGCCGCGCCGAGCACAAAGTAGGCGGGGAAGATCATCGAGTGCCAACCGGGAATCGTGCCGGCCGCGAATAGCAGCGACACCTCGCTGTGCACGGACACAACGAGCGGCACAGCGAGCGCGGCGAGCAGGCGATACGCCTGTTGCCAGCGCAGCCAATGCACCGCCGATCCGCGCCAGCCGAGCGATAACACGCCGAAGAAAACCTGCCAGCCGCGGCGTCTGGCACGATCGCGCGCCGCACCCAGATCGGGGATCAGGCCGACGTACCAGAACACGACCGAGACGGTGAGATAAGTCAGTACCGCCCAAATGTCCCATTCCAGCGGGCTGCGGAATTGCGGCCAAACACCCATGGTCGCCGGATACGGGAACATCCAATAGAGATACCAAGGACGGCCGAGATGCAGAACGGGGTAGATGCCCGCGCAAACGACCGCGAACAACGTCATCGTTTCGGCGAACCGGTTGAGGGAGTTGCGCCATTCCCGGCCCATCAGCAACAACAGGGCCGAGATGAGCGTGCCGGCGTGACCGATCCCGAGCCACCAGACGTAATTGTGGATGGCAAAGGCCCAGTTGACCGGAATATTGAGGCCCCAGATGCCGACGCCGCGGGTGAACAGCACCACCACCGACACGGCGAACAGCGTCAAGAGAAGCATCGATAGCGACAGCGCAATGAGCCAACGCCGCCGCGTCGGAAAGTGCAGCGGGATGCGCGCGAGTTGATCGGTGACATCGCCAAGCGACTGGTCTCGCGGCAGAATGGGCGCTTCGGACATTGTCATCACGCGCCCTCCCCGCCGGGATCGTCATTCCAACGGGCGAGATAGGTGGTGCGCGGGCGCGTGCCGACCTCTTCGAGCAGCACATAATGACGGCCACTCCTCCGGCGTTTGCTCACCTCCTCGTCGCCATTGTTCATATTGCCGAAGCTGATCGCCTGCGTTGGACAGGCCTGTTGGCATGCGGTCGTTACCTCGCCGGGGCGAATATCGCGGTTCTCTTTGTCCGCGGCCGCGCGCGCTGCCTCGATGCGCTGGACGCAGTACGTGCATTTCTCCATGACGCCGCGCGAGCGCACGGTGACGTCCGGATTATGCGCGGCATCGGTCGCCGGATCGATCTTGCGATAATCAAACCAATTGAAGCGGCGGACTTTGTAAGGGCAGTAGCTCGAACAGGTCCGCGTGCCGATACAGCGGTTGTAGATCTGCTGATTCAAGCCCTCCGGACTGTGGGTCGTCGCATTGACCGGACAACCCATTTCGCAGGGCGCCATTTCGCAGTGCATACACGGGACCGGCTGGAAATAGCTGCGCGGATTTTCGATGTCACCGCTGTAGTAGCGGTCGACACGCAGCCACAACATCTCGCGGCCCATCGCCACCTGGTCACGCCCGACAACGAGAACATTGTTCTCGATATTGCAGGCGGCGATGCAAGCATTGCATCCAATGCAACGATCGAGATCGATCGACATGGCCCAGCCATAGCCTTCCGGCGATTTCTCCGGGTAAAGAGTCGGCTGCGGCTTGGGCGGCGGTGTGGTTGGTCGCGACGCTGTGACTTCTTTGACGAAGTCGAACCCCTCCATGCGATGATGCAGTTGGCTCGTCGCGAAGCTGCGGTGACCATCCACGCGCCGGATCGTCCCTTTGACGTGCCACGGATCGTCGGCACCGCGCAGTGCCGAAGCTGCATAGCCAAGGCCATGGGAGAGATTCCGGTGCACGGCGCGGCCGTAGCCGAGAAACACAGCGGCCGTATTGGCAGCCTGGCCCGGCATCACCCAGACAGGGCCCGCGATCTTGCCCGGGCCGGCCGCCAGTTCAACAAAGTCGCCATTACCGACTTTGAGTGTATCGGCAAGCTGCGGGCTGATAGCGACCGGACAGTCCCAGGTGATCTTGGTCAGCGGCTTCGGCAGTTCCTGAAGCCACGCCACATCGGAGAAGCGTCCATCCCAAACGCAAGGGTCCGGACGAAAGACGATGTCGATGCCTTCGGCCGGCGCGGGTTCAGTTGCGATATCCGGGACCCTGGCGCTCAGCGACAGGGGCGCGGGCTGCTCTTCCTGCACGATCCCGTCGTGCAGCGCCTGTCGCCAACGTCCGTCGAAATCGTCGCCAAAGGTGCCGGCCCACGTCTCGCGCACCAGAGCTTGCGCATCCGGCCCGACCGCGCCTGACAGCATAGCCAGCACTTCCGGCACAGTGCGCGATTGATACAGCCGGCCGATGACAGGCTGGAGGATGGTCGCGCTGCCATCGACTGCGCGCGCATCGCCCCAGCTTTCCAGTGCGTGACTGAGAGGGACGTGCCAGCCGCAAGCTGCTGCGGTCTCGTCCGCATAAAGGCCGGCATGGAGCGTGGTCGGGACGCGGCCTAGCGCCTCCGCAAATCTCAGTTCGGCGGGCGCGGCATAAGCGGGATTGCAGTCGAGCACGATGACAGTCGTGACGGCGCCTGCCTGCATGTCACGCGCCAGATCGGCGAGGCTGCCGCCTTCAAGCGCCGCCATCGGTTCACGATAGCGAACCGTTCGGCCCACATTGCCAAGCTTCTCATTGACGGCACAGGCTACCGCTTGCACTCGCGCGGGCGCATGCGCACCGACGGAGAACAGTGAGCGGCCGCGATGCGCGTCGAGATCCTCTGCGGCACGCGTCACCCACTGGTGCTCCGCGTCGCTCAGCGTAGCAGATTGCCCTTGCATTACGCCGAGCCGCGCCGCGATTGCCCCGGCGAGCAACGTTATGCGCGGCGGATCGGCCGCGAGGCGCGTCGTGGCCACGACGCCCGTCAACCCTGGCACGCACTCGGCCACGTGCACGCGCGCCCGGCCTTCGCCCGGCTTCATCTCGCCGCGCCGCTTAGCCCACCCTTGCGCATGCCACACCTGCCACGGGCCGGGCCCCAACAGATCGTCGTCCAGACTGACGATCGCCTCGCATTGCTCGAGCGCGTAGACCGGCTCTGCCACGCGGCCGAAAGCAAGCTGCATGGCCGTTTGCCGATTGGCACAACCGACCGGCTCGAACCGGTGAATCCGTGCCTCCGGCAATGCGCTAATTAGCGTTCGCAATTGACGGATGATTGTGGGCGACGTGATATCGCCAACAACGAAGCGCAGCCCCATTCCCCCTTGCGCAGTCCACTGCGCGCGGGCCGTGTTCACCATGCTCTCGATAGCGGCCCATGTTGTCGGCTGCCCCTTTTGCAGAGGCGTCTTCGAGCGCATCGGGTCATAGAGCTGCAACAGCGCCGCCTGCATGAAGGCGTCGCTCGCGCCCCGCGCTGCCGGATGCTCCGGGTTGCCGTCGAGCTTGGTCGGCCGCCCATTATAGACGGTTGCCAGCACCGGCTGGGCGTAACCCTCGAACGTCACCGCGGTCGCGAAGTGGCGTGCGATACCGGGCGGCGCGTTCTCGGGCTGGTTGACGTAAGGCAACGCCGCATCAGAGCGACCTTCGCCGCAACCCGCGAGGCCCGCCATCATCAGCGATGCGCCCATCAGCTTGAGAAACGTGCGACGGCCGGTACCGGCAAGGATCGTGGCAGCGGCGGGAAATTCCGCCTCCACCCAGCGCCGAAACTCATCGTCGTCGGTCAGTTCTTCGACGCTCGACCACTGCCGGCTACCGCCCTGGGTCAACCTGTGTCGAATCGCAGCGAGATCGAATGGGGCGGATCGCTGGGTCATCGGTGGCACACCGTGCAATGCGTGATCTCACCGAGGCGCAGATGGTAGGCGGCCGCCAGTTGGCTTGCGGCCGGTGTCTTCGCGTCCGGCTTCCAGTTCATCGTGGTGATCGCATCCTGCGGCCGCAGGTTAGGCGCCGGATCCCGATGGCAGTCGAGACAGAATTGCATCGTGAAGGCCTTCGCCTTCGCGGTGAGCGGCATCTTGTCGATGCGGCCATGGCAGGTCTCGCAGCCCACGCCTTTCGCGATATGAATGTCATGGCGGAAGTACACGTAATCGGGCAGCCGCGCGACGCGGCGCCACGCCAGCGGTTTGTTCTCAGCGAGGCTGTGCCGCACAGGCGCGAGCAGAGGGGCGTTGGTCCACACCTGCGAGTGACAGGTCATGCAAGTGTGTGTCGGCGGCAGACCGGCACGCGCGCCGGTGTCGACGCCCGTATGGCAATAGCGGCAGTCTATGCCGAGACCCGAGACATGGTGCTGGTGGCTGAAGGGAACCGGCTGCGACATGGGATGGATATTCGCACCGGTGTAGTAGTCGGACCGGGCGAAACCGACCGCGGCTACGGTTGTTCCAGCCACCAAAGCCAGTCCTCCCGCGGCCAGCAAGCGAAGCCATGCGTCCGCCGCTGAGCTGAATATCTGGGTCATCTCGGCTGCTCGACGCCCACAAATTCTTCGCCCCTCGGCACAACGGAGCGGTGGCGCACTCGTTCCTCGCCATGGGAACAAAGTTCACCGGCCTTGCGTTGGGGCACCAGGCGCGACGGGAACATTTTCCAAAATGACCGACCTTCATAGCGCTCCCTCGTTCGAAAATTCGGATGTCGATGTACGCCTGCTCGCGGCGCTCGCATGCGGACTCGTCGGCTTTCTCATTGCTACGCCCGCGGCGCTCTGGTTGATCTACGGCGGCGCAGTCCCGAGCCAAGTGTTCCAAGCGCCGTCGATCGACGCTTCCGCACCGCATTTACAGGTCGATCCCGCGCAAGACCTCGCCACGTTTCGCGCGTCAGAGAATGTACGGCTGTCGACATATGGCTGGGCGGATCCAGGTCGTCGAACCGTGCACATCCCGATCGAACGTGCACAAGGGATTCTCGTCGAGCGCGGACTTCCCGGCTGGTCCCGATAAATCCGTCCGCCGGCGAAGGCAGCGATGTGGCGTAATTGGATCCCCTTCTGGCACTCAGGCGCTTCCTCTTATGGCGGCGACGTCGATTTATTGTTCATTGGCTTGCTGACGGTCAGCCTGCTGGTGACAGCGTTGCTGTTCACGCTGCTGCTCACTTTCGCGATCCGCTACCGGGCCACCAGTGACGCCGACCGCGGCCATCGGATCAAGAAGAGCTGGCACTGGGAGGTTGGCTGGACCACGGCCACATTCGTCGCCTTTCTCGGTCTATTCGTTTGGGGCGCGACTCTCTATCTGCGCATATTCGATGCGCCGGACCATACATTGTCGATCTACGTGGTAGCGAAACAGTGGATGTGGAAGGCGCAACACCCCGGCGGCCAGCGCGAGATCAACGAGCTGCACATTCCGGTCGACCGTACGGTGCGACTGACGCTCGCTTCACAGGACGTGATCCATAGCTTCTTCGTCCCCGCGTTTCGCGTGAAACACGACGTCGTGCCCGGCCGCTATCAATCGCTATGGTTCAAAGCCGAACGGACGGGCGTCTTCCAGCTTCTATGCGCGGAGTTCTGCGGCACCGACCATTCCGCTATGACCGGACGCATCGTGGTCATGAAGCCGGACGACTATACGCGCTGGTTGTCACAACAAGACGTCGACGGCACGCTTGCGGCGCAAGGAAGCGCGCTTTTCCGCGAGCTCGGCTGCAGCGGCTGCCATATGGGCACCAGTACGGTGCGCGCGCCACATCTCGATGGATTGTATGGGCGGCCGGTGCCGCTCGCGGATGGCAGGGTCGTGGTCGCTGACGAACGCTATATCCGCGACTCCATCCTCCAGCCACGCGCCGAGGTTGCTGCCGGCTACGATCCGGTGATGCCATCGTTCGCCGGGCGCGTCGACGAAGAAGGGCTCATCAAACTGGTTGCCTATATCAAATCGCTGGCCAACGGCGCGGAGGCAAAACCATGAGCGCGGCCGAGCCGAACTACCTGACCGCCGACTTCCGGCTCAGATCGTGGTTCATCACCACCGACCACAAGCGCGTGGCGCTGCTTTTCTTCGCTACAATCACTCTCTTCTTCTTTCTCGGCGGGGCCGCCGCCACCCTCATTCGACTTGAGCTGTTGACGCCACGCGGCGATCTGGTCACCTCCGACGTCTACAACCGGCTCTTCACCATGCACGGCGTGATCATGGTATGGTTTTTCCTGATACCTTCGATCCCCACGACGTTCGGCAATTTCATGGTGCCGCTAATGATCGGTGCGCGCGATCTCGCCTTCCCGCGCCTCAATCTTACGAGCTGGTACCTGTTTCTGATCGGCGGCGCCGTCACCCTCTATGCGCTGTTCATCGGCGGTGTCGACACCGGTTGGACGTTCTACACGCCGTTCTCGACCATGTACTCCAACGGTCACGTAGTCCTCGCCGTGATCGGCGTATTCATCACCGGCTTTTCCTCCATCCTGACCGGCCTGAATTTCATCGTCACCATTCACCGGCTGCGGGCCCCCGGACTGACCTGGTATCGGCTGCCCATCTTCTTGTGGTCGCTCTATGCGACGTCGGTCATTCTCGTTCTGGCGACGCCGGTGCTGGCAATCACGTTGTTGCTGGTCGCAATCGAACGGCTTGCCGGGGTTGGCATCTTCGATCCCAAGCTCGGTGGCGATCCGCTGTTGTTCCAGCATCTGTTCTGGTTCTACTCGCATCCCGCCGTCTACATCATGATCCTGCCCGGCATGGGCGTGGTGACGGAGCTCGTCACCTGCTTCTCGCGCAAGACCTTGTTCGGGTACAAATTTGTCGCCTGGGCCAGCATGGCCATCGCCGCGGTCGGCTTCTTCGTGTGGGGCCACCACATGTTCGTCAGCGGTCAATCTGTCTTCGCTGGACTCGTCTTCTCATTCATGAGCTTCGTCGTCGCCGTGCCGTCGGCAATCAAGGTATTCAATTGGACCGCCACCTTGCACAAAGGCTGGGTCCACTTCGACGCTCCTATGCTCTATGCGCTCGGCTTCATTGGCCTGTTCACCATTGGCGGACTAACGGGACTCTTCCTCGCCTCGCTCGCATTCGACGTTTGGGTCACCGACACATACTTCGTCATCGCCCATTTTCATTACATCATGGTCGGCGGCATGGTGACGGCTTATTTCGGAGGCCTGCACTACTGGTGGCCGAAGATCACCGGCCGGCTTTATCCCGAATACTGGGCACGCGCCGCCGCGATCCTGATCTTCTTCGGCTTCAACATGACGTTCTTTCCGCAGTTCATTCTCGGGATTCTCGGCATGCCGCGCCGCTATCACGCCTACGATCCAGCGCTGCAGGTATGGAACGTCCTGTCGTCGGCCGGTGCCTCGGTTCTCGCCATCGCCTATGCTTTGCCGCTGTTCTATCTCGGCTGGTCACTGTTCTGGGGCCGCAAGGCTGGGCCGAACCCATGGCGGGCCACCGGGTTGGAATGGCAGACGTCGTCGCCACCGCCAAAGCACAACTTCATCGAGACGCCGGTCGTCCGGCGCGGCCCCTACGAGTACACACCGGATCCGGTTCCGCAAAATGCCTGAAGCGCAACCAGCCTTTCCTTACGCAACGCTGCCGCAACAGCACGAAGCGGCGCAACTCGGCATGTGGACCTTCCTTGCCACCGAGATCCTCTTCTTCGGCGGTCTCGTCCTAGCCTACTTCGTCTACCATTACGGATATCCGCAGGACTTTGACGCCGCGGCCCGTCACACCAAGATCGTTCTTGGCACGACGAATACGGCGATCTTGCTGACCAGCAGCTTTCTCGTCGCCTGGGCTGTGACGGCGGGCAAAACTGGTTTTGGTCGCGGCGCCGCCGTATTGCTCGCGGCCGCGGCCGGCTTGGGCCTCATTTTCCTGGCGCTGAAAGGTTTAGAGTACAGCGAGGAGTATCGTGAGCGCCTCGTTCCCGCGCTTAACTTCAGCTTCGATGCCGCGCACGCGCGCGGCGCGCAACTCTTTTTCGTGTTCTACTTCGTAGCAACCGGGCTGCACGCGATCCACGTGGCGGTCGGCATTGCGATCCTGTTGGCGATTGCGAACCGCGCACGACAGCAGCGCTATTCCGCCGACTACCATGCGCCGCTGACGGTCGCCGGACTGTACTGGCATTTCGTCGACGCGGTATGGGTCGTACTTTACGCCCTGATTTATCTACCGGGACGGAGCGGCGCATGACCTGGGCTCCGCCGCGCGCACTGCTGCTGTCCTGGCTTGCCCTGCTGGCGCTGCTCGGGCTGACCTTGC
>Ga0164243_10016681_pt1 | contig 10050 bp, 10 predicted proteins | sample OricompcompostOP_FD_108781 | JGI IMG/M metagenome (GOLD analysis project Ga0164243, IMG submission 108781) | Organic Plus compost microbial communities from Emeryville, California, USA - Original compost - Organic plus compost (OP) | ecosystem: Engineered > Solid waste > Mixed feedstock >... | reverse complement strand
GACGGAGTTGCAGTTTACATCTTCGGTCAAGTTGCCGCAAACCCGTGTGACAAGTGCTCAAAGGGACAAGGCAAATTTCCCACCTGCATCGTCTGGTCCGACTTCAGTCACTCCTGCGCTTGTTGTACCTATCAGAATGCGCCCTGTTCACTCCAACCCGAACAGAAGAAGCGCAAGCGAGGTTGTGCGTTTCCCTTCTAATTCGTATAATATCGGAATCTAACAGTTTAATAGCGGCAATTGAGACAACTTCGAATAAACGAGAACGGATACAAGACTCAACTGACTCTCCCAAGATTGATCGGGTAATCCCGCCTTCCCTGCAAAGGAGTCTTAACAAGTCACTCGCCTCAATTCCGCCAGTCCACTTACGAACTCTTGCGAGCGTCTTGTTGCAAGTTGCTGGTATGGTTGAAGCCTCGCAATTGGCCAAACCTGCCCCAGTTCATCCGGCTCTCAATAGTCCAATCGAGGTCCGTGACGATGAGGAGGAGGAGGACTCCGATTGGTGGCAATGACTTATTCTGATGTTGAACAAGCCTGATCAGATTCGAGCAATTCTCTTGTCGTTTAGGGGATGCCTGCTCAGTTGGTCAATAACACGGCACTAAAGTTATGATTCTGGTCGAAGCTCGTGTTATGTGGAACTAAGCGAACGTCAATAGCTCCTGAGTGGAAGTCGAGCCGTGGGCATGGGAGCCAGTTTGGGTATAAGAGTAATGTAGAACGGGGATAGGTTGTTGCAGGTCGCCGAGACGGGAGGATTCTCCTCCTTCTTCGACTTACAAGCACAGCAAGCTTTTACAATTCAATTAGTTCAGTCATTTTATCATAGTTTCGAGGTTCCCGCTTCCACGTTCTTTTCAGTCATCGTTCGGTCAGTCGCCAAAGTTCACTTCATTGTCAGTTCCCATCTTATATTAAGATCTGGGATTCGACTTCTTTCCTAGCGTCTTGTAAGGCCGTTGCAAGATCATCTTCAGTCCTTTCAAAGTGTGTTCCATTCCAGTCTTGTAGGAGCCCTGCAGCGGCTTCTATCAACGTTCCTTCGCCTTTTTACATCCAGCCGACACGACAGAAACTCTTAACAGAACCCAAGATCAACACAGCCAACACCACGACATAAAACTGGTATACACATCCACCGTCTTTCTTCCTGCCGGCGAGTATTGTAAAACGCCAACCGAAGAACGAAGTCATCAAATGCCACAGGCAAACCCGGCACATGCGGGTCCATCCACAGGCATAGGCCTACTAACAAGGGCAAAAGAGAGTGCCAACAACCACGGTATCTGTCCGCCGCTCTCTCATATGAGCGGTACCACGCAAACCCGGAATGGCGGTAGGAGCTGTTTCGGGCCCTTGGCTACACCTGTTCAGCTCTTGCGTGTGATGTGCAGGCAGAGCTGCATTGATCCGCCTCACTGAGTCCCCTTAAAAGGATAAAAGACGTGCTCCTAGGATCATCAGCGTCCTCTTGTGTCCCCCCAAATCTTCACTCTTCATGTATCCGTCGTATCCACGAGAAAGAAACCCCTCTCAATCAGCTCGGCCGTTCTCTGCTTGCGGGTGAAAGACTGATACGCCGCATTGCCCAGGGAACCCGTGTGAGGCTACAGTCGTGAACTCGGTACCATTTTCATCCTTTATTAGGACTCCCGCCGTTGTTGATAGAAACCGCGCGGACTCTCCAGGGAAATGCCCTGATGCTACTCTAGCACCGGGTTGAAGAACCTCGCACTCACTGTCATCTGGACTCCCGGCGGCTGGGCTGGAAGATCGTCGAGCTTGGAGATCCAACGGCTTATCACTCCACTCGTCGCTATAGTAATAACGGCAACTTACTCGAGCGACCCACGAAGGTAGCTTGGTAATGTCGATTCCACGCTGGCCAAGGACTACTATGACGTAAACGTTACAGTAGAGAACCTCGTTAATCAAAACCTCGATCGACTGGAAATAATCCTTTACCAGCTGAAAAAGCGGCTCCCAGTCATCGACATTCCGATAATCGAGGTCGTTAGACAGCCTATGTTGCCTCCCGGGGACTGGCAGCCTCACAGGGATAGGCTGTAACATGGGTATATGGCCCACAACATTTCAAGATTCTCGTTTACGTCGAAGGCCTCCGGGTTGTCCCTTAGGTTGAAGGGCAAGGCAATATGTCGTTCAGGGGCTGGGGCCGTCATGTCGCAGTTCGACTGCCGCTCGACTTGGAGAAGATTCATGGAATTAAATCCGTTCGAACACAGAGAGGGACTGGATCAAGATGGTCAGGGTTGACCGATGGCCACCGAGAGATATTGGTGATAACGGAGTTCAAATGCTGATTGATTTTGTTACCATGGATGTTGTAACCACTGTAAAACAAGCCTTTTTTAGACGCCAGAGGGTCTTCCGAAGTCGCACCATAGAAAGGGAAACGTTTTGGGAATGGGAATCGGTTTCGTTAAGGGTTTGTGACGTAGAAACTATTTCGGCAAGGAAGAAATATCTGGGATATTTTTCACGGAACTGACCCCACCCATTCCAACATAAAATGGAAGGCGATGGATGGCGGGCCAATTCCTTCCCAATTATGAAGCAGTCAATACCATCATGGCTCCTTCCCCAATTATTTAATAGTAACGTTGTTGTTTGAGGAAAGAAAAACGGCCTTGAAACGGAAATGCTGCCTAAAATGGTCAGGGTCTCGGGCGAAGTTCGGCAGAACAGCTGACGTCATCCTCCCTGGGTCAACGGAGGCGCAGAAACGGTCCTGACACGAAATTCCCGAAAAGTACACAGGTACTTGTGCGCATACATAATTCGAAACGTCCTACCCTACGCGTCCCAGTGTTCTTACGAAGTATACTGCAGTGTACCTGTGTATGATCCTCTGCATTCCGTTCATCTGAAAATGCACGCTACGAAGCAAACGCTGCGTCTGATCTCAATTACATTCAGACCAAGCTCCAAAGCAACTAGGAAGGCTTCATAATGGCATACGAAGTACAGACCCTTCGAGCGGATATGAGCCAAGATATCACGAATTTATACGCCGATGTTGTGAGATTATGAAGAGATCACACAGAGACTTGAGACGTTGAGCATGACTCGGCATTAATTTAACCCTGAAGATACGACGATGTAAACGGCGACCTTCGCCCCTCGCTTGTTCGAGGAATGGACGAAAGGGCATCCACATGAACACACGACAGCACAAGATTCCGGACTTCCCTTGGAAGACCGGGGATATCAGTGAGCTGGAAGGTACTGACATTTACCGACTGTCTATTGCCTCGCCGAATAACAGGCTTAACGCCTCAGGCTTCTAACTCCATCCCTAGATTTACAAGTTCTGAAACGGCGTGGAGTTTACGCGCAAGTTAGGCTCAACTACAGCGGCGGGTCTGTAGGGCGGTCCGATTGTCCGTCTCCCATCCCAGCTCAGGCAGTGATGCAATTGATCCGTGACCACTCCTTACTCTCCTTGCTAGTGCTGCAGGCTGCCCGTTGCAGCTGGTTTCAAAATGGGACCAACGTAAACCTTCTCTGTTCCTACTCCCATTCTACCTCTTAATCTGTTCTCTCCCCAGGGATCGCTCTTTACATTCTTACATTCTTTAAATATTCGCACATTCACCACAATCCAATTGCTTTAATCAGATTGCAAAAGTACTGTATCAGCTATTCTCCAACCATTAATCTGCTTGGTAATAATGCCATCGACTGCAACCCCTCCGAAACACCCAAGTCCCTTACGCTCCGCTGCCTCGACCAAGGACGCGTCAGGGAACGATGCGTCGTCTGTAACACCGCCTCGAAGGGCCCATACCTTTCAGAACGGCGCCGCGCCTGAACGGCAAATACGATCTACCTCAACATCCAGGCCCTCCAGCGGAGCTCTCGCTTCCCCCGATGCCTTCGAGGCAACGGACGACAACGATGAAACCGGCGATGGTGTGAGGATGTCTATCGATATGGGCGAGCTGCCCATTGAGCTAGTTAGCCTTACGGACAGGTATGGATTGTTCCCCGACGAGTCTGGCGAGAGTCGTACCTTGCAGAAGCTTTACTAACCCTCTCGCTCTCAATCTGTACAGCTTCATCGAGTCGCTATCGGCCAAGGTCCATCCGACACCACCGAGCATCGGTAATCTATCTCGACTCTTCCAAGACTTCTACGCCGTAGCTTCGACACACATCAATACGCACATATCCACCCTCGCCATGAAGCAATCGAGAGACGCCTCGCCCGCCCCTTCCCGACAGTCCACCGCCAAGAGGCTGCGTGCAAAAGCAGCATCAATCGGCAGCAAAGATAAGGCCAAGGATTTCGAGCAGCAGATGCTCACGCCCGAGGAGCTCGCCGAGCGGAAAAGAGCCCGGAGGGCCCTCGAACTCAAACGTGGCAGGCTGGAAGAAGCCGTGGAGCGGAGGCTCTGCGAAGGAATCTATTCCCGGATATACCGCCACCGAAGCACCCAGGACGAGGCTCAGGATGATAAACTACGGTCCAAGACTGCCGCGCTAGCTCTCGTCGGCATCAACCTGACTGATCTGGGAATAGACTTGGGTGATTCGTCCAAAGACGATGAGGATAGCGAAGATTCGAAGACCGAAGAGATCAAGGCCGCGCTCGAGCCCGCGCGCCACGGGCTGGTCCTCATGAATGATGCTAGATATCCGCTAGGGAAACTGAACCATCTAAAAGCAGTCCATAAGAGCATTGTCGACGTCCTGTCCAAGTACCGACCCTCTGCCTCGGCCGACGACATCATGCCCATGATCATTTACACGCTCATCACTCTCCCGCCCCAGAAGCTCAGCGTTATCAGCGACGCTCATTTTATCCAAAATTTCAGATGGGAGCAGAAACTAAACGGCGAGGCTGCGTACTGCCTAACCACCCTCGAGGCCGCTATTAGCTTCCTGGAAACGGTTGACCTGTCGACTCTTCGTGCCGACGAGTTACCCTCCGGACAGCCGAAGCTCGTGAGCCAGCCCAACACACCCAAGGTGGAAACCTTCCCACCGGCGTACGCTCCCGGCCTATCGTCGGCGACTCGGAGCCCGCCGGAGCCTACGCTTGCCACTGCCACCGGCGCGAAGCCTCCGCCTTCTCCTAGCGGCGGGCTACGGGCAGCCGTTCAGAAGAATAGGAGGCTGAGCGACCTCGTCAACACACCAGCCCAGGCCATCAACGCCGCCAGCGACTCGATTTTTACGACCGCCGACCAGGGTCTCAAAACCATCTCCAACTCCCTCGGCGACAGCTATAATTTCCTCATGGGCAAGTTGCGTGAGCGCCAGGAGACGATGCTCGAGTCCGCAAAAGACATGGTCATGCCCAAGACGCTTGACGATGCACGCAAGCTCGTCAGCACCCCGCCGCCAGAAGACGACGCTTCCGTCAGCGGCGCCAGTTCCGTGCACGGTCCCGAGGAAGGCCGGACGGCGTCGCCTCACAGGGACGACAAGGTCCTGAACCTTATCGGCGGGAAGAAGCTTAGCAGCCGGGACCACAGCGCCGATAGCCTGCGGAGCCTTCGTAGCACGGGCAGCTCGACGACGAGGAAGGCGGTGTCGGTCGTGGCAGTGGCTGCGCAGGTAGAAGGCATCCCCGAGGCTGAGGAGGAGGCCAAGGACAAGGAGAAGGCTACTCCCGCGCCCCAGCCTTCACCCGGTCCGTCGGTCAACCCTGCGCTGGTGGTTGAGTCCATGCGGAATCTAGGCAGTTCGTTCAACCCGATGGCGAGGCTTTCCAGTATCGGCATGATTAGGGGGTTCGGTAGGACGGCGCCTACTCCGCCGCCCAAGGATGTGTCGAGCCACAAAGGTCCAGCAACGGACGGAGGCGATCTTGCTACGGTTAGTTTTCCCGCCATGGTGTCGCCTTTTCTCGCGCCTTAGCTCCAAATATGTGCAACTTTCGTGTGTGTATAACGATCCCTTTTAACATTTTCTTCTCACTTTCAGGCCTTTCCAGATCTTGCAACCGCCTTGCCGCCCAAGGAAACACCCAAGATCCCCCCGCCAAACAAGCGGTTCATGGAACTGCAGAGTCCGGGCGACCTGAAGCTGGGCGAGGTGCTCGAGTTGCTGAGGGATTATCGGAGGTTGGCGAATGCGTTGAAGGATATGGATGCGTTTGAGTCCAAGTGAGGCGTTCTTTTTTTCTGGCTGGGACCGGATTGGTCTTGTATTTTATAGAATAAATGGGGCTTTTAGTTCTTACATGCCCCAAGGTAATAATGGGTTCTGGTCTGGTATGGGTGTATCTGGGAAGGAAAGGGCTCTTATAAACTTGCGGTTTTGATAGATGGAACAAGCTTACGCATTTTTGAAGTCTTACTGTTTCTGTGCTCGTCTTCTCCTGAGACACGCAATCATCGACAAGGGATATACGTTCAACACTCAACAATGGTTTATCACAAGTCGTAGGGACGAACCTACAAACGGGATCGATAGGAGGAGGAGGACGGCTATTGTGAAGACTTTCGATATAAACACCTAACTATGCAATTTATCTATTTCCTAAGTAACAAAAGAAACCCTCTCAAGTTTCCCCCCTTGGCATCTTTTCTCCCGACCCAGTCCGCGAGAAAAAGAGAGAAAAAGGGAAGCAATATATCTCGTTCAAAACAAAAAAAGAGGAATAGAAACGAACAACTTAGCCATGATTCAAAGTCCCAAGCCCAAGAACCTAAAACATTAATAAGGAGGAAAGCGGAAAGACTGAAGTCGCCCAGGGGTATGGTCACTACTTTTGCGTGACGAGAACTACTGTAAAAGAAGGAAAAAGAAAAAAAAATATTGACGGCGAAAAGTTATATACCAAATCCGTCTCCGCCTCCACCGTCGCCTCCCCATTCACCACTAGTGAAACCCATTTATTCTTCCATTAGAGGATGAATCCGCGTCGTTCTCGATAAGCTTCTCCATAAACGAGACGTAGTCGAACTGTGGCATGCCTCTGTCCGATGCTAGGTCGGGCCCCTGATGCCTAGGGAAGAACTCGGCCAGCTTGTCGATGACCTCGTCCGGCACGAGACTGTGCCGCAGATCCATCTCCGTGACGTAGGGTTTCCCGTCCGCAACTTCACGGAAGGATTGGAAGACCTGCTCGGCCGTATTCTGATCCTCGGTAACGTCGACCATGAAGCGGATAAACTGCTCGAAGGTGACGTAGTCGCGACCCTTGGATGTCTCGAGGAAGTAGTCGTGCATCTCGTCCTCGGAGAACACGAGACCCAGGGAGGCGAGCGCGGCGCTGAACTCGAGCTCCTGCAGCGAGTTGGTGTCGTCGCGGTCAAAGTGGCGGAACACACTCTCAAACTCCTCGAGTTGGATGGGTGTTAGGTTGGTCATGTTACGCGCCACGATCTGGTTTTCGAGGAAGGCGAGCTTCTTCTGTACCGACGACTTTACTAGCGAGAGCTCGTAGCAGAGTTCGTCGTACGTGTAGGTGGTAAAGTCATTTTCCTCTATGTTCGCCTCCTGGCACTTCTCGTCCACAGCAGCAATCGTGTCCAGATACTGATCGAGTGGTGGAAGGTTATCGCTGAGCTTGCGGACGTGATGTAATTGATCTTCTACATCGCCCTCCAGACCCGAGATTGCTAGTTGCATGGTGTTGAGTGCCATGGCAAAGTCGTTGGCCTTGTCGGCGAAAGATTTTCTCAGAGCGTTTTTGATACTAAAAATAAAATTATCAGTTGTTTGCTCGATGGCTTCCTCGACGGCCAGTCACTCACTCTCGAATAGTCTCGTTGATAAGCTGTGCCCTGGTCATCTCCGTCTTGGACAAGTTCGCCCACTCTTGCTCCATGACCTCCAACCGTAGCTCCGCTGGTGGCTCATAGGGCCGTAGCCTGTAAGTCCCTAGCTTGGTCTTGATGTTGCCGAGCAGCGTGGCCAGCTCGCTCTTCTCCGCTACCCACTCCCTCTTCTTCCCCCTCTTGTATGCAGCAAAGTGGTTAGCCTGCGCCTTCGCGTCGGCGTAGGTACCCTCGAACTTCGCCTGTTGCCACTCGACCAACTGCTCCCGGATAACCTTGAGAAGCTCGCGCATCCTCCTTTCGTAGGCACTTTGCATCTCCCAGGCACCTTGCATATTGAGAACAAATTTCTCCACGCGCCTACCGGCGTTCTCAACCTTCTCCATTTGCGAGAAGGCGTGGAACCAATAGGCGATGTAAGTCATCAAACTTCGCTCGTCAGGCTTGGCAACGTCACAGACGTCCTCCACGTCGAGAAGGTTGGGGATTCCAATTTCCTTATGGGCGAGGTCGAAGGCAAGTTGCATGTTTCCGCGGTGGTCCGACTTGTCGAGGGCATCATAGTCGATCAGGTCGGGGCGGTGAATATCGAGAAGGGCACAGAAAGCAAGACCATCGTTCCAGCTACCGCTGAAATCGCGGACCTCGACCTCATCATAGCAGGCTGTCTTCCTCTGGCACCATAGTAGCAGACCTTCCTTCGCCGTCATACCCTCTTCGTTGATATCACTAATCGTAAACCTCGAAATAAGAATCCAGATGAGACCAAGGATGATCTTTCGGTTCCCGTCAACAACATCCTCGGCACCAATGTTGGTCATCTGAATCCCCCTAGATTTGATGAAGTCGAGAGCTAGGTTGGCATTCTCAAACATTTGTACTCGGAGCTTAGGTTTCGCCGCATATCGTCCAAGGCTTTCGCTTGACAGGCATTCGAGCAAATGTATGAGTAAGACCTAACGGAGGAAGGAATATATGAGTTAAGGCAGCCCATTAAAGTGGAAGGGAATCTAGGAAGGTTTTGGGCGGTGTCACCACTTACACCATTGCTAAGATCTGAGACAAGATCCTTCACCTCGAGGTCCCTAGCTTCTAATTTGGTATTGACCCTACAAGTGGAACGAAGGAAAAAAAGTAATTAGCATGGCCGAGTGCATGAAGAATTATTAGGTATTTCTAGGGTCCAAGACACCTCTAGGTAGATTGAGGGGGTTGTTGTTGGGCACCCACCATTTTGTAAATGTTTTTTGTTGGACCGTAATCCACCTCTGCTGTTCCGCGAAGGCCATTCTCGTTAGAACCTGCTCATGGGCAGGTTCGACGGCAGCAAGAGCGCCGACCTGACCAGTAGCCGAGCTAAGGAATCTCCGTCTCTTCGATGGCGTTGTCTCCTTGTCCTTGGTTGGGGCTTGCTGGCTCCCGTAGCTCCCCGAGCGCTGGACCCTGGCAGCGTTGAGTTCCTTCTTCGTCCTCCTGCTCCGCGGGATCGAAGGAGTCGGCGATGCGAATTTCGGTGCCGAATGAAGCTCGGGGGAGCCTTTTTGTGAGGACGCGGGACTCGAATTCGGCGAGGCGGTGTAGTCGTAGGTTGGCGTGGGAGATGCAGCTCTGGTGGAGGTTTCCGAAATGGATATCGAGGCTTCGGAAGGGGCAGAGCTGATTATGGATGACGTACGCAAGGCCCGGACAGTAGCGGGATCCTGGATAGTTTTTGCAACGGCAGAGTGGATTATTGAGGAGGATACGAATTGGTGATGGTGCTGGTCATTGACCAGATGCGGATCAGAGTGGGCTGAGGGGTCGTAGTAGTTGTGGTGCTCGTCGTCGTTGTCGACGACTACTGGCTCCTGATGTAAACAGAAGTCGGGGAATTTCTCATTCTCGGTAGCGTTGCTAGGGAGGCCGAATGGTTGCAACGACGCGGACTGTAGCGCTGTTGTATGCCCTATATGTTGCGATCCAGTCATGCTTGGTGGGGTATTCAGCGCTGGCTGTTGTTCCGCGCCGTGTTGGAAGTGGTGGGAGTAGGCGTCCATTTTAGCGGGTTTTTAGTGGACACAGGACATCAGCGGATTAATATCTGCCGTTGCTAAGTCGTTGGGATTTTGGTCGCTTCGCCTCAACTGCGACCGTGACTGGTTGCAGGTGTCAATCTACCTGAGAGTGGACCGGCAAGTACCCTGTCAGGCCGGCAGACCGCGCAGGTGCCGCCTTATCGAGGACAATGCGCAGGGAGCGGAGATGCGAGGAATGAAGAATGTCGTGAGAAGAGTCTCGTCCTCGACTT
>Ga0164243_10016680_pt1 | contig 10050 bp, 11 predicted proteins | sample OricompcompostOP_FD_108781 | JGI IMG/M metagenome (GOLD analysis project Ga0164243, IMG submission 108781) | Organic Plus compost microbial communities from Emeryville, California, USA - Original compost - Organic plus compost (OP) | ecosystem: Engineered > Solid waste > Mixed feedstock >... | reverse complement strand
GTCGAGCACTACGAGACGCGCATCCTGCAACAGCAGGCGCGCGAACAGCATGCGCTGCATCTGGCCGCCGGACAGCGTGCCGATGGCACGGCTCTCGAAACCGGTGAGCCCGACCGCCGCGATCGCATGTTCGATCTTTGATCGATCCGCCTTGCCGATGCCGCCGAACAAGCCGGTGCGGCGCCACAGCCCCATAGCGACGAGATCATAGACATTGATCGGGAATGTCCGGTCGATCTCGGCCGCCTGCGGCAGATAGGCGATGTCACGAACGGACAGACCATTGAGGTCGACATGGCCGGACAGCGGCTTGATCGCGCCGACGATGCCCTTGAACAGGGTCGACTTGCCGGCTCCGTTCGGGCCGACCACCGCCAGCAAGGCTCCCGGTGGCACCGAACCGCTGAGATGATGCACGGCCGGATGGCGTTCGTAACCCAGCGTCAGATCGCGAAGCTGCAATTGCGCGGTCATCAGTGCATTGCCCAGTAAACTGCGATCCAAATCAGCGCGATCAAAACCGACACGAAGACCAGCCGCTCCAGCGCAGACAGCCGCAGGATCGACGGCGATATCGCGGCCGGCGGATGCGCATGCCCGGGAGGGTGGTGATGGTGATGATGTTCGCTCATGACAGGGCTCGGCCGCCTCGCTTCAGGTTATTGTTATAGTATAACATTTCCTGATGCCAAGAGGCGTATTCCTGGGTGGAACCGCCCCGAAGAGTGCGGATTTTATGGCTCATCATACCTTTCGGCGCGGTTTCGTTGCCAAATCGCACCGGACGGGTCCAAGGTGGCGTCGGCACTCACTCGTGCTCGTGCGCCCTTGGCCTCGGCACGTCCACCCGGTCCGGATTTCATGACTGAACAGCGCACCCGCATCATTTCTATTGGCGAAGTCATGATCGAGATGTCGCGCGGGACCGATGGCCGTTTCAGCCAAGCCTGCGGTGGCGACACCTTCAATACGGCAGTGTACCTCGCCCGGCGGGGTCTCCCCGTCGCGTACGCGACCGCACTCGGCGACGACCCCTATTCGGACCAGATCGTCGCCCTCGCCTCCGCCGAGGGCATCGCGACCGACCAGATCATCCGCGTACCGGGGCGCGTGCCGGGCCTCTACCTCATCGAAACCGACAGCAAGGGCGAACGCACCTTCCAGTACTGGCGGGACAGCGCACCGGCGCGCGAATTGTTCGAACTGGCGCAATGGGCAGCTATCGCCGAAGCGATGATCGGCGCACGCATCATTTATTTTTCCGGCATCACGCTTTCCCTGTATTCCAACACCGGCCTTGGCCGTTTCCTTGCGATCCTGGAAATGGCGCGGCAAGCCGGCGCGAAGGTGGTGTTCGACGGCAATTACCGGCCGCGCGCCTGGAAGGGCGATGTGCAGCGGACCCGTCGCGTTTTCATGGAAGCGCTGAAGCGCGTCGATATCGCTTTGCCGACTTACGAAGACGAAGCGCTGTTGTGGGGCGATCAATCGCCCGATGCGACGATCGAACGGCTGCAGGCCTTTGGCATCAACGAGATCGCGATCAAAAACGGGCATAACAGCGCACTCGTGGCCGCCGGTGGACAGCGCGAATTCATTCCGGTGCCCGATGTCGTGGTGCCGGTCGATACCACCGCAGCCGGCGACAGTTTCAATGCGGGTTACATGGCAGCGCGTCTTGCCGAGGAAAATCCGGCCGATGCGGCAATCGCTGGACACAAGCTCGCGTCAGAAGTGATCCAGCATCGCGGCGCGATCATGCCACGCACCGCTCAGGCGGTGCATTAAGCGTTACGGCCTGCTGAGCAGTATCGCCACCGCCGCCGCAATGAATGGCAGCGGCAAGCTCGCGAGCACACGCAGCCAGACGACCCGTGCCGGCATGATCGGCAATTCGTAAGACAGCAATCGCGGAAACGCATACAGCGCCCAGGCTGTCGAATAGGCGATCACCTGCGGCGCTCCGGCGCCCCCCTTCAACGCTGCAGCACTGATCGCAAACCCAACCACCGGACCGCCGGGTGTCGCCGCACCGGCAACAATCGCAATAATAATGCCGATCAATCCTGATGACGAACCGAGCCAGCGGCCGACAAAATCCGGAGGCAGCGCCGCCGCGATAAAGCCCGACCCCATAACACCGATAGCAATGCGCGGCAGGAGATGAATAAACTCCGATACGCCGCTCTTGCCACCTTCGCGAAACAGCGGCCTGCTCCGACGCATCACCAGAAATCCGAGCGCAACGACAATCAGCCACAGCGCGATGGTGACGATGACGTCCATCACGGGGCTGCTGCCTTGCTCTTGAAGCGCTTTTCGATCGCGCGAACAAATAGACCGGCGAGGATCGGCAATGGCAACGCTGCCATCCAGCGCCAGGTGACAAAGTCAAAGCCGAGGAACGGCATTTCCCAGGTCAGAACACGGTTGAGACCCAGCAGCGTCCAGCTTGTGATCAAGGTCACAGCAGCCGCAATGTCAGCGCCCATGGCGACGAAGGCACCGGCAATCGGAAAGATCGTGAAAGGACCGCCTGGAAGAATGATGCCAGCAAAGGTGGAGACAAGAATGCCCTTCAGGCCGGAATCGGCACCGACCCAGCGGCTGACCGTTTCACGCGGCAACAGGATCGTGAGAAACGCTGCAGTGAGACAGCCCGCCAGCACCTTCACCAGCATCGAGACGAACAGCTCGCTATCGTTCCAGACGACCTCGAGGAATGTCGCTGGTCCGTCGCGCCAATACACGTAGGACGCGCAACTGCCAACGATGAGGATGAGAACAACAGTCGGCCAATCGATGGCGCGGCGCTTGCGGCGCACAGGCTGCGACGTTTCGGATTGCATCAGCCGCGCAGACCCGATGCCTCGCGTGCGAGTGCGGTGATTTTGGCAAAGTCGCCCTTGGCAACAATATCCCTCGGCGTCACCCACGAGCCGCCAACGGCAACAACGTTCGGCAGCGCCAGATAATCACGCGCATTGCTTTTATTGATGCCGCCGGTCGGGCAGAAACGCAGATGCGGCAATGGCTCGGCCACCGCTTTCAGCCAGGCCGCACCGCCGCTGGGCTCGGCCGGAAAAAACTTCAGAAACGTGAAGCCGAGGTCGGCTAGAACCATGGCCTCGCTGACGGTCGCGCAACCTGGAATGACGGGGACTTCGATTTCCGTGAAGGTCTCGGCCAGAACCTCGTTGGTGCCCGGGCTGACCAGAAATTTTGCGCCGGCGTCGATGGCGAAAGCAGCATCGACATGCCGTAGGACGGTGCCCGCGCCGACCAGACAATCGGGCACTTCGGCAGCAATATCCGCAATGGCTGAAAGCGCCGATTTGGTGCGCAAGGTCACCTCGATGACGTTCAGGCCGCCATCACAGAGCGCGCGGGCGAGCGGCACCGCCGCATCGACATTGTCGATGGTCACGACCGGGATAACCGGTGCGCGGGTCAGGAGCGAGGAAATATCGGAATCGGACATGGCAGCAACACATGCCCGCGAAGAGGCTGTTGGGCAAGCCACAAGCGGTCAGAACAGTGTTGCATCCGATCAAATCTATCCGGCAGGCACGCCGGCCAGCCCCGCAGGAATATCTGGGAGCGTTTCCGCCAAAATATTGAAACCACTGAAAAAAGTGCGCTGATGTGCCGGTCCTATCGGGCCGTGGAGCGATATCTCGGCGGAGACTCAACCGTATTCTGCCGCGCTTTTGATCAGGCCGCTCACGCGAAATGCCGGATCAGCCACAGGCCGGCAAAAAGACCGGCAATCGAAAGCATCACCGACCCCAGGATATAGAGGGCGGCCAGCCCAACCTCTCCGCGCTCGTAAAGCAGCGCCGTGTCGAGCGAGAACGTGGAGAAAGTCGTGTAGCCACCCAGGATACCGGTGGTGAGAAACAGCCGCCAAGACTGTGACGCATCGGCTTTGAAAGCGAACCAGCCTGCGATCAGCCCCATCACCAAAGAGCCAGTGATGTTGATCAGAAAAGTGCTCCAGGGAAAGGCCGAGCCGAGCCAGCGTCCGACACCGACATTGATGCCATGACGCAACATGGCTCCCAGCCCCCCCCCAACGAAAACAAGCACGTATCCCATTGGCCGAACGTTCCTTTCCGTCCCCCGCCGAAACCGGCCACAGACCAGTCGAACGCCTTTATGGCGGAGTTTGCGGTTGCGTCCAACCACCACTGCGGTCATGGTCCGCCCGCCCATGCTGTCCCTTGACCAATTCGCGCGCGACAAGCTGACCGAACGCGCCGGACAGAACCTGCGCCGCTCCATTGTGGAAACGGCGCCGGGCGATGGCGTGCATGTCGTTCGCAATGGCCGCACGCTCCTGTCCTTTTGCAGCAACGACTACCTCAATCTGAGCCAGCATCCAGCGGTGAAGCAGGCGGCGGCCCATGCCGCGGAAACATACGGCGCGGGCGCCGGCGCATCGCGCCTTGTTACCGGAAGCCATCCGCTCTACACGCAGCTTGAGCAGCGCTTGGCGGCACTTAAGGGTGCGGAAGCCGCCTGCGTGTTCGGCTCGGGCTATCTCGCCAACACCGGCATCATCCCGGCGCTTGCCGGGCGTGGCGACCTCATCGTCATCGACGAATTGGCTCATGCGTCAATGAATGCCGGCGCGAAACTTAGCGGCGCAGACATCAAGATCTTCCGGCACAACGATGTCACTCATGCGCAATCGCTACTGGACGGCGAGCGCATCGCACACCGGCACGCGCTGATCGTCACCGAAGGCGTGTTTTCGATGGATGGCGATCAGGCCCCGCTGCTCGAACTGTCGCAGCTTGCGGAGCAATACGATGCCTGGCTCATGAGCGATGACGCGCATGGCATCGGCGTTGTCGGCCGAGGCCGCGGCTCATCCTTCGTCAGTTCACCGCCAGCGATCGTGCCGCTCCAGATGGGCACGCTTTCGAAGGCCATCGGCAGCTATGGCGGGTATCTTTGTGCATCACGCGATGTGATCGAACTGATGCACAACCGCGCTCGCACACTCGTCTATTCCACCGGACTTCCCGCTGCAGTCATCGCAGCCGCCATCGCGGCCCTCGACATCATCGAAGCCGATCCTGACTATGCTGCACTGCCGCTCAGAAAAGCGCGTGACTTCACCCGCGCGGCCAATCTACCCTTTGCTGAAAGTCCGATTGTCCCGGTCAAGATCGGCGCTGCGGATGCTGCGCTGGAGGCGGCGAAAATGCTGGAAGACGAAGGCTTTCTGGTCGTTGCCATACGACCGCCGACGGTTCCCGACGGTACGGCGCGTTTGCGGATCACGTTCAATGCAGCACAGCCTGATGAAGATATCGCCCGGCTTGCCGATATCGTCCGCACACGCATCCTGAGCCAGGCATGAGCGCGATCTTCGTGACCTCCACCGGCACCGATATCGGCAAGACATTCGTCACTGCCGGCCTGATTCGTTACCTGCGGAGCAAGAAGAAGAACGTCGATGCCATTAAACCGATCCTCAGTGGTTTCGATCCGGCGCATGCGGGCGACGCCGATTGTGGCGTGCTGCTGCGTGCACTCGGCTTGCCGCTGACCGACGAGGAGATCGAAGACATCTCACCGTGGCGCTTCGCGGCGCCGCTATCGCCGGACATGGCAGCACGCCATGAAGGCCAGGAGATCGACTTCGATCAGGTGCTTTCCTTCTGCGAAACGGCCATCGAAGAAGCTGACGGCGCGTTGCTGATCGAAGGGGTCGGCGGGGTAATGGTGCCGCTCGATCAGGAGAACACGGTGCTCGACTGGATCGCCGAACTCAAGATTCCTTCCATCCTCGTTGCCGGCAGTTATCTTGGCAGCATCAGTCATACATTGTCGGCGGCTCGCGTGTTGGACGATGAGGATTGCGAGCTCACGACCATCGTCGTGACGGAGACAGCCGGCAGCCATGTGCCGCTTTATGAGACGGTCGCTACCCTTTCGCGGTTTTTGCCTGGTATCGATGTCATTGCATTGCCGCGGCTCGAGGTCGGCGCCGACCACCCCGCCTTCGGGCAGATCGCGAAGAGCGCTGGATTGCTCTAGCGATGTTCCGTCAGAACATCTGCGATGGTCTGCGTGAGCCGCGAAACATCGCTCTGGCTGATGGTCAGAGCAGGCGCGAGATAGATCACCCGCTCGATCGGCCGGATGAAGGTGCCCCGCTCGACAAAGGTTCGCCGCAATCCGTTCAGGTCGTCGATGCGATCGAGCTCGACGACACCGATGGCGCCGCGCACGCGCACGTCAATGACGCCGGGAAGTCCGCGACATCCGGCAAGACCTTGCTGTAGTGATGCCTCGATAGAGGCAACCTGCTTGAGCCGCTCGCCATCTTCGAACAGATCCAGCGATGCATTGGCGGCGGCGCAGCCAAGCGCATTCGCCATGTATGTCGGCCCGTGCATCAAAGCGTGCATCGGATCATCCGACCAGAAGGCATCGAACACCTTCCTGCGCGCCACTGTTGCTGCGAGCGGCAGCGTGCCGCCGGTCAGAGCCTTCGACAGCGTGATGATGTCGGGGACGACACCGGCGCTTTCGCAGGCGAACATTGTTCCGGTACGGGCAAAGCCGGTGAATATCTCATCGAAGATCAGAAGCAGGTCATAGCGATCGGCCAGCCGGCGCAGCCGCGTGAGCACCGACGGATCGTGAAAATGCATGCCGCCAGCGCCTTGCACCAGCGGCTCGACGATGATGCCGGCGAGCCTGTCTGCATGACGCTCCAGCAGCGCCGCAAACGCGGCCTCCTGCTCGTCTTCTTTCGGCAAGTCAGCCATGAGATGATGATGCAGCAAAGCGGCAAAGGCGCGATGCATGCCGGAGTCGTCCGAGATCGCCATCGTCGCCAGCGTGTCGCCATGATAGCCGCCGCGGAAATAGACGAAAGTATCGCGCCTGCCCTGTCCGGCATTGAGCCAATACTGGATCGCCATCTTCATCGCGACTTCGACAGCGACCGAACCTGAATCGGTGAAAAAGACACGATCGAGATCGCCCGGCAGCATCGCTGCGAGCCGTTGCGCGAGGGTCAGCGCCTGCTCATGCACGAGGCCGCCGAACATCACATGCGGCATGACCTCGAGCTGCCGCTGCACAGCCTGACGAATATGCGGATGATTGTAGCCGTGACACGCGGTCCACCACGACGCGATGCCATCGAGGAGTTCACGGCCATCGGCGAGATGAATGCGCGTGCCTTCGGTGCGCATCACCGGTAACGGCAACGGCGCCGTCTTCATCTGTGCGTAGGGCAGCCAGATGTGGTCGAGACCGGAGGGATACCAGTCGTCATTGGGAGAAAGCGAACCCGAACGTCCCGGCACAGCTAACACTCGACCGATGACGCAGCCTCGGTGTGCTCCCTCCCCCTTTGCGGGGGAGGGTTGGGGAGGGGGGTAATCGGCACGATCAGCGCTTGCGGCTTACCCCCCTCCCGAACGCCTTCGCTGAAGCGAAGACGTTCGACCTCCCCCCTTGAGGGGGAGGTGATCAGAGCGTGTGGCTGCGTCTGTCTCAATCGTGCATCCGTGCGATAACTATCAGCCCTGCATCGCGCGTAGGCCGAGGCGGTCCATCAACTGCTTGTCGCGATCGGCGAGCGGATTGGGTGTGGTCAAAAGCTTCGGCCCGTAGAAAATTGAATTGGCGCCGGCGAGGAAGCACAAGGCCTGCATCTCGTCGGTCATGTCTTCGCGGCCGGCGGAGAGACGCACCATCGAGCGCGGCATGGTGATGCGAGCGACCGCAATCGTGCGCACGAACTCGATCGGATCGAGCGCCTTGCCCTGCGCCAGCGGCGTGCCTTCCACCTGCACCAACAGATTGATCGGCACGCTTTCCGGATGCACCGGCAAGGTCGCGAGCGAATGAATCAGACCTGCGCGATCGTCCTCACCCTCCCCCATGCCCACAATGCCGCCGCAGCACACATTGATGCCAGCGTCACGCACATGCTCCAGCGTATCGAGCCGGTCCTGATAGGTCCGCGTCGAGATGATGTCGCCGTAGAATTCCGGCGAGGTGTCGAGATTGTGGTTGTAATAATCGAGACCGGACTGTTTCAGGCGTTCCGCCTGCGGGCCGGTCAGCATGCCAAGCGTGACGCACGTCTCGAGCCCCATCGCCCGCACGCCTTCGATCATCGCACAGACCTTGTCGAGATCGCGATCTTTCGGCGAGCGCCAGGCCGCGCCCATGCAGAAACGGCTGGCGCCGGCATCCTTGGCCGCCTGCGCTTCGGCCAGCACCTTGTCGAGGCTCATCAGCTTCTCGGCCTTGACGCCAGTGTCGTATTTCGCGCTCTGCGGACAATAGGCGCAGTCCTCGGGACAGCCGCCGGTCTTGATCGAGAGCAGCGTCGAGACCTGAACCTCGGTCGGATCGAAATTGGCGCGATGGGTCGCCTGCGCCTGAAACATGAGGTCCGGGAACGGCAGCGCGAAAAGGTCGCGGATCTCGGCCCGGGTCCAGTCATGGCGTACGGTCGCAGCCAGTCCGGCATGAGAATAAGTGGTGGCTTCGAGGGTTCCGACGGTCATTTCAAGCATCCTTAGGGGCCGGTACGATATGGCCGCCACGGCTTTCTATCTGACCGCTTCATGTCATAGTGCCGCCGACAAGCCAAGCTAGCGACGGTCTGCGGGCCAACGCGCCTGCCGGGAGAGAAAAAGGGATGATTTCCAGACGCTTGTTCGTTGCCGGCCTGGGTGCCGCCGCGACCACCCCTGCGCTTGCGGAACGGGCCTTTGCGCAGCATGCCGGCCACGACCCCGTTTATTCGAGCCTGACCGACGCGAACGTCAAAACCGCGCCGCTCGAGACCATGAAGCAGCAGCAGGTGTTCGATTCGCCGGCGCCGAAGGCGGCGCAGCAGGGCCGCTGGGTCGGCAAGGCCCCGCTCCCACTCCCCCGCAGCGAGATGGCCTGGGCGACGACGCTTAACAACCAGATGCATGTCGTCGGCGGCTATGGCGAGCAGCGCGTCGACCGCCCCTATCACCATGTCTATGACCCCGCGTCCGACAAATGGCTGGAGGCGCCGTTGCTGCCGCGCGGGGCCAACCATGTCGGTGTCGTGGTGGTGAATGGAAAGCTGTATGCCATCGGCGGCTTCGTCGAACAGAATCGCAAGCCGGACAATCTCTGTTTCGTGCTCGAGGACAATGCGTGGCGTCCGATTGCGCCACTGCCGAAGCCCTTTGCCGCGATCGGCTGCGCATCCGTCAATGGCGTCATCTATGCAATCGGCGGCGCTGTCGGCGACACCTTCGCGACCAAGAAATCTGTCGACTGGCATCTCGCCTATGACCCGCGTATCGACCAATGGGCGGCGCGTGCGCCGATGCCGACCGGCCGCGATCACACCGGCACGCTGGCCGTGAACAACAAGATTCATGTCATCGGCGGCCGCGTGGATTCGTTTCACACCAATTCCAACCTGCATCATGCCTATGACCCGAAATCCGACAAATGGGAGCCGCGGGCACCCTTGCCGACGGCACGGTCCGGCCATGGCGCAGTGCTGTATCGCAACAAGATCTTCGTGATGGGCGGCGAAGGCACCAATCGTGTCTTCGGTCAGAACGAGGCCTATGACATCGACAAGGACAGGTGGGAATCCTACGCGCCGATGACGACGCCGCGGCACGGCCTGGGCGCTGTCGCGATCGGCGACTTCATCTATGTTGCCGGCGGCGGCCCGGTGATGGGCGGCAATTTCCAGAGCGCCGTGCACGAGGCCTTCACGCTGGACTAATGTCCGAGTGGATTGCCTATCCCTCTCCAAAGGCTTAGGACGGCGCCACGCCAATACGGCCCATCTGCACGATCGATCTGCGAGCCATCATGACTGACACCTTTCCCGACCGTCTTTCCGTCGATCCCGACAGCCCCCACTACAACGAGGAATTGCTGTCGCGCGACATCGGCATTCGGTTCGAGGGCAAGGAAAAGACCAATGTCGAAGAATATTGCATCAGCGAGGGCTGGATCCGCGTGGCGGCCGGCGCCGCCAAGGACCGTTTCGGCAAGCCGCTGACC
>Ga0164243_10016678_pt1 | contig 10053 bp, 7 predicted proteins | sample OricompcompostOP_FD_108781 | JGI IMG/M metagenome (GOLD analysis project Ga0164243, IMG submission 108781) | Organic Plus compost microbial communities from Emeryville, California, USA - Original compost - Organic plus compost (OP) | ecosystem: Engineered > Solid waste > Mixed feedstock >... | reverse complement strand
GACGACGATCTCGTCGTACGCCGCCAGGTCGGTCGCGGAGCCACGCGTGTTGAGGCGCAGGTCGACGCCGAGGACCTCGAGCCGCCGCGTCCAGTAGCGGACCGACTCGCGGAAGTCCTCCTTGCCGGGGATCCGCATGGCGTGGCGGAACTGGCCGCCGATCGCGTCGTCGGCCTCGAAGAGCGTGACGTCGAGACCGCGCTCGGCGGCGGCGATGGCCGTGGAGAGTCCGGCCGGGCCCGCGCCGACGACGGCCACCGACCTCTTCGTGCGGGTGGGGGCGAGCACAAGCCGGGTCTCGTGGCACGCGCGCGGGTTGACCAGGCAGCTGGCGGTGCGGTTGCGGAAGGTGTGGTCGAGACAGGCTTGGTTGCAGGCGATGCAGGTGTTGATCTCGTCGGCGCGACCGGCCGCGGCCTTGTTGACGAAGTCGGCTTCGGCGAGGAAGGGGCGCGCCATGGAGACGAGGTCTGCCTGCCCTGAGGCGATGACCTCCTCGGCCTGTTCGGGTGAGTTGATCCGGTTGGACGCCGACACCGGCACCGTGACCACCTGCTTGAGCCGTTCGGTCCAGGGCAGCCAGGCGCCCTGCGGAACCTGGGTGACGATCGTCGGCACCCGGGCCTCGTGCCAGCCGATGCCGGTGTTGAACATCGTCACTCCGGCCGCCTCAAGGCGTCGGGCGAGCTCGGCGATCTCCGTCCAGGTCTGGCCGTCCTCGACGAGGTCGAGCAGCGAGATCCGGTAGATGATCGGGAAGCTCGGACCGACCAGCGCTCGGGCGCGGGTGACGACCTCGACGGGGAAGCGCATCCGCTTCTCGGCAGTGCCACCCCATTCGTCCGTGCGGTCGTTGGTGCGTCGCGCCAGCATCTGGTTGATGAAGTAGCCCTCGGAGCCCATCACCTCCACCGCGTCATAGCCGGCCTTGCGAGCCAGCGCGATGCTGCGGGCGAAGTCGTCGGCGGTGCGGTCGATCTCCTGGGTGCTCAGTCGTTTCGGTTTGAACGGCGTGATCGGCGACTTGAGGTCGGAGGGTCCGGCGTTGAACGGGCTGTAGCCGTAGCGACCGGCGTGGATCACCTGCAGCGCGATGGCCCCGCCGGCCTCGTGCACCGCGTCGGTGATGACGCGGTGCCGCATGGCGTCGAGGCGGCTGCGCATCTCGCCGGCGAAGGGCTTGAGCCAGCCACGCCGGTTGACGGCGTACCCGCCGGTGATGATCAGGCCCACCCCGCCGCGAGCGCGCTCGGCGAAGAACGCCGCGAGCCGCGGGAACTGCCACGTGTGGTCCTCGAGACCGGTGTGCATCGACCCCATGATCACGCGATTGCGCAGCGTCAGGTCGCCGATCGTGATCGGCTGGAGGAGATGGGGGTAGTCGGTCAAGGTGGTCTCCGATCCGCGAAGGGCCAGTGCTCAGTCGTCGCCGGGAAAGGCGTCGAGGTATTCGGTCAGCCAGGTGACCCAGTAGTCCTCTTGGAGGATGCCGCCGCGCAACACCAGGTAGCGGTCGAGGTCGCCGCCGGTCAGCGCCGCGGGATCGGGGTAGTCGCGCGCGCACATCTGCTCATAGTGCTCGCGTCGCGTGGCGTGGTCGGCCAAGTGGGCGCGCACGTCCGCCAGCAGCGCCTTGCGGGCGGGGGATCGCGTGGCTGGTGCAGGTGGGGCGGGTGGGGTTGCCGGGGCAGTTGGGGTCTCCGCCGGCGCGACAGTTTCCCCGCTCGGGCGGGGAACTTGCTGCTTTGTCACCGAAATTTCGGTGACAAAGCTGGGGTTTCCCCGCCCGAGCGGGGATTTGTGAGGCGTCTGGGGCGGTACGGCGCCACGCAGGTCGGCGCCGCCGGCCGCGGCGTGGTCGCCGAGCCAGGCTCCGCGCAGCTTCACGGCGAGCTCGCTGCGTTGCGGAGCCGGGGGCGTGGGCTCGGCCAACCAGCGCCGCAGCTCCTCGTGGCCGGCCGGGGTGACGTCGTACACGAGCTTGGCGGGGCGCTTGGCCTGGGTGACCTCCTCGCTGGTGACCCAGCCGTCGGTCTCCATGCGCTTGAGGGTGCGGTAGATCTGCTGGTGGCTGGCCTGCCAGAAGAAGCCGATGGAGGCGTCGAAGCGGCGGGTGAGGTCGAGCCCGGAGGCGGCGCGCTCGGCGAGCGAGACGAGCAGTGCGTGTTCCAAGGGCATGCGAGACACCGTGCCCAACCTATGCAACGAGTTGCAACAGCCCGTGACCGAAGTCACGTGCGCCGAGGATGGGAGTGGCCCTGTCGACAATGACAGTGGTCCTGTCATGATGCGGGGCATGACGTTCGAACTTGGTCACGGAACCGGCCCGCTGCGCGGAGTCAAGGTCGTCGAGATCGCGGGCATCGGCCCCAGCCCGCACGCCTGCATGATGCTGGCCGACCTGGGCGCCGACGTGATCCGCATCGAGCGTCCCGGTGGGCAGATGCTCACCGGCGGCAGCCACGACTTGCTCAACCGCGGGCGGCCGTCGGTCGCGCTCAACCTCAAGGACCCGGCCGCGATCGAGACCGTGCTCAAGCTGGTCGAGGACGCAGACGTGTTGGTCGAGGGCATGCGCCCCGGCGTCACCGAGAAGCTCGGCATCGGTCCGGAGGAGTGCGCAGCGCGCAACCCGCGCCTGGTCTACGCGCGGATGACCGGCTGGGGTCAGACCGGGCCCTTCGCCAAGGTCGCCGGCCACGACATGAACTACATCGCCATCACCGGCACCCTGCACGGCCTCGGCCAGGTGAAGGAGAAGCCGCAGTTCCCCGGCAACCTGGTCGGTGACTTCGGCGGTGGGTCGACCTACCTGGTCATCGGGATCCTCTCCGCGCTGCTGGAGGCACGGACCTCGGGGCAGGGCCAGGTCGTCGACGCCGCGATCGTCGACGGCACCGCCTCGCTCAACGCGATGGGCGCGGCCTTCCTCGCCGGCGGCGGCTTCAACGAGGAGCGCGCCGCCAACCTGCTCGACGGCGGCACCCCGTACTACGACGTCTACGAGACCTCGGACGGAGAGCACATGTCGGTGGGCGCGCTGGAGCCGCAGTTCTACGAGGTCTTCGTCGAGCTGCTGGGCATCAAGGAGACCGCGCCCGACCGCTACGACCCGGCCAACTACGACGAGCTGCGCAAGCTGATCGCCGCCACCTTCAAGCAGCGCACCCAGGCCGAGTGGGTCGAGATCTTCGAGGGCACCGACGCCTGCGTCGCCGGAATCATCCCCATGAGCAAGGCGATCGACCACCCGCACATGAAGGCCCGCGAGGTCTTCGTCGAGCACCACGGGGTCGTGCAGCCGCAGCCGGCGCCGCGCTTCTCCCGCACGCAGGCCACGCTCTCCCACCCGCCGGCGCCTGCTCCCGGCGCGCACACCCGGGACGCCCTCGCCGCGTGGGGGATCGAGGGGGTCGACGCACTCATCGAGGCGGGTGCCGCCGTACAGGCGTGAGCCGGGCGCACGACGTTTCCCGCCGTCGGGGCACCGGCAGGTAGGTTGTGGCGCGAGATTCGGGGCATCCGGCCCCGGTGCGATCCCTAGGAGCCGGAGTGCCAGGCACGACCACGATCGACCGCGAGGCGTTGCTGCCGGCCGCCATCGGCGCGGTGCCGAGCGCGCTGGCGCTGCTGGCGGGGCGACGCCGAACGGCGCTGCTGCTGTCGGCGCTGCCCGCCGGGTTGATCGCGTTCTTCCGTGACCCGCAGCGTCGCGTCGACGAGCGGCCGGTCGACGAAGACACGGTGCTCTCGCCCGCCGACGGCAAGGTGATGCATGCCGGGCCCGGCCAGCCTCGCGTCGCTCCCGCCGGTGACTGGCAGCAGGTCAGCATCTTCTTGTCGGTCTTCGACGTGCACATCAACCGCGCCCCCTACGGCGGCAGGGTGGAGTCGGTCGACTACCGCCCCGGGCGGTGGCTGGCGGCCTACAGGTTCGAGAGCGCCTTCGAGAACGAGCGCTCCGAGATCACGATGACCCGCACGGTGCGGGGCGAGCAGCGCCGCTACGTCTTCCGGCAGATCGTCGGCCTGGTCGCGCGCCGCGTGGTCACGCGAATCCGGCCCGGCGACGAGATCGCCACCGGGCAGCGGATCGGGCTGATGAAGTTCGGCTCCCGCATGGACATCTTCCTGCCGCCCGAGGTGGAGCTCACCGTCCGCGAGGGCGAGCGCGTCGTCGCCGGGGAGAGCGTGATCGGCCGCTGGCCCGGAGCGGACAGCGCCCGGTCGTGACCACCACGCCCCGCCGTCGTCGCTTCGCCCGCTGGCGCCTGGAGTCGCACTCCGGCGCCGAGGTCGTGTCGCTGCGTCAGCTGGGCGCCAAGGAGCAGCTGCGGGTCACCGCGCCGAGCCTCTTCACCACCGCCAACATGGCCTGTGGCTTCTCGTCGGTGCTGCTGGCGACGAACGCTCACTTCCAGCTGGCCGCGGTGTTGATCGCCGTGGCGATCATCATGGACATCGCCGACGGCGCGGTCGCCCGGCTGGTGGGGGCGACCTCGCCGTTCGGCGTCCAGCTCGACTCGCTGGCCGACCTGGTCTCCTTCGGTCTGGCGCCGGCCTTCCTCGTCTACACCTGGGTGCTCCCGGAGTGGCCGGCGGTGGCGTGGCTGGGTGCGTTCCTGTGGCTCGCGGCGGCCGCCTTCCGGCTGGCGCGGTTCAACTTCACCATCGATCCCACCGACGACAAGCGCTACTTCATCGGGTTGCCCTCGCCGGCGGCGGCGGCCGTGGTGATGGCCACGGTCTTCGCCCTCGACAACCCCGATGTCGCCGGCCACGACCTCCGAGTCGGCCCGGCGATGCTCATCCCGGTGCTGATCAGCCTGGTGCCGGCGTGGCTGATGATCAGCACCATCCGCTTCCGCTCCTTCCGCGACCTGGTCACCCCGCGCACCCGCGAGGCGCGCGTGATCACCGCGCTCACCGGCCTCGCCGTCGTCGTGGGGTTGGCGCTCGCGCCGGCCACGACGGCCCTGGCGGTCGCCTACTTCTACGTGCTCACCGCGCCGCTCGGCGTGCTCACCGCGCCGCTGCGCGCTCGCCTCTTCGGGCCGGACGCCGTGGCGCCGCCGCGCCGGCGCCAGCAGTCGGTCTTCCTGCCGCTCGCGGGCGACGACGACACGGCCGACGGCTAGGGAACGCGCCTCACTCCAGCGCGAGGGCGAGCGTCGCCTCCAGCACGAACTGCGGATCGCCCAGGCGGTCGCCGTACAGCTCGCGCAGCTTGCCCACCCGGTAGCGCACGGTCTGGGGGTGCACGAAGAGCGCGGCGGCGACGTCGTCGCGGCGCCCCTGGTGCAGCAGCCAGGCGCGGAGCGTCTCGACGAGCTTGTCGACGGTCGACGGCCGCAGCTCGCTCAGCGGCGCCAGCACCCGGGCACGCAGGTCGGCCAGCGCCTCGGGATCGGCGGAGGCGACCAGCGGCGCGAGCAGGTCGTCGGTGTCGACCGGGCCACCCGGCTCCCGCAGGTGCAGGGCCCGCACGGCGCGTTGGTACGACGCCACGGCGGTCAGCCAGGGACGGCTCGGCCCGACGGCGGCCTCCCGGTCGTTCAGCGCCCGGGCGAGGGTTGCGCGGTCGTGCGCCGCGAGGTCGGGCACCAGCAGCACCGCCAGGTCGTCGCGCTCCTCGAGGCCGGGGGAGTCGCTGGAGGCGCGCAGGGTGCGGGCGTCGGTGAGGGTGCGCACGGTGCCGGTCGCCGACTCGGGGATGACCACGGCGGTGAGGGTGGTCGGCGGGGCCCAGTCGGCGCGTTCGGCGAGCGCGACCAGGACCTCGGGGTCCTCCCCGCCGAGCAGGCCGTCGGCGAGCCGCTCCAGGTGCCGCTCACGCACCCGACCCGACGTGCTCAGCTCGTCGGCATGGCCGGAGACGCTGGCCGCCGACAGCGCATCGATGTATTCGAAGACGAGCTCGGCGAAGCGAGCCAGGTCACCCGCCCCGAGGCCCGCCTCGACGGCGGTGACGCTCAGCTCGTGCCAGGCGGTGCGGGCCCCGACGCGGTACGCCGCCGCGAGGGCATCCATCGACCGTCCGCTTCTGGCCTCGCCCCGGCCGAGGGCGTAGGCGGCCTCGAAGACCGACTCGACGCGGCTGCCCGGCCCGGCGCCGGCGCTGCTCGAGGTCATGTCGAGGAATCCGCCCAGTGCGAGGGTCACCGCGCTCTCGATGTTGCGGCCCATGCGTCCCCGGAACGGCTCGGAGTAGGAGGGCACCTCGCGGATGACGGTCTCCACGACCCGCTCGGCCACGCTGGGCAGCTCGGCGCGCATCGCGGCGATCACCGGCTCCGGAAGGCGAAGTCCGGGCTGTTCGTCCATCACCAACCTGCCCATCTTCACTCGTGACGAACAAGAGAGTACAGCCGATTCACGCGGGCAAGGTCATGAGTTCACTCTCGATACCGGGGAGCATGGCTGCATGAGCACGATCGCCGCACTCCACGGCTCCGCCCATCGGGGCAGCCGGCTCCGCGACGTCTTGACCCGGGCGGTGGAGGCGGCCACCACGCCGCTGCTCCCCGCGGACTATCTCGACCTCTTCGCCCCGCTGCGCTCGGGTGCGGACCTGCGCGGCCGCATCGTCGCCGTACGCCCCGAGACGGCCGACGCGGCGACGATCGAGATCAAGCCGGGTGCCGACTGGGCGGGGCACGTGCCGGGCCAGTACCTGCGGGTCGGTGTCGACGTCGACGGGGTCCGCCAGTGGCGGGCCTACTCACTCACCCACGGCCCGCGTCGAGACGGGCTGATCTCGATCACGGTGAAGGCGGTGCCCGACGGCGTGGTGAGCAACCACCTCGTGCACCGCTCGCGCCCCGGCACCCTCGTGCACCTCGAGCAGGCCACCGGCGACTTCGTGCTGCCGCCGCTGACCGGCGAGCCGAAGTTCCTCTTCGTCACCGCCGGCTCCGGGGTCACCCCGGTGATCGGCATGCTTCGCAACCTCTTCCCGGTCACCGACTCCGGTGTCGTGGGCCTCGACCGGCCGCTGGACATCACCGTCGTGCACGTCGCGCCCAGCGAGCCGGAGTCGATCTTCATCGACAACCTGCGGGAGCTCCACGCCGCCGGCGCCATCCGCCTCGTGGCCCGCTACGACGACGTCCACGGTGTGCTCGACGTCGACCGGTTGGACGAGCTCGTCCCCGACCTCGGTGAGCGCACGACGTATGCCTGCGGCCCGACCGGCCTGCTCGACGCGCTCGCCGCCCACCACGAGGCGCGCGGCCTGGAGCTCTTCACCGAGCAGTTCCGGCCGGCCACGCTGGTGACCGGAGAGGGCGGCACGCTCCGCCTCGAGAAGGCCGACGTCGAGCTCGAGCTCGACGGCACGGCCACGATCCTCGACGCCGCGGAGGCCGCCGGCGTGCTCATGCCGAGCGGCTGCCGCATGGGCATCTGCATGGGCTGCGTGCTGCCGATGCGCGAGGGCGCGGTGCGCGACCTGCGCAACGGGGAGATCACCCGCGCCGTGCCCGGCGAGACCGACCCCGGCGGCGTGCCCGTCCAGACCTGCATCAGCGCCCCCGCCGGCGCGTGCCACATCGACCACTGACAACGGCGGTCGAGCTTGAGACCGCCGAACCTGTCCGGCCCCACCACGAAGGAAGCCCCATGACCACGATCACCCAGAAGGCCGACAACCCGATCGCCCACCTCACCCCGGAGGACATCGAGCAGATCGGTGCCGAGCTCGACGCGATCCGGCAGGAGGTGCTCGACACCCGCGGCGAGCGCGACGCGAAGTACATCCGCCGCGTCGTCGACACCCAGCGCAAGCTGGAGCTGGGCAGCCGTGCGGTGCTCCTGTTCAGCGCCTTCCCGCCGGCCTGGCTGCTCGGCACCGCCGGCCTCAGCGTGGCGAAGATTCTGGAGAACATGGAGATCGGCCACAACGTCATGCACGGCCAGTGGGACTGGATGCGCGATCCCAAGATCCACTCGACCACCTGGGAGTGGGACAACGCCTCGACCGCCGAGGGCTGGAAGCACTCGCACAATCAGGTGCACCACACCTACACCAACATCGTCGGCAAGGACAACGACCTCGGCTACGGCATCATGCGGGTCGACGAGGAGCAGCGCTGGGCGCCCATGCACCTCGGCCAGCCGGTGTGGGCCTTCATCAACGCCTGCTTCTTCGAATACGGCATCGCCGCCTACGACCTCGAGCTCGGCAAGAACCTGCGCCTGCCCAAGGAGAAGCGCTCCGAGGACTTCAAGCGCCGCGCGAAGGACACCCTGCGCAAGATCCGCAAGCAGGCCACCAAGGACTATGTCGTCCACCCGGCCCTGTCGATCCCCACGGGCTCCTTCGTGCCGACGCTGGCCGCCAACTTCGTGGCCAACCTGGTGCGCAACCTCTGGTCCAACTCGGTCATCATGTGCGGTCACTTCCCCGAGGGCGTCGAGACCTTCGAGCGTGCCGCCATCCCGGAGAAGGAGACCCGCGGCGAGTGGTACCTGCGGCAGATGCTCGGCTCGGCCAACATCTCCGGCTCGAAGGCCATGCACCTCATGACCGGCAACCTCTCCCACCAGATCGAGCACCACCTCTTCCCCGACCTGCCCTCCAACCGGTACGCCGAGGTCGCCCCGAAGGTGAAGGCGCTCTTCGACAAGTACGGCCTCAACTACCACACCGCCCCGCTGCCGCAGCAGGTCGCGAGCGCGTGGCACAAGGTCTTCCGCCTCTCCCTGCCCAACGGCTGGCTGGCCGAGACCAACATGCGCAACCTGCCCCGCCAGCTCGGCGTGTTGAAGAAGCTGACCACCGGTGGTCCCAAGGTCCGGCGCGCGTACGACGCCGCTCAGCGTCGCGCCGCCCGCCAGCGTCGCGAGGCGGAGGCCGCCGCGGCCGCCTGAGCGCCCGTGATGTCCGGTACTCCCTGACGCGGGCTCACGGGCGGTGCCGTAGAGTCCTTGTTGCAAAGAGTTTGCAACAAGGACGGGGAGCGGGATGGCGATCGACGCGGCGCAGGAGCCGACTGCCGCCTCCGCGGCGACCGGCGTCGCAGCAGCCGATGCTCCGTCGTCCGTCGATCCGGCCGAGCTGGCCCGACGTACGGCGTGGCGCGGCCGGGCATGGCTGCTCGGGCTCACCGTCGCTACGGTCGTCTCGACCGTCGCGGGCGTGAGCCTCGGAGCGGTCGCGATCCCGTTCGACGACGTGGTCCGGGTGATCGGGCACCATCTGTTTCTGGTGCCGGAGGAGCGGACGTGGTCACCGCCGCGCGACTCGATCATCTGGGACGTGCGGCTGCCCCGGGTGCTGCTGGCGCTGCTGGTGGGCGCCGGTCTCGCCGTCTGCGGCATGGCGCTGCAGGGGATGGTGCGCAACATGCTGGCCGACCCCTTCCTGCTGGGGGTCAACTCCGGTGCCTCCACCGGCGCCGCGGCCGCCATCCTCTTCGGCTTCAGCCTCGGCATCGGCGAGCATGTGCTGCCCACGAGCGCCTTCGCCGGCGCGCTCGCCGCCTCGCTGCTGGTCTATGCGATCGCTCGCACCGGGGGGCGGGTCACCTCCGTGCGGCTGCTGCTGGCCGGGGTCACCGTCGGCTACGCGCTGCAGGCCACCACCAGCTTCCTGATCTTCGCCAGTGACTCCGCCGAGGGTGCCCGGTCGGTGATGTTCTGGCTGCTCGGCTCGCTGGCGCTCGCCGAATGGGGCGCGCCGCTCGCGGTGGTGGCGGTCGTCGTGCTGCTCACGGTCGCGGTGCTCACGCTGGGCGGGCGCCGGCTCGACGCCCTGGCGATCGGCGACGAGACCGCACTCACCCTCGGGGTCTCGCCGGAGCGGTTCCGCACCGCCCTGCTCGTGCTCGTCGCGCTCTGCATCGGCGTGCTGGTCGCGGCCTCCGGAAGCATCGGCTTCGTGGGCCTCGTCGTGCCCCATCTCGCCCGCCGCGCCGTGGGCAGCGCCCACACCCGCGCCCTGCCGGTCGCGGCGCTCATGGGTGGCGTGCTGCTGATCTGGGCCGACATCGCAGCCCGCACGCTGCTCGCGCCCCAGGAGATCCCGATCGGGATCATCACCTCCCTCATCGG
>Ga0164243_10016677_pt1 | contig 10054 bp, 13 predicted proteins | sample OricompcompostOP_FD_108781 | JGI IMG/M metagenome (GOLD analysis project Ga0164243, IMG submission 108781) | Organic Plus compost microbial communities from Emeryville, California, USA - Original compost - Organic plus compost (OP) | ecosystem: Engineered > Solid waste > Mixed feedstock >... | reverse complement strand
TTGGCACGCCGGAAGAAGTAGCAGCACTGACGCTATTTCTGGCTTCTGACGAGGCGTCGTATATCACTGGTGTTTCGTACGTAATCGATGGTGGTCGTAGTGCTGGTTGAACCCCGTAAAAACTAACAGAGGCTGCGCTATTCGCAGGTAGCGTTATGTAGTAATCGGGTCTTGTCTACCGAACTCAAGAGAGTAATGGCTCTTCCTGTAGGCACATTGGATACTGTGAACGCAGGAGGGTATCGATGGTCTTGCCGTCACAACTCACAGAGCTGACCGACTCCGTTATCAGGCCGATTTCGTCGCTAGAAGAAAGGTGCTATGCAACGTTGGAAAACTCGCCCTGAGGGCTCGAATTGGGGCGACTTTGGTGTCGATGATCAACTTGGCCGTATGAACCTGCTTACCCCCGAGCGCCGTCTGGCAGCGCTGTGCGAGGTGCAGAGCGGCGAGGCCTTTTCGCTGAGTCTGCCTCTCGACTATTCAGGTGAGCTGCAAGGCATACGCAGGCCGCCGCGCCTGTTCGCCGCCAACATGAATGGCGTCGACGCCTATAACTATTCCCTGAGCGACGCCATACCCGGCACTACCGATGCGGTGTGCGACGACGGCGTCGTGCTCTATACCCAGTTTTCGACGCAGTGGGATTCGCTCGCCCACGTCGGCGCGCACTTTGACGCCGATGGTGACGGGGTCAAGGAAATTGTCTATTACAATGGTTTTCGCGCGGGAGAACACATACTCAGCCCCACCCAGGGCGGCCCCAATGCGAAAGCGCTGGGTATCGAGCAACTAGCCAGTATCGGCGTGCAGGGGCGTGGCGTGTTGGTCAATCTCCACGCCATCTATGGTCGTGACAAGGTGGTGGTAGGCTACGACGCGCTGATGAGCGCCTTGGAACAGCAGAACGTGGAAGTGCGCGTCGGTGATTTCTTCTGCCTCTACACCGGCTTCGCCGATGTAGTGCTGGAAATGAATAAACAGCCCGATCCGGCGCATCTCAATCGCACTGGTGCCGTCCTGGATGGCGGTGACCAACACCTGTTGCAGTGGATCACCGACAGCGGCATCGTTGCGCTGTGCGCGGACAATCTCGCTGTGGAGGAAGTATCGCTGCGGCCCCGCAGCGGCTGCGAATACGCGTTGATGCCATTGCACCAGCACTGTCTGTTCAAGCTGGGCGTATACCTGGGTGAGCTGTGGTACCTGAAGGATTTGGCGCAGTGGCTTCAACAAGCACAACGTTCTGCCTTTCTGCTTACCGCGCCACCGCTACGCCTGCCTGGCAGCGTGGGCTCCCCAGTGACGCCCATTGCCACAGTCTAAGCGAGTTTGGCCTTTTTTTGACCATCGGATCGGGAGTGCCAAGATACCGCAATGGAAATACAGCGCGTCCATCTCTTCGCGTGGCCGACAGTGTTTACCCGAAGACAGGTTTTATTCTTGTTCTCTGTATTTTTGAATCATGGCTAGTTCTTTATTCATTTCAAAAATTTCTTCTTCCGGACTTACACGAGGAGGACACCCGCGCGGATCAAGCGGTTCAACCCAGGTGCTCAAGGTCCGGCCTCCATCCAAAACCAAATCGACTCCCGTAACATAATTTGAAGCATCGGAGGCAAGAAATAATACTGAGCCGTATATGTCCTCGGGACGAGCTATGTGCCCGACAGGAATTATTTCTCTTAATCTCGCGAGATATTCAGGAGGCATGTGCGCTGTCATCTGGGTCATCACAACGCCAGGACAAATGCTATTGACATTAATATTATATCGACCAAATTGAGCTGCGAAGGACCGTGTCAGCTGAACAACGGCAGCCTTGGTTGTACAATATCCCGCCCCAGCTTTGATTGAGATTGATCGCGCTGCAACGGAGGAAATATTTATTATTTTTCCTCCCATAGGATTCTGAGAGGCCATTTGTTGAACCTGCGCCTGTAAACACAACCAAGCTCCTGTGAGGTTTACCGCGATAAGCCGGTCCCAATTAGGTTTAGTCTGCGTCAAATCATTATCTGCAATTGCCAAGCCAAAACTGTTGACGGCAATATCCAAACGACCAAAGCGGTCTGCCACAGTCTTTATAGCGGCTCTTACGCTATCCTCGTCTTCGACATCGCAGTGAACAAAAAATGAATTTGGGCTTAGGCTCGCGATCGATTCAATCGCATACTCCCCCATTTTCTCATTGCGCGCCGCAATGGCTACATCTGCACCTGCTGTCGCCAGGGCGATTGCACTTGCCTTCCCGATACCTGTCGAACCACCGATCACTATCGCCTTCTTTCCCGAGAGGCAAAATAGGGGCATGACCATAATAGAAATTTCCCTTTCGTTTACTGGGCTGCCTAGTTAACAGTCTGGTTTGGAAAAAAGCTATAATATGAAATGATTAATCCCTCGGGCTGCCCTGTAGCACACAAGCAATAGCCAGGAAAATAAAACTGGTATCGGATGAATCCGAAATATTTCAACCAATTTACCCGTGTGGTCAGCCGGCGGCATTAATTTACTTCGTCACATTTAACCACCGCCTGAGCAGTAATCTAAAAAGGGGTTCGCCATGGAAATCCACTCGTTGATTTGGGAGAGGACTATGCTGTTTCGCCGCCCCGTTTATTTCGATCGCGGAAACCATAACGCTGCCGACACGGTTTAGTTAGATGAGCTGCTTACGAATATAATCGAGCGTGACGGCATTGGGATTTCTCATTTTTGCCGCAGCGCCAGTAATATAAGGCTTACGTGGTGGGGGGCTCAGCGTATCGCGCACGTCGCGCATATCGGCCTGCCAGAGCGTGACACACTCGGGGATTACCGAGCGCAACGAATAAAAACCCAGCATGTGCTGAACCCGTTCTGAGTAGCGCTGCGCGATTTCCCAGGGGACCGTCAGGCAATTGGCTTCATCCGGTGTAAACTCACAGTTGACAAAACTCATCTGGATGCCAAATCGCCACTGATCAGTGGTGGTGTTCGCGCCGCTGCCGTGCAGAACGCGGCCCGTGTAAAGCAGCGCGGAACCTGCGGGCATCACCGCCTGAACGACGTCTGATGGATCTGCTTCGAGGGTGTAGTCATCCCACGCTTGGCTGCCGGGGACGATTCGAGTGGCGCCGTTTTCGGACGTGAAGTCCGAAATTGCCAGCATGATTCCAATGGAGGTCTCGGGACCGCTTTTTCCCAGAGCCTCTGCAGAGGGCCAAGCACCGAAATCACGGTGCAAAGGCTGGTCGGTACTTTGCGGGCCCACAATGATAGCGTGCCCGGTGTTCAGCCAATAGTCGGCAGGTAATTTGTGGATAGCCCAACGGTGCATCAAGTCATGATCGATGACTTGTGCGAATGAAGGTGCCTTTGCCGCTAGGCCGGTAAAACGCTTCGTGTTGGTGCCAGCGACGCAAGTCTTGATATCGTTACCGGGCAATCCGGCTCTCTGCCTGTTGACATGAACGGCCAATTCGGCAGCGATACTGTTACGCAGGCCGCTGGGGATGAAGTTTCTGACAATCACTCCACCATGGGTGTCGATGGCGGAGAAAATTACATTCGGGTCGTCAGTGATGTCGAATGTACGCAGTTTCTGTGTCATGTGTTTTCCAAAAATTAAGACTTCTAAGTAAGACGGAATCACCTCGAGATAGATGAATCCAGTTTTTAAAGTCTAAAGGCATGATGAATAAATCGCGTTGTTCTGCGCTGGTATTCTAGATTTATCGGTACTTAAATATGATCACCCTTTCTGATGTCGATGCATTTGCCGCGTTCACCAACGATGGAAAATAAAATCTGACGGATGGATTTCCGAGAGAATTCGTGCCGTTTTACCTAGTCTAGGCGCTAGCGACATAAGCGACCTCGCCTGAAACTAAAAAATGGTGTCAAAGGCTCCCTGGAGGCTATCGATAGCGTGAAGCAACACACCAGTTTCGGAAGGCTCGGCAATGGCCACGTAGTACGTCCTTTTCACCGAAGCCAGCGCGCAGCGTAAAATCGAAAGTGGGAGCGTGTTCAACGCGACCCGTGGCAAAGTTTTTTCGGACCTGTCCACAGTTTTGTAGTACTCGAGTGGTGTTCTTCGCACCGCGCTCTTCAATACGCCGTACTACGGTTAGCAGTTCGGGTGGTAGTATTCCGGCAACTGGGCGATCACTGGTTCACGAAAAAACGTCAAGTTCAAGACTCTGAATAATTTTGATGGCGTGGGATTCGGCCCGGTAGGTTTGCTTTTGGAAAATCATTCGTGCGCGACCGATTCAAAACCGTTGGCGGCGCGTTGTTGTTGATGTCTTTTCCTAGCGTCATCTCCACGTCCACGCAGCGCATCAGGCGTTCTCCTTATCCTTTTGCCACTCCATCGCAACGAATACAGTCAGCAGGAGTGCAATGAGGCTGATCAGCAGCGGTAGCTCGCAGTGGTCGTGGGTCATATCAACTCCTTTCTCACAAACTCATTCACGAGCGCGTAGCTGGCTTGCATCGAAAGCCGTGCCGCTTTTTTCACGTTTCCGCCACATTGCTGGAGGAACATCGGCATGAGCATTCTGGCGGTGGCCATCACCTCATCGTTGATCCGGCGGCGTGATAGCTGATCGAAGATCCATCGCATCTGTCTGGGCTGCTGTTGCATGTGTGATCCTTGTAATTACTATACGAAGACGCATTATATTTTTCAATGCGTAAGCGTATTATTTTTATATTCCCTGCGCCCGGGCAAAGTTGGGCGCTCCAGCCCTCAGGCTTTCACTGCAGGGATCGTCGGTTTGGTTGTGGTCCAGATGGGGGCCGAGCCCAGGTCGGCGTCCGTCCCTCCGCAAAATATGACCAATTTGAATATGCTGGCGGGTTGCCAGGTAGCGAAATAAATTCGCATTGTCTGCATGCAACAGTGGCGGTGATGCAGGCAATAGCGATGTCGAGACCGTGAATGCTTCGTGTGCTACGGCAACGAGCCAGCGAGGAGATAGATCACAAGCGTATGGGTGTTGAATACGCGTGAGTTTCAAGGGCTGGAACGCCTGCTGGCGCACTTCCGTGAGGGGGAATTTATGAAAGTGATTATTGGGGAGGGGCAGGTTTGACGATCTGATGCGCGATGCGCTGAAGACTGCCCACAAATCGGATAAAGGCGAGCAGGCCGCGGAGGCGAATTATCATCTCGGCTTTTCCAGCATTTGAGCAGGATATGAGCAATAAAAAAGCAAAGGGCTCTGGCAGAGCATCGCATTGCTCAATGCTGGGCAGTCTATGGAATCCTGTTGATTTTGGTTCTGCGGAAAATGGGAAAGAAAATTATGCGTTTTCCATTTGGCAGCACCTCATGAGTGCTGGTGACTTCGCTTTTGATAGGTTTCCATACGGCATTTACGACCATTCATCCCCACGTGTGCGGGGGACACTTCTTTTTTTTCGCTTTTCCCGTTTTTCAACTTCTTTCTTTTTGTCGCGCAATTCGCTGATCATTTGATCCCTGTGATACTTCAAGTTTTCCCTGTTATCTATCAGCTCCTGCGTACGGTAGATGGAATCCAAGGTGGCGGGCGGTTCACCTTCTCCCGATTCCACTGAACTATTCTGAGCCGTTGCTCGGGGGGAGGCCGCAGCTATCATTTTCAAAATGGCGGCAGTTAAATCGTCCGATAGGCGGCCATCTCGATCAGCGCGGTCCAGGGCCAGCAATATTTTACGTATCGCTGGGCTCTTTGCTGATTCCGTTGATTTAGCCGCGGGTGGCATATCACTTGAACTTCCCGGCCACCCATGCTTTTCAAAGTCCCACTCTCGTAGGTGGTGCACCGAGACCCCAAAAAAAACCGCAATTGGCCGTAGGCTTGACGTTCTAGGGTCACGGCTTTCACCGTTGAGAATACGGAAAAGCGTCGGCTGAGGAACATGCGTCCCCGCCGATTTCAGTGCATCCGACAGTTCGTTCGGATTGGTATTTTTCTGCTCCAACAACCACTTGAGGTTGCGTGCAGTAAGCGGTAAGTCCTTCATGGCGCGACTATGCGTAAACGCATAAGCACTGGCAAGAAATAATTCTATTTCGTATTGACTGTAATACGTAAACGTATAGAATGGGGCCGACGCATCAATGGGTCATCAAACGTGCAATCGCTAACCCCTGGGGGTGGGCAAATCCTTAATCCGCGCAGGCTGCACAGCTCTTCATAACGTGCACGCGCGCCCATAAATCGCTAACAAAAGGCTGAGCCCATGGCGGAGCAGAGCATGGAAAGACCACCGATCATTGAACCCAAAAGATCGGGCAAAAAGCAGCGGTTAGCGGCCTGAAGAGGTTCTGAAAAGGAGGCAGACGTATGACTCGCCAAAACGATGTCGTGCATGGCTATGGACAAATCCCATGGGCAAAAGCCGTTCACGCGAAAAGTGGGGGCGCCCGTTTCGCCGCTGGCTGGGTACTCCCTGGCGGCGAGCGGACAACGGATCGAGAGAGGGCTTTGACGGTGGCAAAAGCCATCGACCTGGAGTTCGAGCGAAAAGGCAGGCGACCGGTGCGGTTCAACAATCCACACAGTATGCATAAGACTGCATAACGGATGGAAATTTCCCATCGATTAATTTGCTGCCGGGCTGATGGCCGCCCCATCTGGAGTCACCAATAGTAAAAAACTCAAGATGAGTCGCTTGCAGGCGGATTTCTAGCATCGTTTCGCGACATGAAATCCGAATGATTTGCGCTGGTTTTTGATCATTGAAAGGGAGAGCGGCTGTGAGCAATCAACGGTAGAGGCTGTGGCGTGACATGCCCAATGACCCTGAGTGGCGAACGATTTCACGGATAATGAAGCAGCCCATTTCCGCTGTTATTTCCGTTTACCTCCGTGTCCTGGTTAATACATCCTCGAGCGAAAACGAACGCGGCCTGGCGTGAAAGCTTCGAGAACGACTGAATCAGGCAGTTGGCTGCCCATGACAAAAAAACTGATCGACTCGAGGAAAGACTATGAACACTGCGCCGTTGTTGATTGAACCGGTCTACAAGGACCACATTCACGCAATCCGTTGTGCGCTCAGCGTATCAGCCGGAGCCATGGGTTATATCGCCGCCAGATGGCAGCAGGACTACCAGGCGGGCTATCGCGTCCACAGTGTTGGCTCGGATATGACTCGGGCTGAGCGATTTACACAGGATTGCATGACGAGACAGCTGCTGCACCATCATCTGAGCTGCGAGCATTGGGCAGTATTGGTGGTCCGCTTTGCACCACCACTGAATACTCGAGGAACGTTGGATGAGTCTGAGGTAGAGGAAATGCGGCGCGCGCTGAAAACTCTGCTTGAATTACTGGAGCATCCCATCACACCGGAGTTCACGCGCTGGTGTCTCCTGCGCTGGGCTCAGCGTATGCCGGCCGGCCGCGGCAAATGGGCGGAATGGGAGGGTCGTACCAGCGTCTCAATGCCAACGCTTCACCGGCGGTGTGCGGACTCCGTGTACAAACCGATGCTTTTTCGCGAGCAGTCGGCATTGGAAAGCGCAAAAGAAAAACTCCTGCGCTTCGGTCTTATCAGCTCAATTCTGCCTGTTGACGAACGTTGATAAGGTGATATAGCCTTCCAGGCAGACTACCAGAGTTGTAAATAAAGCCCGGCCCAAAAAGCCGGGCTTTTTTATTGCCTGGGTTTTTGCAGTGCAAGAGCACACCACGCTTCGAGCACTGAGTCGATACGGAAGTTACAAGCAAGGACGTGAGTTTTTGAGCGGCTTCTGCCGCTTGCATTCCAGAAGGCCGAGCCGGCCGACATAACAACTTTAGGAGACACCGCAATGTTGGAATTTAAAATCTATGCCGATGAACAATATATCAGTTCCGTGTACACCTCGGATCAGCCGCAGGATCAGATCGATATCGAGCACGGCGAAATGTGGATTGAAGGTCTGGACGTGACCGGCGCCACGGACTGCTCGGCCGCGTTCAATGCCGCCATCGAAGCGTGGGCCGCTCTTGGGTCCAATCCATCGGTCGTCGTGCGCATCCCCAAGGGGACATTTCTGGTCAACTCCACCGTGTATTGGGGCCGCTGTCCTGTCCTCGGCGCCGGCGTCGGCGCAACGCTGATCAAGCCTGGCATGACGGACGGATCGTTCGCATTCACGTTCGACGAGGGGCGATTCAGCGCGGCGGGTTTTACCGTCACGACCGGCGTGGCGTTGTCGACGATGGCCGCGGTCAGCAGCGGTCAGCTTGGCTATTGCGGCGGGGTGCGCGCCGGCGTGTTCAACGGCGCCGAGGTGCGCGTCACCTTTGACGCGGGCACATCGAAGGTGCTGTCGGCGGCACATCCGTTCAGCAACGGCGATGGAGTTTCGTTCAGCCCGTTGGGCACTTCTTCCGCGCTGCCCACGACCATGACATCCAGCCAGCGTTATTATGTCGTCAACCGCGAGGCCGATAAATTCCAACTGGCGACCTCGCGCGGCGGCACACCGATCGCCCTGGGAGGCGCCTCCGGTACCAGCCTCGCCGCTTGCAGCTCGAACCGCGGCCGGCTCGATATCAGGATTTCCGGATGCTATTACGCCTTCGACTCGTCCGGCTGGATCAACGACATCAAAATTTTCGCGGAAAATTGTTTTTACGCTCCCCGCCTGTCGCACCAGAACGGTAATATCATCGACATCGTTGTCGAGAACTGCCTGCATGGAAAACAATTCAGCTATAGCGCGGGCTCGCATATATCACGTGTGTTGTCGGAGGGAAACGAGGGTAAATACCCGCCAACGGGTTCCAACGCATTCAACGGAATGCTCGGCGTTGCAGTCAATGCGCTCTACTGTGAGGAGTCCGCGAACGTTTACCGGGATACGCCGCACTATCGCTGGGGTGAAACGAGCATCAATTATGGGCACGTGGTCAACGGTGTATCCGCCCTCGCCGCCGGAACGGAGAACGGTGTTCCGTCACTTTTGTTCGACAAGATGGCCGGCGGCTGGGCGGCGGGCAATATTGGGGCCGGATCCGCGGACGTGAGATTGCCGAGAATCGGCGCCGAGGTCTGCTGTTTCGATCCGAGCAACCTGGTGGCGAGAGGCGAGGGCACCGCCGTATGGCCCTACGGCCTGCAGGCGCCATTCGAGGTGCTTCAGGGCGCCGGCTCCTGTGCCTTCAATCCGGTGGCGCTCAATCCGCTGCCGTATTTCGAGCACCGCGGCGGCCATATCTACGAATTCGTCACATTCTCCACTTCCAGCGCGACCGTAGATTGGGTCGAGTCTTCGCGCATTCCGGGTACATGGGCAATGCAGGTGAAGAGTACCAGTACCCCTGGTACCGACAGACAGGCATATGTGCAGCTGCGCATCAAAAAACCGTCCACCATGGTCAGCCTGGACGGTAAATGCTTTCTTGCCATCGCAATCATCAACATACCGGAGATCGACGCCTACGGATCAGGTTCGAAAGATGACGATATCAATGATTCTCCGTGCATACCTGGCATCGCGTTCTGGCTGAAGGATGCAAACGGCGTTAATGTCACCAATATCGGCGTAGACATTAGCATCAATAAGCGGCAGCGCCACCGCCGTGGCACTATCCAGGCATACGCATCGTTCATTGATACAACGAGAATCAGTACCAATGCTGCGGAGATGTTCGCGATCAGCTGCTACAGTGTGCGCAACAATGCCATTTCCACTCAGTACACTGAAGCCCATATCGATATTGATGCGCTATTCGTGTTTGAGGTGCCAAACTCGGCGGTGTGCTCTGCACTACTGAGCCATGCGTTCCGCACCGATATCCGGACGCTCAACACGGATTCTGTCATGCAAGGCGGCCGCCTGATCACCAACTGCCAACCGTATGAGGGTACGGATCTTCCGCTCAACGTTGATTCGTCCTACCACTATAGCGTGGGCGATACGATCCTGCTGACGCCCGCCATGGGAATCTCGGACCGTAAAATCTGCACAGTGGGGGGCATTGCCGGTACCGGCACCGGCAGCGCCACTTTCGTCAATGGCGCGGAGCTGTTCGACCTTCCGTGCGAGTGTGAAGAACACACTTAAGACAGCATCCGTTCA
>Ga0164243_10016676_pt1 | contig 10054 bp, 9 predicted proteins | sample OricompcompostOP_FD_108781 | JGI IMG/M metagenome (GOLD analysis project Ga0164243, IMG submission 108781) | Organic Plus compost microbial communities from Emeryville, California, USA - Original compost - Organic plus compost (OP) | ecosystem: Engineered > Solid waste > Mixed feedstock >... | reverse complement strand
TGCGCGCGCCGTGTGGTCTTGCCGTAGCGTTCAAATCCCGCCAGCGTCTGTTGCTTCATCGTCTCACCCTCCCGAAGCGTAATGATGCAACAGATACCGTCGGTAAATCAGAGTCTCCCTAGCGTCGGGGATCATCGCACGCGATGCCCACATAACCCGCTCGAGGATTCCCCTCATCGGGCCTGCGCATCGCGTTGCTCCTCCGCTGTTCGATGTAGGGCTCTCAGTTTCTCGGTTGAGTGTCACCTCCCTCCGAGGTTGTTTTTCTGTGTGCCGGTGTGAGCTCAGGTTGCTGCGTTCACCTGGCGCGCGATGTCCCAGATAAAGCCGGCGAGCTCGCGCGCAATGGCGACGCAGATCTTGTTCGGATGCAACTTGCGCGAACTCAAGCGCCGATAGCGGTGGGCGAGTCGCAGTTGTGCGCGCCAGGCGATCTCGCGCACGGCTTTGGATTGCCCCTCTTGCCGGATCTGCAGGACCCGGCTGATGCGGGCGGGGAAGCGGTAGTTCCATGCGGTTTCCACCAATACCCGCCGCGCATGGCCGTTGCCGGTCTTGATGATGTCTCCTTGGCGGCGCGCGTCGCCGGTGGAGTACTCCGAGGGGACCAGGCCCAGAAAGCCCATCAGTTCGGTGGGATGAGCAAAGCGGCTGAAGTCTCCGATTTCAGCGGCGAGCGTCACGGCGGCTACGAAGTCAATGCCGCGCAGACTCGAGAGCGCCGTCACGAGCGGTTTGAGACGCCAGTGCTCACTCTGGGTGCGCAGCGCCTGGGTCACTCGCTCCACGCGCTCATGAGCCTCGCGCACCGCCTGACGGTATTCGGTAAAGGCGATCTCCTACGCGGGATGCGCAAATCTCACCGTGGCCAGATAGCGCTCGTGGGCGAGCGTCCAGGAGCTCTTGCCGGTGTAGCGATGGCCGTGCCGTGCCGCAGCAGCAGCGCCTTGAGTTGTTGCCGCGCTTTCAGCCGCGCTCTCACCGCATCCTCTCGAGCGCGCGACAGATCCCGCATGGCCTCATCGCGCTCATCGGGCACCATCACCTTCACCAGATCGCCCGAGCGCGCCAGCCGTGCGAGCGTGAGCGCATCGCGTCGATCAGTCTTGATGCGCTCCCCGGGACGGCGCGCCATCTTGCCCGCAGCCACCACCTCGCACGCATAGCCACGCGTGCGCAGCTGGCGGGCCAACCCGTACCCGCACGGTCCAGCCTCGTACACCACCAGCATCGTCTCGGCCTTGCCCAGACTCTTGAGCACCTTCAGCAGCTGTCCCAGCTCAGCTCCCACAGTCCCGATGAACCGTGGGTTCTCCCGTCCAGCCTCGGCTGCCCCGATCGCGGTGGAATCCTTGTGAACGTCCAATCCAACGAACGAAGTGATAGTCTCACTCACGGTCTGCCTCCTCTGATTTTTGCAGATAGTCGCCCTCGGGCGCTCTGCATGTGGCTCGGCGCACCTCGGTGCGCAATCCACGATACTGGAGGCAGACCTCTTCCCCTTAATTTTCGCCATAGCCTTGACTCCTGCGAGTCAGGCCATGATGTCTAGCGCGCGAAACCGAGTCGCGAGACGCCGCGGAGTGCGCCAGCGCTATCCGGTGGCCCGGGCCTCAGTGCCCCCAAGGTGATGGAAGCCGAAATCCGCCGCCCTGCCGTCCGGTTTTGCCCGGGCACCCCGTGGTCAGCGCTGAACTCCCCGCAGCGCGACTCCTTCGAAGCCGGCGCTAGCGAGTCTGTCGATATTTCTTTTTGACATGATGTGCGCAGAGGATCTGCCCATGGCCCGCCGCCGAAGTTCAACCGCCGCAGTTCCGAAGCGCGCCACCAACATCAGCGTCCGCAGTGACCTGCTCGCCGCCGCCCGTGAAGCGGGGGTCAACCTCTCGGCGACTCTCGAACGCGCGCTGACCGACGAACTGGCCGCCATCAAGCGCAGGAAATGGCTCGAAGAGAACCGTGAGGCGATCGAAGCCTACAACGAGCTCGTGGAGAAGCACGGAGCGTTCTCGGACGGCATGCGGCGATTCTGATATCGCAATTCACCAAGACCGCGGCGCTCACGAAAAAGCCGGTGAGCCATCTCATGCCGGTTCTGAAATTCGAGGGCGAAGCCTGCACGCTCATGACGCCCGAGCTTGCCGGCATGGCCCGGAAGGCCGAGCGACGTGACACGATCCTCGCGGCGATGGACTTTCTCCTCATCTGCTTCTGAACCCGCGCTGGACTGACCTACCCTTCCAGCCCCTCACCTTCCGTCCGAAGCTTTGCAAGCCCGAACAGGATCTCATCAGACCGGCGCTTGGCTCGATCAGGCGCCAGTCGTGCACCGGGGCGTTCTGCTGCCTCGGAAAGCCTTCAAGGTCAGCCGTCTCACGCGCAGCTGGCGTCCCGCGGCGTGGTGTACGAGGGGATCTTCTGATCGGAGCTTTTTGAGCTCTTGAACCGAAAGGCCGACGTCGCCGAAGGCGACGGGGGCAGCGGTCACCGTGAGTCTTGGTAAGGTTGGGGTTACCACACCAGCGTCGACATCGGCGAAAATGTGAGCCGAATGATTGCCGCGCGAGCTCTGCATAGTCGAGCCGCCGCCCGAACGTGGTCACTCAATAATCACCCTTTTGTCTTTGGCTCAGTTTCAAGGCACACTTTCGACGCCGCTAAAAGAACATTCATATCCGGGCAGTCACGTGGATCAGCAGGTAAAGGAACGCCTCCTCGCCTCTATCGAAGCGAATCGTCTGGTCATTCTCATCGGAGCGGGGCTATCAATGGCACCGCCTAGTCAACTGCCATCTGCGGCGGCTGTCGCGGCAGATTGCTTCGACAGATACACAGCCGGCGCAAATCCAAATCTCGATCCGGCCTTGCGCGAAAATCTTGAAGCCTTAGCGGAATACTTTTTCGCGCGGAATACTTTGGAAACTGTGTTCATTTCTCGGCTCGTACCTTGGCAACGCTTCGTGCGTCCGCCTAACGCAGGGCACGCAGCACTTGCGGACTTTCTCACAACGCGTGTGGTGGCAGCCGCTCTCTCGTCCAACTACGACATTCTCGTTGAGCAAGCAGCCTGGAACTACGGCGCGCGCCTTACCGGTGCACTCGACGGAGACGAGGCAAACGTCCATGCCGCTTCGCATAGTCCTCTGCTGAAGTTCCACGGCTGTGCGATCCGTGATCCCAAGGCGACTGTCTGGACAAAACTGCAGCTAAATCAAGGTGCGCTTTCTGATCGGATCGAGAAGAGCAGAACGTGGATGCAATCGATTCTGCGTGAAAAGGATTTGCTTGTCGTCGGATTCTGGAGCGATTGGTCATACTTGAATGAGATCCTCGGAAATGCGCTGTCGAACGTATCGCCTCTTTCGGTAACGTTGGTCGATCCGAGTACGTCGGCCGATCTTGAAGCTAAGGCGCCGGCGCTTTGGACGCTCGCCCACAAGCCGGGAGTCACATTCAGTCACGTTCAAGCATCTGGGCACACCGTACTCGACGAGTTGCGGCGCGCCTTTTCTTTGCGCTTCCTACGGCTCGTCCTCCGAGCCGGCGTCGCACCATTGCAGAGCGAAACTGAGGCACCGTGTCAACCAGAGTGGCTGGAGCCACCTGACTTGGACGCCGAATCCCTTTATGACCTTCGACGTGACGCAGAAGGAGTACCCGCGGGATCACCTGCAACGCGCCGCGAACCCGACAATAACGAGCTGCTGGGCTTCTTCCATTTGCTGTTGAGGCGCGCGGGTGCAACGCCTGTAGCCGGAGGGTACGAAATTAAGGGGCAGCGTGTACGTGTACTCAACGGCGCTGGCCAAATCCTCTCCCGATTGCGGGATCGCTTCCAAGAAGCGCCCGTGCTGAACTCCGCTAATGTGGTAGCGGCAATAGGGGCTACCGACCTTGCTACACCAGGAAATGTCGTGCGCAGCGGGCGTTCGGGGGACATCATCAGACCTGCCGCTCAGGCCCGCTGGGTTGACTTTCGGGACGCAAGGCAACTTCTCGACGTCTAATGGACATCACAAATCAAGCTGAAGTCATTCTGCGGAAGGCGGGCTACGACACTTGGCAATGGTCAGGTGGCCGTGTACCCGTTACGTGCTTCGAGAACCTCTCGTTGCTTGGCTTCTTGCACGTGTTTCCGTCGGCACAAGCACTCGTCAGCGAATGGGAGGGCGCACAAAATGTCGCGCTATCCCGCTTTGCTCCCATGATCAAGCTGTCTGGCGAGAAGGCCTGGAATGTCTATTCCGTCCTTCTGACGGAAGACGTTGCGCCCGCGCTGGAAAAGCATGTTGAACGGATTGAAGAAAATTTCTCGCTTACAAGAAAGATCGCCCGGTCAGGAATTAGGTCACCCGCTGACCTTGTGCAAGCGCTGCTGTCATTACTACCAATTTCGTCTCAACCTTTGCTTGAGCAGGCAGACTTCGCCGAGCGATTGCAGTCGCGTCTTGGTAATGTGCCCCAAGCAGTGATCACCGCATTCTTGGGCACCGGCCTTGCGCGTGATATCGCAGAGATGCTTCGAGATTCGCAATGAGACTTTCATTCGTCGAATTCTGTGGGTTTCGGGGCGTTCGATCCAAGATGCGCCTCAATTTCGGAAAGGGCTTTACGGTTATCAGTGGTCGAAATGGCGTCGGCAAGAGCACGATTTTCGATGCCATCGAGTTCGCACTCACCGGCCAGATCGATAAATACCGTATAGAAAAGGCAGCGAAAGAGTCGCTGCTAGACTACGTCTGGTGGCGTGGCTCAGGGCAGGCAACAGCGCACTATGTGTCTGTTGGGTTCGACGACGACGGTCATCCGTTCTCGGTTACTAGGACGCGTGAGTCTGGTGCAGACAAGACCGTTGACCAAATTGAGGCCGTATTGTGCCGCGCAGCCAAACCTGACCAAGCGCTGCGTCAGCTTTGTCGAACGTCAATCATTCGTGACGAGTTGATTGCAGCGCTAAGCGTAGACCTTTCTGAGACCGAGCGTTTCGACTTGGTCCGTACTGCTCTCGGTGCGATCGAGGCTTCTGGATACGCGAGCAAGGCCAAAGAGGTAGTTGCCGCGGCCGAATCGACTCTGCAGCAGGCCCAGCGCAGATTCGAAGAGGACAAAATGCTGCTCAATGCGGAGCTGATTCAGCTCTCGCAATCTCGTGATCGCGCATCAAAAGCCGGAGACGTGTCCGCCGCGATATCGCTCATCAATAGCCTTCTTGGACCGAGGCCTGGAGGTTTGGTTGAGCAGATCGCCGCTGCGCGCGAACGCCTAGCGCGCGGGCGCACCCACATAGCGACTCTGGCAGAAGAAGCCCGCGAGGCACACGAGATTGCCCGACGAAGTGCTGAACTCGACAGCCCTGAATACCGGCGGGCTCGCGAATCGGCGAAACATGCGGCAGAAGATGCGCGGTCGCGCGAACTCGAGGCGCGAAATAGCCTCGAACTCGCCAAACTAAACTTACAGAAGGAGAAGGAGGCTGACGCCATCGCCACTGCGCTCGCCGAACTCGTGCGTCACGGTGAGTACCTTGGATTAAGCGATGGACATTGTCCGCTGTGTGCAGCGGAACGCACTCCTCGGGAATTCGAGGCTGGAATCGAGCTTGCGCGGGCTCGTATTTCGCAACGTGGAGCGCAGACGTTGGACGCGCAGGCGCAGCTCGAGGAGGCCGAAGAGCGTCTCACAGCGGCAGTTCAGGCACTTACTTTGGCTCAGCAGGTGCTGGAAAACTTCACGGCGGCCGAAAATGCGTTGACAGCTCGCCGTGACGCACAGCTTCAACGGCTCGAGAAGCTCGGTATCGAAGAGACTTTCCAGAATGTACCGGATGAGTTTGAGGAGGTGATAAACGCTGCGCGCGAGCAACTGCTCGAACTTGAGCAAGCCATCCTAACCCTTGAAGCGTCGCAGGCTGTGGAGATGCTCACCAACATCGAGACGCGCGTCGAAAGCATTCGTGCCCGCGTCGCCGATTCTGAGAACGCGGTAGTCCGTGCGCAGCGAGCTCTAAACTTAGCCAAGACGATTCAGCATAGCGTTCTGCGTACCAGTGCCGAAATAGTGGATGAACGGCTGGCGCTACTCAGCCCTCTTCTTGGGGAACTGTACGCGCGACTTAGACCGCATGCCGATTGGCGCAGCATTGAATACAGCATAAGGGGCGATGTGCGACGGTTTCTTAGCTTGAGAGTTGGTGACGGGCTAAATCCGCAGTTCGTCTTCAGCAGCGGACAGCGTCGAGCCGTTGGGCTAGCCTTCCTGCTGTCTGTCTACCTTGCTCGACCTTGGTCGCGTTGGCAAACTCTGTTGTTGGACGACCCTGTTCAACATGTCGATGATTTCCGCGCTCTGCACCTTGTCGAACTACTTGCTGCATTGCGCCTACACAATCGGCAGATTGTCTGCGCTGTCGAAGATCCGGACCTAGCTGACCTCCTGTGCAGGCGTCTTATCAGCACCGCCGACGCTCCCGGGATTAGGTACGAGCTCGGCTACACGACGGCGGGAAACATAGAAATCCTGGCTTCATCCGAAGTGCTACCTCTTCCTTCACGCACCATCGGGCGTGCTGCGGACGCTCGTACCGGCTAGTGTCTGTCGCTGGGCACAATCTCGCCAGCTGCGCGCCACCCTGCGCGGCGTACCCGCGTTCAGTAGCGGCCGGCTGAGTTTTCCGGGATTTGTCGTTGCCCCATTTCCCGGACGATGAGAGAAATGACATCCACAGGAAATCCACCCCGACCCCTGATCAAATTAGTCGCGCACGGCCGATCGAACCCTGCCGCGCGGTGGCTCCCCTTCAAGATGGAACAGTTTCCATCCCGCCCACCGAAGCTCGTCTAGATTGAGACTCCGTGGAGGCAAGCATGCAATCGTTTGAAACTTGTTAGTGGCAGCAGAAAGGGATTCTCCGTGCCTTCTCAGCCAATTGTTATCAAAACGCGCTACGCCGTCCAAAACCAGAAGCGTCGGATATCGACTCGCCAAATCGTTAGCTGCAGCGCTTGCCAGCGCCAGCACCACTCTTTCACTCTCTGAATGCGAAAGAGCCCCGAAGGGCACGCCAGGCCGATACTCGCTCTCGATGTCCACCAAGAGCGAGACTCGATCGTTTCTCGTCTCGAATCTCAGTTGTGTCACGCCCCCAAAGGGATTGGCTGAAACACGCTTGCATAAACTCATTACCTCAAAGGGATGCATACGCAACACGTCGGACATCAGCTCAAGATCGTTGAAGGCCTTCTGAAAGGCCTCAACATCCACTCGCTTGGGGAAGATGACCTTCAATGGCGCTGTGGGGACTCCTGTGGGTTTCCCATCGGCCTCGTACTCCGGGTGTCTGTCGTTCAGAAACGAGAATCGAGTTGAGTGCGGCTCCGGATCGACGTAGTTTACTTCAACGTCCAATGCACGGTGCTCTGGCCCTCTGGGCTTCCACCGATCCAAGTAGCGTGCATCGGCAGCGGCTGCAAGCCATTCACAGAGCGCAGTCTTGCCAGAGCCATTGTCGCCGATAAGGAGCGAGAGTTTGCCCAGCTCTATCCGCGTTGAGTCCAGGAACAGCGGACTCGACCGGACGTACAGCGACTCTATCCATCCAAAGTGACTCGATGTGCCCTCAAGCTCTCTCGCAGTCCACGCCTCATGAAGGGCCTTGAGGCTCAGCAAGGATCCGGCTGGATAGTCAGCACCTTGGTTCTTATCAATTAGCGTCGCATGACTCGCGCATAGCCATATCGCGTTGGCCGGTGAGGCAAGTTCATCGGCACTCAATCCACCGCTTCCTCTTGGACCACCGGGAAGCGCACTGTAGATATGCGCGGCGACGCCAATGGAAGCAGAGTGCCCCAGCTGTGTGCTTGCCCCAACCGTCAATCGCCGACAGTGGGGCAGACTGCAACGATAGCCGGCGCGCCGCGCAACCAACTCTTTGGTGCTGGCAGAGAACTCCGCCCGTTTTTCGGAATGAGTCACCAAGCATGCGCTTCCTTTTCAACGGAACACTGCGATACCCGAGCACCTATTTGGCGTGACGCTGGCAAGACATTGCCTGAAGTCGTGAAAAAACTGGTAGCCAGGAAATGCCGCGACTCGCTGCGGATCACAGCGCGCCCCACACTCTTCAAGTCCGCTCACGCTCAAGAGTCCGGCGCCTAAGATCAACATTACACTTAGCGCCTCGCGCCATTCTCATTCGGTTGATGGCCTCAGCCGTTGCCTGATAGTGTGGATACTCCGCTTCCGGTGCCGAGTCCCACATACTCTGAAACGCCCGCCACGTCTCCTTCTCCTCGGTCGGCTTAAGCGACCAATAATTGATTTCAGATCGGACCCCGGCCCTGTTCTCACACTCGCTGGCAGCACAACTAATACACGAGACGTGCGGTTCGCTAGGCAGAATCGGATTGTGGGCAGGGTCTTCCAGCAGCGCGGCTGCGCTCGGATGCAGAAGGATCCGACAGCCCTTTATTCCACAACTCTCCGTCAAGTGAGCACGAACCACGCCGGCTCCTAGAAACTGGGCTGCATGATCGCCGCTGTCAGCAGTAATGTCGGAACGAAATCGAACGGCTTCGAAAGAACCGTACGCAATGCCGATTCGGAGGGGTATCTCTCTCCGCATGAGAGACTGCATGAGATATATCGCAATCCCGGCGGCCTCGCTTAGCCGGGTTGTTGCGATGAAAGCAGAGTCGGAGAAAGTTATGGCAGTAGCCGAATGCCTCAGCTGAGAAAGCCGCAGGCCCCACTGAATCGCACGGTGAAACTCTGTAAATGCATGCGTTAGCGGATTCTTCTTAAAGATGGATCCGAATATCGTATCTAGGCGCTCCGAATTTCTTAAGCAGGGTACGTCGAGCTCATGCTGCTCGATCAAGGCTGCGAACCCAAGAATGTCGGCAAACAGCACTACCTTCGGCTGTGGATTCGCAGTGCCATCAACGCCAGATTTCTCAGCACTCATGCAGTCCCCAATGCCGCCTAGTTGGTACTTTGTACTCCGACTATCTTCAACCAAAATGCGACAGTCGAAAATCTTGCCCTAATGCTGTCCACGCGAAAAACATCACAGCCGGCATCAATGCCGTGAAGCGTACCTTCGACCGCCCTGGCCGCGACTCTCGCGGCACTGATCAGGCGCCCACTACTCACAGGAGAGGACATTACGCAGCTACTTCGGCTTCGCCGTCGTTTGTGGGGACGCCCTCGCGTCGAGAACAGCTGCTCGTGAGTACCAATCCGGTGAACATCACGGAATCATGCCGAACCCGGTAGATGAGCAACAGGTCCCCTCACCCTTGCTGAAGGGCACATAAAAAGCCCCAGCCTATGCAGGGGGCTCTTGCTCATACCGCAGGAAGATCCAGCTTACCGCCTGACCTCGACGCTGGTCCCTCCAGCGCCAGGGCCGCTGATGCGCGCGCCTTCACCGTTCGAGACCACTTTGACCCAGAGCGATCCCTTGCCCTTGTAGTACGACGTGGTGCTGGCCTTCCGCAGCGCATTCAGGCTCTTCTGCGGCGTACCCGAGGCTGCCGTCGTGAATCCCGGCAGCTCGAAGATCACCCACGAGCCTTTTTCAAGTTCGCTGAGACGCAGGGCCACGGACGGCCTTTCGGTGATCACCTTGATCTCGGTGCCGGCGCGTATGTTGGTTTGGCCGCTCAGGGTCAACTCCTTGCCATTGGGGCTGAGAATGACGGGCGGCTGAGGAGGTTCCCCGCGACCGGCGCCTGGCCCGTTACGAAATGCCGCCAGGCGAGGCCCTGCGCCAGGAGCGCCGGCCAACCCCCCGCCGCCGGGGCCGCCAACCGCCAGCCGTCCGACATCGCCCGTGCACACCGCGGCATTCCAGGTCGGCTTGATCTCGCAGGAATCGTCGATGACGAGCCCGTTACTTTCGTCATGGATCAGGATGTACGAATCCGCCACTCCGGTGACCGAGCCGTCCTTGTCGTTGAACACCGAGGTCTTGTAGCTCCCGTTGCCGTAATCGTCGTTGCTCCACTTGTGCTCCATCGGCGGGAAATACACCGGCTTGGCGTTGATGAATTTC
>Ga0164243_10016675_pt1 | contig 10054 bp, 5 predicted proteins | sample OricompcompostOP_FD_108781 | JGI IMG/M metagenome (GOLD analysis project Ga0164243, IMG submission 108781) | Organic Plus compost microbial communities from Emeryville, California, USA - Original compost - Organic plus compost (OP) | ecosystem: Engineered > Solid waste > Mixed feedstock >... | reverse complement strand
ACCAGCATCCCACACTGTGCCCCCCGATAGCCTCGGAGGCATCATGACCATCAGCGTAAGGGGGGTCATTTTTGGAAGCCGATTACCCCGTTACGGGGTCAATTTTGCACGCCGGTTCACAGGCAATTTCTCTGATGTCTTCGAACGCGGCGCGTTTTCTAGGGCGCGCCTCGCCAGAGATTGCAACGGGCCAACCCGCCGATTGCATACGACCAACCCGACCGAACTGGCCAAGATTGTGAACGGCGAGGGCGACTGGCTGTTCTACGGCCATGCTAATGCCGCCGGGACGGGCTTTGACCTGTGGTGGCTGCTGGACCTGCGGGCTTTCCGAGCCGGGCTGATCCGCCATGCCTCGAACGGCTATCCCATCTCGTCGGGCGACCGGATGAACATGGACGGCACCTGCTTCAAGTGGTTCGATATCCGGTCCTTTCCCAAGGAGCCGCCGCTGGTGCTGGCGACCTCGGGGCCTCGCAGCGCCGGCCCGTCGCCCTTGCATGCCTGCCGCTGATTTCTCGGCCCAACCCGGAAGGGGGTGAACAAGAGCACATTGGCCGAAGCGAGCCCTCGCATCATGCGGGGGCTTTCGCTTGGGCGGGGGGATTCCGGGAGTGTCGCAAGCGGCATGCGCTCTTAAGGCGAGCCGGGCGAGGTTCTGTCAGTTCTGTCAGTTTGTCAGTTCGATGTGAAACCCCTGATCCTGAGGCCCAGGCGACTGCTCCTGCTTCTTGGCGAATCGGCGGAAAGCCGCTTATCAGGAAAAGGTTAACAAATCGTTAAGAAGTCCGATGCGCCCTTTCCTCATTGCTTTCCTCATCTGCTTTTCCCTTCCCTCCTTCGCGGATGACGGCGCCGCGCCTGTCCTCGGTGCCCTGACGGCGGAGGATATCCAAGACGCTCGGCAACGCTTGCTGGACCTCAGCGGCCCTGATGCGGCCCTTCTGGATGCCGCCTGCTGCAAGATGTGCAGCAAGGGCAAAGCCTGCGGTGACAGTTGCATCAGCCGGGACAAGCAATGCCGCAAAGGCGTCGGCTGTGCCTGCGATAGCTGATCGGCGGGCCGCGCCGCACGGTGATGAACTGGATCGCCGCCGGGCAGATCGGAAGCAGCCGCCACGGGGCAACCGTCCTGGTGCGCTCACGGACCAGCGACAGATCGCGCGGGCGGGGCAGAGGCTGGCTCTAATCCATCCCAGGGCGTGGCCCATCCGCATCACTCACGACCGCAATCAGTAGCAGCCAACTGCAAATATAAAGGCGGGCGTGATGGCGGGTGTATAGCCTGAACGGCAATTTTTCTTATAAAAATCAATGTAGTGTGGCGGAGAGGGTGGGATTCGAACCCACGGAACCCGTGAAGGCTCAACGGTTTTCGAGACCGCCCCGTTCGACCACTCCGGCACCTCTCCGCGCTTTCGGGTGGTGGCGGCGATTTAGACGGGCGGGGGTTGAAGCGCAAGGGCCTTCGCGCGAAAACCACGAAAATTTTGTCGCTTAGGTGAATCATGGTCAGAATGTGCAAGGCTCGGCGGATCGCAACACCAACGGAGCCCCGGCCATGCCGTTGCTGATCGGGCCGCTCGCCCATCCGCTCATGCGGGCCCGGCTGGCTCCGCAGGCGACCATGACCCAGCCCCTGCGGGGCCGGCTGATCGGCGGCGGCATGGCCGGGATCGCCCCGGACGGCTGGCCCCGGCTGGCCGCGGGCGACCAGGAATTGCCGCTCTGGCAGACGGGCTGGACACCCGCCCTGCGCCGCTATGGCGAAATCTTCGACCTGCTGCCGCAGCCCCATCCCCGCGGCGAGCTGCTGGGCCTGGGCGAGCCCGCAAGCGACGCGTCCGAATGGCAGCCGGAACTGGCCGCCGCCATGGCCGACTGGCTGCTGGACCTGCCCCCGGACCGGCCGGCCGCGGCGATCCGCAGGCGGCTGCCGATGATCGCAAGCTGGGTCGCCTCGCGCCAGCGCGCCAGCGCCGAGACCGCGCATCTGCCCCCAAGCGGCCCCGCCGCGGATGACCGGGTCAGGATCGGCGGGGTCGAGGAACCCTATGCCGACTATTTCTCGGTCGAGGCGATCCGGCTCAGCCAGCGGCGCAATGACGGCGGATGGAGCGATCCGCTGCTGCGGGCGGTCTTCGTCTCGGGGGATGCCACGGTCGTCCTGCCCTGGGACCCGCTGCGCGACCGGGTCATGCTGGTCGACCAGCTGCGCGCCGGGCCGCTGGCCCGCGGCGATGCGCAGCCCTGGCTTTGCGAAACCGTGGCCGGCCGCGTCGATCCCGGCGAGACGCCCGAACAGGCCGCCCGGCGCGAGGCGGTCGAGGAAACCGGCATCACCGTTTCGCGGCTGTTCGCCGCGCCGCATAACTATCCCAGCCCCGGCGCGGTGGCGGAATATCTTTACCTGTATGTCGGCATTGCCGACCTGCCGGACGACAGCGCCGGCCTGGGCGGGCTTGCGACCGAGGACGAGGACATCCGCTCGCATCTGATCCCGCGGGCCGAGCTGACCCGCATGGCGCTGGCGGGGGAAATCCGCAATGGGCCGCTGCTGAACCTGGCGCTGTGGCTGGAGTTGAAACATGCCGAGATCCGGCACGAGCTGGGGCAGGGGACATGAGCCGTGCGGCGGGGTTGCCGCCATCGGGGGCCGGCGTGTAAACCGGGTGGGAACATCCTGGAAAGGCCAAGCCCATGCGCATCTGCCCCGATCTCGCCTCTGCCATCGGCAATACCCCCCTGATCCGGCTGCGCCGCGCCTCGGAAGAGACCGGCTGCGAGATCCTGGGCAAGGCCGAGTTCATGAATCCGGGCCAGTCGGTCAAGGATCGCGCCGCGCTCTATATCATCAAGGATGCGGTGGCGCGGGGCGAGCTAAAGCCCGGCGGCACCATCGTCGAGGGCACGGCGGGCAATACCGGCATCGGCCTGGCGCTGGTCGGCGCCTCGATGGGCTTCCGCTCGGTCATCGTCATCCCCGAGACCCAGAGCCAGGAGAAAAAGGACATGCTGCGCCTGGCCGGGGCCGAGCTGGTCGAGGTGCCCGCCGCACCCTATAAAAATCCCAACAACTATGTGCGCTATTCCGGCCGCCTGGCCGAGGAACTGGCCAGGTCCGAGCCGAACGGCGCCATCTGGGCCAACCAGTTCGACAATGTCGCCAACCGCCAGGCGCATCTGGAGACCACCGGCCCCGAGATCTGGGAACAGACCGGCGGCAAGGTCGATGGTTTCATCTGCGCGGTCGGCTCGGGCGGGACGCTGGCGGGCGTTGCCATGGCGCTGCAACCCAAGGGCGTCAGGATCGGCCTGGCCGATCCAGAGGGCGCGGCGCTATACAGCTATTACACCCAGGGGGTCTTCGACAGCCCCGGCTCCTCGATCACCGAGGGGATCGGCCAGGGCCGCATCACCGCGAATCTCGAAGGTTTCACCCCGGATTTCGCCTATCGCATCCCCGATGCCGAGGCGCTGCCGGTGATTTTCGACCTGCTGGAACATGAAGGGCTGTGCCTGGGCGGTTCCTCGGGGGTGAACGTGGCCGGCGCGATCCGCATGGCGCGGGAGATGGGCCCCGGTCACAGGATCGTGACGGTGCTGTGCGATTACGGCACCCGTTACCAGACCAAGCTTTTCAACCCGGAATTCCTGCGCGCCAAGGGCTTGCCGGTGCCGGAATGGATGGTCCGCAAGCCCGCAGCATTGCCCGAGGTTTTCCAGGACTGAGCCGAACCATGCCCCCTCTAGCTGCGCTGCCCAGGCTGGCATCCCTGATCGTCGTGCTGTTCCTGGCGCTCGGCCTGCCGGCCCTTGCCCAGCAGGAACAGACGGTGCCGGATTTCGCCGCCTGGAACAAGCTGGCCGAGCAGGCCGAGCAGATCCTCGAATCGGGTTCGGCCAATGATGCGCGCTTGCAGGCCATTCGCGACGAGGTGGTGAATTGGCGCGAGCAGCTGAAGGCGGGGCAGGACATCAACGCCACGCGCATCGCCACGCTCAAGGACCAGATCGCCGCGCTGGGGCCGGCCCCCGCCGAGGGCGAGACCGAACCCGAGGAAATCGCCGCCCGCCGCAAGGAGCTGAACGAGCAGCTTTCGACGCTGCAGGCGCCGGGGCTGCAGGCGGTCGAGGCCCATGGCCGCGCCGACAGCATCGTGGCGCAGATCGACCAGACATTGCGCGCCCGCCAGGCCTTTGCACTGGTCCGCAAGACGCCCTCGCCGCTGAACCCGGCGAATTGGGGCCCGGCCATGGCCGAGGCCGGCCATGTCGCCGGCCAGATCCATGCCGAGGCGCGGGCCCGCTGGGACAGTATCGGGGGCATGTCCGGCTTTGCCCAGCGATTGCCCTTCATCGCCGGGTTCCTGCTGGTGGCGCTGCTCTTGCTGTCGCGCGGCCGGCAATGGGTCGATTCGCTGCCCTCGCGGCTGTCGGCCCGCGCCAGCGAACGGTCGCGGGCGGCGCTGATCTTCGGCGTCTCGCTGGGCCAGATCGTCATTCCGCTGGCCGGGGTGATCCTGTTCGGGGCGGCGCTGGTCTCGACCGGCCTGCCGGCCGAATGGGGCATGCCGGTCCTGCGCTCGGTCCCGGTGGCGGGGCTGTCCTTCTTTGGCGGCATCTGGCTGGCGCGGCGGCTGTTTCCGGCGGCGGATACCGCCGTCCTGCCGCCGCTGCCCATGGACGAGGACCATCGGGCCAAGGCGCGGTTTCGCGCCACCCTGCTGGCAGCGGCGCTGGCGCTGCACCAGCTGCTGTCGCGCGCGATCCTGCCGCTTTCGGGCTTCAACAGCCAGAATGACAGCGTCACCGTGCCCGAGCGCCTTGGCGAGGCTTCGGCCGGAGTTTGGCATTTCCTGCTGGTGCTCTTCGGGGCCTTCTGCCTGTTCCGCCTGTGCAATGTCCTGCGCCGCCTGCGCCCGGACGAAACGCTGGAAGGGCCGGATTACCGTGTCCGTATCGTCAGCTTCCTGGCCGTCGGCGGGCGGCTGGTGGGGGTGGCGGCGCCGATCCTGGTCGCGGTGGGCTATGTCACGGCCGGCAATGCGCTGATCTGGGCCTGGGTGCTGACGCTGGCGCTGGTCGGGCTGCTGATCATCCTTCAGGATTTCATCGCCGATTTCTATGCCATGGCCAAGGGCGGCGACCAGTCGGCGCGGGATGCGCTGATGCCGGTGCTGGTCGGCTTTGCGCTGATCGTGCTGTCGCTGCCGCTGTTTGCATTGATCTGGGGGGCGCAGACCAGCGACCTCGCCGAGGCCTGGACCAAGGCGCAGCAGGGCTTTGCCCTGGGCGGCGTGCGGCTGTCGCCCATGGCGATCCTGACCTTCCTGGTCGTTTTTGCCCTGGGCTATTTCCTGACCAATTTCGTGCAGGGCGCCTTTCGCAGCTCGATCCTGCCCAAGACGAGGCTGGACGCCGGCGGCCAGAATGCCGTCGCCTCGATGATCGGCTATGTCGGGGTGGCGCTGGCGGCGGTCTTTGCCGTCACCTCGGCCGGGATCGACCTGACCTCGCTGGCCTTCGTGGCCGGTGCCCTGTCGGTCGGCATCGGTTTCGGCATGCAGCAGGTGGTGTCGAACTTCGTTTCGGGCATCATCCTGCTGATCGAAAGGCCCATCGCCGTCGGCGACTGGATCGAGGTCGGCGGGCAGCAGGGCATCGTCAAGAAGATGGCGGTGCGCGCGACCCAGATTCAGGCCTTCGACCGGACGCAGGTGATCGTGCCGAACTCGAATCTGATTACCCAGCCGGTGACGAACTGGACGCGCGGCAGCCTGGTCGGGCGGGTCGTGGTGCCCGTGGGCGTCGCCTATGGTTCGGATACCCGCAAGGTCGAGCAGATCCTGCGGGAAATCGCCGAGGACCAGCCCACGGTGCTGGTCAACCCGCCGCCCACGGTGCTGTTCCAGGGTTTCGGTGCCGACAGCCTGAACTTTGAAATCTACGCGATCATTTCGGACGTCAATGGCCGCGGGATGGTGATTTCCGAAATGAACCACGAGATCGCGCGCCGCTTCTCGGAGGAGGGGATCGAAATTCCCTATGCGCAGCGCGACATCCGCCTGCGCAATCCCGAGGCCGTCGCGGAACTGGCCAGGCATCTGCACGAAGGCGGGACGCCCGCAGCCGATCCCATAGCGCCGGCCGGGCAGGTCGCCCCGCAGCCATCCCCCGCCGCTGACGGCGAACGGGATGGCGAACGGGAGGGTGAGCCCGGGCAGGACGGCAGCACCGCCCCCCGCCGCAGCTAGGCCGGCCTGCGGCCGGGCTCAGGAGGGGCGCCGGGAATGCGGCGGTTCCTGTTCGGGGATGCCCTCTTGCGACAGCATGATCGCGACCGGGCGCAGCCAGGGGATCTGGGCGCAGACGATCATCATTGCCACCATGATCGGCACCGCAAGGAATGTCCCGGCGATGCCCCAGACCGCGCCCCAGAAGGCCAGCGACAGGATGATGCCAAAGGAGGACAGCCGCAGCGTCTGGCCCAGCAGCATCGGGTCCAGGATATTGCCGATCACGAACTGGACCGCCGTGGTCATTCCCCCGATGGCCATGGTGGTGGCCGGGTCGCCGGTCTGCGCCAGCGCGATCGCGACGGTGATGACCGTGGCGGCGATCGAGCCGAGGGTCGGGATGAAGTTCAGGATAAAGGTCAGCATCGCCACCGCCCCGGCCAGCTCCAGCCCGGCAAAGCGAAAGATCGCCCAGATCAGCGCCGCCGTGATCGTGCTGATCGCCGCCTTGACCACCAGATAGCGGTTCACCCGGCGCATGATGACATGCACCGTGCCCAGCACCTGCCGGGCATGGTCGGGGTCGCCGGTCAGGCGCTCGATCTTGATGGGAAACCAGATGCGTTCGCTGAACATGAAACCGACAAAGGTCAGGATCAATACCGAACCCGAGATCAGGTTCGATGCCTGCGCCGCGGCCGAGCGCAGCCAGCCGGCGACGTCGATATTGCCCAGGAAGGTGCTGATCGCCTCTTGCACGTTCGGGCCCCAGCGTTGGCTCAGGCTGGACAGCACCGCCTGGGCCCGGTCGGCATAGGCGATGGCGGTCGAGACCACCTCGTTCACCTGCGCCACCACCGCCGTCGCCGCCCAGAGCAGGCCGATGGCGATGGCGATGAGAGCCAGCGCCGTCGCCAGCCAGTTCGGCACCTTGAGCCGGGCAAAGGCCGAGATCGCATCGCTGGTCAGCGAAAAGATGATGATGGCAAAGGCCAGACAGATCAGGATGAAGCGCGCCTGCATCAGCAGAAACAGGATCAGGCCAAAGGCGATCACGCCCAGAAAGCCGGTCTGCAATCGCTCGCTCAGATGCGAGTCCTGTCCGTCCATCCGCTCTCCTCGTCTTGTCGGCGCGGGCGGCCAGGCGCGCCCGCGGCCGGCATCGCCGCCATCTCAGACCTCGGTCTCATCCTCGCCGTTCTCGGCGATGCGGGCAACAGAAACCACCTCTTCGCCCGGCGCGGTGTTGAAGACGCGCACGCCGCCAGCAGAGCGGGAGCGGAAGCTGATGCCGTCCACCGGCACCCGGATCGACTGCCCGGTCGAGGTTGCCAGCATGATCTGGTCGTCGCGCTCGACCGGGAAGCTGGCGACCAGCGCCCCGCCGCGCATGGCCTTGTCCATGGCCATCACGCCCTGGCCGCCGCGTCCGCGCACCGGATAGCCGTGCGACGAGCTGATCTTGCCCGCGCCGCGTGCGGTGATGGTCAGGATCAACTCCTCGGCCGCCGACATTTCGGCATAGCGTTCCTGGCTGATGGCGGCTTCGGCGACGCTGTCCTCGTCCTCATCGGGCTCGGCGCCGTCGTCCAGCGCACCTTCGACGGCGCGGCGCATCTTCAGATAGGCGGCGCGTTCGCCGGCATCGGCCTCGAAATGGCGGATGACGGACATGCTGACCACGCGGTCGCCCTGGGCCAGCCTGATGCCGCGCACCCCGGTCGAATCGCGGCCCTTGAACACCCGCACATCGGTGGTCGGGAAACGGATGGCGCGGCCGGCGGCGGTGACCAGCATCACGTCGTCGCTTTCGGTCGCCATGCGCACGCCGATCAACTCGACCCCTTCGGGCAGCCGCATGGCGATCTTGCCGTTGCGCATGACATTGGCAAAATCGGACAATGCGTTGCGCCGGACGTCGCCGTCCGAGGTCGCAAAGACCACCTGGTAATTGTCCCATTCGCTTTGCGGCGCATCGACCGGCATCAGCGCGGCGATGGACATGCCGGGCTGGATCGGCAGGATGTTGACGATGGCCTTGCCCTTGGCCGTGCGCCCGCCCAGCGGCAGCCGCCAGGTCTTCATCCGATAGACCATGCCGTCGGTGGTAAAGAACAGCAGCTCGGTATGGGTATTGGCGACGAACAGCGTCGTCACCACGTCGTCTTCCTTGGTGGCCATGCCGGACAGGCCCTTGCCGCCGCGCCGCTGGGCGCGGAACTCGGCCAGCGCCGTGCGCTTGATATAGCCGCCCGAGGTGATGGTCACCACCATGTCCTCGCGTTCGATCAGGTCCTCGTCGTCCAGATCGCCGGCCCAGTCGGTGATCTCGGTGCGGCGCGGCACGGCGAACAGGTTCTTCACCTCGCGCAATTCGTCCGAGATGATGGCCATGATCCGCTCGCGCGAGGCCAGGATCGCCAGATAATCCCGGATCGCCCCGGCCAGGGATTGCAGCTCGTCGGTGACTTCCTGGACGCCCAGCTGGGTCAGGCGCTGCAGGCGCAGCTCCAGGATGGCGCGGGCTTGGGCCTCGGACAGGTTATAGGTGCCGTCCTCGTTCACCGGATGCAGCGGATCGTCGATCAGCTTGAGATATTCCACGATCTCATGCGCGGGCCAGCGCCGCGTCATCAGCCGTTCGCGCGCCTCGGCCGCATCGGTCGAGCTGCGGATCGTCGCCACCACCTCGTCGACATTCGAGACCGCGACGGCCAGGCCGCACAGCACATGCGCGCGTTCGCGCGCCTTGCGCAGCTCATAGGCGGTGCGCCGGGCCACCACCTCCTCGCGGAAGGCGATGAAATAGGACAGAAAGTCGCGCAGCGTCAGCTGTTCGGGCCGGCCGCCGTTCAGCGCCAGCATATTGGCGCCGAAGCTGGTCTGCATGGGGGTAAAGCGGAACAGCTGGTTCAGCACCACCTCGGCGGTGGCGTCGCGCTTCAGCTCGATCACCACCCGCACGCCGCCGCGGTCGGATTCGTCCTGGACATGGGCAATGCCCTCGATGCGCTTTTCCTTGGCCAGTTCGGCGATCTTCTCGATCAGGCTGGCCTTGTTCACCTGATAGGGGATCTCGTCGATGACGATGGCCTGGCGGCCGGCCCGGGTCTCTTCGATCCGGGTCCTGGCGCGCAGGACAATGCTGCCGCGCCCCTCCAGATAGGCCTTGCGTATGCCCGACCGGCCCAGGATGATGCCGCCGGTGGGAAAGTCGGGGCCGGGCACGATCTCCAGCAGCCGTTCGGTCGGCAGGTCCGGGTTCTCGATCAGCGCCAGGGTGGCGTCCACCACCTCGCCCAGGTTGTGGGGCGGGATATTCGTGGCCATGCCCACGGCGATGCCGCCGGCGCCATTGACCAGCATGTTCGGGAAACGCGCCGGCAGCACCGTCGGCTCGCGGTCCTTGCCGTCGTAATTGTCCTGGAAATCGACGGTATCCTTGTCGATATCCATCATCAGATAGGCCGAGGGCTTGTCCATCCGCACCTCGGTATAGCGCATGGCCGCCGGGCTGTCGCCGTCCATGGAGCCGAAATTGCCCTGGCCGTCCAGAAGCGGCAGGGACATGGAAAAGTCCTGCGCCATCCGCACCAGCGCGTCATAGATCGAGGCGTCGCCATGCGGATGGTATTTGCCCATGGTGTCGCCGACCGGGCGGGCCGATTTGCGATAGGGCTTGTCATGGGTATTTCCGGTCTCGTGCATGGCGAAAAGCACGCGGCGATGCACGGGCTTCAACCCGTCGCGCAGGTCGGGGATCGCCCGGCTGACGATGACCGACATGGCATAGTCGAGATAGGAAGAGCGCATTT
>Ga0164243_10016674_pt1 | contig 10054 bp, 5 predicted proteins | sample OricompcompostOP_FD_108781 | JGI IMG/M metagenome (GOLD analysis project Ga0164243, IMG submission 108781) | Organic Plus compost microbial communities from Emeryville, California, USA - Original compost - Organic plus compost (OP) | ecosystem: Engineered > Solid waste > Mixed feedstock >... | reverse complement strand
TACTTTGCTCAACATAGCCTCCATCAACCATAAGAATCTAAAAGATCTTTACCCGCAGAACTATAAACAAATTATTGACAAATCAAATACGTAGTTCGTAGGGCGGATACTGTGCAATCATGACCATCCGAACCGGATTAATTGAACCACCGACATTTATTCCGAAATATATACTTTCCCGGATCATTTGAGCGATTTGGGTTCTCGTTAAACTCGATGAACCAGCTCCGTTCATATTATTCAGAAGATAGGTTACAATAGTACAAGGTACACCTAAAGAAGAGACTAGACATCTAACTGCCTTATATTGATTGTTGCATAGGCTAAATCCGGGTCCACCGTTTATCTTTCGAAGTTCTTCTGCGACGGTCATCACGATAGCAAGAGCACCAATTTCTGGATTGGTTAGCGAGCCATAGATCGTTATCAATTCCTGATCCGTATAGCCATACTTATTTTTGAGAAAAAGAACAGAATTAGCGGTTAATTGATTACTGAGTTGTACCAATTGAGAATTTGGAAGACTATAAACATCTTGATTGATAATATCACTACCAACAAGCTGGTTGATACCAGATTGTATAGCTAAAATAGTAGTATCAGGGGGCAATACCTCTAAATCACTATTTAAAATGGAACTTCTTTTTTGATGAGATACTACTTTATCATTTTCCGAAGTAAATTGCGGACTATCAATTCGCTCATCTTTACACGAGCCTATAAAAATTTAAAAAATAAATGTAAATAATACTGAATTTCTGATCATAATTAGAGAATTAAAATTGTAAAAAAGGAGAGTACATGAGTACTCTCCCTGATCATTTTCTTTCTTTACATCTTTTTCACGTTTCCATAGAAAAATGAAGTCGGTGTGTTTTTCTTAATTAAGCCACCAATCATCGCTGACTTCGAGGTAGAACTGGTTACCCAAGCCATTTCGAACTCAGCATCAATGAAATAATTTTTTATCGCCGTTATTACCCAGCCGTTATTCCAGTTCGCATTTGACACCGACGGTACATAATTCGATAACTTAATCGTATTGCCGCTGATGACATAATCGTAGGAAGCATCTGCCAGATAATCGGTTGAACCAGATCTAAACCACACTTCCAACTTCGCCTGTTTAGAGCTAATGAGTCTAAACGTCATGGAGATCATCGAAACATTATTCGCAGTGTAATTAGCGATCTGATTGTTCCATAAGGTATTAAAATCTGACGTTACTCCGGCTGGCATTTTGCTGCCTTCAATGTAAATAGCGTTATATGTCTTATTGTAGTTAAAATACAACTCAAAAGGAAATACCGGTTTATCCACAACCTCAATGTTATATTCTTTCCCCGCTGCATCCAATGCCACGAGTGTTCCATTAGCAGAAATCGAGAAGCTCTTCATAACAATGTTATCGATTACTAGACCATCAAGTATTTCAATGGTATTCATACTATAATAGAATTTCGCTGATTTAGCATTAAATGCTCCATCTTCTTGTAACGAGGTAAATGACAATGATTTGTTGGCCAAATCAAAGGCAACCTGTTGCACGACATTATTAATACTCAATTTCAAATAGGCATTGGTATTGAAAAATGAATTAAACTTGGCAATGCTAGTCTCGTAATCTCCTTTCTGAAATTGTTCTTCCTGTGTCTTAGTCGCTTTAACTAGTACAAGGGTATTCTGGTATTTCTTTCCTGTAAAAATAGCAGAGTCACCTGATAGCCGTGCAAACTCAAACTCCACATCGCTTTGATACCCCTTACCAGCTGCACCACCAGCAACTCCCGGTACAGGATCTTGCATTATGCTCAAATAGTTGTAGGTATCGAAGATCAATGTTCCCTTCATTCCCCACTTAAGGCGATAGGTTGAAGTCTGACTTGTTTTAGCGGATGCTGCATTGTAATCACTATACATTGACACTTTATCATCATCAGTAAACTTCATATAAAAACCATAGCCACCTTTAGCAGATGTGCCCATGCCGGCAATCCAGCCATTCGGTGCCGAGACAAGGGCTGATTTCCATTGAGCCAGTTCCTCCGAGATGCGCTCCTCAGGTGCTTCACCGAAAACCAACTCGGTCTTTTCTTTTGAACAGCCCAAAAACAGGATACTCAAAAGTGCTATATAAAATATCTTTTTCATCTATTTATTTTAAAACAATAGGACCATAAAAATAATTGCTTGCTGTCCCGTCTACATAGAACCCACCAAATTTCCCAAAATCAGGATCGGATGCCGTCATCGCTGTCGGGAAGAATGAAGCTACAAATACCCGATTTGTTAAATATGGGAGGATATAGGCTTCAAAAGCAGGTTTAATACTCTCGTTGCCTCCATTATTATAACTCCCTCCAGAACCTTCAGGCAGTGCCTTTGTGAACTGTGTTTTTCCCGTAGCGTAATCTACCGACATATTAAAATCATAATCTGCATTATAAGTCGTTGTTCCTGACGTAAAAACACATCTAAACGTCATTTTACTTGCACTGGCAAAGATGAATTGAATACTTTGTACTGTCCAACCTTTCGATGCCATTGAGGTCTTATAATTGTCGTAAACAGTCTGGAACGAACTCGATTGTCCATAAGTTGCATAATGTGACGCTGTCGGGTTAAAAGTAAAGGACGCCACCTTGTTCCCGATCAGATAAGCCTTAAATGTCTTCGTTTGATCTACTGGATCTGTAGCCCCATATTCCTCTTTCAATACACGTTGAACTTCAGCCTGTAATGCACGATAGTCGATATTATAATAATCTTTAAAATAGGATACCACAAGCTTTTCTTTTTCCCGCAACTTTGCCGCTGCTGCAGGGCTTGTTGTTGCGCAGTAATTGTCAAACCAAACCTGTCCTTCAACAAGTAAATGGGCATTCATCTCAGCAAAATCTTCACCGAAAGAACTTCTGGAATATTGGGATACAAAACCCAAACTCTTAGCTACTGCTGCAGTATTTGCTGCTCCGGTCCAATCCGCTGTATAATCTGCTTTGCTTATTTGCTCAAATGCTGGCGGAATAACAATATTCTGATTTAAAATATGGGTAAACTCATGATGAATTGTACGCACCGGACGTTTTACTGCAGCAGGATTATTAAAGTCCAGGCTGTTCAATTCATACAATACAATCCGTCTACCGTTATCAGCAGTCCCCAGCGTAATGGATCCATTAGTATTATAAGATGGTGACCCATAAAGCACAAACTGTTTTGGCGTATAAGTCTTAATAAATGTTTTCCCGCCGATCTTTTCATAGGGTTGCAGATAGGTGGTCAACACCGCGTTCATCATGGGTTCTACTTGTTGAAGATAAACGGGAGAGATATCTCGGTTGACATCCGTAAAATTCCTTTCGAAACGATAGACCGTCTCAATATTATATGGATTGACTAAATTGCTAGTTAGCCATTTGTCTACATCATTCTGCGCTGTAATATCCGGATTATACTTTGTGAGATCTACAGTCAGATTATCGTTGTCTTTGCTACATGAAAGCAAACTGCCCAGAGCAAAAACACATATCATGTAATTAAAAAATCTTTTCATAATTTGTAATGATTATCTAGGGTTCAACTCAATACCAGCCAATGTACTCTCTTGTGGGATCTGAAATACTCTACGCGGATCTTCTGGCGACAATGTTTCAAAAGTCTCTGCACCACTTACATCAATATGGTTATGCACAACGGGAATGCGGTGTCTCAAGACATCAAACCAGCGCATCCCTTCACACAACCAACCAATCTGCTTAAACTGGAGTACGGTCTTCAATAGCGCATCTTTATCATCCGAAACATTGAAATAGGTTTTCGATTTTTCTGCGGTCACAGCATGCGTCGTACTATTGTAATTTACCACACGTACACTTACAAATTCATTCAGATCTCTCAACGCATTGGTAAAATCACCTTTTTGAATATATGCTTCAGCTCTATTCATTAGGCCTTCATCAGCTATAAACAACGGCTGCATAATATATGGGTAACCAATCCCTGCTGCGACGTTGGTATAATAGAAATACTCCTTAAAAACATAGGTTGTATAATTGTTGTCTGACCAACGCAAACCTTTATTGTAAAAAGGGGCACCACAAGCAGTGGTTTTATTGTAAACACCATTGAAAATAGCTGTACCAAAGCCGTATCGTGGATTGCCACCGACATTGCTTCTTTGGTAAGTTGAATACGTGTTAGCAAGCAAAATATTGTAATTCTTATCAGCTTTTGTTAACTCGGTACGGAATTCCTCTGAAGTGTAGTTCCTTAATGTCGTGTTCCAAGGCCTCAAATAGGTGAGATAAGCTCCATTGGGGACAGCCAGATTTGCATGTTCAATGACCTTATCCCAATCACCTTTGAAAAGAAAAAACCTCGATGCGAACAAATGGGCGGCAGCCGGCGTAAAATGATATTTTGGCACTTGCCAAACACCTCCGTCCAAAAGCGACATTCCTTCTTCAAGATCCTTTTGGATATTTTCATATACCGATGCCACTGTACCGCGCTCATATTTGGGTAGGACGTCTGTCTCGGGCTTTAGAATATAAGGGATGCCAGGAGAAGAATTTGGCTTGCCAATCTCATACGCTTGGGCAAAAAATGTCACTAGCATAAAGTGACAATAGGCGCGGGCCACCAATGCTTCTCCCTTATATGGATTAGCAGCGATTCCCATATTATGTTCCTCAATTGCTGCTAAGGCTTGGTTAGCATTATTAATAGCTTCATAACAAGTCTTCCAATACTGAGTCGGCGTATTCGTTCCGTCGTCAACGATGTCTTTCCAGTTATAAAGACTGACAAATGGCTCGTTATTGTGGCCTACGTTAGGTCCTTTATCCACCGCGTTATCCGAGTATGTCTCTGCCATCGCCAAATAATCGTACCCTGGATATGCAGATCCCACTAATTGAGCAACTTTCTCTACTGTATTTATATCCGTACGCATATCCGGTTCTTCATCTAGAAATTTATTGCAGGACGAAAAAACAGTTGCACCACATATAAGCGCCAATATTATATTTTTATTTCTTTTCATTTTTACAGTCTATTAAAATCCAACTTTTAGTGAAAAAGTATATTGTCTAGGGATAGGCATTGCAACCCCACCGTTATTGAAAAACTCCGGATCTGCGCCATTTAGCTTTCTATCCGAATAGAGCAAGGCAATATTATTTCCAACCAATGCAATCGAAGCAGTACTTAATTTAAGTTTTGAAGTGATTGATTTAGGAATCTGATACGATATACTGATATTTTTCAGGCGAATAAAATCACCTTTGGCAACGCGTTCTGTCGAGTAGTTGTAGGCGTTGTACGGATATATCGCATCAACAGTAGATCCATCAGCCGCATATACTCTGGCACCTCTTGAGAAGGCATCTAATATCGACGGTATATTTGTCCTTGTTTCATCACCAGGCATAATCCAACGATTCGCGATATCGCGTGACATTGATGTCATATCATCATAGGTGGCTGAAATTGTAGGCTGTAAACGCACAAAGTTTCCTGCCGAAAAGGTAAATAATGCTGATAAGGTAAAGTTTTTATAGCTAAAGTTATTGTAATAACCTCCGGTAAATGTTGCATCCACAGGGCCGTGATATTTAAGATAATCGACTGTGTTGTCTTGGAGCCAAATATATGTCTCATTGCGTTCCCCATTTACTCCCACATAAGTTGGGTATCCATATTCGGGATTCAAGCCATCAAACTGTAGCGAAAATAGTCCGCGTTGTGCGTAACCTTTCATTGCTCCGCCCTCAGCTTTAACCAAGGACCAAATGTTTGGATTAACTTCAAGTTCTGTAATCTCGTTTTTGTTGATTCCGAAGTTAAATTGTGTTCTCCATCTAAAATCTTGGCTTTTGACAGGGTTGCCTGCGACAGTCAACTCAAAACCATGAGCTTTCATTTTTCCGTAATTGGCATTCTTTTCGTATTCTCCACCGATACCTGAGGTTCTTATTGTTCCAATAAGATCGAAGATATTCCTTTTATAATAATCGAAAGTGATATCTATTTTATTGAATAATGCGAAATCAGCACCGATATTCAACTCGTAAAGTTTCTCCCAGGTCAATTGGTCGTTTGCCAATCCACTATTATAGATCAGTGACTCTTTTTCATTCTCATATGGCCGTTTCGCGATCGTGCTATAAAACACCGCAGCAGAGTTACTCGCATTGCCCATATTAGCCACTAATCCATATGTACCCCTGATTCTGGCGCCCGACAGAACCGGTTTTACCGACTCAAAGAATCTTTCACTATCTATATCCCAGGCTCCTGATAAATTCCATGTAGGTAACCAACGTGCTGTGCGGGATTTCCCCATTTTATTAGACCCATCATAACGGAATGTACCATTTAAACTATATTTATCATTAAAATTATATGCTCCGCGCACAGCAAAACCAACTTGCCGGTCTTTCCCGTAGCCCATACCGAAGTATGGATCTCCGCCTTCTATCGCCTTCTTAAAATAACGATAATTTGGGTTTACAAGTCCGCCGTTCTCGTATTGATAACCAACACCGTCGTAATCGGAATTTTGGCGGTCCGCAGTCCGCAATTCCATCGTTGAAAATACATTGATCTTATGCTTTTCAATGGTTTTGTTGAACTCTAAATCCTGCCTAAAATAATACGACTTAATATTGTTGAGTACGGTATTAAAGAAACCTCCTTCAGGCAAAACAACTATTTTTGGATCATTTGGGAAATCAGGGTCATCATATAAGAAGATATTGCCTTCATTGACAGTAGGATTAGCGTTGGCGCGAAATGCCATTGCCATATTGGAATTGTCCCTTATATAATGTTGTCGTTCCGATTTGGCGTAACGGTAGGCTGCGTTGGCTGAATAAGTAAAGTCAGGAAGAAATCTGTACTTTATTCCTCCTTGGACTTTTAGATCCATCATATTTAAATTAAGATAATTATTCTCCAGCTCATTGATAATATTAAACGGAGCATAATTCCGGGTAAAATATTCCAAACTGCCATCCTCATTATAAGGAGTAATCAAACGGCTGGTATTTAATGCATATGAATATGGATTGATATCAAAGTCGCGCGAGTACTTACCATATACCGGGTCAGACTGACGGGTCAACGTTCCTGGAGATCGCTGATCACGGATGGAACCATTCACCAATAATTCAGCACTAAACTTGTCACTCAACTGAAAGTTATTGCGCATGTTCGCAGTATAACGTTGTACATTATCACCAATGGTCATACCATTGTCATTCGTGTAACTTGTCGAAAAATATGTCTGTGCTTTCGACGTTCCAGTTGAAATACTGATAGAATGCTCTTGCAACAAAGAGTTTTTAAATAAAACATCAAACCAGTTGGTATTTGCCTGTGCATAACGGGTGAGATAATTTAATCGGTCCTGCACTGTGTTTTTCAACCCAAAGGAATCTGTATTCGGATCGTAGAGATACATTTGGTTATACATTTTGGCAAAGATACCTCCGTTCATTGCATTGGCTACCGAACTATGGTTATAATAACCCTTATTTTCCATTTCCAGCAAAACAGACATTTGTTCCGCGGAATTCATAATATCAAATTGGTTATAGTTCGGCTTCAGGTAGGTAGTGAACGTTCCAGAGTAATTAACATTGGGCTTACCTTCTGTATTTTTTCCTTTTTTGGTATTCACCACAATTACCCCATTCATCGCTCGAGCCCCATACATCGCTGTCGCCGCAGCATCTTTAAGAATGGTAAAATCCTGAATATCGTCCGGATTTAATCCTGCAACAGACGAACCAATTAAAGTGCTTGCGTCACCCGTAGACAGTGCCTCGTTCGAAATATTCACAACGTCTTCTAAAATAATACCATCGACAACCCATAACGGCTTGTTATCTCCGGAGAGGGAGGTTGCTCCACGTACTCGAATCTTAGGAGCTGCTCCAAATGTACCGGACACATTTTGAACAGATACCCCGGCTACTTGGCCTTCTAACATTCTTGAAACATCGGGAACCCCACTTCGTTCGGCATCCTTTGCATTCACTTTTGAACTTGCCCCCGTGAATAACTTACGATCTATATTCTGATAACCCGTGGCGACAACATCGACCACATCCAACTGGTTATCTAAAGACTTCAACACTATGGACACTGTAGCTCGTCCATCTACAGCGACCTCAGTTCCTGCATACCCTATATACCTTACTACTAAGGTAGATGCCAAAGAAGCATTCAGCTTAAATCGTCCCTGTTCATCGGTCTGCGTAGAAATTGAAGTTCCTTTGACTGTTACTGTAGCGCCACTCAATCCTTTTCCGTCTTTATCTTTGACTGTTCCCGAAATGGATTGTTGTTGGAGGCCTGAGGAGACTGTCGTACTACCGTTCTTTACATTACTGTTGACTGAGATCGTATTGGCAATAATCTTGTATTCTATATTATTAGCTTTTAATACGGCGTTCAGCGCTTCTTCAACAGACGCATTTTTGACATTAACGGAGATTCGTGCTTTTGCGTTCAGATTTTCACTGTAAAGCACCCGTAGATGGGACTGCTTGGAGATCGCAGAGAGTGCTTCTTCAATGCGAGCATTGCGCAAATTCAGGGTAACCTTTTGCGCCGTTCCCTTAGCATGCACGCCCGTCACAAAGGCGAACAGAAGACATGTACTAATTTTCATAATACGTAATGGTTTGCAAAACCGTGGATCTTGTGGGATCAAGAACCACCTTTTGCTAAATGGTAAGTTATTCATACATTTACACTTTGTGGTTAATTAGGGTTTAATTGTTCAATTCAAGATCTAGGACCTGATAATCACATTTTCTGAACAGGGATGCTGCAACATTCCTGTTCTCTTTTTTAGGTCATTGTACTTAAGTATTATTTTTTCATAGGCAGATCATTTAGGTTGGCTGAAATTTTATATTTAAGTTTTAGTTGCTATAATTAACTTTTTACCGTCGATCTCAAATTTAAGGTCACTGACAAAGGATAGCATTTCCAGCACCTGTGACAGCTTTACATCGCGTTCGATACTACCAGTATATTCTTTATCCATTTGGACATTTCCGCGAAATGTGACATCTAAATCGTACCACCTGGATAATTGATGTGCAATAGCGGTAATCGTTTCCTTCTTGAAATAAAACTCATTATTGTGCCATGCGAGATCATGGGTCAAATCTGCTTTTCCTTTGACTAAATTGTCTTTGAAAGAAGAGGCGTATTCGCCAGGAAATAATTCGACTCGTTGGTCATTTTGCCTGACTTCCACCCTTCCTTCCGCCAATGTCGTACGCACTACATCCGAATAGGCATTGACGTTAAAATGTGTACCCAATACTTTAATTTCATTTCCTTTTGACTCTACGATAAACGGATGCCCTGGTTTTGGCATCACTTCAAAATAAGCCTCACCGTCCAAAACGACCCGCCGTTCATTCACAGAAAACTGAGAGGGAAACTTCAATTGCGATAGCGCATTTACCCACACCTTCGTTCCATCAGCTAAGGTCATCTTATAAAAACTTGCCTTTGGAACGATCAGTGAGTTGTATTGCAAGGGGATAGCTGTTTCGGTGGCTTTAACAATAAGTTCGTTACTATTGCCGATCAAGTTATTATTCTTGGTCAACGTTTTGGTGGAGTGGTTATTTAAGGAAACCTTCGTACCATCCGCCAAAACCAGGACTGCACCACTTGTAGCTGGCGCTATGTCTTGCTTCTTTGACACATATATACGCTCTTTAGCTTTTGGTACCGCGTTATGATAAGTATTCCATAAAAGAGTAGTACCCAACAAAAAAACAATAGATGCCGCTACTCCCAAGGACCATCTCCTGAACGACTTTGACTCTTTATACTTCTTAGCGTTCAATCTAGCCCAAGCCTTGTTGACATCCAACTGCCGAATAATACCCAGATCCTCCTCAATGTGCTTGGCTTGATGAAAGGATTCTAAAAATTGTCTATTTTTTGGGTTAGCCTTGAGCCAATTGTCAAGTTCTTCCTGTTCCTCCGCAGCCAGTTGACCACAAAGAAATTTTTT
>Ga0164243_10016673_pt1 | contig 10055 bp, 10 predicted proteins | sample OricompcompostOP_FD_108781 | JGI IMG/M metagenome (GOLD analysis project Ga0164243, IMG submission 108781) | Organic Plus compost microbial communities from Emeryville, California, USA - Original compost - Organic plus compost (OP) | ecosystem: Engineered > Solid waste > Mixed feedstock >... | reverse complement strand
CCGAGCTTGACAGGATCGTGCGAACTATCGCGGAGGAATGGCTGGGGGTGATGGGAGGCGCTGCCCTTGATCGGGGAACCATTTTTTTCGGGGTGGACTGTGTATCGGAGGACTATGCCAGCGACGCCGTCACTGCGGCCAACGAACTCAGCGAAGCGATCGCCAATTTCCGATGGTCCGGCCGTCCCAACCACCGGTTCGCGCTCAGGACTGCTCTGGACAGCAGTCTGTCGCTCGTATTCTCGACAGGGAAGGGAGATGCCGCCGGACCGAAAGTGGTCGGTTGCGCGGAACTGAACGCCCGCAGAATATGCTTGGAGGCATCTGATCCAGGAATCCTGGTCAGCGACAATCTTCGCAACCGCGTAAGCAGCTACTTCAAATTCAATCCTTACACGGAGGGAAATGGAGCCGAACCGGTCTGGCAATTGGTCACGCCTCGCCGTCCCCAGGATCGTTTCGAAGCCCGGCGTCAGCGCATCCTCCCCATCACCGGCCGGCGCAGCGAGCTGGATATGTTGATCAGCCGCTGGTCCGACGCACAAGCCGGACATGGGCAGATCGCGATCATCCGTGGCAGCCCGGGCATCGGCAAATCGCGATTGCTTTACGATCTGCGCGGCCGGCTCAAGGCCTCCAGTCTGCGGCCTTGGCTTCTGCAATGCACGCCCGGCGGCGAGCGCACGGCATTCTCGCCCATCGCCAACTTGTTCGTCGGCCGACGGCGGTGGCTACAGCAACCCGATGCGGTGTTTGCCAGAGCAGCTCGCCGCCTGGGTGCTTCCAGCCCTGACGAAATAGAACATCTCGGCTTCGCCAGCGGCCTTGTTGCCGTATCCGATGACAATTCGCCCTTGTCGGCGAAGGAAGCCTTGCGGCACACCCGGCAGGCCATACAATCGATGATCACTGCGCGGGTCCGCCGGGGGCCGCTATGTGTCATTATCGAGGACATACATTGGGCCGATCCATCCACCCTGACCGAGTTAGAGGCCCTGGCAAAATGGATTGCCAACAAGCCGCTCCTGATTGTTCTGACGACTCGCGATGATGCGCTTCGGGCAATTTCTGACGAGAGCAACACGCTTGATCTGACCCTGCGGCGGCTGGACCGCGCAGAAACACAGGCGCTTGCAACGGCTCTTTGGGAGATGGTGGCCGAGGACCGGCCAACGCCCGATCAGGTTGCCTTTCTTGCGGCCCTCAGCGAAGGAATTCCTCTGTACCTGGAGGAGTTGGTTCTGTGGCGCTTTCGGATGGAACGGGTTGTAGGTCCCAGCCCGGCATTGCGAAAGGACACTTTGAACGATCCCACAATGCCGCTCAACGACCTGCTGCTTTCGCGCATGACCTTCCTGGGGGAAGGGCGCAAGGTAGCCCAGGTCGCTTCGGTGATTGGCCGCAGCTTCGATCTTTCCATGCTGGAGGAAGTGGCTGGCGATCTGCTTCCAGCGGAGAGTCTGCCTGAGCTTTTACAGCAATTGGTTGAGAACAACATCCTGAGGCAGATATGGCCGCCGCCGGAAGCCGAGTATGAATTTCGTCATTCGCTGCTACGGGAGGCTGCCTACAGTTCGCTCCGGGATGCGGATCGGCGCGTCCTGCATTGGCGGATGTTCAAATGGCTGGAGGATCAGCCTTATGACGATTGGCCCACCATGGATGTGGATCTTGCATGGCATGCCGAAAGAGCCGGCAATTATCGCATTGCTGCGAAGATCCTCGCCAAAGCGGGACGGGACAGCGCGGCGCGTTCTGCCATCGCCGAAGCCAGATCATCCCTTTCCCACGCCCTCGAGCTTACGGATCATATCGACGATGTTGATGCGCGTGAGCGTCTCCATCTGGAAATAGTGGCTGCCCTCGGCCCTCTGTTGACCAGTCAGTTCGGCCCTCGTGACCGACGCGCTCAGCAGCTCTATGATCGTGGCGTCGATATCGCCCGCCGGCGGCCCGGCGCCGAACTCGGTGACCATTTCCCGATATTCTGGGGTTGGTGGTACACCGGATCGGATTTCCGCGTCATGCACGATCGTGCCTTGCGGGTACAGGAGATGCTTGCAGAACTGAAAGATCCCGAAATCCAGCTGCAAATCAACCATTGCATCTGGGCCATCGACTTCAATCTGGGGCGCCATCGGGAGACCCTGCTGGCGATCGAGAAAGGGCTGGCGCTCTATGACGCCACGCGGGCGCAGACGAACCGCGCTCTGTTCGGCGGCCATGATGCGAAAGTATGCGGTTTGGGACAGAAAGCATTGTCACTCTGGCTGACGGGCCAAAGCGAAGCCTCCGACGCTGCTCTGGCGGAGATGCTCGCCTTCATCGATGACATCGGGCACCTTCCGAGCAGGGCGCATGCGTTCGATACGGAGGCGGTCTCGGCATTCTATCGCGAAGACTTCAGCCGTCTTGTGCACATTTCCAAGCGCATGAGAGACTTTGCAGCCAAACATGAAATGGAATTCCTCACAGGCCTTTCCCTGCTGTTCGGCGGCTGGGCCAAGGCACGACTGCAGGATCTCGCGACCGGTCACGAGATGTTCATCACAGGGCTCGGAATCCTGAAGCAGTTGGGCTCGATAGTGGACCTGCCGATCTATCTGTACATGCAGGCAACGATCCTCGGTCTCCAGGGCAAGCCGGATGCGGGCATCATTGCCGTAACCGAGGCCATCAGCCAGGGTAACGAGACAGGTCACAGTTATTGGCTGGCGGAGCTTTATCGTTGCCGGGCGGAACTTCGTGTCCAGGCCAAAATGGATTCTGACCTCGTCGCTCAGGATTTGAGGCTCGCCATGGTCACTGCGACAGAGCAGGGCGCGCGAGCCCTCCTTGACCGCACGATCCGATCGGCCCGAGGATTTGGTTTCGGCGTCGAACTCTCAAATCGGAATTGAAAATTGGAGCCCCGTTTGAGCAAGCTGGCTGCTGCATTGTCTGCGGCCGGTTCGGTGCCATTGCGTGACTTATCGCACCGAACCGATCTTAAAGGCTTGATGGCGCAGCTTTTGCCTCTTTGCGCAAGATGCGGGATCACGCGGCTGGCGGATCTGACCGGGCTCGACCGTATCGGTTTGCCGGTAATCCAGGCCATCCGGCCAGCGGCATTTTCGGAAGTGACGGCCCTTGGGCGTGGCCTGTGCAGGGAGACAGCCGCTGTCGGGGCCGTCATGGAGTCGCTTGAACGCTTCTACTCGGAGAAGGTGAGCGCCGAGCGGCTCTTTTTTGCCAGTGCCGAGGATCTCGCTGTTCCCACCGGCCTGTTCGAAAATCATGTTCTGCCCGAATGCCGGGATGTCTGGCGCACTGTCAGGATTCCCTGGATCATTGGCATCGACGTTTCGTCGAATTCGCCGCATCCGGTACCGTTCGAACTTGTCCATACCTGCTATACCGATCCGCCCCCGATCGGTGACGGCATCTTTCACCGCAGCACGACGGGGCTCGCCTGTCACAGCAGCAAAGCTTACGCATTCTTGCACGGGCTGCTCGAATGCATCGAACGCGATGCCATGGCTCGGGCCTTTGTCACCCACGGCTTCTTCGAAAGGATGCGTCTCTCATTTGCGACGCCGCCGGATGAGGACGTGCAGCGGCTTCTCGAACTCGCGCGCACGAATGGATTGTCCGTCGCGCTCTGGCAGGTCCCCTCGCCAACGGGAGTGCCGGTGGTCTGGTGCCAGGTCATGGAGACTGGTCCCGGCGAGCCGATACTTGCCCTGCCTACAGAGGGGCATGCGGCTGGTGCGAATTTGTGGGCAGCCGCATATAGCGCCATCCTGGAAGCATTGGCGACGCGCGCGGCCGCGATTTCGGGTGCCAGGGAAGATCAGACTCGAAAGCACTACAGAGCCGCTGACGATGCGCTCGTTGCGCAAGCGCGTGCGCTTGTCACTGCAGAAGTTTGTTCGAAAAGCGCGCAAGCAATCCACTCCCTTTGCGCGGCGGATATCGGGTCGCTTGTCCGGATGGTCATTGACGCTGGTCTTGGCCCCGTGTTCGCTGTTCCGGTGGGGTCGGACGAGGAAAACGATATCCACTGCATAAGAACGATCCTCTCGGCTTCATATCCTTTCACGGTGGTTCGATGAGGGTGGCGGGTTCGTCGGATGGGCTGAAGCCACCTGCTCGCAAGCAACAAAACGGCCCTATTGTCGTGTTCCTTGGTCCAACACTCTCACTTGCTGAGGCCGAGAGGACGCTTCCCGGTGCTGTCTTCCTTCAGCCGGTATCCCAGGGGGATATCATTCTCGCAGCACATGCTTTTCGTCCTCGTGCGATGATCCTTGTCGATGGACAGTTCGAGGATCGTCCCCCCGTCCGTCACAAAGAAATTATGTGGGCGATGGCGCAGGGGATAGTCGTTTTCGGCGCTGGCAGCATGGGAGCAATCAGGGCAGCCGAGTTGCATCCGTTCGGAATGCTCGGAGTTGGACTGATCTATCGCTGGTATCGCCGTTGGCCACTTGCTCCTGACGATGCCGTCGCCATCCAGTCAGCGCCTGCCGAACTCGGTTTCCTGCCTCTGACCGACGCGATGGTCGATCTTCAGATAACCTTCTCCAGGTTGATGCGCGACGGTCTTATCTCCTCCGGGGAACGGCTACGGCTTACACGGATCGCGCAGAGCATGAATTTCCGGGATCGGTCTCTAAAAGCAATTCTGCAGGAAGCAGGATTTCCGGACGAGATTTCAAAAAAACTCAGAGGAAGAAAGATTAGCCAGAAGAAACTGGATGCACTTGAGGTTCTGCAAAAGGCGCCCTCTTTAATCAATACCGATTGGTGCCCGAAAAATCCGATTTGGATACCGACGAATACCTTCATGCGCGACCTGGAGTCGGGTGGTATTGACCTATCTTTACTCAAATATTAAACTGATTTTATATACAATAGTATTATATATATCTAGATCGGTCTGGTAAATCGAAGTAATGCTTTCGATCGATTCTGAAAGTTTCGGATCTGTCCGGGAGGGAGTGGGCACACGCTTCTGGATCTTCCCGCGGGCGCCGTTTATTCCTGGCTACGAACGCCCCGACCGTGTCTGGCTTCCGATCGACCCGGCAGAGATCAGTGAGGGCCCGAGTGACGCACTGGTTTATGTGGTCGATCCACTTTTCGACAAGCAGCCTTATGGCCTGACCTGGTTGCCGCCATTCGAAGGCGCCCGACGAATGGCGACAAGGGCGGGCCCCGACGGGCATTTCGATCATCTGGAACCGGGTTCTCGCGCTTTTCTTGCAGTCCATGCCTATGCTTGCGTGCATCTGGTGCTGGATGTTTGGCAGGGCTATCTCGGTCATCCCATCCGCTGGTTTTTCGGCGAAACATTCAGGCGGCTCGAGATCATCCCCCTGGTGGATTGGGAAAATGCGCAGGCAGGTTATGGTTTTCTTGAACTCGGCTATTCCCGCACAGATGGCGTCGAGCGTCCCTACGCCCTGAACCTCGATACGATCGCCCACGAAGTGGGGCATCTGATTTGCTTGGGCGAATTGGGAATTCCAACAAGATTGTCTCGTGAGGGCGATTTTTTCCCGTTTTCGGAGGCCTTTTCCGACATCGTTTCGCTTATCACCTTCCTGAATTTCGATTCGGCAGTGGATCGTCTGCTGCGGCGGACGAGGGGAAATCTGCTGGTCGACAACGAGCTCAACAGATTTGCCGAAACGAGCCCGGAAACTCAGATCCGGCTGGCGGCGAACTTCCGACGAATGTCGGAAGTGACGCAGGAAGTGCATGACAGGGCACTTCCTTTTGTCGGAGCGATTTTCGACAGCATCGTAGAGCTCTATCATCGCGAACTGGTCCGAACCGGCTGCGCCGATACGCGGCTTCTGGATTCCAATCTCCGCCAGTTTTCTCAGGACGAGTGGAACGAGTTCCGTCAGTTGACCGACGAAGCCTTTCGAACCCGACCGTTTCTTTTCAAATCCGCGCTTGTCTTTGCACGTGACGCGATCGGCCGTGCCATTGCCGGCGGGTTGCGGGCGATGGATGCAGATTCGCTGTGGCTCGACCAGGCGGCAGAGGCGATTGTCGAAGCTGCGGACGGGCCGGCAGCGGAACGCCTGGAGGCAAATTTTCTATGGCGCGAAATTACGCGTCCGGCAGGGAGCTATGGAAGGAGAATATGATGAGCAATGGCAATTTCTCCGACAATCCGGGCATTGGGGATCGTCCAACCCTCCAGTCCACGACGGCATACAGTTCCTACAAACCCGGGGAGGTGCGCCTGTATGGCCGTCCCGCGGCTGGCAGCAGTGGGGCCCCGTCTGGTTCAAAGGACGGCAGCACTCGGGCCAGGAAAGGGACTGTTGGCCAGAATGACGGGAAGGAGCGGGAGATTGTCAGGCTGACCGTGCCCACGACCTACGCTTCTGAAAAGGTGGCTGGTGGCAGCCAGGCTGGGGAAAATGTACTGTCCATATCGGAGAGCAGTGCCCCGGAGGTCGCGAGTATCGGTATAATCTACGGCTATGCCTTTGAGGGCCATTGTTACAAGCTGCCCAAGCCTCAGATCATGCTTTTGCCTATTGCTCCGGCCAGCATTGTGGACGGGGATTGCGGCTACAAGGCCGAACTCGGTTACGCGGTCTGGCGAATCGACAAGCTGGAACGTGCAGTCGCACTCGACGTGCGTACGGATGATATCAAGACACTGGTGCTGGACGCCAATATGCCTGCCAATCGTTCGCCGCTGGCCTATGCGCAGGCTCAGGCTCTTGCGCCTCACCGAAGTCGTGAGTGAGGCAAAGGCGAATGCTGTCCGGCGAGAGGTTATGTTGTCGTCAGTCTGAGTGGCCGGCGTAAGCTGATCTCCTGCCTGGCATTGGCGTGCCAACTTGACGAACTCATATCTGAGCGGTTATATGTCGATCAATAGCTGACGGGTTATTGATCGACTGATGCCGAACGCCCACGATATGCTCTTCAAAACGCTGGCTGATCCGACCCGGCGAGCCATCTTTGAGCGATTGTGCCGCAAGGGAGAGCAGACAGTCGGAGCCCTGACGGCCGAAGCCGGCATCTCGCAGCCGGCCGTCTCAAAACATCTCGCGATCCTGAAACAGGTCGGGCTGGTACGTGATCGCCACGAAGGCCGCCAGACGCATTACAGCCCTCAGATCGGCGCCTTGGCACCCCTCATTGATTGGACAAATCAAATGGCGGGGTTCTGGGAGAGCCGGTTTGATGATCTCGAGAATCTGCTGAAAAGGATGGACCAGTGAAGGAAACGCTTTCCGTTGTTGTCGAACGGGAAATTCCCTATCCGCCGGAAAAGATATGGCGCGCGCTCACGCAATCGCACCTGATCGAGGAGTGGCTGATGAAGAACGATTTCAAGCCAGACAAGGGGCACTGCTTCAATTTCAGCGCCGACTGGGGGGCCGTCGATTGCCAAGTCCAGGTCGTCGAGCCCCATAAAAGGTTATCCTATACCTGGGAGACCAAGGACCTTGAAAGTATCGTCACCTGGACCCTGACTCCTACGAACACGGGAACTCTTTTGCGTATGGAGCAAATAGGCTTCCGGCCGGATCAGCAGTCATATTACCGAGGTGCTCAGGCCGGGTGGAAGAGGTTCTTCGCAGATCTGGAGCAGGTGTTGGAACGAATAGACTGAAATCTTCCGACAGGTTTTGCCTTCGATCTGTTCGTTTTCAAACGATTTCATTTGAAGATGAACGGCTCGAAGGAGGAGGTTTGAATGAATTGGCATAAGCGGATTCGGCAGACCCACCGCTGGATGTCGATCATCTTTACGGTGGCCGTCGTCGCTGTCTTCGTCGCCTCGGGTGTCGGGCGGGAACCAGCCGAGTGGGTATACTATTTGCCGCTGTTCCCGCTCTTTGTGCTCCTGCCTACGGGGCTGTACATGTTCGTAGCCCCCTATGCGGCCAGGTGGCATAGCGGACGACGCGCGGTCAGACGGGAGTGAACATAGTGGCTGGAACGACTTCCAGGAAATCGGCGCAAGTCGAAAAGACGGCCAAGCCGGATCCAGCAAAACCGGTTCTCCTCTCGGGCGGCAACCCTCAGATCCCGAAAGGCTACGGCGATGCACCAGTGCAGGCCTACATAGCTGCTATGCCGGGTTGGAAAAGCAATGTCGGGCACCGTATCGACAGGATCATTGAACGTATCGTTCCCGGCGTACAGAAGGCGGTCAAATGGAACTCGCCCTTCTATGGCGTCGAGGGCCAGGGATGGTTCCTCAGCCTTCATTGCTTCACAAAATACATCAAAGTGACTTTCTTCCGCGGCACATCGCTCAATCCTGTCCCGCCAGGGGCATCCAAGCATCCGGAGGTACGTTACCTCGACATATATGAGGATCAGTTTGATGAAAGCCAGTTTGTCGCCTGGGTGAAGCAAGCCAGCGAGTTGCCTGGCGAACACTTGTGACGCGCGAATGGCAACCATGAAAAAGACGGGCCTGAAAGAGCGCGGCGAAGCCTAAAGCTGTCGGCGACGTATGATTGTCGCAAGATCTGCAAATGCTTCTGCGATCCCCGTGCCGGTCTTTGCGCTTACGAATTCTGCGTCAAATCGGGACAGTTCTTCGATCCGGCCGGCGCTCTCCATGGATTCTGCGAGGTCCATCTTGTTCACAAGGGCCTTGTAGGGTCTTCCCGGAAATCTCGATTCGAAACCATGTGCCAGTTCAACCATGCGGGTGACTGTTTGCGGCCGCGTTACATCCGACACGATGATCGCGGCTGAAGCGCCCGCAACATAAACAGTATCGAAAATATGCGATCCAAAATCGCCGTCGGTGTCCCAAAGCACAAGGCGCATCGGCTCGCTGTCGTTGGCGGGATCGGCAGGCACGTCATAGCTTAGAATCTCGACGCCAAGCGTCATCTTGTATTGCCCGTCAAAACGATCATGCACGAGGCGGTACAAGATCGATGTTTTGCCAACACCCATATCGCCAAGCAGCATGACCTTTGCCGTAAGCATCACTGAGGCGACTCGGTTCGAAACACGTTTTCAAAAGTGACCCGGCGATTATTGATGAGCCCGACACTGTCGGAAATCGGCATTGATGCCGAACGTGAAACGATAAACAATCGCGCAGGCTCGATCCCCAGAGAGTTCAGTCTATGCATCACCCGCTCTGCCCTCTTGCGGGCGAGTATGTCGTTGGCCGGTTCGGATCCGCTTTCGTCAGCATGTCCGACGATGCGAATTCTCAGATCATTGTTTGCAAGCAAATCTGCCAATTGTCGAATCTGCCGCTCAGCCTCCTGGCTATTGGCAAATTCGTCATCATTGCCAAAAAAAACCGCCGTGGAGGCCATGAAGCGGCTCAGCCGCTCGGCGGGACCATCTACAAGGGCCTGCAATCCCGCATATTGTTCCGTCAGGTTAGCATATTGTTCGGTCAGACTGGTATATTGTTGATCTCTGAGCTTCGATTCCTCGGCAATCGCCTTTCGCATTTCGTCGATGCTCGCCTGTATGCGATTGAGAGACTGCTGCACGGTCTCGACTTCGGTCTTCAATGCCGCCGACTGTTCCAATCCTGGTACGACGCCGATCCGGTTGATAATCCGATATGGAGCCGCAGCCTCGGCCAGACCGTCCATCAGGGAAGGGATATCCACCTGGGTGGGCTCAATACCAGAAACCGACAGGCTTCGATTGCGATGGTCGAACTCCAGTTGCAGAGGAAACGAGGCCAGCAGGGGCTGCTCGTCTGTCAGTTGCTGTAGTGCTGCATCCGTTCGACGCTCAAGAGTCGTCCGACTGATCGATATTCCGGCAAGCCAGGCAAATGCAACAACAGCGAGTGCGAGGAGGGCAAACAGAATGACCTTCCCGCGCCGGGTTTTCTTCCTGCGCGAGAGCGGGGCGGTTTCGATGGAGGCAGCCAAGGTGGCGAGCGCTGCGGCATCGCAGGGAGAGCCTTGGTCTATGCCCTCGATCGTGTCGAAGAAAAGCCAACACACCTGCAGCAAGAGTGAGCCGACGAGAAACCACGGAGTGCTCTCCTTCAATGGCCGGACGCTTCCGGCTGTGCATCAGACGAGGCAATTCGT
>Ga0164243_10016672_pt1 | contig 10056 bp, 11 predicted proteins | sample OricompcompostOP_FD_108781 | JGI IMG/M metagenome (GOLD analysis project Ga0164243, IMG submission 108781) | Organic Plus compost microbial communities from Emeryville, California, USA - Original compost - Organic plus compost (OP) | ecosystem: Engineered > Solid waste > Mixed feedstock >... | reverse complement strand
GCGAATCGCGAACTCCGAAAACGGATTGGCAATCACGGTCAAAACACTCGATCTGCTCGACCACCTGTCCCCATACCGGTTTGCCGGCCTGGGAGAGAAGCGACGTTCTCGTTACGTCGACGCGCTGAACGTGCTTGCCCGATGTGGACACTCACTCGCCACCGAGGCTGGCAATGCCGATCAGCTTCCGGCGGAGCGTTCGGTGCAGCTGGCGAAAGTCGGCCAGGAGTTGCAGATCGGCTACGTCGATATCAATCTCCATCCGGCAACGACCGAGATGATGAGTCATCGGCGCCACGCCTGTTATAGCCAGATCATGGAATATTTCGCGGTGGAGCTCACGCGCGACTTTGCGGATGAGGACACGCCCTTTGCCGAGGCGATCTGGATCGCGCTCGATGCGGTCGCGCTCGCCCGGGCGGCACTCCCGGTAAAACCCGACCGGGAATTGAACTGATGCATCCCGGCGTCGGCCGCCTGCTCGCGGAAGAGGGCGAGTATCAGGCGATGCTCTTCCAGACGAACTCGCATCCCGACGAGGTGCGCGGCTGGTTCCGGCTGATGCGAATGCACCGCATGAATCAGGAGCAGGTCGGCCGGATCGCCGTGCGCTTCCGGGATCGCCGGTTGCATCGCTCGGCGGACGCGTTTATCGCTATGATCCGGAGCGACGATTTGTACTATGAGGACATCGGAGCAGAAGATGGAAGCGAACAATGAGCTGAAGGGAATCCGCCTTGTTGACGAGGAGGAAGCACCCATTCCGCAGTGGCAATCTATTGTCGACGGTATGACCTTGAACCAGGTTGCCAGCGAACCGGTCACCGATGAGGAGATTCGGGAGCTCTGCGCCGAGCTCAACGGCATGTATTCCGAACCTGGCAGCGCCTTTGAGAAGCAAGACATCAAGCGGGTGAAGGCGTTCCTTAATCAATTCACTCTCTACAGAAAAGCGTGATCAGCTTCCCTTGCCGCGATTAGGATGTTTCTGAGGAGCGTGATTCTTGATTTCCCACCGCACGTCGGAGTTGATCATCTGGGCTATCGCCATCGTCGTGGTAACTCTGTGCCTGCTAGGTCTCATTCTCAGCGCGATCTCTCCGCGATTCCGGAGTTTCCTTGATCGCCAGGATATGAAGGCGGATGCCTACCGAGACGAGCAATACCGGAAGCGCTTAGATCCGGACGGCGATGGAAACTGATGGTGGGCGCGTTTGGGCGAGGCGATATCCTGTTCGTTTCCGGACTCGTTGTGTTGTTCATCGCCGTGATCGTGCTGGTCGAGTGCATCGATGCCTTCATGCGTAACGCGGCGAGTGATCGAGCGTGGAGAGAGGAACAGCGACGGAGGAACATGCGGGGTGATGAGGATCGACTACGCGAGGGAGCTAAAGCTATGAGCGAACTGCCACCTCGGCGCGATCCTGACAGTTCCGAGTATGCGGGCCCTCGCTGCCCGAGGTGCAATGGTCCGTGCACGATCTGGTTCGGTCCGGCGCCTGGATTTCACTGTCCCGTCTGCCACGATACGGAGCATTCTGGGGAGTATCGCGTCTACTGCGCGGTAACGGTGCAGGCGGCGCATGCCGAGCATGCTCAGGCAAAAGTGATTGACGCGTTGACCGCGGTCGGTCGGGCTGTCACCGCGGAGCCTGCCAAGCGGAAGGAACGACGCTGACATGGATTGGACGCCAATTGTTGCGACGGCGCTTGGTGGAGCGATCACAGCCGGAGCGGCCCTATTTGGGATTTCGTACCAGCGGAACGTTGACCGCAAGGAACGAACCCGAGAAGCAGCTGCGGCCGATGCTCGAGCGAATATTGATGAAATGATCGATCACATCGCAGCCATGGCAACATTCAATACGCAGCACGAGCAGTTTCCCGACGATCGGAGTCGCGAGAAGTTTGATGAACTTAGCCAGAGGGCGACTCGATTGCGCATGCTAGCTCTTCGCTTTCAGGGAGATAACCATCTTTATCAGATGCCCAAGATTTTGCGACAGTTTCGCTAGAAATCTTCCAGACCAATTTGGAACAGGACGAGTCGGAGAAGCGCTTTGTGAGATCGGTTGTCTTGGAACTCGCAATTGTTCAGCGGCTGAACGCGGTTAGGAGCTTGACGTTTGCTCCGACGGCTTTTGATCCGCCGAAACGTGGGAGGAGAGGATGGAAGATTCGCGGTGGAAAAACAAGATCGTCGGACACGCCGAGTACGCCGTCTCCGAGCTGACGAGCAATCCGCTCAATCCCCGATCACACCCTGATCGGCAGCGGAGAGCCTTTCGTGGCGTGATCGAAGAGGTCGGCTTTATCGCTCCGTTGATCGTCAATAAGCGCACCGGTCACCTGATCGACGGTCACATGCGGCTCGAAGAAGCGATGGCGGCCGGAATCGCAACGCTCCCGGTGACGCTGGTTGATCTCACCCTCGACGAAGAGCGGCGAGCGCTGGCCACCTTCGATCCCATCGCCGAACTCGCGCAGCTTGATCGCGAGAAGGCGACGGAACTGCTGGATGAGACCACATCGACCAATTCGGCGGTGATGCAACTGCTAACCAAATTGGCCGCGGATGCCGGCGTGATTCCCAAAGACGTGGCCAGGATCTCAGTCGATGATGAGCCGGATGACGAAGAGGACGACCGGCCGATCCAACTGAAGGGATTCGAGCCGCCGCATCTCCATCACGGCAGCCCGACGCGGATGGTGATCTGCCCAGAGTGCGGCTGCGAGTTCGAGCGATAGGAGAAGCATCGTGAAGAGTCCCGGCAAGCAACCAGACGATCTTTACAAGTTCAAACCCGGTGATTCAGTGGTCGTCGATAGAATCGCCGGTGAGTTTGGCATCATTGATCCCTTTGATCCCCACGGAGTAGTCATCTCGGGCACCTGCGCGGAATATCCCGACGGGCGCGGCGCGTGCTACCTCGTCGATTGCCCCGAAGTTCCGCACACATTGCTTGTCAAAGAGATGTACTTGCGAAATGCGTGACACGCTCGAACAGCCTCATATCCGTGTATTGACCTCTTGAGTGAATGACCATGGCGGCAAAGAAGTGCACGGCGACATCGAAACGGACGGGCGAGCGGTGCAAAGCGAACGCGATGCTCGGTCGCGATGTCTGCTATCACCACGGCGGACGTTCGCTCCGTGGTGCCGATCATCCGAACTGGCAGGGTGGAAAGACTGCAGCCAAGGTCGGCCGGTATTCCGCCGCGTTGCCGGAACGCCTCGTCGATGCCTACGAACGCAGCGTCAACGATCCGCAGCTAATTCATCTCTCCTCCGAGATCGGCGTGGTTGATGCGCGGATTGCAGAGCTGATCGGGAAGATCGATGCCGGCGATCCGAACGGCCGGCTCGAAGAGATCGGCATGGCGTGGGCCGGGTTTGCGGCGAAGCGAAAAGCCGGAGACGTCGAGGGCATGGAGCACAGCCTGCAGGTGCTCGAGGCGGCGATCACCCGTGAGCGCACCGACGGCGCGATCTGGGAACAGATTCAGAAGGCGATCGATCTGCGGCGGAAGCTGGCTAATACGCAGCGCATGATCCTCACCGATGAGCAGAACGTCGTCACCGCGTCGCAGGTGATCACCCTAGCCCAAACGTTAGTGAGTATCATTCGAGAGCGCGTGAAAGACCCGATGGTCGTGCAACTGATCAAGCAGGATTTCGCGATGCTGATCGCGATGGACCGGGGTCCGGATCATGACGCTCTCCCTGGCTAAGCCGAACGCATTCAGTCTCTTTGCCGAAACGATCGTCGACTCGCTCGAAGCGCTTGATGAAACGCCGATTGAGTCGATGAGCTTCCGCGATTACCTGGACTTTATTTGGCCGGTCATGGAGCCGGACAACCCGTTTATGGATGGCTGGCATATCGGCTTCATGTGCGAGATTTTCCAGGCGGTTGCAGATGGCGAACTGACGCGGATATTACTCAACGTGCCGCCGCGCCACATGAAGTCGCTCACGGCGACGGTGGGCTGGCCGACTTATATGTGGACCCGGAAGCCAAGTCTCGAGTTCATGTTCGCGTCCTACGCCTCCGAACTGGCGACGAAGCACAGCGTCGATCGCCGCGACATCATTCAATCACCGCAGTACCGGTCGCGCTTCGGTCGCAAGGTACGACTGAAGCATGGCGAGAATCTGAAAACGCAGTTCGCGAACACGGCCGGCGGGAGCATGAAAGCCTCGCCGATCGGGGGCCAGCTGATGGGTTTCGGCGGTGACATCCTGGTGGTGGACGATCCGCACAACGCGACCAGGGTGGAATCGGATCTCGAACGTGAAGCGGTGATCACCTATTTCCGCAAAGGCCTGGTTACCCGTCTCAACGACAAGAAGAACGGACCGATTATCGTCATCATGCAGCGGCTTCACGAGCACGATCTTGCGTCGCACTGCATCGAGATGGGGTATGAGCACTTCTGCTTGCCGTCTCCGGCGCCAGAGCGCACGACCTACGTCTTTCCACTGAGCAAAAAGACCAAAACGGTCGAAGCTGGTGAGCCGCTCTGGCCGGAACGCGAAGATGAGGACGTGCTCAAGCGAATGGAAATCGAGATGGGGCCATACGATTTCGCGGCACAGTACGGCCAGCGCCCGGCACCCATCTCAGGCGGTATCTTCAAGAAACACTGGTGGCGGCGCTACCAGGAAGCGCCGTCCGTGCACATCCACAATGCCAAGAAGATCGCGATCTTTGCCGACACGTCGATGAAGGCAAAGCAGGAGAACGACTACACGGTCTTCGCCTGGTGGGCGATGAATGCGAGCGGGCAAGCTAATCTGGTCGATCTCACCCGAGAGAAGTACGAGTACCCTGATCTGAAAGCGGAAGCGAAAGTCCAATGGGGGCGGTTGCTTGCCCTGAAGCGGAACCGGCCGGATCTCGAAATCGAGTTCGTGGTGGAAGGCAAGTCGTCCGGCATCTCGCTTATCCAGGATCTTGTCCGCGAGGGTATTCCGGTCTTCGACTACAACCCGGGCGATAGCGACAAGACGGCACGGGCGAAAGCGTCGAGCGGGTACGTCAAGTCGGGGGTACTTGGCATCCCGGATATCGGGGCAATCCCCGGAACTGAGGAGTGGGTGGAGCCGTTCGTGCTGGAACACGCCAACATGCCGAAAACCACGCACGACGACCAGGTTGACACGACCTCGATGATGGCGCATTACTGGTATATCAATCCACCGGAAGTCGAAGAAGAAGAGAAAACGCTTCCGGTGCTGACGGCGAAGGCGCGCGACAACCGCATTGCCCGGCCGGGGAAAGGACGCTAACGGTGGGGACAGATCCAGAGAGGCCCGGCGGAACGGAAACGGTCAGTGAGGATGAGCGCCCGAACGATCTGCTGTCGCCGCAGTTGCGCAATGTGCTGATTCTGCGCACCGCCGGATACACCTACACCGATATCGGCGAGACGCTCGATATCAGCCGGGCAACGGTCTACACCTACGTCAAGCGGATCAACAGGAGTTTCCTCCGCGGCATCACCAAGGATGATGGGCGGGAAGGCGGCTTTCGCCTCGCTTACGTGCTTGGCCTGATCGATGCCGGGTGCAGTGTCTACGAAATCCGGGAGAAGCTGGAAGACCTGGAAGCGCGCGTGCGGCGTGCACAAATTGGGACACCGCGGGTGAGAGCCACCCTTTCTTCATGCCATACTGAGAACCAGAAAATACCACGATGAGTACCAGACACTACCTTTTTGGAACAGCATGGCGCTCACGACGAGACAACCCGAGCACTTCGAACCGACCGCCCGCGCGCTCGAAGCGCAGAAGTTGGTCGGCAGCGGCCTGACCAAATCCGAGGCGGCGCGCCGCCTGGGCGTCTCGCGATCGACCGTTGCCCGCGATCTAGAGCAGATCCGGATCAGGCAAGCCGGCGCGAACGCGCGCGTAAGCAAACGGCCGAAAGCGAAGCTGAGTAAGCGGGCGCCGTTTGTCAAGAAGACGCAAACCGGTGGGCTCTTTCAATCGCCGTTCACCGCGATCATTCCGCCATCCCACATCAACGAGCATTGGAACAAGCTCGATCTGAGCTCGGACACCTTCGAGCAAATGAGCCCGGGCAAACTCTTCGACGTGCTGCGCAGCACGTCACCCGATGTTTCCCGCGCGGTCTGGGATGCGCTGCGCATGCTCGATCCCGGGCACGAGATCGATGCCTTCTATCCCGGCACCGACCGGCCGTACCCGGCAGCGCAAACGAAACTTCAGGAGTTCATCGACACCCTCGTTGATCGCTACGGATCGATGAAGGTCATCACCGGCCGGCTGTTCATGGGTGCGATGACTCGTGGGGCGTTCTTCGCCGAGCTGGTGCTCGATAAGGACGGGCGCGTGCCGCTCGATATCGCGCTGCCCGATCCCTACTCGATCGCCTACCGCCTGACGAAGGATGACGAGCTGGGCGAGCGCTACGAGCTCGTGCAGTGGCAGGCCGGAGAAGGCTACGTCAACATCGAGCGTCCGACTGTGCGGTACATCCCACTCGACCCGGCAACCGGCTCACCGTACGGCGTGGCGCCGATCGCGCCGGCTGTCTTCCCCGCACTCTTCCTGATCGGACTCTTGGGGGATGTGCGGCGCGTGATCGCGCAAGCCGGGTATCCAAAGACCGATCTCACCGTCAAGCTCGAAGGCATCAAAGCGATGTTCCCCAATGGCACCGAGTTCGCGGAAATCCGCGAAGAACTCGGCGGCATCATCGACGACATCGCCAAGGACTACTCCGAGGTTCAGCCCGAAGAAGCCTACGTGCACACCGACGCGGTGGACGTCGGCCAGGCGAAGGGCGTCATCTCCGGCGACGCGCTTCGCGGCATCGACTCGGTCATCACCGCGCTCGAGCGCATGCTGATCAAAGCGCTCAAGACGATGCCGCTGCTGATGGGCGATCCGACGAACGTTGCCGAAGCAAACGCCAACCGGCAATGGGAGGTGTATGCCGCCGGCATCAAGTCGCTGCAGCACCTGGCCGAAGCGCTCTTAGGACATCTGTTCACGTTGGCATTGGAAGTACAGGGCATCGCCGCGACGGTGAAGCTCACGTTTGCCGAGCTCAGGGCAGCGGAGGAGTTGCGCGATGCGATGGTGCTGGCCCAGAAGCTGAGCAATGCCGAGAACATGGAGCGGCTTGGTTATGCCGATCGTGACGAAGCCTCGATGTATGCCCTCGGCCATCCCGCCGCGGTCAAGGCCCCGCCCGCCCAAGAGGAACCGCAGCCGGCGGCAACCGAGGAACCAGCAACGGGTACCCCGGCCGGCGAGCAACCGGAACCGGTCGATGACGGAACCGAACGCCGGCGGGAAGCGCCGGAGCCAACGCTGCGCGAGATCGAGCCGTTCGTGCCGGAAGCTCCTGGCACGCTGCCTGATCTGCAATCCAGCTATGTGCCGACTAGTGACGACCTCGCCGATGCTGCGGTCATCTGGAGCTCGGCGCACGATGCGCCGGCCGACACCCTGCTCGATGCCCTCATGCTTTCCGATGACGCTCACGAAGGCGGCGTAACGCTCGAGCAGGCGAAAGCGGCTGGGGCTGATTGGGTTTACGACCGGAGCGCAAAGCAGTACGTCGACGTCTCCACCGGTGAACGACTCGATCAGGAGGCGCTTGCCGGGTATGCCGCGCCCGTCGTGACCTATCAGGCCGAACGACTCGATGCGCTAACCGATGCCTTAACGGCCGGAGAGATGACGGTCCGCTCGTTTGATCGGGAATTCCGGGATCGGGTGACGCGCGGCGTGCTCGCCGGCTACATGGCCGGTCGCGGCGGGATCAACATGATGGACGACGCTGCGCGCGCTGCCGCCGGTGAAGCCGCGCTGATCCAGCAGGAGTTCGCGCGGAACTACGTGGAAAAGATCATTGCCGGCGAGTTGACTCCGAACCAGATCAAGGCGCGGGCCCGGCTCTATCCGGCATCGACACGCGCCAACCTCTTCAATGGGATTGCCGGCGCGTTCGGCATCAGGCTCGAGCAATGGCCAGGCTCGGGCCATACCGAGTGCATGAGCGCCTGCCAGTGCCATCTCACCTTCGAAGATCGGGACACTGCGGTTGATGTGACCTGGCACCTCGGACCGGCCGAGGGTCATTGCAGTGATTGTCCGGATCTTGCCCGCCGCTGGAATCCGCTGGTCGTCGAGAAAGAAGCGGAGTAGGGGAGCGTTCCGATGCCGATGAGCTACCAGGAACGAGCGAACGCCGGGCGTGACCCCGTTTTCGTCGATCGAGTGGCCCAGGCCCTGGCCGAATACAGTGTGTCGCTGATCTATCTGCCGAGCGACGACCCGCGTGCACAGGTGCCGACCTACCAGGCGAGCAAAGCGTTCGCGCGGCAGGTGCTTGATGGGTTGAACTCGCATGCCCAGCGATTCGCCGTCTGGGTGCTGGCGCATGAGAGCCAGGCAGAGCTGACGAAGACGGACGAACTGCTCGATCCGCAATTGCTGGAAGCGATCAAGACCGTCTGGGAAGAGTACGGGCAAATCCCGGCGACATCGCCTGTCGTGCAGGAGTGAAACACAAGTTCGAGCGCATTCGATGTTAGGAGGCGATCATGGCAATCGTGTATGAACCAGCGACAGAAACAGAGGTTGCAGCAGTACTCCTGGCTATTTCGGAGGGTCAGACCGTCCCATCAGGGTTTGCCTTCAATCCGCGCTGGACTCCGCCTGTCAAGCGGGCGGTTCGCACCCCCGGAGGAGACCCGCCTGATCCGCCCATTGCTGGGCTGGTGGCTGCTGTCCTCTCTGAACCACCAGAGACCGTATCAGATGCGCTCAATCAATTATTGTCCGCAGCTGTTGTTGATCCAGAGCAAACCTTTCGCCCAGCGCTCGAGCGGATTGCCGGCAACGTCCGCCTGTTAGCCTACGACGACTTTACCGATGCAGATGATGGCGCGCTTGCCGGTCGCCAAGCGATCGTTGGTCCGGTGTGGGGAACGTCGGGCGCCTCTCTCCCACGGCTTGAAGATGGCTCGATGGTCAATCCGGCGTCCGGCTATGCATACCTGACGCTCGACGAACCGGCGCAGTACATTGAGGCAATCGGGGTATTCGGAGGACCGGGGATCGGCGCGTCGAACACGCTCGCCTGGGCCGATGGAAGCCCGTTTGGCTTATCCAATCTCTTTCATCTCATTTACGGCCCGGTCGGTTTCACTCTCACCGTTCGCGATGACGCAGGGACATTCGATACCATCCTCGATGGCTGGTGGTTTCGGCGTTGCGCGGTGGACGACGCCACCCCGTACCGCGTTGGCGTCTTTGTTCGCGGAGATTCGGTGTTACTTATTGGCCCGCATGGAGAGGTATTCACGACGCACAGCGCGCGCGTTTCTAAGGTCTGCAACACCTCGACCGTGTTTTGGCAGCCTGTCCGACACGGTAGCGTTGTCGATGGCTGGTCGCGCCTCCTAAGCATCCGGGCGCTCAAATACGATGACGTCGAAGGCGTTCCCGCTTCTGCCATGTCGTTGTTCGACCTTGCGATGCTCAACATGACCCTCGGAGGCCGAGGACACGCTATCGGCGGTCGTCTCTCGGCAACGGAAGTGCGGATCGGGTCCTCGGGCAGCACGTCAGCCGTCCTATTTGGTCCCCAGGAAATTCGAACCGTGCTTCGCACTCCCGTGGCGATTGGCGACACAACGATTGTGTGTGACGAACCGGTATTGGCGCTGACGACGAATCGGAGTAATCCAACCGCTCCGGTTTACGTGCAAATCGGAGCTGGAAACGGAGCGGAGGATGTATCGATCACCGGCTCTCCCAGCCCGCTTCCGGGTGCTGCTGCGAGTGGCGATCCGTATACGATGACGCTCGCCGCCCCGGCAACAAAGGCGCACGCGGCGGGGGAGCCGGTCCAGGCGTTCGGCTACACGCGCGGCGTCCTTTCGTACAATCCGTTCGGCGGTGTCAGATTCAACTTCGACAACGCCGTCAATTTTTCCGGCGACCTCTACCGCAACCAAACAAAGGTGCTGTCTTCTCGGCGGACAGGATGGACCGCAGCTACCGGCACCGCT
>Ga0164243_10016670_pt1 | contig 10056 bp, 8 predicted proteins | sample OricompcompostOP_FD_108781 | JGI IMG/M metagenome (GOLD analysis project Ga0164243, IMG submission 108781) | Organic Plus compost microbial communities from Emeryville, California, USA - Original compost - Organic plus compost (OP) | ecosystem: Engineered > Solid waste > Mixed feedstock >... | reverse complement strand
CTGAGCCGACATCGCGATCCCGCGCAGCGTCTTGGCCAGCGAGTCGTGCATCTCACGGGCCAGGCGCGCCCGCTCGTCCGCCGCGGCGGTGCGCAGCTCGGCCTCGCGGCGCATGGCCACGAGCGCGGCCTGCTCGTCGAACAGCCGCCGGAGCATCACGCCGACGACGCCGACGATGGGATAGTACGCGGGCTGCGCGACCAGCGTCTGGAAGTTGGCCATCGGGAGCATGGTCAGGCCGTGCAGCAGCATGTAGTAGCCGAGCGCGGCGAAGTAGCAGGCGATCTGCGCGCCCGCCACGATGAACATGCCGCGCCAGCGGAAGAGCAGGCCGGCGATGCTGGACGCGATCACCGTCGCCAGGAAGAACGGCCCGACCGGTCCCTCGATGGCCATGAAGGCGAAGCAGATGAACAGGTCGACGCCGGTCACCAGCGGGTGCTCGTACAGGTACGGGGTGACCCGCCGCCAGTTCCGCGCGGCGAACCAGTACAAGAAGGCCAGGCCGGTCGCGGGCAGGATCGTACGTACGGTCAGCTGCGCCGGCGGCAGCAGGAAGACCGCCATGGCGGTGATCAGGACACGGACGTGCAGCAGTAGCCGAAAGCTCGCTCCGAGTCTTTCGGATACGGCCTGTGCGCCCTCCTCATGAACCGAAGACATCGCCGAAATTCGCACTCGTGCCGAGGAACATCGCGCCGACGATGAGGATGATCAGGCCGGGCAGGATGGTCGCCATCGTGACGATGGTGATCCGCGGGTTGATCTTCTGCGCCTTGCGCCGGGCCCACTGGGCGTGCTCGCGGCGCATGTCGACGCTGATCTCGTTCAGCGCCTGGGCCAGCGGCGCGCCCAGCTCCTCCGCCTGGAGCAGCGCCGTTACGAACTGGTTGAGCGCCTCGGAGCTGTTCCTCGTACGGAGATCGTCGAACGCCTCGCGGCGGCTCGCGCCCAGCTCCATCTGGCGCAGCGCGGTCTGGAACTCCTCGGCCAGCGGGCCGGGCATGCTCTCGGACACGCGGGCGACGGCATGCCGGAAGCCCAGGCCCGCGCTGACGGTGACGGCGAGGACGTCGAGGAAGTCCGGGAGCGTCTGCTGGATCTTCTCCTGCCGCTGCCGGGCCTGGGTGAACAGCTGGAGGTCGGTGACGGTCAGGCCGTAGAGGATGGCGATGACCGAGATGATCGTGCTGGTGCCCAGCATGAGCAGGCCCAGGCCGACGTAGATGATGATGTCGCCGGCCTTGCGCCGGGCGTACCGCTCGAGGGTCATGCTCCCGGAGCGGTTCGCCGCCGCGATCCGCCGGCGTACGTTGGCGCTTCCCTTGCCGCCGAGGATGGAGAGCACGATTCCGGCGAACGGGCGGCCGACGATCTCCGAGATCGTGAAGAGCAGGAAGGCGTCGTCGTCCTTCTTCTTTTTCTCCGCGGTGGGGATGCCGCCCACGACCTGCTGTTCGGCCGTGACCAGGTGGAAACCCCACGCGAGCAGGACGATGCACACCGCACCCAGTGCGCCCGCGGCGAACGGCAGATACTGGGCCATCAGATATCGATCCTCGTCATCTTGCGAATGATGTAGAGCCCACCGACGAACAGGCCGATCGAGATGACCAGGACGATCTGTCCAGAAAGTTCCCCGGTCATCATCTTGATCGAGCCCGGCTGGATGGCGTTGATCAAGAAGAGCGACGCGACGCCCAGGCCGGAGATGGCCCAGCTGGTCGCGATCGACTCACCCATGATCGTCTTCGTCTCGCGGCGGGTCTCCTTACGCTCCTCCAGCGTGGTGGAGATCGTGCGGAGCGCGGTGACCAGCGAACCACCCGAGCGGGCGGACACGACGAGCGTGCTCACCAGCACCGCGAGCTCGCGGGACGGCAGGCGGTCCTGGAGGTCGTTCATCGCCGCGTCGAACGACTGGCCGAACGCCAGGGCGTCCGACGTACGCCGGAGCTCCGTACGGGCGGGCTCGCCGAGTTCGTCCGCCGCCATCGTGACGGCGGTACGGATCGCCAGGCCCGCGGAGGTGGCGTTGGAGAGGACCCGCGCCAGCTCCGGGAGCTGGGCGATGAACTCGTCCTTACGGCGCTCCTCCTGCCGGCGCAGGTAGGAGAAGAACAGCACGCCGATGCCGAGTACGCCGCCGATACCGAAGATGAGCCCGAGGAACTGGCCGACGAAGATCAGCGTCAGGATCCCGACGACGGTCATCAGCAGGAGGAACGTCGAGACGCGGATGTGCACGCCGGACGACGCGATGCGCTTGGCGACCAGGCGCCCGATGTCCGTACGGCGCAGCCAGGCGTCCAGCCGGGCCATCGGCCCGTTGGCCCGGCGCTCCGCGTCGTCCAGCAGGCCGCGCTCGGCCATCGTGCGCTGGTCGCTGCGGCCCACGGCGTACGAGGTGATCCCCCAGACGGCGAGCACCAGCGTGATGATGGCGCCGCCGAAGATCGAGTAGTACAGGCCGGCCGTGCTCATTGGACCTCCCGCAGCAGATCGGTGGCGTCTTCGGCCGCGGAGTCGAACGCGCTCGGGATGGTCTCACCGGCGTTGGTGAGGCGCTCGGCGACGTGCGGCGGCAGGCTGTACCGGCGGAACGAGCCGCGGACCACGCGGTCCGGGCCGAGGGGGTCGGCGGCGAACTCCATCATGGTGCGCAGCTTGAACGCCTCGCGGCGGCTGGACGCCACGACGGCGACCTCGCTGACCCGGCGGGAGCCGTCCGCGCCCCGGCCGAGGTGGACGATGACGTCGATGGCCGCGTTGATCTGGTCGCGGATCGCGTCGAACGGGATCTTGACGTCGCTCATCGAGGCCAGCGTCTCGAGCCGGTAGATCGCGTCGTCGGCCGAGTTGGAGTGCACCGTCACCAGTGAACCGTCGTGACCGGTGTTCATCGCCTGGAGCATGTCCAGCGTCTCGCCGCCGCGGACCTCACCGACGATGATGCGGTCGGGGCGCATGCGCAGCGCGTTACGGACCAGGTCGCGGATGACGATCTGGCCCTTGCCCTCGATGTTCGCCGGGCGGGACTCCAGCGAGATGACGTGCTCCTGCTGGAGCTGGAGCTCGGCGGAGTCCTCGATGGTCACGATGCGCTCGGTCGCGGGGACGAACGCGGACAGCGCGTTCAGGAACGTCGTCTTACCGGTGCCGGTACCGCCGGAGACGACCACGTTGAACCGGGCCCGGACCAGGGCGGCCAGCAGCAGCCCCGTCGCCGGGTCGAGGCTCCCCATCTTGACCAGCTCCTCCATCTGGTACGCGCGGGGGAACCGCCGGATGGTGAGCACCGGGCCGACCAGCGACAGCGGCGGGATGATGACGTTGACACGCTCGCCGGTGGGCAGGCGGGCGTCGACCATCGGGCTCGACTCGTCGACGCGCCGGTTGACCTGGGAAACGATGCGGTCGATGGTCTGGTAGAGCTGGTCCTCGCTGGCGAACGTCGTGTCGATGCGCTGCACGCGGCCCGCGCGCTCGATGAAGATGTCCTCGGGGCCGTTGACCATGATCTCGGTGACGCTCTCGTCCGCGAGCAGCGGTTCGAGGACGCCGAGGCCGAGCGCCTCATCGACGACGCGCCGGATCAGGCTGGCCCGCTCGCGGTTCGAGAGGACCGGGCCCTCGCGCGTGAGGATGTGGCTCGTGACCTTCTCCAGCCGCGCGCGCCGTTGCGGCATGTCGAGCATGGCGAGGTCGTCGAGGTTGATCTCGTCGAGCAGCCGTTGCCGCCACAGCGTCACGTTGCTGCGGTTGATCTGCGGCTCGCGGCCGCGATCTTCTTCGAGACGGTCCTTCAATCCCATGCGTTCACCCCGGCATGTGGACGGTTCGGTCCACTGTGAAGTCGAGAGGTATGGCCGGCCACAGTACGGGGACCTTGGCCTGGACCCGGCAGCTGATGCCGCTGATGCTGTCGCCGCTGACGGTCGCGTTCACCCGTCCGATGCTGTCGCCCGGTACTTTCTGGCCGGGCGTGGCCTCCGTCAGCCATCCGGGCAGCGCCTTGATGGCCTCGCCTGGGCAGATACCGGGCTCGTGGGCCTTACTCGCCTCGCGAGCGCCGGTACGGGCCGCGTTGTCGACCTGTTCGACCGTCGTGATGGTGACGTAGATCTTGAAGCAGAGCAGGATGGCGAGGAGCACGATGGGCAGCATGCCGGCGAACTGAACGGCCGCCTGCCCGCTGTCGTCCCTGCGGCGCCTCATGGTGATACACCGCCAACCCCTCCACCGGTCTCGTCGACGATGCGCGCGGTCGAGCCGATGGACCACGGAGTGTGCACGTTCGGCAGTACGGCGGGCGTGTCGATCATGACGGTGACCTGGGTCTTGGTCATCTTCATGTCGAAGTGCTTCTCGTCGTACCACGGCTTCGCGATGCGCTTGATGGCTCGGTCGCGGATTTCCTTCCAGGGCCCGCAGAGCTCTTTCTTGCCCGCGGTCTCGCACCACTTGTCGGAGGTGCCGAGCACCGCGGCGGAGCGGGCGGCCTCGTTCGCCGCGTGGCTGGCGTACATGGACGTCAGGCCGATCAGGATGATCTGCCACACCAGCAGCAGGACGAACCCGAGCAGCGGCACCGCCCCGGCGAACTCGACCATGGTGGCACCGCGGTCGTCGCGCTTGCGCTTGCCCGAACCCGAGCCCTGCGCGGCGGACGCGCGGCGCCGGTCGCCCGGGGTGACGATGCCGATCTCCATCGCCAGCGCGCCGATGCTGCGGCGGAACGTGTCGTCCTGGATGCCGTCCGGCTTGCCGGTGTTGACGGCCTGCTCGACCGCCCGGAAGTTGGCCGGGATCGTCGAGCTGAGCATCGACAGGCCGATGATCTTCGTGGCGAAGTCCGGCTGGATCTCGTTACGGCGGTTGTGCCGCAGGAGGACGGCCCTGACCTCTTCCTCCTTGCGGATCTGCAGGCGGCTCCACATCTTGGCGAGCCGCTTGCCGGCCCGCAGCGACGGGAGGTCCGGCGTGGTGGTGAGCACCACCGTGTCCGCGACCTCGACGGCCATCGCCGAGGCGTCGGACATGTACGAGCCGCAGTCGATGAGCAGCACCTCGTACCGGTTGCGCAGCGCGCCGATCACCTGGCGGACCACGCGGGCGTTGACGTCCTCCCCGCGCTCACCGTCGGCCGGGGCCAGCAGGACGTGCGGGCCCGCGGGGTGGACGTAGAGCGTCTCGGCCAGGATCGGGCCGTTGATGTCGTCGGCCACCTCGACCAGGTCGATGATGCTGCGGCGGTGCGTCAGGTCCAGGTAGCTGGGGATGTCGCCGGTCTGCAGGTCGAGGTCGATCAGGCAGACCGTACGGCCCGCCGCGATCGCGGCCATGGCCAGCTGGACGGTGGTCAGCGTCGTGCCGGTCCCGCCCTTGGCGCCGGCCAGCGCCACGACGGTGCCGCGGGCGCCGCCCGCGGGGGCGCCGCCGACGCCGGGCTCCATCCGCTCGCGGACGCTCTTCGCCCATTCGGCGCCCGCCGCGATGCGCGCCTGGAGCTCCTCGACCGAGGCGTCCCGGGTGAGCACGCCGCGCGCGCCGGCCTCCATGGCCTGGGCGAAGACCTCGGGCGAGGCCTCGTCGACCATCAGGATGATGGCCAGGTGCGGGTGCCGCAGCGCGATGTCGCGGAGCGTCTCCGACGCCGGGTTGGGTCCGAGGCCCTCGTGCATCAGCACGACGTCGAGCTCGGGGTCGGTGCCCGAGATGGCCACCAGGTCGGTGGACGTGGTCTCGATGGCGACGATCGCGCAGTCCGTGAGCTCGCGGAAGCGGGCACGCAGGGTCGCGGCGAGGTCCTCGTCGCCGACTCCGATCAGGACGCGGTACGTCACTTGGTGCTCCGGGTGATCTGCTGGACGCAGGACTCGTTGTCGCCGAGCGACTGACCCTGGTCACCGGGGTTGCGCAGGGCGAGCCGCACCTTCTGCGCGAAGCTCTCCGCGGCGGACAGCTTCAGCGCGCTCGCCGCGGGCAGCGCGAACGTCACGGGGACGGAGTCGGTGGTGCCGCCGGAGGCGTCCTTGGTCGGCGTGAGGTTGCCGATCTGCAGTACCGGGACGTCGGACAGCACGCGGACGGCACAGGCGTCCTTCTTGGTCTGGTCGGAGTCGTACGTGGCATAGACGTCCACGTTCGCGCCGCTGTGCACCTGGCCGGCGACGCCGGTCTCGGCGTCCACCATGATCGAGATCTGCTGCTCGCCCGTCTTCGTGGCCGGCTTGTCCATCAACATGCCCTGGGCCAGGTACGCGCCCTTGGGCAGCGGCGCCGCGGCCACCTTGTTCAGGATGTCCGTGCGCTTGGTCAGCTGGGTGTTCGAGACGAAGCGCTTCGGGACCTGGACCTCCCGCACACCGTTCGCGGGGATCGGCTGGTACGCGTTGACCTCGGTGTTGAGGACGAGGACGGGCTGCGTGTCGCCGTACTGGCCCTTGACATCGCTGACGTAACCGACCACGGCGAAGAAGACGGCAACGGCGCCGATGGCCGCCAGGATCATCAGCAGCACTCCGCGTCGCTGACGGGGGTTCATAGCACTCCGTTTCTCGGGTCAGAGACATCGGTCGGCCCAGGGGTGGCGGCTGCCGATCTCGGATTCGCAGGTGAGGTGGGGGCCGAGGGCTGGTGCGGGGCCGGCCCGGAGCCGTTCTGGTCTCCGGACGTGGCCACCTTCCGGTCCGCGGGCCCACCTGAGCCGGACGGGGGTTGCTGGCCGGGCTGCCCGGGGGGACGCGACTCCGGGGGTGGCGCGGTGCGTGGTTGCCGGCCGGACTGCGGTGGTCGGCCCGCCGGCGGACCGGCGGGACCTGGCTGACCGGGCGCGGGCGGGCGGGGACGGCCCTGCGGATCCGGCTGGTTGGGACGCTGCTGCGGGTGGGCCGGCTGTGGACCGGAGCCACCCGGACGGTACGCGGGCTGCGGCCCGCTCGGCTGGGCCGGCTGCGGCCCGGACGGCTGGGCCGGCTGCGGGCCGGACGGCGCGGCGGGGCGCGGGCCGTTGGGCTGCGCCGGCTGCGGGCCCGAGGGCGCCGCGGGACGCGGCCGGCCCTGCGGCGCGGGGCCGCGCTGCGGTTGCGGCGCGGGCCGGCCGCCGGGCGGGTTGTGCGGCGTGAGGACCTGGTCCGGCGGCGCCGGCGGCGCGTGCTCGGGCTCGGTCGGGTGCGCGAGCGGCGTGCCGTACGCCGTCTCCTGCGGCGCGCTCGGCTGGACCAGCAGCTCGCGGGTGGCCCGGCAGAACGGGCACGTGCGGACGCTGATCGGCTCGCCGCACCAGGCGCACTTGCGCGTACGGGTGGAGTTCACCAGCCGGGACAGCGCGTCCGGATGGCCGCTGAACGCCACGTACTCGATGTACTTCTTCGCCCCCCAGAAGGTCGGCGACAGCGGCTGCGCGTTGACGAACTTGACCACCGACGGCCGGACCTCGCCCATCAGCTTCTGCTGAAACCAGTCGGTGTCGCCCTCGGCCTGGGTGGCGAGCACCTGGATGGGGTTCTGCGGCCGGTGCTCGATCGCGCCCACCGGGTGGCCACCGGTGATGCGGTGCACGGCCTGCGTCGGCGCCGCGCTCACCATGAACGAGCCCGGAAGGTAGGACTTCATGTGGTCGCCGAACCCGGTCTTGATGTTCTCCAGGCCCGCCACGCTGCGCAGCCACGCGCCCGCGATGATCTCCCCGGGCAGCCGGGTGGCCAGGCTGGCGAGCACGCCGGCCGGTACGTACGGCGCCAGGTACGTGAGCTGGTCGGCGACCAGCGACAGCGCGAGCGGCGGCAGGTCGAGCCCCAGCCCGGCGATGCGGTCCGTGTTCAGCACGCCGCGAGCCAGCCGGATGAAGCGGTCGGCGGCGCCGTCGTGCCACGAGGGGTACAGCGCGATGATCGCCTGCTGGTTGGCCAGGCGGTCGGCCGCGAGCGCGATGAAGCGCGAGGCGGGCACGGCGGGCGGGTTCGGGCCGAGAATGACACGCTCGGCCGCGACGCCGCCCACGTATCCCGTGCTCGGCACCTCACCCAGCAGCAGCACTGCCGTCATGGGCTGACCACCATCGCTCCCGCTATCTGTACAACTCGGTCAGGACGTCGGGCGTGAGAATCGGACGCGCGAGCGGCCCGGTGCGTTCCGTAGACGGCTGGGGGCATGCTGAGAGGCCGGACCGTCGCGCCGATATGGTAACGAACCTGGGCCTTCGTTGGAGAGCGTCCATCGATTATCCACAGGTCACGGGGTACCGAATCGATCACGCAGCGTGCAGATGATCATGGTCGGCACTCCGCGTGCATGTACCGGATCTCTCGGCGAGTAAGGGCAGGTCAGCGACCTGTCGGCGATTCGGTCAAGCGCGGATCCGGGCCCGATTACGATTCGGATACAGCGAACGGGTCCGGTCGGAACCGACCGGACCCGTTCATTCGGGTGAGCGACGGGGTTTGAACCCGCGACCCCCAGGACCACAACCTGGTGCTCTGCCAGCTGAGCTACGCCCACCATCGGAGCCGGAGCACGGACCGCTTCTCCGTACGCCGGGCACAAACGAGTGTAGCGGGTGCCGGGACCTGCCCGCGCCGCCCCTCAGCCGCCTTTGACGATGCGTGCGGCCAGTGACCGCGCGGTGGCCGAATCCGGCCCCGGAGCGGGGACGAAAACCGCCGAGCGGTAGTACTGCAGCTCGGTGATGCTCTCGTGGATGTCGGCCAGCGCGCGGTGGCCGCCCTTCTTCTCCGGGCTGGCGAAGTACACGCGGGGGTACCAGCGCCGGGACAGCTCCTTGATGCTGGAGACGTCGACCATCCGGTAGTGCAGGTGGGCGTCGAGCGCCGGCATGTCGCGGGCGATGAACGACCGGTCGGTGGCGATGGAGTTCCCGCACAGCGGCGCCTTGTTGGCCTCGGCGACGTGCTGCTTGACGTACGCGAGCACCATCTCCTCGGCCTGCGCCACCGTGGTGCCGCCCGGCAGCGCTTCGAGGAGGCCGGACTTGGTGTGCATGTCGCGGACGACCGGCTTCATCTGGTCGAGCGCCTCGGCCGGCGGTTTGATCACCACATCGATGCCGGAGTCGAGAAGGTTCAGCTCGCTGTCAGTGACCAGGCACGAGATCTCGATCAGCGCGTCATGCACGAGATCCAGCCCGGTCATCTCACAGTCGATCCACACGAGACGGTCGTTCATATTCGTCACTCTAGAGCTCCGGGACGGGACGCCGCCCGCGACGTCCCGTAGTTGGGCCGGTCAGGCGTCCATCTTGAGCGACCGCAGCACGCGGTCGACGATGCCGGTGTCGATGTTGTCCGGCACCGAGACGTACAGGACGGCGGGCTTCTCTCCGGACCGGTCGATGCAGACGACGGCGGCCGTCTCGGACTTGAAGTTCAGCTTGAGGGAGTCGGCGTCGTTGTAGGTGTACGTGAACTTCTCCAGCCAGGCGGTGTGGCCGTCGACCGACACGGACTTGGAGTCCAGCACCTGGAGGGTCTTCTTCCCCACGTTGTTGTAGTTGTTCGCCTCGATGTACCGCGTGATCGACTTGGTGACCCGCCCGAGGTCGCCGGTGCCGGAGTAGCTCGCGGACTCCGGGACCTCGCCGGTGAAGACGTTGGCGATCCAGTCGTGGCCGTCGCGGTAGTCCTGCTGCGCGGTCGTGCCGATCGCCTCGGTCCAGTCGACCTGGCCGGGGATCGGGGACTGCCGCTGGAGGTCGGTCCAGGCGTTCGTCGGCCGGTCGAAGGAGATGCCGGACGACGGGTCGCTGACGCGGCCGGCCGTGCTGGACACGCTGGGCGAGCTCATCGGCGACGGCGACGTCGCGACGGGCGAACCGCCGTCGCCGCCGCCGATCACGCCGGTGACCGCGAGCAGCACCACCGCGACGACGATCACCGCGAGCGCCCCGATGCCGCCGAACACCCACGGCACGACCTTGCTCCGCCCCGCCGGCGGCGCCCCGGCCGGACCGCCGCCGTACGGGTAGGTCGCGCCGGGCCCCGGCTCGGCGCCCCACGGCTGACCGGGCCCGGTCCAGGCCGGCCCGGTCGCGGCCGG
>Ga0164243_10016669_pt1 | contig 10057 bp, 8 predicted proteins | sample OricompcompostOP_FD_108781 | JGI IMG/M metagenome (GOLD analysis project Ga0164243, IMG submission 108781) | Organic Plus compost microbial communities from Emeryville, California, USA - Original compost - Organic plus compost (OP) | ecosystem: Engineered > Solid waste > Mixed feedstock >... | reverse complement strand
CTGCCTCGTCGGCTTCTGGAGCCAGGCGTCGATCCGGCCGCCGCGCTTCCTCGTCTGCATCTCCCACCTCAACCACACCTACAAGGTCGCGGTGCGAGCGCGGACGCTGATCGTCCACTTCGTGCCCGAGGGCGCCGCGGAGCTGGCCGAGCTGTTCGGCGGCGAGACCGGCGACGCCGTCGACAAGTTCGACGCCGTCGGGTGGCACCGCGGTCCCGGCGGCGCGCCGCTGCTCGACGGGATCGACACCTGGTTCGCGGGCGAGGTCGTCGAGCGCGTCCCGCTCGGCGACCACGACGGCTTCCTGCTCGCCCCGGTCGACGGCGCCGTCCGCCGCGCGGAGGAGCCGCGGCTGCGCTTCCACCGCGCCAGACGGATCGCGCCCGGCCACCCCGCCTGAGCGACGGCCCGCGCCCCGAGCCGGCGGCCGCGCGCCGGGCCGCCGCGACGCCGCCCGATCGACGCCAGGGTGATCCCCGGCGCTACCCCGGTCGTACCCCGACTCTGCCGTTCTGGGGATGACGCGGGCGCCCGCCGCGCCTAGGCTCCGAGCCCCCGAGACGAGACCGAGGAACGAACCGACATGGGACTGCTCGACAAGGCCGTCAAGCTCGCGACGACCGCCAAGGACCAGTACGAGGAGCTGCGCGGCGCGCGCGAGGAGGCGAGCGTGCGGCCCGTCGCCGTCAGACCGCTCGACGACCACGAGCAGTCGGTGCTGCGACGGGCGATGGCGCACGGCGCGCCCGACCCGGCGGCGCTGCTGTCGCGCGCCGAGGCCTCGCACGTGCTCGGCGTCGAGCTCGGCGAGGGGCGGCTCACCTACGACGACAGCTCGGTCGGGCTCGAGTTCGCGGCGGCCGGCCGCCGTCAGGAGCGCTGGTCGGTCGCGGTCTCCGCGTGGCACGGCGACGAGGACGGCTTCGACCCGCACGAGACCTACCGCTTCGTCGCCGAGCACGTCGAGGGCACGGCGCAGCCCGGGCTCGGCCAGGAGGCGATCTGGGACGGCAGCCGGCTGTTCGTCCTCGCCGCGCCGCTGCTGTTCCAGGTCGAGGTCCGCACCCCCGCCGGCGACGGCAGCCAGGCCGAGGCGGTCGCCGTCGCCCGCCGCGTGCTGGCCCGGCTGGAGGGCTGAGCGGCTCAGGCCAGCGTGAACCGCCCGGCGAGCCGCTCCAGCTCGTCGGCGGTGCGCGACAGCTCGGAGGCCGAGGCGGCGATCTGCTGGGCGGAGGCGCTCGTCTGCTGCGTCGAGGCGGAGACCTGCTCGGTCGCGGCGCTCGTCTCCTCGGCGATCGACGCGACGGAGGCGATCTCCTCGCGCACGCGCGCGCCGCTCTCCTCGATCCGCCGCACGGCCTGCTCGATCTCGGCGACGCGGCCGTGGACGTTCTCGACGCTCGTGCGGATGCGGCGGAAGGCGTCGGCCGCCTCGGCGACCGTCTCGACCCCGGCGCGCGTCCGCTGCTCGCCCTCCTGCACCGCCGTCACGGCGCTCTCGGTCCCGCCGCGGATCTCCGCGATCAGCGCCGCGATCGAGCCGGCGGCGTCGCGCGACTCCTCGGCCAGCTTGCGGACCTCCTCGGCGACGACGGCGAAGCCGCGGCCCTGCTCGCCCGCGCGCGCCGCCTCGATCGCCGCGTTCAGCGCCAGCAGGTTGGTCTGCTCGGCGATCCCGCCGATCGTCTCGACGATCCCGCCGATCCGCTCCGACTTCGCGCCCAGCTCGCGGATCGCCGCGCTCGCCTGCTCGGAGGAGCCGCGCACCGCCTCCATCGCGCCGCTGGCGCGCTCGGCGGCGTCGGCGCCCTCCTGCGCCAGGGCGCGGGCCTGCTCGACCGCCGCGTTGGTGGCGGCGGCGCTGTCGGTCGAGCTGGCGACCGCCTCGAACACCTGGTGGTTGGCCTCGCGCGTCGAGCCGACGGTCGCGACCTGGCGCTCGGCGCCCTGGGCGACCTCGGCGATCGCGTTGGCGATCTCGCCGACGGCGCGGCCGGCCTCCTCCGAGGTCGCCGCCATCTGCTGCGAGGCCGACGACAGCTGCGTCGAGGAGCGCGCTATCTCCTCCAGCATCGCCGACAGCGTCCGCCGCATCCGCTCGTAGCTCTCGACCGAGGAGCCGGCGCGGGCGAGCATCCCGTCGAAGATCGCGGCCAGGCGGCCGCTCGCGCCGACCGACGCCAGCGAGGTCGTCGAGACGGCGGCGGCGCGCGTCAGGTCGCCGTCGGCCATCGCTCTGAGGCCGTCGTCGAGCTGGGCGAGGTCCTGGTGCTCCAGCGTGTCCATCCGCTCGGTCAGCGCCTCCAGGCAGGAGCGCTCGCCGAGCGCCTCGCGCAGCTCGCCCGACATGCGGTCGAAGGCGTGGCCGAGCACGTCCTGCTCGGAGGCCGGTCTGACCCGCTCGGAGAGGTCGCCGTCGGCCATCCTGTCGGCGATCCCGGCGAGGCCTCTGAGGTAGGCGACCATCTCGCCGAAGGCGACGGCCATCCTGCCGAGCTCGTCGCGCGAGCGGACCGGCACGTCGATCTCCAGGTCGCCCCTGCTGATCCGCACGGCCGCCTCGGCCGTCTCGCGGATCGGGCGCGACAGCCGCGCGGCGACGAGCCAGACGGCGACGCCGGCGAGCAGCAGCGCGACGAGGCCGCCGAGCAGCAGCAGCGTCCGCAGCGAGCTGGCCTCCGCGAGGATCTCGTCCTTCGGCGCGACGGTGACGAAGCCCCAGCCGCCGGTTCTGACCGGCGCGGTGAACATCACGACCTCCTCGCCGGTGCGCGGGTCGGTCGTCTCGATCCGCGCTCTGCGGCCCGCTCTGACCGCCGCCTGCACGCGCGCGAGATCGTCGTTGCCCGCTCTCTCGCCCCACGCGGCGAGCGTCTCTCTGCCGATCAGGTCGGCGTTCGGGTGGGAGACGAACGTGCCCTGCGAGCTGACGACGAAGGCGTAGCCGCTGTCGAGGAATCTGACGCGTCTGACGGTTCTGTCGAGCTCGGTCAGCAGCATGTCGACCGAGGCGGTGCCGGCGAATCTGCCGTCGCGCAGGACCGGCGAGGCGTACGAGGTGATCAGCACGCCGTCGAACAGGTACGGCTCGACGACGGCGTCTCTCAGCGTCTCCTTCGGGGCGGTCCAGTAGGCCTCGCCGGCGTCGAAGACCGGGCTCAGCTGGACGACGCCCCCGAGCCGATCCCAGTACGGCGCGAAGCGGCCGTCGGGCATCGACGCCGGCGCGTCGCGGTGGCGCGCGTCGGCGCCGTCGAAGGCGTCGCGCTCGAAGGCGAGGTAGGCGCCGCCGATCCCGGGGTTGTCGAGCAGGAAGCGCTTCAGCTGCTCGATCACCTCGGCGCGGTCGCGCGAGCGGTTGGCGGCGCCCATCGTCGCGATCGAGCGCGCCAGCGCCTGGTTGGCGCTCGCCTGCGCGTCGAAGGCGTTCGCCTGCCGCGAGGCCAGCTCGGTCGCGGCCTCGTAGACCGATCGCTCCTGCGCGTCGGTGACGCGGCCGACGGTCAGGAGCGTCAGGCCGCCGATCGCGACCGCGACGACGGGGAGGATCGTGAGCAGCAGCTTGGCGCGCACGGAGCGGAGCGAGAAACGCGGGAGACGGGCCATGGCCCGATGATCGGCGCGCCGGAAAAACGCTTGAGCGCGCCAACGCGACCGTCTGGACGGACGGCGGCGGGATTCGCGTGCATCCAAGTCGTTGCTCCGAGGTATGCAGGGAACGAGGAGCAGGCACATCCCGGTAGGTCCCAACCAGTGAGGTGCTGCATGAGGAAGTTCCCGACGCGGTCGCTGCGGCTGCTGGCGCTCCTGCTGATCGCGCTCGTCGCCGCCTTCGCCGCAGGCTGCGGCTCCGACGACGACGAGGGCGGCGGCACGGCTGCGACCACCGCCGCACCGACCGAGACCACGGGCGGCTCCGCGGCCGCCGGCACGATCGCCGTCCCCGACGAGATCAGAAGCAGGGGCACGCTCGTCGTCGCGACCGACCCGACCTATCCGCCGAACGAGTTCGTCGACAGAGACGGCACGACGATCATCGGCATGGACGTCGACCTGGCCGACGCGATCGGGGAGAAGCTCGGCCTGGAGGTCGAGGTGCAGAAGGCGACCTTCGACGCGATCCTCCCGGGCCTCGCGGCGAGAAGATACGACGCCGGCATCTCGTCGTTCACCGACACGAGAGAGCGCGAGCAGACGGTCGACTTCGTCACCTACTTCAGAGCCGGCACCTCCTTCTACGTCAGAGAGGGCGGCCCCGACGTCACCTCGCTGGAGGACGTCTGCGGCGAGAGCGTGGCGGTCGAGAAGGGCACGACCCAGCAGCTCGACGTGCAGAGACAGGCCAGAAGCTGCGAGGAGCCGGTCGACCTGCAGACCTATCCCGACCAGAACGGCGCCAACCTCGCGATCCAGTCGGGCCGCGCCGAGGTCGGCATGGCCGATTCGCCGGTCGCCGCCGACATCGTCAGAAAGTCCAACGGCATGTTCAGACTCTCCGGCGAGCCGTACGGCACCGCGCCGTACGGGATCGCGCTGCCGAAGGGCAGCGGGCTCGAGCGACCGATCCTGGAGGCCGTCAGAGCGCTGATGAGAGACGGCACGTACATGGCGATCCTCAGAAGATGGGGCGTCGAGCAGGGGGCGATCGACGACCCGCAGATCAACGGGGCGATCGACTAGCGGGAGGCAGCCCTGTCCACCTCCTCCACGGAGCCGGCCGGCACCCCGGCCGGCTCCGCCGGCCCGCCGCCCGAGGCGATCAAGGCGATCCCGGTCCGCCACACGGGCCGCTGGATCGCCGCGCTCGTCGTCCTGCTGCTGATCGCCGTCGTCGTCGACTCGGTCGTCTCCAACCCGCGCTTCGAGTGGGACGTCGTCGGCGACTGGCTGTTCGACGACCGCATCCTCGACGGCCTCGTGCTGACGCTGGAGCTGACCGTCGCGGCGATGGCCGCCGGCATCGTGCTCGGCGTGCTGCTGGCGGTGATGCGGCTCTCCCCCAACCCGCTCGTCGCCGGCGCCAGCGGCTTCTACATCTGGCTGTTCCGCGGCACGCCGGTGCTCGTGCAGCTGCTGTTCTGGAACTTCATAGCGGCGCTCTATCCGGAGATATCGATCGGGGTCCCGTTCGGCGGCCCGGAGCTGTTCTCGATCGAGGCCAACAGCGCGATCACGCCGTTCGTCGCGGCGCTGCTCGGGCTCGGCCTCAACGAGGGCGCCTACATGGCCGAGATCGTCCGCGCCGGCATCCTGTCGGTCGACGAGGGCCAGCACCAGGCGGCGCACTCGCTCGGCATGTCGCGGCTGCAGACGATGCGGCGGATCGTGCTGCCGCAGGCGATGCGCGTGATCATCCCGCCGACCGGCAACGAGACGATCTCGATGCTGAAGACGACCTCGCTCGTGTCGGTGATCGCGACGACCGAGCTGCTGTACGCGGCGCAGCTGATCTACAGCGAGAACTACAGAACGATCCCGCTGCTGATCGTCGCCTCGATCTGGTACCTGGCGATGACGACCGTGCTGTCGATCGGCCAGTGGTTCCTGGAGCGGCGGTTCGGCCGCGGCACCTCGCGGCAGGAGCCGGTCGGGCCGTGGGAGCGGGTCAAGCGGATCGTCGTCCCGCGCCACGCGGAGCCGGCGATCGGGCCGGAGCGCAATCCGGGAGGTGCGGCGTGAGCGCGCGCGAGCCGATGGTCAGAGCCGAGCAGGTGTGGAAGCGGTTCGGCCGCCTGGAGGTGCTGAAGGGGATCACGCTGACGGTGATGCCCGGCGAGGTGACGTGCGTGATCGGGCCGTCGGGCTCGGGCAAGTCGACCTTCCTGCGCTGCGTCAACCACCTCGAGCAGATCGACGCCGGCCGGCTGTCGGTCGACGGCGAGCTGGTCGGCTACCGGCAGGAGGGCGACAAGCTCTACGAGCTGCGCGAGCGCGAGGTCGCGCGCAAGCGGGCCGAGATCGGGATGGTCTTCCAGCACTTCAACCTGTTCGGCCACATGACGGCATTGCAGAACGTCTGCGAGGCGCCGGTGCAGGTGCAGAAGGTGCCGAAGGCGCAGGCGCGCGCGACCGGCCTGGAGCTGCTGCGCCAGGTCGGGCTGGAGGACAAGGTCGACGCCTACCCGGCGCAGCTGTCCGGCGGTCAGCAGCAGCGGGTCGCGATCGCCCGCGCGCTCGCGATGAGACCGAAGCTGATGCTGTTCGACGAGCCGACCAGCGCCCTGGACCCGGAGCTGGTCGGCGACGTGCTGGCGGTGATGCGCGGCCTGGCGGAGAGCGGCATGACGATGGTCGTCGTCACCCACGAGATGGGCTTCGCGCGCGAGGTCGCCGACACCGTCGTCTTCATGGACGAGGGCGTGATCGTCGAGTCCGGCACGCCGGCCGAGCTGCTCGCCAACCCGCGCGAGCAGCGCACGAAGGACTTCCTCGCGAGAGTGCTGTGAGCGGCTCCGCTCACTCCTCGCGGTAGAAGTTCGTGTCGTCGAGCAGCAGGCCCTCGCCGGCGGGATCCGGTCTGCCGCCTCTGAGCTGGATGCCGATCGTCTTGTAGACGACGCTGCCGTCGGCGTAGGCGAGCTTGATGCGGCCGCCGGCGAGGATCTCGTATCTGCCGTGCTGGTCGGGCGGCGCGTTCCAGGCGGCGGTGAACGGCGTCCCGCTCCCGCCCATCGTGCTCGTCGTCGAGCTCGACAGCGCGAACTGGCCGTCGGCGCGCAGCGTCAGGTGCTCGACCCAGGTCGTGCAGCCGGTGATCAGGCCGCAGAAGCCGCTGAAGCCGCGGTTGAGCAGCTCGACCGCGTAGCGGCTGCCCGCGCGCGGGATCTGAAGCTCGCGCCAGTCGTCGTGCTCGCCGACCTTCAGGTCGCCTCTTCTCCACCAGCCCTTCGCGCCGCCGACCGTGAGCGCGCCCGTGCTCGCGTTCAGCGCGTATCTGAGGCAGCCGTCCTCCCCGCCTCTGGCCGTGACCGCGGTGCAGCGCGGGAGCCCGCCGCTCGGCAGGCCGCGGTACGCCCAGCCGCCGGGCAGGAAGACGATCCCGTCGTTGTCCCAGGCGTAGTCGACGCGCGAGTTGAAGCGCCAGAAGTAGCGACCCGCGAGGTCGTCGCCGCCCGGTCTCGTCGCGCCGGGCGCCGGTCTCGTCGGGCGCGGTCTCGGTCTCGCGCCTCGGGTCGCGAAGCGGACGGTCAGCGTGCCGCGGGCGCTCAGCCGCGGCGCGCCGACGGCCCGCAGCGACAGCTTCGTCGTCGCGCGCGCCCGGCCGCTCGCCTTCAGCGCGACCGTCATGCGCAGCGCCCGGCCGGGCCGCAGCGATCTGGCCGCGGCGCGGCGCGGTCTGACGGCGACGCCGCGCGCGGCGCCGAGGCGCAGCGCGACCCTGCGTGCGGTCGCCGTGCCGGCGTTGCGGACCGTCACGGTCACCCGCGTCCAGCGGTCGCGCGGGAGCGGCTTGGAGCCGCCGCGCACCGAGATCTCCAGCCGCGGCGCTCTGACCGGCGCCGCGCTCTCGACCGGGCCGGGTCTCTCGCCCGGCTGAGGCTGAGGCTGGGGCTGGGGCTGGGGCTGGGGTTGCGGCTCCGGCTGCGGCTGCGGCTGCGGACCGGGATCGACCGGCGCCGGGCTGAGCGGGAAGGGACCGGCGCGGTCGTACTCGACGCTGCCGGTCGCGGTGTCGACCAGCGTCACGATCGCGCAGTCGCGCGGTCCCAGCGCGAGCTGTGGAGCGCTCGCCGTGAAGGTGACGGCCGCGCCGTCGCGGGCATGCGTGCCATCGCCTCGGTCGCCGCCGCTGACGAGCCAGATGCCCGGACCGGCGAACGTCCAGCCGCCGACCGCTGCGGCCGGCATGCAGCCGCCCGGCTGGGTCGTGCCGACCATCGCCGTCACCTGCGCGTCGGTCGCCGCCGACGGGACGCCCGCCAGCTCGACGCGGACCGCGATCGCGCCGGCGTCGTCGTAGGTCGCCGCGACCGCGACGAGGTCCCGTGCCGCGCCGGCGCCGTCGCCGGCCGGGTCCGCGCCACCGCCCTGCACCGCCGCGGCCGCCGCGCCTGCCGGCGCGCACGCCAGCGCTCCCGCCGCGATCAGCGCGGCGACGCCCTTCCGACCTGCCATTGCGTCTGTGACCTCCTGCGTCCCGTCCGGGCTTCGGACCCGTTTGCCTGTCGGTGCCGTACCCCGGCATCTTGGCGCCGAAGCGTTATCAGCTCCGGTCGCCGCCGCTGACCGGCGACCGCGCGCGTCAGCGCACGGGGACTTCAGCGCTGACTACTTGCGCACGAACCATTCCACCGCTCTAGGATGCATCGCGCCGTCAACGGGGGACGACGGCGCGAAGCGGCCCAGGAGGCAACCCGGTGTCCATGAAATACGCCGTGCTCGGCCTGCTGATCGAGCGGCGCGGCTACGGCTACGACCTTGCGAATCGGCTGCAGGAGCGGCTCGGGCCCGGGTTCAGAGCGGCCTTCGGCGCCGTCTACGTCTCGCTCGACCAGCTGGCGAAGGAGCAGCTCGTGGCGGAGTCGAGACGGGTCCAGGTCGGTCGGCAGGTGAAGGTCTACTACGAGGCGACCGAGGCCGGCGTGCAGAGATTCGGCCGCTGGATGCGCGAGTCGGTCGGCCGCGAGCCGGTCCGCGGCGAGCTGTACCTGAAGCTCGCGGTCGCGCGCGACGAGGACCTCGGCACGCTGCGCGACGAGCTGCAGCGGCTGGAGCACGAGACGCTCGCCGAGCTGGAACGGTGCGGCCGGGCGCTCGGCGCCGAGGAGGAGGGCGAGGAGCTGCGCTGGGAGGACGCCGCCCGCTGGCTCGCCGACGTCGCCGTCGTCGAGCGGCTGCAGGCCGACCTGCGCTGGCTGCGGATCGCGCTGCGCGCGCTGGAGTGGGCCGCCAGCACCGGCGCCGTCCCGCGCGCCGAGCTGCGTCGCAGCGGGCTGCTGTCGCCGGCGTAGGCGCTACGCCCAGTAGCCCGCGTGCGCGGCGCGGGCCTCGTCCTCGATCAGCGGTCCGCGCACCGCGACCGGCCGCGAGGCGCGCGCGAAGACCTCTCGCTGAGGACGATCGCCTGCCGCAGCCAGGTCAGGTCGCTGTCGCTCGCCCGGTCCATCGGATGCCTCTACCCGCCGCCGTCGGCGTGCGAACCGGCCGCGCCGCCGTGGCGGCGGTCGGTCAGCCACGCGGCGATCAGCGCCTGCGCCGCGGCGGCGAGCAGCCGGTCCTCCAGCATCGGGACGCTCGGCGGCTCGTCGGCGGCGAGCGCCTCGTCGAGCCACAGCGCGGCGAGCGCCAGCGCGACCGAGCGCACGAGCGTCAGCGTCCCCGTCTCGTCGAAGCGGCTGGCGTCGCGCGCCAGCTCGCCGACCGTCGCCTTCTCGGCGGCGAGGTCCTGGACGATCCGCCAGCGCTCGCCGTGGTCGTCGCGGCGCTCGTAGGCGTCGAGCGCGAAGACGAGCGCGGCGGCGATCTCCAGCCACAGCGCTCGCAGCCACGGGATCTCCTCGGGGCCGCGCGGGTGCAGCAGGATCTGCTCGACCTGCCAGGTCGCCTGCTCGACGTGGGCGAGCGTCGCGCCGGGCTGCTCGTAGACGCCGTGGCCGACCTCCGCGCCGCGCGGCGCCAGCAGCCGCTGCGCCTCCTCCAGCAGCGGCTGGAGCTGCGCCCGCGCGGCGATCCCCTCCTCCAGGCTGGTCGATCCGGCCAGCTCGTGGACGGCGACCAGCTCGGCGACGGCGAGCGCGACCGTGTCGGCGCCGATGACGGCGTCGGGCCCGGCGGCGGCGGAGAACATCGCGACGCGCGCGTCGAGCTCGGCCGGGCGGGGCCGCGGGCTGGCGGTGCCGGCGTGGCGGCCCCGCTCCCACCGCCTCAGCGGCCGCTCCAGCTTGCGCAGCCAGGCGTAGGTGCGCAGGTCGAGCTCCTCGCGCGCGGCGGTCTCGCTGCGGGCGAGCGTCAGCAGCCGCGCGATCAGCGCGATCCGCTGCTCGGCGCTGCCGTTGAAGGTCGTGTCGACGACGTCGCCGAGGTAGTCGTCGAGCGCGGCGCCGGTCGGATCGGACGG
>Ga0164243_10016668_pt1 | contig 10057 bp, 9 predicted proteins | sample OricompcompostOP_FD_108781 | JGI IMG/M metagenome (GOLD analysis project Ga0164243, IMG submission 108781) | Organic Plus compost microbial communities from Emeryville, California, USA - Original compost - Organic plus compost (OP) | ecosystem: Engineered > Solid waste > Mixed feedstock >... | reverse complement strand
TCGGTGGGCTGCGGACGCTCTCATGAGCTCATCAAACGCGAAACGGGCCGGTCAGACTCGCCGGCATCGCCGGAAGGAGCAGCGGCATGTTGGTGCGAGGCTATCAGTCGTGGTGGGTCTGGGGAGTACGCGCCTGCATCGGACTCTTCTTCGGCCTGCTCGAACTGTTGATACCCGCGCCTACGCTGCATCTCGCCGTGATCCTGTACGGCGCGTTCATAAAGCTCGACAGTCTTCTCTCGATCATTGTTGCCGCGTACTGGCTGCGCACACCCGCGGCGATGCCGCTGCTGGCGGCCGGCATCATCGGCGTGCTGTCGGGGGTATTCGCGCTCATCTGGCCCACGGTCGACACCGACACGCTTTCCATGACGCTCGGGATGGCAGCGATCGTCCGGGGCGGCCTGGAAGTCGTGCACGTGGCCAGAGCAACGACCGTCAGTGGCGGATTGAAATCCGCCACGGTCGCCGCTCTGCTGATCGCAGCTTACGGTGTCGTGATCCTGCTCGGTCCGCGACTCGGACTGCAGCTGCTGGTGATGGCTTTCGCCGTATACGCGACAGCGGCCGGAGTCTGTTACTTCTATACAGCGATCCGTCTGCGCAGCATCGACAGGGCAGCAGCGGAGGCCGGGTCACAGCCGCAGATCACCTGAATGATGAGATGGTGACGCGGCGAGCAGTCCCGCGATGCTGGAAAGCCGAGGCGAGCGTGAGTCATGACTCGAGCACCAGACGCGCGCCGGCGCAACCGCGCCGCAGTTAACGCGGGCCCCGGCGGTCGAACTCAGGCGGCGTTCCTCGTCGTCGTGATCATCCTCGCCGTGCTGAGCGTTCTGCCATACTGGACGGGCCGGCGCATCGAGCTGTTGCGCCGGGAAATGGAAATGACGGCGATACCTGCGCTGCGACTGGCGCGGACGTTCGAGCTTTCGCTCGCGATGCAGACGGCGGCGGCCCGCGGGTTCGCGATCAGCGGCAACCCCAACCTGCTCATCGATTCACGGGTCGCCGCGGAAACCGGCCGCGTCAGCCTCGAAAGGCTCGGGAAGCTGGTGCCGGAAATGGGGCCGTCCGTTCAGCAGGAGTACGCACAGGTCAAACGCCTGGCCGATGAATGGTACGCGGTCACAACGGTCCGCAGGTCGCCGCAGCCGGAAGGGATCCGCAGGGGACTCCCACAGCAGCAGCAACACTTTGAATCCCTGCTCGCCGCAACGACGCGGATGCACACCGAGCTCGAAACCATCTCGCGTAACCTGAGTCGGGCGATCGTCGATGCGCAGAGCAGCGCACTGACGGCGATGATCGTGCTGTTCGTGCTCGCCATCTTTGCCGCCGCGACCGCCGCGTGGATGACCTGGCGCCAACGATTGCTGGTCGCGCAGGTCGAATGGGCCCACTCAAGGGCCCAGCGGAGTGCGGAAGAAGAGCAGGCGCTGCGTGCAGCGGCCGCGGCGGTGGCCGCGCCGATCACGACGGATGAAGTGGTGCGGCAGATCGCACGAGGCGCCCTCGACGCGACCGGCGCCCGCGGTGCTTTCATGGGCCGCTTCGTCGACCCGGACCACCTGGAAGTCATCGCCGTTGCCGGCGCGGATGCGCCGCCGCTCGGGAGCCGGCTGACGTACGCCGGCACGGCCGCCGAGCAGGTGGTCCGCTCCCGCGCGCCGGCGATCCTCACGTCCTTCGACCAGGTCATCGAAAACCGCACGACGATCGTTCTGCCGATGATCGATTCCGAGGGTGCGATGGGCATCCTGACGCTGATCTACGATCCGGGCGTCGAACCGCATGAGATCGGGCCGGATGCCTTGGCGCGGGCGAGCACATTCGCCGACCTCACGACCGTGGCACTCCGGAAGGCACGCCTGCTCGAAGAGTCCGAACAGCGCCGGCAGGAACTGCAGCGCCTGACGGACAGCCGCGCGCTGCTGATGCGCGGCTTTTCCCACGATCTGAAGAACCCGCTCTGGGCGGCGGACGGCTTCCTGCAGCTGCTCGAAGCCGGTGTGCCTTCGCCCCTGACGCACGAACAGAAGGCCAGCGTGCAGCGGGCCCGGCGTTCGCTGCAGGCCAGCTTCAAACTCGTGCACGACCTGCTCGACCTCGCCCGCGCCGGCACGGACACGATCGAACTCACCGTCGCCCCGTGCGACGTCAACGAGCTGCTGCGAGAAGTCGTCGAAGAGCACAGGGCCTCGGCCGAAAGCAGAAAAATCGGCCTCGTCCTGAAGGAAAACGGCGCGATCCCCGAGCTGCAGACCGACAGTGCCCGCGTCCGACAGGTCATCGGGAACCTGGTTTCCAACGGCATCAAGTACACGAAACCCGGCGGCCGCGTCGAGTTGACCGCCGAGGTCCTGCCCCCGTCCGCGGACGAAGAGCAGCCGTGGCTGCTCGTCCACGTCACGGATACCGGCCCCGGCATCCATCCGGAGGAGCAGGAGGCCGTTTTCCAGGAGTTCGTTCGGCTGAACGCGGCCGAACAGGTGCCGGGTGCCGGGATCGGTCTCGCGATCAGCCAGCGAGTCGCCCACGCGCTCGGCGGCAGGATCACGCTGAAGAGTCGGGTCGGCATCGGTTCGACGTTCACGTTGTGGCTGCCGCTTCGCCTGTCGGAACAGGCGCCGGTCGAACGGGCGGCCTGACCGGGACGGACGGACAATTCCGCATCCATCCCGGCTGAACGAACGTTCCCGGCAATTTCCACGTTCGTTAAATTACGCGCTCTTCGAGACAAGCCTCCGCATCGAATCTGCAGACCACACGAAAAAGTTATGCTGCCAGACGAGGAACTGCGTGCAGGCGTCGTCACCAGACTGCTGAGCGCAGTGCGTGGCGGAGACAGGGACGCGCTCGATCGACTGATTCCGATCGTTTACGAGGAGCTGCGCGGAATTGCACGGCGGCACCTCAACCGCGAATACGGCGAGCGCACGCTGCACGCGACGGCGCTGGTCCATGAGGCGTACCTCGGCGCCGCGCCGCGGGTCGCCACCTGACACAGGCCCATCGGATCAGTCACACGGACCGGGCAGCAAACAGCCGCCCGGTCCGGTCGGTGCATATCAAGGGTCTTCGCCATCGGAACCGGCGGAGACCAGCATGCCCGAAACGCTCACACTGGTGGGTTACATCCTCTTCGGTGAGATCCCGCGTTTTGCGGTCGTCGCGATCACACTTTCACTCATCGTATCGTCGATCGGGTTTGGCAGGCCGCCGTGGTTCTTCGGCGTCGGATCAGGACTTGCCGTCGGAGCCATGGCCGCGGCGACCGGGCTCGCCTACCGCCACCGCCTCGGGCTGCTGGCCGGCATTCAGCTCGCCGTCCTGATCGTCCACGGCACCTGGCTCAGCGCGTTCCTGATCACGCGCGAACGGAAGCCATCGTTTCCGCGCGGGTTCCTTGCACGCCACACCGCACTGCCGATGCGCCTCGGACGCAGAGCCCTGGTATGGCTGGCTGTGTCGCTTCTCTACTTCTGCCTGTTCACGCCGGCGCTGTACGCCACCGTGGATCGCCTGCTCATCATACGCCCGGTGACGACGGCACTGCAGATATCCGGGCTGTCCGTCATGCTTGCCGGCTTCGTGCTCGAGCTCGCAGCGGACACGCAGAAATCCATGTTCAAGGCCTACCAGCCGGACGCGTGCTGTTACGCCGGCCTGTACGGCTGGGTGCGTCAGCCGAATCACCTCGGTGAACTGCTGTTCTGGGCGGGCAACTTCATCGCCGGAATGGGCTTCTTCATCTCGCCGATGCATTGGCTCCTTGCGGTCGCCGGTCTGATCGGCGTGCTGGTTCTGATGGGTGCGATCGCGCTGCGACTGGAGGAATCGCGGGCGGATCGCTACGGCCAGCTCGAAGAGTACAGGCAGTACGTCACGCGTGTACCCACCCTCATCCCGTGGATGTCGCCCAGGCGCCTGTCGCCGGGCGATCGTCCCGATTAAGCGGGCCTTAAGACAGCGCGCGTAAGGTTCGCCAGCAATCGTTTTCGGGAGCACCGCCATACCCGCTCGACAGATCGTTCGTACGCTTCCGCTCGTGGTGGCGATCGGCCTCGCAGTGCTGAACACGACAACGGCAGCCGCGCAGGTCCACCTTGCGGTTCGCGGCGATGAAGTGGTTGTGCCGCTCGCCGACTCGACAGCGACTGCGGCATACGTGCCGGCTATCTCTCGCGCATTGAAGTGGCGCGAGGCCGGACCCGGACTGGAGTGGGCAGAAGTCGAACTGCTGGCCGGAACGCGGCGGCTTCCGCTGCGGGCCATCATCGTCCGCATCGAACCCGCACGGTTCCGGTTCGAACTGCGAACGGCAGCGTCGTTGAAACGCCGGAACGCATGGACCATCGATTCCGCGGGCGCCGATGCAGCCTTCGCGGTGAATGCCGGCCAGTTCAAGGAAGCCGGCGCATGGGGGTGGGTCAGGATCGCAGGCCGCGATCGAGGACTCCCCGGCAGCGGTTCTCTTGCCTACGGCGTGGCGTTCGACAGCAGCGGTGCGCTCCACTGGATTCCGCCCGACGCGCTCGCGTCGGCACGCCGCGATGACACGCTCGTGCTGGCGTTCCAGTCGTATCCGATGCTGATCGTCGACGGCGCGCCGCTCGCGCAGTCGCTCGATCCCGCGCTGGTCGATCAGGATCATCGCGACGCCCGATTGATGATGATGCAGGCGCACGATGGATCGCTGCTGTTCGTGCTCACGCGGTTCGATGGTCTCGGCAGGGCGGCCGCACGCGTACCGATCGGATTGACGGTGCCCGAGTCGATCGTGCTGGCGCGCGCGCTGGACGCTCGCTTCGCGATCATGCTCGACGGCGGAATATCGGCGCAGATGTATCTGCGCGATACGGAAGACTCGATGCGCTGGCGCGGATTCAGGTCGGTCCCGCTCGGCCTCGTCGCTGTACCCAGGTAGTGCGGAAAATAACCTGCCCAGGAAAGGGGTTGTTCATGCATAGAATGATAATCGGCGCCGCGCTGATGCTCGCCATGTCGGGCACGGACGCATACGCCCAGACGAAGATCACGGATGAAACCGTCAATCAGTTCCTGAAGGGGCGTGAAGCCGAGGAGCCCGAGCTCGAGAAGGTATCCGAAAAGCTCGAGGAACTCGACGAGAAGATCGCGAACTTCCGCGAGTGCTACGAAATGGTCGCCGGTGCCGACAATGCGACCGGCCGCAAGCTCGGCGGGCTCGCCGGCAAGGCGATGCTGCGCACGAAGTGCGGAGCAACCGGCGAAGACGGGTTCCTGAAGGAAAGGCAGAAGCTGATGGAAGCGCCGGAGAAGGCAGGCGCCGACGCGGCCGGCATGAAGGTCAGGGACTACGCGAAACTGAAGGAACTCTTCACGCTGTACCTGTACGGCAGCCGCGACTTCCCGGACAGTGAACTCGCGGTCCTGAACGCTCGCGGCGCGGACCTTTCCGGCGCGCTTGGCATTGCGCTCGCAAAGGCACGGAACACCTCGGGCGGAAGCGGCAGCGTCGGCACTCGTGTCGCATCGGGCGCGGGCAATGCGCTCGGGATCAACATGCGCGCAATGACTCCGGACATGACATGGGCGTACGTGGGCTACCTGTGGGGGCTCATGTACATGTCCGGCGCCACGATGTTCGAGACGGCGTACGAGAGCGGGCAATGGACCACGTGGGAAATCGTGGATTCCGATCAGCCGGATTCGAAGCTGCTGATCGAGCGGGCACTCATCAGTCGTGAAGCGGACAGGAGCGAATGGTGGCGCATCAAGACCATCAGCATCGGCACGGAGAGCGCGGATACGGTCGTGCTCGAGAGCCTGTTCAAGCCGCTGGATGAAGAGGGCCTTACGATGCAGGTCGTACGCATGCGCGGCCGGATGCCGGGCGAAAAGGAGGGTCAGGAATTGATGGTTCCGCAGCACCTCACAACCCTCGGCATGACGGCGTTTCCAATGAAGCCGACGCCCGAATCGGTCGAAGGCGCCACCGTCGGGACCGAAACCGTGAACGCGGGTTCGCAGTCCTACAGCGCGCGGCACGTCAAATTCGGCTCGGCCGGCGGTACGATGGAGTGGTGGTTGACGGACAAGGCCCCCGGCGGCGTGGTGCGCGTGCAGTTCACGGGTCCGGAAAACGATACATGGACAATGGCCATGACCGGCGCAGGCAGCGGAGCGAAGTCAGAGCTGGGTGTGAAGTAGTACCATTGTCCGGGTCGTGCTCAGGCACGACCCTGCTGTACGCGGGCGCGTCGGAGGCATCCGGCGCGCCCGTCGCTATTCTTTAACACTCCGTTAAGCGGAGCCTGTCATGTTTGCTCCGCCCGCGTGCAGACGCGGGTTGAATCCGAGGAGACAGCAACAATGCAGCAGCTTCGCAAATCGGAACTGTTCGCACTCATCGCGATCGGACGGGACTCGCAGCGTGTGCAAGTACCGGCTCGACCTACCGGATCGGCATCGACGACACGTACCTGGAGAAAGCGCCCTGGTACGCGGGAGCGGTCGTGACTCCCGGCGATGACATCGGTCACCTGCCGATCACGTTCCAGGGCGGGCGTGACATGAAGCCCGGCGATCCGGCGTCTCAGTACGGCAGCGAACTGGCGCTTCTGCTTGATGAAATGAACGCGTGGCTCGACGCACGCGACCTCACCACACGGCTTCAGCCGGAATCACCGCTTGCCGGCACTGCGCCGGACGTGCAGTTCGGCTGTGAACGGCCCGGTGATGACGAGTGTGAAGGCTACGAAGAACATCAGCAGATGCGCCTGGCCGTCGGGCGGCCATCGACGTCCTGGACGGAATCGGCGCGCGCCGAGATGGCGCGCGGCGGCGCCCGCCGCGTCCTGGTGATCACGCTCGAAATCGGCAACTACATGCCCCACCAGCGCGACTGGAAGGGAAGCAAGGAAGTGCGGCTCGGGACCGATCGCACGGTGGACCTGCCCTGGCTGACGTCGCTGCGTCAGCCGGTCAGCGTGCTGCAACTCACCGGTGCGCTGATGGATGCGGACGGCCGCGCGATTCGCATCGGAGCGGAAGGCCTGCTGGCACGCCCCACGAACGTGGCCCTCGCCGGCTTCGGCGTGCAGCGCGTCATTGGCGACGAGGACGTGAAGCGGGTTCGCGAAAATCCGGAAGTCTGGCAGACGGCCCTTTCGCACATGCTCGCGCAGCTGACCGGAACGCGGTTGGCCGCCAACAGCTGATCGGCGTCAGACCGGCGCGTCGAGGTAGGTGATCAGGGCGCGGCGCAGTTCGCGCCGCAGCGCCGCGAGGACGCCGGGGTCACGCACGCGGGATCCGACATCGACCATGCCTTCCAGGATGGCGATCAGGGCGACCGCTCGTGCGCGCACATCAGCGGCCGAGGCCTTCGGGTCGCGCGACAACACCACGGCTTCGGTCAGCCGGAGGATGACCCGCTCGAGTTCACTGTCGTGGTCCCGCGAGTTTTCCGCACGCACCAGCCGCGCAAGCGGCAGGAATGCGGGGTGCGTGTCGACGTAGTTCAGAAACGGCGTGAGCAGCCGGTCCACTGCTTCGGCGGTCGGCAGCCTGGCCCACTCGGATGCAGTCGCACGCTCGAACCGCTCCATTTCCGCCTGCAACTCGCCGACGTACCGGTCGATAAGGGCACGAAGAAGGGCCTCGCGATCCGGAAAGAAGTGGTACATCGATCCGGTCGTCGTGCGGGTGAGCTGACAGATCCGATGCATGCGCACACCGCCGACGCCCTCCTCGGCAATCAGCTCGGCCGCGGCATCCAGGATCCTGTCGAACCGGCGCTGACCGCGTTCCTGCTGCGGACGCCGCGCATCGGGCCAGTTCATGCATTCCGCCCCGTGGCCCAGACCACAACCGCTTTTTTCGACGGCCGGCTCGCGGATCGTGTCTTCACTGCCACGAGTACGATCATCCGCCGACGTGTGCCTGTTGCCCATCCTGTACGCTCCTGTCACGAGACTCCGCCCTCCGTGTCCGTTCGGCTCGCGGAGGACGGAGCACGCGCCTTATTCGATCAGGCCGCCGCCAAGAACGACGTAGAGTGAAACGAGGTTTTCGGCTTCTGCGCGACGAAGCTGGATCAGATTCTGTTCTGCCTGGAACAGGTTGCGCTCGGCATCGAGAACTTCGAGGTAGCTCACGACGCCCTCGTTGTACCGCAGCCGCGCAAGCTCGGCGATTTCGCGCTGCGCCTGGACGCTCCGCTCCTGGGCCGCGACCTGATCGGCGAGGTAGCGGCGACCGGCCAGCGCATCGGAAACTTCACGGAACGCGGTCTGGACGGTCTTTTCGTAGTTCGCGACCGCGATGTTCTCACGCGCTTCCGCCACCGTCAGGTTGCCGCGATTCCGGCCGAAGTCGAAGAGCGGCAGGTTCAGCGTCGGACCGAACGACCATGCCTCGCTGTCATCGCCGAACAGGTTGTTCAGGTCCGTCGATGCGAACCCGAGATTGCCGGTCAGCGCAATTCGCGGGAAGAACGCCGCACGCGCCACCCCGATGTTTGCGCGCGCCGCGCGAAGCCGCTCTTCCGCGGCGATGATGTCTGGACGCGTGACCAGGAGGTCGGACGGCAGCCCCGGCGCGAGCGCGTACGCACTCGTCTGCTGCTCGAGCGGCAGCGCTGCCGGCAGCGACGCCGTATCGATCTGTGCACCGATCAGCACGGCGAGGGCGTTTTGCGCCTGTGCCTGCGCAAGACGCAGCGCCGCAAGCTGCGCCTCTGCCTGCGTCAGCAGCGACTCCGCCTGGCGGAAGTCCAGAGCGGAGGTGATTCCGGAGTTGTACCGGACCTCCGCGATGCGAAGCCCGTCGCGCCGGCTTTCGACCGTCGCTTCGGCGAGTCGCACACGTTCGGCCGCCTCCAGCGTGGCCAGATAGGTCGCCGCCACCTGCCGGATCAGCGACAGCTGAACCGCGCGCTGGCCGGCAACGGTCGCGAGGTACTGCGCCCGCGCCGACTCCGACAGGTTGCGGACCCGACCCCACAGGTCGAGCTCGAAGGATGCGACACCGACGCCGATCGCCGCGCGATCGATCTCGAGGCCGCCCGTTTCCAGCCCCTGGGCTCGTGCCGCGCTTCCGGTGATGCCGATCGTCGGCAGCCGGTCAGCGCGCTGGATACGGTACAGGCCGCGCGCTTCCTCGATCTGCGCGATCGCGATGCGCAGATCGCGGTTGTTCTCGAGTGCGGTCGTGATCAGCACCTCGAGACGCGGATCCGCGACGAATTCACGCCAGCCGAGCTTCGGCGCGGTGATGCCCGACACCGTGTCGGCAAAGGCCGGTGCGTACACGTTGGTTACCGGCTGCTCCGGCCTCACGTGCGTCGGCGCCATCGAGCACGCGCCGGCCAGCAGCAGCACGGGAAGGATCAGGTATTTATGCATGCTGATGCTCCAGTTCTTCGACGTGCGTGGTGCTCGGTACGTGCGCCGGTTTGCGGCTGATCCAGCGGCGGACGGCCAGGTAGAACAGCGGCGTGAAGAAGATGCCGAGCAGCGTGGCGCTGACCATGCCGCCGGCGACGCCGGTACCGACCGCAATACGGCTCGCCGCGCCCGCGCCGCTCGCCAGGACCAGCGGCACCATGCCGAGAATGAACGCGAGCGATGTCATGATGATCGGCCGCAGCCGCAGCTTCACCGCATCGAGCGTCGCCTGGATGGTGTTCTTGCCCTGTTCTTCTTCGACAACCGCGAATTCGACGATCAGGATTGCGTTCTTCGCGGCGAGTCCGATGATCGTGATCAGCCCGACGTTGAAGTACACGTCGGCGGGCAGCCCGCGAGCCATCGAGAACAGAACCGCGCCGAGCACGCCGAGCGGCACCACGAGCAGCACCGCGATCGGCACGGTCCAGCTCTCGTACAGCGCGGCCAGCACGAGGAACACGACAACGAGAGACAGGCCGAGGAGCACGCCGACCTGACCGGATGACTGGCGCTCCTCGTACGAAACGCCCGTCCATTCGAAGCCGAAGCCGTCCGGCAGGTCCCGCGCGAGCCGCTCCATCTCATCCATTGCTTCACCGGTCGAACGGCCCGGCGCCGCC
>Ga0164243_10016667_pt1 | contig 10057 bp, 6 predicted proteins | sample OricompcompostOP_FD_108781 | JGI IMG/M metagenome (GOLD analysis project Ga0164243, IMG submission 108781) | Organic Plus compost microbial communities from Emeryville, California, USA - Original compost - Organic plus compost (OP) | ecosystem: Engineered > Solid waste > Mixed feedstock >... | reverse complement strand
TCCCCAATTTTGAGATGCACCGTGCGCAAGTAGCGGGGCGAAGACGCTCAGCCGCAGCAGTTCTGGCGCGTCGAGCTCATCGAGGAGCCGCTCCATGGCCGCCTCTGCAAAGAACCATTGAAATGATCTCCCCACCACCGGAGGCGTATAATGAACAATAATCGTTTTGTTCTTTCTGCCCTGAGGTTGCCGGGCGCGCTGCTCATATCCACAGCGGCGGCGGCGACGTCGTTCGCCTCGGCGGCTCTCGCCCAGGACGCCGCGCCGCCGCCAGTCGCCGCAGCCGACGCCGGCGAGGCGGTCGAAACCATCGTGGTGACGGGCACGCGCCTGCAGGCGTCGGGCTTCACCGCGCCGACCCCCGTCACGGTGACGGGAAGCCAGGCGATCGAGAACCGGGCCAAGCTCAACGTCGCCGAAGCCCTGAACGAGATCCCTGCCTTCATACCCTCGTCGGGACCCAGCCAGGCGACGCGCAACTTCAGCGCCGCCCTGGGCTTCTCGACCGTCGATCTTCGCGGCCTCGGCGCCGGGCGAACCCTGGTTTTGCTCGACGGCCGGCGCCTCGTGCCGGGCACGCCGTCCGGCCTCGTCGATGTCTCCGTCATCCCGACCAACCTGATCGACCGGGTGGAGACGGTGACGGGCGGCGCCTCGGCCGCCTACGGCTCCGACGCCGTCGCGGGCGTCGTCAACTTCGTCCTCCGCGACCGGCTCGAAGGTGTTCGCGGCGGCGTCCAGGCCGGGACCAGCGAGCACGGCGGCAACACCGAATATGGCGCCAACATCGCCGTCGGCCACGGCTTCCTCGACGACAAGCTTCACGTCATCGCCGGCGTCGACTGGTCGAGGAACGACGGAATTCTCAGCCAGTACGAGCGCGAATGGGGCGCCAGGGAGGCTGGCTACGTCGGCCTGTCGGCGAACCGGCCGGCCGGGGTCCCCGCCAACGTGCTGGGTTACGGCCACCACATGACGGCCATGACCCCCGGCGGGATCATCAACAATGGGCCGCTGCGTGGCACGGCGTTCGGCCCCGGCGGGGTTCCGTTCAAGTGGGACTACGGCACGCTCGCCGGCCCCACCTACCAACTCGGCGGCGACGGCTTCGGCTATTCCGACTCCAGCATTCGCCACCTGGTGCACCCGACGGAGCGCCTGGTCAGTCTGGTGCGGCTCAACTACGACGTGTCGCCCACGACAACGCTCTATGTCGAAGGCGGCTTCGCCCGGGGGCGTGTGAACACCCAGGGCTCCGAACCGCGGACGCCGGACCCTGTCCTCATCACCCTGGCCAACCCCTACATCCCGGCGGCGACCCGGGCGGCCATGGTGGCCGCGGGGATCACCAGCTTCAACCTCGGCCGTTACAGCGACGAATTTGGTCCTGGCACGAACGAGGCGATCAACAAGATGCAGCGTGGCGTCGTCGGGGCGAAAGGCACGATCTTCGGCAAGTGGAACTGGGAGGCTTTCGTCGGCAGCGGCCGGACCATTACCCACGCCGCCTTCCGCAACGCTTCCTCGACGCGGTTCTACCAGGCGGTCAATGCCGTCATGGGGCCGAACGGCGTCCCGGTCTGCGGGGATGTCACCACGACCCCATGGTTCCGCGGAAAGGACGCGAACCGGCAGCAGCAGATCCTCGACACGATCAACTTTACAGGATCGAGCAAGTCGAACGTCTGCGCGCCCTTCAATCCATTCGGCAAGGGCTCTCCGTCCCAGGCGTCGATAGACTACATCCGCACCGAATTCGACCAGCGGATCATCATCACCCAGAACGTCGCGGCGGCCAACGTTTCCGGCTCGCCCTTCTCGACCTGGGCCGGTCCGGTTCAGGTCGCGTTCGGCGCCGAAGGCCGGCGCGACGGCGCCAAGCAGAACGCCGACAATTGCGGCATCAACGCCTGCAACGACGGCGTCAACCTGGTGCCCCTCGAAGGCTCGTCGGCCGTATACGAATTCTTCGGCGAAACGGGTATTCCGCTATTGAAGGACTCCCGGTTCGGCAGGTCGCTGGAATTCAACGGCGCCATTCGCCGGACCCACTACCGCTACTCGGGCTGGGTGACGACCTGGAAGGTCGGCGGAACCTACGAGCCCACCGACTGGCTGCGGCTCCGCGCCACCCAGTCCCGCGACATCGCCGCACCAAGCGTCACGCAGTTGTTCCAGCTGGGCGCTGCGAACGGCCTCGCCATCACCCATCCGATCACCGGCGTAAGCGCCTCGGTGCGGACGCTGACGACCGGGAACCGGAACCTGGAGCCGGAGACGGGGGATACCTTCACCGGCGGCTTCGTTCTGACGCCGAGGGGAGGCCTGCTCGACGGCCTGCGCCTGTCGATGGACTACTACCACATCTCCGTGAAGGGCGTGATCGGCAGCGTCGGCGGCGCCGAAGTCGTCCGCCGTTACTTTGTTCTGGGTCAGAAGCAGTACGCCGACTTCATCACCTTCGACAACTCCGACATGGGCTTCAGCTTTATCAATGTGCAGCTTCAGAACCTGACGCAGCGTCTGATCGACGGGATCGACCTGGAAGCGTCCTACCGGGTCCCAATCGACCGCCTGAACCTGCCGGGCCGCTTCAATATCTCGACCCTGGTCAGCTGGACGAACAGATTCCAGACCATCGACGACAGCACCGGCACGAGGACCGTAGTCAACCAAGTCGGCTACGGGATTCCCCGGTGGCGGACGAATACGACCTTCAACTATGACCTGGGCAGGTTCTCCACCACGCTCTCGGCCCGCAGCTTTTCCGGCAGCCGGATCAACCGGTCCTGGATCGGGCCGGACGACCCGACCTACAATCCAGCCCTACCGAACAGCACGAACTACAACCACGCCCCGAGATTGATGTACTGGAACCTGTCGGCTCGCTACGACATCATCCGCGAAGGCAACCGGCAGCTGCAATTGTATGCCGTCGTCAACAACTTGTTCGACAAGGATCCGCCGATAGTCGCCATGCCTCTGACCGAAGGCGGCGGCATCCAATACGATTTCGTCGGCCGCGACTTCAAGGTGGGGGCCCGTTTTGTCTACTGAACAGGTCAAGGAACCGCTGAAGTGATCCGGCGCCGAGCCCGGAGCGTGTGATGGAAAAGAGCGCCATCGAAAAGGCCACGATCGGCAAGAGCACCCGCCGGCTGATCCCGTTCCTGATGCTCGGCTACTTCTTTTCGATGCTGGACCGCACCAACATCGGGGTCGCGGCGCTGCAGATGAACGTCGACATCGGCCTGTCGGCGGCGGCCTACGGACTCGGCGGCAGTCTCTTCTTCGTGGCCTATTTCCTGTTCGAGGTGCCGTCCAACCTCGCCATGCAGCGGTTCGGCGCGCGCCGCTGGATGGCCCGCATCATGATCACCTGGGGGGCGGTCGTGGTGCTGATGGCGCTGACACGGGGCCCCCTCTCCTTCTACGTGCTGCGCTTCCTTCTCGGCGCGGCGGAGGCCGGCTTCTTCCCGGGCATCATCCTCTACCTGACCTACTGGTATCCGGTCCGGTACCGCGCCCAGATGGTCACGGTCTTCTCGATCGCCAACGCCCTGTCGAGCTTCATCGGCTCGCCGCTTTCGGCCTCCTTCCTGCTGGCCGACGGTTTCCTGGGGCTCCGGGGCTGGCAGTGGGTGTTCGTGGGGGAAGGCGTTCCCACCGTCCTCTTGGGCTTCGCCTGCTTCTACGTGCTCACCGACAGGCCCCAGACCGCATCCTGGCTCACCACCGAGGAGAAGAGCTGGCTGGAGCGCCGGCTGGAATCCGAGCTGCCCAGGGACCACGTCGTCGGCCACATGCCGCTCGGCCGGCTGCTGCGCAATCCGAGCGTCTGGGCCTTGATCCTGGTCTGCTCGGGAGCCTCGTCCACCGTGGCCGCCCTGGGCGTCTGGCAACCCAAGCTCCTGAAGACGTTCGGGCTCTCCGACTTCGGCACCGGCGTGATCAACGCCGTCCCGTACGGCGTGGCGTCGCTGCTGATGATGTTCTGGAGCGTCAGCTCGGACCGCACGGGCGAGCGCCGTTGGCACACCGCCGCGCCGCTGTTCGCGGTCGCCCTGGGCTTCATCGGCGTGCTGTTCGCCGGCGGCTCGCTCACCGCGACCGTTGCGCTGCTCAGCCTGGTGATGCTCGCTTACGCCTCGTTCAAGGGGCCGTTCTGGGCGTTCTCCAGCCAGGTGCTGTCGCCCACCACCGCTGCGGCCGGGATCGCGGCCATCAACGGCGCCTCCAACCTGATCGCCGCCGGGATGGTCGCGGCGGTGGGCTATATCGAAGGGTCCACCGGCAGCCTCGCCGCGGGCATGACGCCTATGGTCGGCCTGTGCACCATGGGCGGCGTGCTGGTGCTGTTCATCGGCCGCGGCTCGGGACGCCAGCCCATGCTCGCCGCGCCCGCCGTAGGCGCCGTCGACGATTGATCCGCCTGCAACATCGAGCCATCAACTTCGAGGAAGCATGTCGACCATGGATGCCAGAACCCTCAGGCGCCGCTTCGCCAAACCGCGCTCCATCGGGCGGCTCGCCCTCGCGGCCCTCGCGGCGGCGACCCTCGCCCGGCCGGCCGCAGCCGCCCAGCAGCCCGCCGCGAACGACCAGGCTCCCGCGCCTGGCCCGCCCGCGCCGCCGGACCCCACGGCCACCTCGCGTCGCGAATTCCCGGGCGGGGTGGTCGCGCTGACGGACATCACCTATTCGCGGATCAACGGCTTCCGGCCGCTGAAGCTCGATATCTATCGGTCTGCGGCCCCGTCCACGACGCCCAAGCCGCTGGTGGTCTGGCTGCACGGCGGCGGCTGGTACACCGGCGACCAGCGGGGCGGCGGCATCCAGACGCCCGCCTACCGGAACTGGCCGGCGGTCCTGGCCTCGCTGGCAGGCCGCGGCTACGTCGTCGCCTCCATCACCTACCGCTTCACCAGCGAGGCGAAATACCCCGCCCAGGTTCAGGACGCGAAGGAGGCCGTCCGCTGGCTGAAGGCCAACGCGGCCGCCTACGGCATCGACCCGAACCGCGTCGTGGCGTGGGGCGCCTCCGCCGGCGGCCACATCGCCGCCCTGCTCGGAACCACCTGCAACGTCGCCGAACTGGAGCGGACGCCGGCCCGCGCCGGCGCTCCGTCCTCCTGCGTGCAAGGCGTGGTCGACTTCTACGGCCCGATCGATTTCAAGAACGAGGCTTCCCAGCGCCTGCCGGGCGGGGTCGACCACGACGACCCGAACTCCAGCGCGTCCATCTATCTCGGCTGCCCGATCCAGAGCTGCCCGGCGGACCGGCTGCGGCTGTCCAACCCCATCGCCTACGTCGATCGCGCCGATCCGCCGTTCCTGATCGTCCACGGAACCGCGGACCTGCGGGTGCCGCCCAAGCAGAGCCAGGCGCTCTACGACGCGCTGCAGAAGTCGGGCGTGCGGTCCGAACTCGTCATGGTACCGAACGTCGACCACATCTTCGCCGGGGCGACCGACGCGCAGGGCAAGGAAATCCTGGACAAGGTCTTCGGCTTCATCGACGCCACCACCGGCGTCGCCCCCGCCGGGTGAGGGCGCCGGGCTAGGACGCCAGCCAGCCGCCCTCGACCGGCAGGATGGCGCCGTTCATGTCGGGCCCGGCCGGACCGCATAGCAGCAGGAGCGCGCGGCAGACGCTGTCCGTCTGGACGAAGCGCCCGCTCGGCTGCTTGCCCTGCAGGAACTTCGCCTCCGCCTCGTCGCGCGCCAGGCCTTCCCGGCTCATGATCTCGGCCACGCGGTTGTCCAGGTTCGGGGTCAGGGTCGAGCCGGGGCAGAGGGCATGGCAACTCACGTCCCCCTCCAGCGACTCCATGGCGACGGCGCGGGTCAGGCCGCGGATGGCGGCCTTGGTGGTGACGTAGTCGATCCGGCCCGCCACGCCCCGCTCCCCGTACACCGAGGTCATGTTGACGATCCGGCCGTAGCCGCCCGCGCGCATGCCCGGCAGCGCGAGACGGATGGCGTGGAAGGCGGCCGAGACGTTGACCGCCAGCGCCGCGTCCCAGCGGTCCACAGGGAAGCTTTCGACGCGGGCGAAATGACGGACCACCGCGTTGTTGACCAGGATGTCGATCCCGCCCAGCTCGGTCTTGGTCGCGTCGATGAGCCGCTCGACCTCCTCGACCCGCGCCAGGTCGGCCGCAAGATAGCCGGTCTTCGTCCCGCAGTCGGCCGCCACCGCCTGCCGCACGGCCTCGACCTCGCCCGGCGGCTCCAACCCGGTCAGCATGACGTCGGCGCCCGCCTTGGCGAGCGCCTGCGCCATCGCCAGTCCCAATCCGGCGACCGAGCCCGTCACCAGCGCCCGCCGGCCCGAGAGGAAACGAGGATCGCCCATGCGCGCAGTATGGAGGGGCGACCGCGCGTCACAACCTGGACCTTCGGCGGCGCTGGCGAGGCCCTATTCGCTTCGGGAACGGCCCACTGGCATGGTGGGGCATATAGGCTGAATAAGCGAAATCTATCTGGAAACTTTACATCGCGTTCTCGCCATGTGAGAAATTTCTGAGGCCGAATGATCGGGCACACGATCTCGGCGAAGGGGGAAACGTGATGAAGTGGAGCGTCTGGAATTCCGGACCCGCCGCCGCCGTGATCGGCCGCCCGCTCCCGCGGAAGTCAGCATGCAAAAAGCCGATCTTCGCCGGCTTGGCCGCGGCCGCCGGCGTGCTCGCCTTCGGCGCGGCGCCTGCCGCGCTGGCCGCCCAGACGCCAGCCCAGGCTCCGGCCGGCGATCTCGAGGTGCTGCACGTCAAGGGGAACGTCTACGCCATCTTCGGCGCCGGCGGGAACGTGGTCGTCTCGGTCGGACAGGACGGGGTGTTCGTGGTGGACACGGGCCTCGCGCAGAACGCCGACCGCGTGATCGCCGCCATCCGCAAGCTGCAGGCCGAAGTGCAGGCTCGCGAAGACCTGCCGCCGCCCACCTGCTGCGCCGAGACCCGCGGCTCGCTCCAGCTGTCGATGAATCCCCACGGCCCGCCCAAGCCGATCCGCTTCATCGTCAACACCCACGCGCACCCCGACCACGTCGGCGGCAACGACGCGCTGCGGGCGGCCGGCCAGACCTTCACCGGCGGCAACGTAGCGGCCACCATCGGCGACGCGGCCTCCGGCGCGATGCTGCTGGCGCACGAGAACGTGCTGACCCGGCTCTCCGACCCGCCGCCGAACCAGCCGAAGCAGCCCGAGGGCGGGCTCCCGTCCAGCACCTATTTCGGCGACTCGATGAAGTTCAGCCACTTCTTCAATGGCGAGGCGATCCAGCTCTTCCATCCGAAGACCGCCCACACCGACGGCGACACCTATGTCTACTTCCGCGGCTCGGACGTGCTGGTCGCCGGCGACCTCTTCGTCATGACCACCTATCCGCTGATCGACACGGCGCGTGGCGGCACCATCGACGGAGTGATCGACGCAGCGAATTCGATGCTCGACATCGCCGTGCCGGAATACCGGCTCGAAGGCGGCACCCTCATCGTCCCGGGCCACGGACGGGTCGGCGACATCGCCGATCTCGCCTACTACCGGGACATGCTCACCATCATCCGCGACCGGGTGCGCGAGATGAAGGGCAAGGGCATGAGCCTGGCGCAGGTGAAGGCCGCGCGCCCCACCCGCGACTACGACCCGCGCTTCGGCGCGACCAGCGGCTTCTGGACCACCGACCAGTTCGTCGAGGCCGTCTACAACACCCTTCCTGCCGGCCGGCGGCGGTGACGCGATGACCGTCTCCAACCTCGCATCCCGCCTCATCCCGTCCGCTCGCCCATCCCGCAGGTGCAGCATGAAGCGCTTCACGATCTCTCTTCTGGCCTTGCTCGCCTGCGCCTCGCCGGCGGCGGCCCAGGTCGATTTCAGCGGCGAATGGGCGCCGCGGTTCTGGGAAGACCAGCCCGAACGCGTGCCGGGCCCCGATCTCGGCGAATACTACGGCATCCCGATCAACGACGCGGCGCGGTGGCGTGCGGAATCCTGGACCGGTTCGCACCTGACCTTGCCGGAGTGGCAATGCCGGCCCCACCCGGCCGACTACATCTGGCGCGGCCCGTCCCCGCTCAGCATCACCAAGACCGTCGACCCGATCTCGCGCGAGGTGCAGTCGTTCGACCTCGAATGGCTGCGCTCGGTGCGCCGCCCGATCTACCTGGACGGCCGCGCCCGCCCCTCGCCCAACGCGCCCTACACCTGGGCCGGCTTCTCCACCGCGGAGTGGAAGGGCGACATCCTGAAGGTGAAGACGGACCACCTGAAGGAGGCGTTCGTCCGCCGCAACGGCCTGCCGCGCAGCGACCGCGGCACGCTGACCGAGTTCTTCATCCGCAACGGCGACATCCTGACCGTCGTCGCCCTGATCAAGGACCCGGTCTACCTGACCGAAACCTTCGTCCGCACCACCGACTACGAACTGGACCTGAAGCAGCAGGTGCCGCCCTACCCTTGCCACGTGGTCGAGGAGATCGACCGCCCGAGGGGCGAGGTGCCCCACGTCCTGCCTGGCGTCGACAAGTCGGTCGAGGAGTTCGCCAAGGCCCACAACCTGCCGGTGGAGGGCGTGCGCGGCGGCGCCGCCACCATGTACCCCGGCGGGCGCAGCTTCACGCCGGACACCAAGAGCACCCGCAAGTCCGACCGTCCGGGCGTGCCCGTCGACCTCACCGGCCAATGGGTCTCGGTGGTGACCGAGGACTGGCGCTGGCGCATGGTCACTCCGCCGAAGGGCGACTTCGCGAGCATCCCCCTGAACGAGGAGGGCCGGAAACTGGTCGCCGCCTGGGATCCGGCGAAGGACCAGGCCGAAGGTCAGCAATGCCGCGCCTACGCCGCCCCGGGCGTGATGCGGCTGCCGGGGCAGGTCCGGCTGTCGTGGCAGGACGACAAGACCCTGAAAGTGGAGACCGAAGCCGGCTCCCAGACGCGGCTGTTCCACTTCGACCCCGCCGCGCCCGCGGCCGGGCCCAGCCTGCAGGGGACCTCGCGCGCCAACTGGATCGCGGCGGGGCGGCGCAACGCCCCCGCGGACGGGGGCGAGCTGCGGGTGGTCACCACCGGTCTCACGCCCGGTTATCTCCGCAAGAATGGGGTGCCCTTCAGCGCCAACGCCCGCCTGACCGAATACTACAATCGCGTCGATGACGATGAGAACGGCGAGTCCTGGCTGATCGTCACGACGGTGGTCGAGGACCCGCAATACCTGAACCAGCGGTGGTTCACGAGCACCCATTTCAAGAAGGTGGTCGACGGCTCGCCGTGGCAGGCTGCGCCCTGCAGCGCAAGCTGATCGACGCTCACTTACGGCTCGCCGGCCGCGCCTTTACTGGCGCGGCCGGCGAATACTTGCGGGACATCGCCTTTTAGGTAGTGTGGGGGTCGTCGCCGTCGGCGGACGACCGGAGCACGCAGAGAATGAGCCAGGCCCAGCCGCAGCTCGTACCGCGTCCCCGCCCTCCGTTCCTGTCGGTCGTCGACCTGTCGCGGACCGCGCGCTTCCGCTTCGGCGCCCGCGACTGGGCTGCCATCGCCCTCATACTCGCCGTCTCCGCCGGACTTCAGGCGCTGGTGATGTTCCGCCAGTTGCACACCGGGGCGCTGAGCGGCCTGATCCCCTGGGACGATTGCGCCTATATCGACAACGCCCTGCGCAAGCTCTCGATGCTGGCCCAGTCGGGGACCGTCGCCTCGATGGTCCGGAAGGTCCCGTGGCTGGCTCCCCATAGCGGCATCGCGGATCTTCAGGCCATGCTCGGCCTGGCGGCCACCGGCGGCGCGCCCCTGGCCCCTTACGCCCTCAGCGCCCTGACGCTGGTCCTGTCGCTCGGCGCCCTTTGGTTCGCCTTTCGGCGCGCTCAGCTCCTGCTGCTGGTCGCCGGCCTCGTCCTGGTCGTGGTGCAACCGCTCACCATCTGGTCCCTCGTGGCGCTAAAGGCCGATTGGAAAGGCGGCGTGCTGCTGGCGACGGCGCTGGCGCTCTATTACCGGGCGCTGACGACGCGGAGCGTGCGACTCAAGCTGGCGGCGGCGTTGTTCGTGGGGTTGG
>Ga0164243_10016666_pt1 | contig 10058 bp, 10 predicted proteins | sample OricompcompostOP_FD_108781 | JGI IMG/M metagenome (GOLD analysis project Ga0164243, IMG submission 108781) | Organic Plus compost microbial communities from Emeryville, California, USA - Original compost - Organic plus compost (OP) | ecosystem: Engineered > Solid waste > Mixed feedstock >... | reverse complement strand
CGGCTGGTGCTGGCGGTCCCGCCGGTGCTCTGGGGCGAGCATATCCCCTTTGCCCGGGCGTGGGGGGCGAGCGCGGGAACCACGCTCAATCTCGGGGCGGCGGCGCTTCTGCTGGCCGTGCCGCCCCTGGCGCTCACCCTCATCGTGGGCCTGCTGCTGGGCGGCGGCGCCGCCAATGCGGGACCGGTCATCGAGGCGCTGACCATGGTCATCATGGGGCCGGTGATCTTCCTCTATCACGCCCTGCAGCTCACGCTGGCGGCCGTTCTCTTCCAGAAGCTCAGGGAGGCCGGGCGGCTATAGGGCGCCGGCGCGCCGGGCCAGCGGTTCGAGCCGGGCCCTGGCGGCGGGCCAGTCCGCCGCATCGAAGGCGAGAGCCACCACGTCCTGCCATTCGCCGTTCTTCCGGCTGTGCTTTTCGATGTAGGCGGTGTCCTTGAAGCCCACTTTCCTGTGCAGCCTGATCACCGGCTCGTTGAAGGCGAAGACCTCGCAGTTGAGGCGCTCGAGCCCCATGGCCTCGAAGGCATGGCGCAGGACCAGGAACTCCACCGCCGCGCCGATGCCCTTGCCGCGCTCGGATGGCTCGGCGACATAGAAGGCCCAATGGGTTTCCTTTCCAGCAGGCTTCAATACGGGATAGAGGCAGGCCATGCCCACGTCCCGCCCGTCGCTCTCGATGATCCAGTAGACCTTCTCCGGGTCGGCCATCATCCTCTTGAACCAGGCGTCGTGCTCCGCCTGGCTGATGGCGTGGTCCGTATACATGAATCTCGCCACCTCCGGCAGGTTGCGCCAGGCAAGAAGTACGGAACTGTCTGCGGGGGCAACGGGACGGAGACGAACGGTGCTGATGGGACTTCCCCTTCTCGGAAACTTCTGGGAGTATGTCTCAAAACGGGACACCGTGGAAGAAGAGCGGAGTCATCAGGGGGCTCATGTGAAGATCGCTGTCGCTTTTGGAGGGCAGGGCGCCGACGCCGAAGCGCTCTGCAGAGGGATGTTGCAGGCGCAACGCTGGACCCCGGAGGCCAGGATCGATGTCTGGCCTGTGGCCGGCGGGGCGCTGGGCTGTGTCGAGGGTGGCGAGCGCGGCTCCAGGGTGGCCTTCAAGCATCAAGGGACGACCGGCAACCTGCTGCTCGTCACCGGAACGCCCATCAGCCTGGACGGGCCTCTCGAGAAGGTCCTTGCGTCATGTGTCGAGGAGAGCGGCGAGAATGCGGCCGCGGCTCTGCGGGCGCTCCACGGCGTCTATGCCGCCATTTTCTGGGACGCCCGGTTCCGCCGGCTGATCGTGGTCACCGACGATCTGGGCATGCAGCCCCTGCACCTCCACCGGAGCGGCGCAAAGCTCTTCCTCTCGACCGACATCAAGGGTATCGCAACGGCCGGGATCATGCGGGTGACGCCCGATCCCCAGGCCTGGGCATCCTTCCTGAGCATGGGGTGCAGCCATGGCGACCGTACCCTGGTGAGTGGTATCGAGCGGTGTCAGCCGGCGCGGGTCATCACATACGATCCTGCCGAAGACCGGCTGGAGGAACGGGCATACTGGCAACCGCCCTCGACCGGACCCGCCGATCCGTTCGATCCCGCTTATCTGCGCAGCCTGGGCGACCTGCTCAAGGCCGAGATCGAAGCCTATTTCGAGCATGGGGAGGAGACCACCTTTCTGTTGAGCGGCGGCTGCGATTCCCGGCTGATCGCGGGCCTGCTGCATGAGCTGGGGCGCACGGCCACGGCCGTGGTGCTGCGGCATGATGACGAACAGGCCAATCTCGACGGGCGCATGGCGATCAAGGTGGCGAAGCGCCTCGGCATGCCGGTGCGTGAGCATCCCTACGACCGCAACTATTTCGGGTCGGAGAACTACCGTCGGTATCAATGGATGAGCGAATTGTGCGCGACCAGTTTCGGCCTCTTCATCACCTATCTCTGGACGGCGGTGTTCGATCGCCCCCGGCTCGCCTGGGACGGGCTCTCCACGGGATGCCTGACCCAGGATCTCACGGCCGGCGCCGCTAGCCCCACGGCTCTCTTCGGGCAGCTTCTCCGTGAACCCGATACCGGGGCGCTCTGGTGCCGGGCAGCCATGATGCTCTCGCCGGATTTCTATCATGAGCTGCTGGACGGCTTCGCGTCCTTCCGCAGGCACGTCACCACCGACTGTCCGGACGGCCCTGACGGTGCGCAACAGTTCATGTTTTCCGCCCGCTGCCGCCACCGTACCTCGCAAAATCCCTACAGGGTGATGAGCAATGGGATTCTGCCCATGGCGCCGGGGTTCGCGCGACCGTTCATCGAGGCCACCTATGGCGTCCCCAATGTCCATCGCCACGGGCAGGCCTTCGCTCTTGCCGTCCAGCGGCATGTAGTGCCGGAGCTTGCCCGCCTCCCTTATAGCCACGCAGGCACCCTCAAACACGCCACCGAGTCGCCGAACCGCGCCTACCGCAACGAGGTGCGCTATCAACGTTTGATGCAGAGCCGTCTGATGCGGGGCCTGCTGCGCCGCACGGGGCGCATGCCCATGAAGATGCCGCGCAGCTCGGCCGTGGTGCGCAACGCCGTGGATTCCATGTCGCCCGACGATCCGCTGGTCAATGCGGACGCCTTGCGGGCGCTGCAGGCCAGCGATCTCGAGGAGAGCTGGGACGCCACCATGTCGGGCCAGATCATATTCTATCTATCGGAATTCCGCCGCCTGTTTTGCGGAAACGGAGCGGTGGGCGCCTAAAGCAAAAGGGCCCGTGCAACGGGCCCTGTTCTTGCGTGCGAAAGAGGATTTGGTGGAGCCAGACGGAATCGAACCGACGACCTCTACAATGCCATTGTAGCGCTCTCCCAACTGAGCTATGGCCCCGAAACACTCTTGCGATCTTGGACCCGGCCTTGGGTGGGCCGGGGCGTTCTGGAGGCGCAACTTATTCAGACTGGCGCCTCATATCAAGCCCAAAACCGCTCATTTTTGAAAAATAGCGGCGATGGGCCGGATGGCAATATTACTCGTCCTCGCCCTCGACCTTCTTGACGATCACATCGGACACGTCGTCGTCATCCTCGTCGTCCTCGATGCCGAGCACTTCCTCGTCATCCTCGTCGACATCCACGTCCACATCGACGTCGATATCGATATCCTCATCCTCCTCATCCACATCCGGCGTGGCCTTGGCGGCGACCTTCTTGGGCGCGCCTTCCATTTCGTCCCGCGGACGGCGGGACTTCAGAAGCGGCTCGTAATGAAACTCATGTCCGCAGGAGATGCAGACAATGGGGTCGTCATTCCCGAGATCGTAGAACCGGGTACTGCATTTTGGGCACTGCCTTTTGGCTCCCCATTCCGGTTTAGCCAATGGTCTCTCCTGTAGACGAGGGTGAAATTTGGGTCCAATTGCCACGATCCGCCACGTCTGTCAAAGGTTTCTCGCGCAACAGCGCGTCATCGCCTTTGGCATGGCTGGCGTTTGGCATTATAAGGGGCGCACATCACCCGATTTCAAGACTGGAAGGACAGTTTCAAATGCCGTCACTGGTTGCCGCCTCCTCGAAAGGTCTGGCGGGCCGTCTGCGTGTCCCCGGCGACAAGTCCATGTCGCACCGCGCCCTCATTCTTGGCGGGCTCGCCATCGGCAAAACGGACGTCCGCGGCCTGCTGGAAGGCGCGGACGTATTGCACACGGCCGACGCCATGCGGGCGCTCGGCGCCACCATCCATCGCCGTGCCGACGGCGTGTGGGAGGTCGAGGGTGTCGGCGTGGGCGGCTTGCGCGAGGCGGGCCGGGTCATCGACATGGGCAATTCCGGCACCGCCGTGCGCTTGCTGATGGGCCTCGTCGCCACCCAGGACATCACCACCATGTTCACCGGCGACGCCTCGCTCTGCCGCCGGCCCATGGAGCGGGTGATGACGCCGCTCAGGCAGATGGGCACGCGTTTCGAGGCGTCGCAAGGCGGGCGCCTGCCGCTCTGCGTCGTCGGCTGCGGCGATGCCCTGCCCATCACCTACGCCACCCCCGTGCCCTCGGCGCAGGTGAAGTCCGCCATCATGCTGGCGGCTCTCAACACGCCGGGCACCACGACGGTCATCGAGAAAGAGGCCACGCGCGATCACACCGAACGCATGCTGCGCCATTTCGGCGTGGCGGTGGAGAGCGCGGTGGGCGAGGACGGGATCACCATCTCGCTCACCGGGCCGGCCGAGCTGACCGCCCGCGACGTGGTGGTGCCGGGCGACATCTCCTCGGCGGCCTTCCCCATCGTGGCGGCGCTCGTCACCGAGGGCAGCGACGTGACCATAGAGAATGTGGGCATGAACGCGTTGCGCACCGGCATCGTCACCAGCCTGCTGGAAATGGGCGCCGATATCGCCTTCCTCAACGAACGCGAAGAGGCGGGCGAGCCCGTGGCCGACCTGCGCGTGCGCACGAGCCGGCTCAAGGGCGTGGACATCCCGCCCGAACGGGCACCCAGCATGATCGACGAATATCCGGTGCTGGCCGTGGCCGCCGCCTTTGCCGAGGGCACCACCCGCATGACGGGCCTTTCGGAACTGCGGGTCAAGGAAAGCGACCGGCTGATGGCCACAGCCGGCATGCTGCACCAGGCCGGTGTTCAAGTGGAAGAGGGCGAGGACTGGATGGCGGTGACCGGCGGCGCCGTGCCGGGCGGGGGGCTTGTGGAGACCTTCATGGACCACCGCATCGCCATGTCGGGCCTGGTGCTGGGATTGGGCAGCGCCAGGGGCATGACCATCGACGATGACGGGATGATCGACACGTCTTTTCCCGGCTTTGCCGACCTGATGACGGGCATGGGCGCCGGCATCCGTCCCCTCAGCAACCGGGCGGCGGGCTGATGCCCTTCGTCGTGGCGGTGGACGGCCCCTCGGGCGTGGGCAAGGGCACGCTGGCCAAGCGCATCGCCCGGCATTACGGCTGGGACTTCCTGGACACCGGCGCCCTGTACCGGGCGGTGGGGCTGGCGGCGCTGGCCGGCAATGTCAGTCTTTCGGACTCGGCGCGTCTTGCCAAACTGGCCCATGGCATCGACCCCAGTCTCCTGGACGATCCGGCGCTGAGGGAAGAAGAGGTGGGGCAGGCCGCCTCGCAGGTGGCGGCGGACCCGGCGGTGCGGGAGGCCCTGCTCGATTTCCAGCAGCGGTTCGCGCAGAGCCCGCCCGGCGGCGTCGGCGCGGTGATCGACGGGCGGGACATCGGCACCTTGATCTGCCCCGAGGCGCAGGTGAAGCTCTTCCTCTGCGCCAGCGCCAGGGCGCGGGCGCTGCGCCGCGCCCGGCAACTGGGCGTGGAGAACGATGCCGCAGAAGTCGCCAGAATCACCCGCGCCATGGAAGAGCGGGACGCCCGGGACGCGGGCCGGACCGCCGCGCCCTTGAAGCCCGCACCGGATGCGCACTTGCTCGACACGACGAATTTGGATATAGACAGCACGTTTCGGGCCGCTTTGGCGATCATCGAGGACCGCCGGGACTTGTAATCCGGCAGACCACCCGACACATAGTAACCGTGATGACCGCTCCCATGGTGGGAGAAGACCACCGGAAAAACCGGTTGGCCGGTATATATTGAAGGAATGATATATGTCACAGACCATGACGGGCGCTCCGACGCCCAGTAAAGAAGATTTTGCGGCTCTCCTGGATGAGAGCTTCGGCACCCAGGCCTCCCTCGAAGGCGAGGTCATCAAGGGGACCGTCATTGCCATCGAAAACGATGTCGCCGTCATCGACTGCGGGCTGAAGTCCGAAGGCCGCGTGCCGCTGCGCGAGTTCGCCGCGCCCGGCTCACGAGCCGAATTGCAGGTCGGCGACACGGTGGAAGTGTTCCTCGACCAGATGGAGAACGCCCAGGGCGAAGCGGTCATCAGCCGCGAGAAGGCCCGCCGCGAGGAAGCCTGGCAGGAACTGGAGAAGGCCTTCGAGGATGGCGGCCGCGTGGACGGCGTGATCTTCGGCCGCGTGAAGGGCGGCTTCACCGTCGACCTGTCCGGCGCCGTGGCCTTCCTGCCCGGCAGCCAGGTGGACGTGCGCCCGGTGCGCGACGTGACGCCGCTCATGAACATCACCCAGCCTTTCCAGATCCTGAAGATGGACAAGCGCCGCGGCAACATCGTCGTCTCGCGCCGCGCCGTGCTGGAGGAAGCCCGCGCCGAGCAGCGCGCCGACCTCCTGCAGAACCTCGAAGAGGGCCAGGTCAAGGAAGGTATCGTCAAGAACATCACCGATTATGGTGCGTTCGTGGACCTGGGCGGCATCGACGGCCTGCTGCACGTCACCGACATGTCCTGGCGCCGCGTCAACCATCCGAGCGAGATCCTGAACATCGGCGACACCGTCAAGGTGCAGATCATCAAGGTGAACCCGGAGAACCAGCGCATCAGCCTGGGAATGAAGCAGCTTGAATCCGATCCGTGGGAAGGCGTGGCCGCCAAGTACCCGGTGGGCGGGCGCTTCAAGGGCCGTGTCACCAACATCACCGACTACGGCGCCTTCGTGGAGCTGGAGCCGGGCGTCGAGGGCCTGGTGCACGTCTCCGAGATGAGCTGGACCAAGAAGAACTTCCACCCCGGCAAGATCGTCTCGCAGTCCCAGGAAGTGGAAGTGATGATCCTCGAGGTCGATCCGGACAAGCGCCGCATCAGCCTGGGCCTCAAGCAGTGCATGGAAAATCCGTGGGAAGCCTTCGCGGACAAGCTGCCGGTCGGGTCCGTGGTCGAGGGCCAGGTCAAGAACATCACCGAGTTCGGCCTCTTCATCGGCCTGGACGACGATGTGGACGGCATGGTGCACCTCTCCGACATCGACTGGACGGAGCCGGGCGAGCGGGCCATCGAGCGCTTCAACAAGGGCGACGTGGTCAAGGCCAAGGTGCTGGACGTCGATGTGGACAAGGAGCGCATCAGCCTGGGCATCAAGCAGCTCGAGGGTGACCCCATGGTCAACGCCAGCGGCGAGAGCAAGTACCGCAAGGGCGAGATCGTCACCTGCACGGTTGCGGCGGTGAAGGACAACGGCCTGGAAGTCACGCTGGGCGATAACCTCACGGGCTTCATCCGCAAGCAGGACCTGGCCCGCGACCGGTCCGAGCAGCGGCCGGAACGTTTCGCCGTCGGCGAGAAGGTGGATGCGCAGATCACCAATATCGACCGCAACACCCGCAAGATGACCCTCTCCGTCAAGGCGCGCGAGATCGCCGAGGAGAAGGAGGCCGTGGCTCAGTATGGCTCCACCGACTCAGGCGCCAGCCTGGGCGACATTCTCGGCGCCGCCATGAAAGAGGCGCGCGACGAGAAGGAAGGCAAGTAACCTTGGCCACCGGGTGCCGCATCCTGGACGGGACTGATGGCGCTCACCAGTGACCAGATCATCGACCGTCGCCGGTTGCGCCGGAAACTCAGTTTCTGGCGGCTGGCGGCGGTCGTTCTCATTCTGCTTGTGGTCGTGCTGGCCTTCGGGCGCTACGGCAGCGCCTTCATGGGCGACCATATCGCCGTCCTGGACCTCGACGGCGTCATCTATGAAGACCCCCGCTGGGACGATCAGCTTGAAGCCATTGCCGAAAACGACTCGGTGAAGGCCGTTCTCCTCGACATCAACAGCCCGGGCGGCACCACCGTGGGCAGCGAGAAGCTGTTCAAGGGGCTCCGCCACATCGCCGAATCCAAGCCCGTGGTGGCGGTGATCGGCACGCTCGGGGCCTCCGGCGCCTATATCGCGGCCCTGGGGGCGGACCATATCGTGGCCCATGAAACCTCGCTCACCGGGTCCATCGGCGTCATCATGCAGACCGCGGAAGTGAGCGAGTTGCTGGACAAGATCGGTGTCTCCGTCACCAACCTCAAAAGCGGTCCCTACAAGGCGGAACCCACCGAGACGGCCCCCATGACCGACGAGGTGCGGGCCTATATGCAGGGGCTGATTGATCAAGCACATCAATGGTTTAAGCGCCTGGTTGCTGAGCGGCGCCAATTAACGCCCGAGGCCGTGAACCAAGTGGCCGACGGGCGCATTTTCACAGGCGACCAGGCTCTCGATCTCGGCCTCGTGGACGAGATCGGCGGCGAACGGGAGGCGCTCCAATGGCTGGAGGCCGAACGCGGCATCGACCCCGCGCTGCCCCAGATCGACATGACGCCGCGCGAGCAGTTAACCTTTATTGACAGAACGCTCGGATCGGCTTTGGGAAAAGTACTTTCGTCAGAAAGACTTAAGCTTGACGGCCTGTTGACTCTTTGGCAACCTTAAGGTACAGCCAATGGGGTTTGGGAGTAGGGACAGTATTCATGATCAAATCTGAACTTGTCACGCGATTGGCGGAAGCCAACCCGCACCTCTATCAGCGGGACGTTGAGCGTATCGTCTCGGCCATCTTTGAGGAAATCGCTGCCGCGCTGGAGCGGGGCGACCGGGTGGAGCTGCGAGGCTTCGGCGCGTTTTCCGTGAAGGCGCGGCCCGGCCGCACGGGACGCAACCCGCGCACCGGCGAAAAGGTGGAGGTCCCCATGAAGCATGTCCCCTTCTTCAAGACCGGCAAGGACTTGCGGGACCGTCTCAACAATCCGCAACAGTAATGCCTGAGAGCGACAGGAGCGGTTTCACCCGGATCATCGTCCGTATCCTGCGCTGGGCGGTTCTGCTGCCCCTGGCCTTGGCCGTCCTTCTCTTCGTCATCGATAATCGTCAGGTCGTGGACCTGAGCCTGCCGCTGACCGGCATCTCTCTTCGCGCGCCGCTTTTCCTGGCGCTGCTGCTCGTGTTCCTGGCGGGGCTCTTCATCGGCGCGCTGACCGCCTGGCTCGGCGGGCTGAAGCACCGGCGCCGCGCCCGGCGGGAACAGCAGGCCCGCGAGATGCTGGTGCGCGACCTGGAAAAGGTGAGGGGCCAGGAAGTCCTGCCCCCCGGCCACTCGCCCTACCTGCCGCCGGAAGATTAGGCTGCATATCAAGAGAACGGTCATTCCCGCGAGGGGGCCTCCGCGAAAGCCGCTTCCGGCTGTGATGGGGCCGGGGTATGCGAGCTTCCCCTCCCTTGATGGGAGGGGATCGAGGGGAGGGTGATCTGGCCGTCTGAAAGGCTTTTCCGGGTGGAGACATCACCCCCTCCTCGATCCTCCCCCATCAAGGGGGAGGAGGGGCATGGGCGTGGCGGGAGCCTTCAAACCATCTATGCCGCGTTTCGCAGAGGGCCGCTTTCGCGGGAATGACAGAAATCGTACAGCGTGATTGACAGGGGACCTGCCCTGCCGCAAAACAACGGCCATGACTGATCGGAACCCCATATTCTGCGCCGTGGATACCACGGACCCGGCTGCGGCCGCCGCCCTGGCGTCGGGGCTTGCGGGCTGCGTGGGCGGGCTCAAGGTGGGGCTGGAGTTCTTCACGGCTCTGGGGCCCGAGGGCTACCGCGCCATCGCGGGCAAGGGGCTGCCCATCTTTCTCGATCTCAAGTTCCACGATATCCCCAACACCGTGGCCCGCGCCGTCGCCTCCATCTCGGCGTTGGGACCGGCGATCACCACCGTTCATGCCGCCGGCGGGCAGGCCATGATGAGGGCCGCCGCCGACGCGGCCCGCGAGGCGGAAGCCCGCACCGGCACGCCGCGCCCCAAGCTTGTGGGTGTCACGGTGCTCACCAGCATGGACGGGGATGACCTGGCCTCGGTGGGCGTGAGCGGAGCGGTGGGCGACCAGGTGCGCCGCCTGGCGGCGCTGGCCAGGGCCTCGGAACTGGACGGCGTGGTGTGCGCGCCCCATGAAATCGAAGTGGTGCGGGCCGAATGCGGCAGGGATTTCATGCTGGTGGTGCCCGGCATCCGCCCCGAGGGCGCCGCGACCGGCGACCAGAAGCGGGTGATGACGCCCGCAGAAGCGGTCAGCCTGGGCGCTGATGTCATCGTCATCGGCCGGCCCATCACGCAAGCGCCGGACCCGGCGGCGGCCGCCCGCGCCATCGCGCAGAGCCTCTGGACCTAGCCATGGCGAAGATCGAGACCAAGATTTGCGGCGTGACGGAGCGCCAGGCACTGGATGCCGCCATT
>Ga0164243_10016665_pt1 | contig 10058 bp, 10 predicted proteins | sample OricompcompostOP_FD_108781 | JGI IMG/M metagenome (GOLD analysis project Ga0164243, IMG submission 108781) | Organic Plus compost microbial communities from Emeryville, California, USA - Original compost - Organic plus compost (OP) | ecosystem: Engineered > Solid waste > Mixed feedstock >... | reverse complement strand
GTCGGTGACTTCCAGGCCGCCCTGGAACTGGACCGGAACGCCGTCGCGGCCCTGGAGCGGGACGGCGGGCCGGGCCGCGACCACTTCCACGCCTTGTGCGGCGCGGCCGGAATGGCCAACGACCTCTACCTGCTCGGTGAACTTCGGGCGGCGCACGACCTCGTCTCCCGCACCCGTGACGGCTTCGAGGCCCGGCACGGCCCGAGCCATCCGTACACGCTGGCCTGCGCCCACAACCTCACGGTCATCGGCCGCGCCCTGTCCGGAACGCCGGACCCCGGCACCGGCACCGGCACGGCGGCACGCGGGGCGCTGAGCGGGCTGCTCGGCGAGGGCCATCCCGAGGTACGGGCGGCGGCCCAGGACGACCTCCTCGAATGCGACATCGACCTCCCATCCCTGTAGCAGCGAGGGGACGACGTGCACACCTACGCCCCGGAACCGCCCTCCGACAACCGTCCCCCGGCGGCCGCCTCCCCCCCGCCGAACGACCACGGCGGATGGCGCCCGTCCGGTCTCTGCTCGCAGTTCGTCTGCGACATCGCCTCGTTCGGCGCCGCGACCCGCGGGGACGCCGCCCGCGCGCACCTGCGGCAGGCCTTGTACGCCGCGCTGCGGACCGCCTTCGACGCGGAGGGATGCCCGTTCGACTCCTGCTACCGCGAGGACCGCGGCGACGGCGTGATGCTGATCGTCCCGCCGCACGTCGACACCGCCCTGCTGATCACCTCGATCGCGTTCCGGCTGCGCGCCGAGGTGCGCCGCCACAACGAGTTCTCCAGCGAGGCGACGCGGATGCCACTGCGCGTCGCGGTCAACACCGGTCCGGTCGAATGGGACGGCCGGGGGGTTGTCGGGAAGGCCCTGAACGACGCGTTCCGAATTCTCGACGCCGAGCCGTTCAAGCGGGTGCTCAGCGCGTCGGGCGCGGACCTGGCGCTGATCGTGACGCGGCGCGTCTACGACGACGTGGTCAGCCAGGGCAGGGGGCTCCTCAACCGGCACGACTACCGTCCGCTGGACATCGCGGTGAAGGAGCTGCGCGAGACCGCCTGGGCCACGCTGCCGGGACTGGGCCCGCCGCCCGGCCTGCCCGCCGAGCCGGGCACGGGCACGCTGGTGCGGACACCGGAGGATCTCGCGCCGCGGACGGTGCGGCCCGAGGAGATCTCCGGCCCGGCCGGGCTGGGACGCTTCGGCGACCTCCGGTACGCGGGCGGCGACGTGCCGCCCCCGGTGCTGTTCGAGCTGGTCGACCGCGCGCTGGAGATCGCCCAGCTCATGAGCGAGCCGGAGCGGGAACGCGCGGTGGGGGCGCTGCCCCGGGACATCGCCGGCGTGATCCCCCGTTCGCGCACCGCGCGCGCCGACGTCTACGAGATCATCAGGACCTGCCTCGGGTATCCCGGCGGCCTCCAGGCCCTGCTCGTGGCGCTGCACGGACTCGGCGGCGAGTCGCTGGCCTTCCTGGAGTTCAAGAGGGCGATCGTCCGCCTCCTCTTTGAACCGGAATAGCCGAAACGGCCGCGTTCTCCGCCCGCGCCGGCACGGGTTCCCGCGCACATAATTCCCGGTCTTTTGCCGGCCAAGGCGGATGAACTTCGCGTCCCGCTCCGATCGCTCGGAGGCCACCGGACCGGCCATTGCTTTACGGCGGCGAGGGGAAACACAGGCAGGTCTTAACGATTCGGCGAGCAACCGCCGGGTATGCGATTGAGCGGTGCCGCATGCTGTTTTCTCCCGGACGGGCCGGGAAACCTTGGTCGATCAAGGAGGATGGAGGGTGCCATGGAGGTCGTTATTGAGATGACCTTGCCACGGGCCGCGGAAAGCGCGCCGCTGGTACGGCACACGCTCGACGCGTCGCTGCGAGGGCTGGGCGTGACCTCCGACGTCCGCGCCGACATCGCGCTGGCGGTCGGCGAGGCGTGCGCGAACGTCATCCAGCACGCCGACGACAGCCGCGAGTACGAGGTCCGCGCGCAGATGGACGGCACGAAGGTCGTGGTCGACGTGATAGACGGCGGAGGATCGGGCGACACCACGGTCTGGGAACGCGGGCGCGGTGTCCTACCGATCTCCGAGAACGGACGGGGCCTGCAACTCATGAGGGCCTTCACCGAGGAACTCGACATCACCGATCGCGCCGACAGGAACGGCGCGATCGTTCATTTTGAGAAGTCCCTGGCCGGTTAGCCGCCGCCCGAGCGTGAGGGACACGACCGGAACCGTCCCGAGCCCCGCACCCGCTTTCAGCCCCGCACCCCCACCCCAAGCCCCGCACCCACCGCCACAGCACCGCACCCACCGCCTAAGCACCGCGGCACCGCACGACGACGACAACGGCGACCGCCCGGCCGGAGAACGGCCGGGCGGTCGCACGGAACGGGGATCAGCCTGTCACCGCGAGGTCGCCCCGCACCGGGGACGGCTTGGGAGCCGGAGCGGCGGGCTGCTGCCCGTGAGCCGGGCCGCCCGCGGCGGACTCGCCGGAGGAGGAGTCCTGCTCGGTGGCCTCCCAGGGGTGGTCGTGCGCCCACTTCCCATGGCCGCAGACGGCGTTCGCCGTCCTGACGGTCTCCCTGCCGAGCGGCCCGAGCGGGATCGAGGTCTCCATCCCGGTGACCGACAGCCGCCCGTCCCTCAGCCGCTCCTGCTTGTTGAGCGTCACCCACGCCGGCCCCAGGCCGGGGAGCTTCACGGGGACGGTGGTGTTGGGACGGGGCGCCGACTCCAGCGGCTGCCCCGCCAGCCTGGCGTTGACCAGCCGGGACGAGGCCCCGCCCATGCCGCACTTGGCCGTGATCGCCTCGGCCATCAGCTCCAGGGCGGGGATGCGCAGGTCACTGACCGTGGCGTCGGCCCGGCCGGCCGCCGCGCCGCTCTCCAGCGCCTTGGCGCTGAGCAGCCGGGTGCTGTTCTCTTTCAGCACGCTCCTGCGCACCTCGGACGAGGCCGACCAGACGGAGGGCAACGGCTGGACCGGGATGGGCCCGGTCAGCGACAGCCCGTAGGCGGACGAGCCGTAGCCTTGCGTTCTGCGTTCCTCCCCACCGTTGTCGGCGCGCGCTCCGGGCGCCATGACGACGCCGGTGACGGCCGCGGCCATCGTGACGGTGACGGTGGCGAGCAGGCTCGCTCTGGCAAAAGACGTGCGGGTACGCATGATGGTTTCCTCTTTCGGGATATCTGAGGCCGGACGGCGTTCGGCGCCGTTCAGCCGGTGATGAGCACGAGGGTTCCGAGCGGTACGTGGGACAGGGCGCGCAGGGCGGCGTCCGGGACCCGGACGCAGCCGTGGGTGACCGCCTTGCCGAAGACCGACGGGTCGGGCCAGCCGTGCAGGGCCACCGTGCCGGGACCCCCGCCGAAGCTGTCGAGGGTCGCCGAATGGGTGCCCAGCGGGATGAGCAACGGGCTCGGCGTGCGGCTCGACGGTTGCAGGAGCGCGAGCAGGAACGTCCGCCCGGCCGGCGTGGGCGTGCGGCGCGCGCCGACCGCGACCGTCCACCGGCCGACCGCCCTGCCGGACCGCAGCAGCGTCAGCCGCCGCCGCGACACGTCCACCTTGACCAGGTAGGACGTGCGCGCGGTGCGGAGGCCGCCCTGCGCGGTGGACATCCACCCCGTCGACCCGTTGGGCTTGCTGGGCAGCAGCACCTGGACCCAGGCCCCCGACCGGCTCACCACGGGGACCCAGGTCGGGCTGCCCAACTGGGTGGTGGGCAGGGTCGCGACCGGACGGCCACCGGGCGCGTCCAGCACCGTCTGCCGGGTGATCGGGTGGACGACGAGCCCGCCCGCCGGGGACGCCGGCGCCAGGTCGTAGGGAGCCCCGTGCACGGTCGTGTGCGTCGTGGCCTCGGGCACCTCGGCGGACGGCGCGGCCGACGGGTCCGCTCCCTTGGCCGCGGCGGAGCGCTCGGGGGCGTCCGTGCAGCCGCCCGCCAGCGCCAGCGCCGCCGCGGCACCGGCCGAGAGGAGGACGCGCGCCCCCGCCGGGCGCGCGGCCACGACGGCGCGTTCACGAAGCGTCAACAATTCCCCCCGAAGCCGAACGCATTCCACATTCCCCCGGAATGCCCATGGACGGTCACCGTACTGCCGGGATGCTAACGCCGGTCACCGGGGCCGTGCGCGGAATTCCAGCAAGGCCATGCAGTTTTGCCACACGAAATTATCGAGATCCGGCTGGATATCCAATGAATCCCGGAAAACCAGGCAACCCGGAAGCGGTGCCGAACCAGGGAAATAGCGGTTACGCGACTACCGCTTCCGGCGCGTTCCGCGCGTGCCCGCTCCGCCGGGCGCGCACGCGGCCTCAGGCGGGCATCGGGAAGGAGGACTCGCCCTCGCCGTCCTGCCCCGTCACCGAGGCCTCGTGGAACTGGGCCAGCCCCCACAGAAGGGCGTTCCTGGCGGGGGACGACATCGTGGACAGCACCCGCGCGAGCTCCTCGCGCCGCCGCCGCCCCAGCCGGTCGAGCAGCTCCCGCCCCTCCGCGGTGAGCCGTACCGTGACCTCGCGCCGGTCACGGCCCGGGTCGCGCAGCAGCAGGCCCCCGGCCTCCAGCCGGTCGCAGAGCCGGCTCGCCGACGACACCAGGGCGCCCATCTCGGTCGCCAGGCTGCTGATGTTCACCGGGCCCCGTTCCAGAACGAAGAGCGCCCGTAACTGGGTCGCCGGCACCGGCACGTCCGGCGCGTTGTGCGTCCGCGCCCACACGTCGATCAGGCTTCCGGCCACCTCGTCGAGCGCGGCCGCCGACTCGGCGGCTCCCTGACCCGGCGTGGCGACCATGCCCTCCACTGTTACACACCCCGTCCGTGCCGGCATACCGGTGCGGCGGCCACGGCGGACGCTACGGGGCGGGGCTGAGGGGACGCGGGTGTCCGAAAGGTGAGATCGAGGTAATGCGGCGGTCAGATGTTGTCCCTATGACACCAGGTCACCGAGTGAAGGGTGATTACTGGACGGGGCCGACGGGAACGCAAAGCGCCGACATGGGGGGATGTGATGCGGCATGCCGCAAGGGGCGATGTCCACAAGAGCGGATGCCCTGGCGTCTTGGCGGGTGCTGACGTTCAGCGGGGAACTCGACCTCGCGCGCGCCGGAACGCTGCGGACGGCGATCGACGAGACGCTGGCCGCGCAGGAGCGGCCGTTGCTGGCGCTCGATCTCCGCGATCTCTCCTTCTGCGACTCCTATGGCCTGTCCGTCCTGGTGTACGCGGCCAAGAAAGTGCGGGAACGCGGGGGCACGCTGCGGCTGTCCGGCGTCTCGCCACAGGTGCGAATGCTCATTGAACGTTGCGGGCTGGAGCGGCTGCTCGTCCTTCCGCGTCACCACCCCGGTTCCTGAAAGCCCGTGTCAGGCGCTGCGGATCACCGCGCTTCCGAACGCGCCTCCCGCATCGCCCGCGGCCTTGCCCGGAGCCGCTCGACGCGGGCTTGACCTGCCCGAAGGCGCTTTGCCCGGCGGCGCGGCGTCCGGAGGCGAATGGTCTCCGGACGCCCCGCCGCGCCGGGCGGCCCTCTGTTCGTTGCGCTTTTGCGCGGCGGCCTGACGGGCCCTGTTGAAACTGTCGCGGACGCGTGCGGCGCCACGGCGTGCCGTGGCGGTGTCAATGGATCGGTGTGCGTATTCGGCCAGCACCTCACCGACGGGCGGCGGGGTCCATTCCTCGCGAGCGGGGACGGGAGGCGGCGGCAGGAGTGGGGAAGTGGAGTCTTGGCCCGGAGCGGCGACGAGCGTGAGATGCGTGCGGCAGTGCGGGCACTGCAACCCCGAATGGGAGTCTCTGCTCATACCACGAATGATTCCCCATGGGTCTGACAAATTCTCCTGCGGTTTTCGGGGCGACGCGCGTCAGGAGCCCGTGCCTTCTTCCCCCGCGCCTTCTTGCGCGGACGAGACCCGGCCGTCGCCTCGCTGCCCGCGCTCCCGCCTTCCCCTGGCGATCTCGGTGTCCAGGGCGTCCATCCGCTGCGTCCAGAACCGCCGGTAGCGCTCCAGCCAGATGTCGATCTCGCGGAGTGGAGCCGGGTCGACCGAGTACAGGCGGCGGGTCCCGGCGGCGCGCACCGTGGTGAAGCCGTTCTCGCGCAGCACCCGCAGGTGCTGGGACACTCCGGGCTGGGAGATCCCGAACTCCTCCTGCACCACGGCGCTGATCTCGCCCGCCGCCCGCTCGCCGTCGGCGAGCAGTTCCAGGATCCGGCGCCGGACCGGGTCGCCGAGAACGTCGAAGGCGTGCATGAGAACCATTTTACAGCATGCACTTATATAAATATATGCTAAATCTCTGCGTCCTGCCCGGACCGCCAGGCGCGGCAGCCCTCGGCGAAGCGGGCCAGCTCGTGCTCGGCGAAATGGACGGGATCCCAGTCGTACGGCTCGGTCGGGCCCGTCCAGACATAGGCGCGCGCCCGCCGTCCGCCACCGTCCAGCGTGATGAGCGTGGGTTCGTACTCGGGGTCCTCGTAGGCGTCCAGCAGCCGGCACTCCGCCTCGGTCAGCCCGCCCAGCAGCACCCCGTCCGCGACGCCGTCCGGATCGGCGACCATCCCGGGATAGGCCACCCCGGGCAGCGCCCGCACCCGCCAGCCCCGCGCGGACGCCGGTGACAGCGCGGGCACGCGGCCCAGCAGGATCTCCAGGATCTCGGGGAACCGCAGCGTTCCGTAGACGAACAGGTCGCTTCCCCTCATGAGCGCATACGGTACGCGGCGCCCGCCAGGACTAGATCACCGGATAGCACTCCATAGCGTCTGATGATCTGACTTGCCTGATTCGCCGCGACGTACCCTGTTTGTAGTGGAGGAATCGCACGTTCACAGCGGCGACGCGCCCCACGGACACGGGGGCGTGACCGAGCCGTGCGCGAAGGAACGACCGCCGCGATCGGTTGCTCCACGGAACCGCGGGCATGAACCGCGTATCCAATCCAGCACTGAAACATCCGCAACATCAAAGTTCCACTCTCGTTCATCTTGATCGGGGATTATCACCGTCATGAGCATCGAGCCAGGACCTCTCCCCCACGGCGCCGATGAGCTGCCCGAGGACCGTTTCCTGGACCGCGAGGAGAGCTGGTTGCGGTTCAACCAGCGCGTCCTCGAACTCGCTGAGGACCCCGGCCTGCCGCTGCTCGAACGGGTGCGCTTCCTGTCCATCTTCGCCAGCAACCTGGACGAGTTCTTCATGGTCCGGGTGGCGGGCCTGGCCCGGCGGATGGCCACCGGCCTTGCCGTCCAGTCCGCCAGCGGACGGCAGCCCAGGGAGGTGCTGGAGCGCACCTCCGCCGTGGCGCGCGAGCTGATGCTGCGGCATGCCGCCGCCTTCCGCGACGACATCCTGCCCGCCCTGGCCAAGGAGGGCATCGAGCTGCTGCGCTGGGACGAGCTGGCCGAGACCGAGCGGGAACGGATGCGGCGGCTGTTCCGCGACCGGATCTACCCGGTGCTGACGCCGCTGGTGGTGGACTCGGCGCACCCTTTCCCCTACATCTCCGGGCTGTCGCTCAACCTCGCGGTGATCGTCCGCGACCCGAACACCGAGGCGACCATGTTCGCCCGCGTGAAGGTGCCGCCGGTGCTGCCGCGCTTCATCGAGGCGTCCCCCAACCGGTTCACGCCCCTGGAGGACGTGATCGCGGCGCACCTGGGGCAGCTTTTCGTGGGCATGGAGGTGGTGGAGCACCACGCGTTCCGGGTCACCCGCAACCAGGATCTGGAGATCGACGACGACATCAGCGAGGGGCTGCTGGAGGCCCTGGAGCGCGAGCTGCTGCGCCGCCGCTTCGGCCCGGTGGTCCGGCTGGAGGTGGAGGACTCCATCTCCGACGGCGTGCTCGACCTGCTCACCACCGAGCTGGAGATCGAGGAGGGCCAGATCTTCCGGCTCGACGGCCCGCTGGACCTGGCCGGGCTGTCGGCGATCGCGGACCTGGACCGCACCGAGCTGCGCTACCCGGCCTTCGTCCCCTCCAAGGAGGCGCTGCCCGCCGACGCCGACATCTTCGGCGCGATCCGCGAGCGCGACGTGCTGGTGCACCATCCCTACGACTCGTTCACCACCACCGTCCAGCGGCTGATCGAGGAGGCGGCCGACGACCCGCGGGTGCTGGCGATCAAGCAGACGCTGTACCGCACCAGCGGCGACTCCCCGATCGTGGACGCCCTGGTCGACGCCGCCCAGGCCGGCAAGCAGGTCGTGGTCGTGGTGGAGCTGAAGGCGCGGTTCGACGAGCGCGCCAACATCGCCTGGGCGCGCAAGCTGGAGAAGGCCGGCTGCCATGTCGTGTACGGCTTCGTGGGGCTGAAGACGCACTGCAAGCTCGCGCTGGTCGTCCGGCAGGAGGCGGACGGCTCGCTGCGCCGCTACTGCCATATCGGCACCGGGAACTACCACCCCAAGACGGCCCGCCTGTACGAGGACTTCGGGCTGCTGACCGCCGACCCGGACGTGGGCGAGGACGTCAGCGCCCTGTTCAACCACCTGACCGGCTACTCGCGGCAGAGCACCTACAACCGGCTGCTGGTCGCGCCGCAGGGGCTGCGGTCGGGGCTGGTACGGCGGATCGAGCGTGAGATCGAGCACCACCATGCGGGACGTCCGGCGCGCGTCCGCATCAAGGCCAACTCGGTGGTGGACGAGGACGTCATCGACGCCCTCTACCGGGCCTCGCGGGAAGGCGTGCCGGTGGACATCTGGGTGCGCGGCATCTGCGCGCTGCGCCCCGGGATCCCGGGGCTGTCGGAGACGATCCGCGTGCGCAGCGTCCTGGGCCGGTTCCTGGAGCACTCCCGGGTGTTCGCGTTCGAGAACGGCGGCGACCCCGAGGTGTGGCTGGGCAGCGCCGACCTGATGCACCGCAACCTGGACCGCCGGGTGGAGGCCCTGGTCACGGTGACCGACCGGGTGCATCGCGCCGAGCTGATCGACCTGATCGACCGGGCGATGGACGACCGCACCGCCACCTGGTGGCTGGCCGGGGACGGGACCTGGACGCGGCGGTCGGAGATGACCGACGAGCCGCTGCAGGACATCCAGACGTACCTGGTGAGGAGCAGGCGCTGGAGGACGGTCGATGGGTGAGCGGCGCCGCCAGGGCGGCCGTTCCAAGGCGCCCGGCGCGAAGCAGGAGCGCGAGCCGATCCAGGCGGCGGGCGCCGTGTTGTGGCGCGACGGCGCCACCCGGGTGGCCGGTCCGGAGGTGGCGCTGGTCCACCGTCCCAAGTACGACGACTGGTCGTTCCCCAAGGGCAAGCTGAAGAGCGGCGAGCATGTGCTGACGGGCGTCGTCCGCGAGGTCGCGGAGGAGACCGGGATCGTGCCGCGGCTGGGGCGCCGGCTGCCGTCCGTCATCTATCCCAAGGACGACCGGATCAAGCGCGTCGACTACTGGGCCGCCCGGCAGGCCGCGCCCTCCACGGAGCATTCGGTGCCGAACGAGGAGGTCGACCGGCTCGAATGGCTGCCGCTGGCCGAGGCCGCGGAACTGCTCTCCTACTCCCACGACGTGGACCTGCTGCGCGAGTTCGGCGCCGGGCCGCGGCACACCTGGCCGCTGCTGATCCTGCGGCACGGGTCCGCCGGGGACAAGAGCCGGTGGGAGGGACCGGACGAGCTGCGCCCTCTGGACGCCCAGGGGCGCGCGGAGGCGGTCCGGCTCGCGGAGCTGCTGACCGCCTACGGACCGGCCCGCCCGATCAGTTCCGCGACCGCCCGGTGCGTGGAGACCGTCCTGCCGTACGCGCGGCGGCTGGGCGGCACGATGCTCACCGACCCCGCCTTCACGGTGGACGAGACGAACCCGGACCTGGCCCGCGACCGGCTGCTCGAACTGGCCGACGCGGGCGTCCCCGCGATCGTGTGCACGCACGGTGAGATCGTGTCGGAGCTGATCACCTCGCTCTGCCGGCATCTGGGCGAGAAGGTCCCCGAAGAGCCGTCGCTGCGCAAGGGCGCGTTCTGGGCGGCCCACCTCACCGCGGGCGAGGGCGGCGCCCCCACCATCGCCGCCATGGAACGCCACGCCTCCTGAACGGCCGG
>Ga0164243_10016664_pt1 | contig 10059 bp, 12 predicted proteins | sample OricompcompostOP_FD_108781 | JGI IMG/M metagenome (GOLD analysis project Ga0164243, IMG submission 108781) | Organic Plus compost microbial communities from Emeryville, California, USA - Original compost - Organic plus compost (OP) | ecosystem: Engineered > Solid waste > Mixed feedstock >... | reverse complement strand
CTGCTGCTCGGCAGCTTCGTGAAGGGTTTCGTTGGGCACAACACCTCGGAGTCGATCGCCCTCTTCCACCTGCTGCAGAACCGCATCCAGAGGCTGGAGAACAGCGTCCGCTGGGCCTGGCGGTCCGGCGACGTGGCGATCTGGGACAACCGGGCGACCCAGCACTATGCCGTCGCCGACTTCGATCACCACCCGCGGGAGATGCGCCGCGTCACCGTCGCCGGCGACGTACCTGTCGCGATCGACGGCCGGCGTAGCGAGGTGCTGCGCGGCGACGCCGGTGACTACGCCAGGCTCGACGAGCTGATCAGCTGACGCGGCTGGTGCGGGTCAGACGAACACGGTGGGGATCGCCGGGTCGCCCTTGATCAGGGAATGCACGGTCAGCGGCAATTCGTCGACCGACTCGCGGTGCCGCCGCCGCGCGGCGTCGAGTGGTTCGCGGGCGACGATCTCACCGTCGCGCACCAGCGGCACCAGCAGCTCGCGGTCGTCGCCGTCATCGACCGGGACGCTCCCGACGCCGATCAGCTCGGCCTCCGCGACGCCGTCCGGGTTGCGTCGGCGGAGAGCGAACTTGCGACCGCCGACCGAGACCTTGTCGGCACTCTTCTTGGCCACCGAGACCATCTTGCCGCCCTCGCCCTCCCGTGAGACCAGCTTGTAGACGAAGCCACAGGTCGGGTGGCCGCTGCCGGTGACCAGTTGGGTGCCGACGCCGTAGCCGTCGACGGGCGCCGCCGCGAGCGCGGCGATCGCATACTCGTCGAGGTCGCTGGTCACGACGATCCGGGTGTCGGCGGCGCCGAGCCGGTCGAGTTGAGCACGCACTTGATGGGCGAGTACGCCGAGGTCGCCGGAGTCGATCCGGACGGCGCCGAGCTCGGGGCCGGCGACTTCGACGCCCAGCCGGACGGCCTCGGCGATGTCGTAGGTGTCGACCAGCAGCGTGGTGCCCTTGCCCAGCGAGGAGACCTGCGCCCGGAAGGCGTCCTCCTCGGTGTCGTGCAGCAGGGTGAAGCTGTGCGCGCTCGTGCCGGCCGATGGGACGCCGTAGCGGGCCCGCGCGGCGAGGTTGGAGGTGGAACCGAAGCCGGCGACGTACGCCGCCCGGGCGGCGGCGACCGCCGCTTCCTCGTGGGTGCGCCTCGAGCCCATCTCGATGCACGGCCGTTCGCCGGCGGCCAGGGTCATCCGTGAGGCCGCGGTCGCGATCGCGGAGTCGTGGTTGTAGATGGACAGCAGAACGGTCTCGAGCAACACCGCCTCGGCGAAGCTCGACTCGACGATGACCAGCGGCGACTGCGGGAAGTAGGCCTCGCCCTCCGGGTAGCCCCAGATGTCGCCCGAGAACCGGTAGTCGGCGAGCCAGGAGAGGGTGCGCTCGTCGACGACGCCGTCGAGCGCGGCGAGGGTGTGCTGGTCGAAGCGGAAGGCCTCGATCGCGTCGAGCGCGCGGCCCACCCCGGCGACGACGCCGTACCGTCGCCCGCCCGGCAGTCGGCGTGGGAAGAGCTCGAAGACCGACCGGCGTGCGGCGGACCCTGCGGCCAGCGCCGCCTGAAGCATCGTCAGCTCGTAGTGATCGGTCAGGAGTGCGGTCGAGTCCACGGGCGACATCGTGGCACGATTGCGGCATGAGCGCGCCCAGCCCTGTGGAGCTCGACGAGCCCGAGATCGCTGACGTCGTCGTCCCGGCCACACCCTGGGTCACGATCGTGTGGAACGACCCGGTCAACCTGATGTCGTATGTCACCTACGTCTTCCAGAAGTACTTCGGCTACTCGAAGAAGAAGTCCGAGAAGCTGATGATGGAGGTCCACAACGACGGTAAGTCGGCGGTCAGCGCCGGGTCGCGCGAGGAAATGGAGCGAGACGTGCAGGCGATGCACGAGTACGGCCTGTGGGCAACGCTGGAGAAGCAGGAGTGACCGGGTGATGGGCGGCTTCAGCTACCACCGCCGCAGCAAGCAGATCATCGCGACCTTCACCGGTTTCGAGGCCGATCTGCTGCGCTCATTGGCCAGCCAGCTCGTCGAACTGCTGCGCAACGAGGCGGCGGCGCCGCGGGAGAGTGAGGACCCCCTGGAGGCGATGTTCGACTTCTCCGGGCCGACCACCGAGCCCGAGGACCCGGTCTTGGCGCGGCTCTTCCCGACGGCGTACCGCGAGGACGCGGAGGCGGCCGCAGAGTTCCGCCGATTCACCGAGGGCGGCCTGCGTGACGGCAAGGCCGCGTCCGCTGCCACCATCATCGACACCCTCGAAGAGGCTGGGCTCCCGCCGGAGCTCACCGAGGACGGCCTGATGATCGACGTCGAGCTCGACCACGACGAGGCGGAGAGCTGGCTGCGCTCGTTCACCGACATCCGGCTCGCGCTCGCGACCAGGCTCGGTGTGGAGGAGGGTGATGAGGACTACTGGGACTCGCTGCCCGAGGAGGAGCAGTCCGCCCAGGTGTACGGCATCTACCAATGGGTCGGCATCCTCCAGGAGACGCTGGTCGATGCCCTGTGGGGCGGTCAATAGCCGCTTCGTCCGAGCCGACCCCGGCGTACCAGCCCGTGGAGGTGAGATCCGCCACTGTCCAGCACCCGGGCGTGGCCAGGTCGGCGGTGGCCGCGACCTAGGCTTGGGCGCGTGCTGACTATCGACCAGGAGACCTACGACGCGATCGTCGCCCATGCCAAGCGCGACCATCCCGATGAGGCCTGCGGAATCGTCGCGGGGCCCGAAGGCTCCGACCGCCCCGAGCGGTTCATCGAGATGGTCAACGCAGCCGGGAGCCCGACGTTCTACGAGTTCGACTCCACCGATCTCCTGCAGCTCTACAAGGAGATGGACGCGAACGACGAGGAGCCGGTCATCGTGTACCACTCCCACACCGCGACCGAGGCCTATCCCAGCCGTACCGACATCGGACTCGCCAGCGAGCCGAACGCCCACTACGTGCTGGTCAGCACGCGCGAGCACGGCAACGAGCCCGGCCCCGTAGAGTTCCGGTCCTACCGGATCGTCGACGGCGCCGTCACCGAGGAAGAAATCCGGGTCGTCCCGGCGTTGCCGCCCCGGCAGTAGTCGCCGCATCCGTCCCGACGCATCAGAAGCTGAGCTAGGAGAACCCATGGCCATCGAGGTCAAGATCCCGACCATCCTGCGCACCTACACCGGTGGTGAGAAGGCCGTCTCGGCCGACGGCACGACGTTGAGCTCGCTCATCGACGACCTGGAAGCCAACCACCCCGGCATCAAGGACCGGCTGATCGACAACGGCGACCTGCGTCGGTTCGTCAACGTCTACATCAACGACGAGGACGTGCGGTTCATCGGCGGTCTCGACGCCCAGCTCAAGGACGGCGACCAGATCGTCGTGCTCCCCGCGGTCGCCGGCGGAGCGCACTGACCGGCGCGCACGTCGAGTTCGCCGGGGCGCCCATGACCAGGTACGACAACCTCCTCGCCTCCGTCGGCGGTACGCCGCTGGTGGGGCTGCCGCGGCTGTCGCCGAGCCCCGACGTACGCCTGTGGGCCAAGCTGGAGGATCGCAACCCGACCGGCTCGATCAAGGACCGGCCGGCACTGAAGATGGTCGAGGAGGCGGAGAAGGACGGCACCTTGCGGCCGGGCTGCACGATCCTCGAGCCGACGTCGGGCAATACCGGCATCTCGCTTGCGATGGCGGCCAAGCTCAAGGGCTATCGCATCGTCTGCGTGATGCCGGAGAACACCTCCGAGGAGCGCCGCCAACTGTTGCGCATGTGGGGCGCCGAGATCGTCTCCAGTCCGGCGGCCGGTGGCTCCAACGAGGCGGTGCGGGTCGCGAAGGCACTTGCCGCCGAGCACCCCGACTGGGTGATGCTCTATCAGTACGGCAACGCCGCCAACGCCCTTGCCCATGAGGAGGGCACCGGCCCGGAGATCCTGGCTGATCTGCCATCGGTGACTCACTTCGTCGCCGGTCTCGGCACGACCGGCACGCTGATGGGCGTCTCGCGGTTCTTCCGTGCGGCCAAGCCCGAGGTGAAGATCGTCGCCGCCGAGCCGCGCTACGGCGAGCTCGTCTACGGCCTGCGCAACCTCGACGAGGGCTTCGTCCCCGAGCTCTACGACGGCTCGCTCATCGACGCGCGCTTCTCGGTCGGCCCCCGCGACGCCGTCCGCCGGGTGCGGGAGCTGCTCGAGCTCGAGGGCATCTTCGCCGGCATCTCCACCGGCGCCATCCTGCACGCCGCGCTCGGCCAGGCGGCCAAGTGCTTGCGCGAGGGTGTCAGCGCCGATATCGCCTTCGTGGTCGCCGACGGCGGCTGGAAGTACCTCTCCACCGGTGCTTACGAAGGCACCATCGACCAGGCCGAGGAGTCTCTCGAGGGTCAGCTCTGGGCCTGACGCATGGCGGCTGGCGGGGCTGGCTGGGGCTGGGCTTGGCGGCCCGCTCGGCTGGGAAACTGGTATGAGTTGGCGGCATTCCCCGCGGAGGAGCGGTCATTCCACACCGGTTTTCGCCGTCCGCGCCCCGCAGCCAGAGCCCGGTGTCACCAGACAGCCTCCACAGCGAGAACGTGACATGGGTCAAGGCTTGCTGCGCGGTGCGCACGGAGCGCCTAGCCTTGTCGCTCGTGCGTGACTCCCTCCCGGTGGCCCCCCCTCGCCTCGTCGCGGCATCGATCAGCGACGGCGGTGAGTTCGACCCCCTCGGGGATGAGCTGGGAGGTCGCCCATGAAGCTCACCATCGTCGGCTGCTCGGGCTCCTATCCGGGCCCGGACAGCCCGGCCTCCTGCTACCTCGTCGAGGCCGACGACAGCGCTGGGCGCACCTGGCGGATCGTCATCGACATGGGGAACGGGTCCCTCGGGGCGCTCCACAACGTCATCGATCCGCTGAGTATCGACGCGGTGTTGTTGAGCCACCTCCACGTCGATCATTGCATCGACCTGGCCAGCTACTACGTCCTGCGCAGGTATCACCCGCAGGGAGCGCAGCCGCCGCTGCCGGTCTGGGGGCCGAAGGGCACCGCCCGGCAGATGGCACGCGCCTACGGCCTGCCGAAGAAACCCGGGATGCGCGAGGAGTTCGACTTCCGCAAGCTGGCGGCCCCGTTCGCGCTCGGCCCGTTCCGCGTCACGCCGATACCCGTCGACCATCCGGTGCCCGCCTTCGGCTTCCGCATCGAGGCGGGCGGGCGGGTCGTCGCCTACACCGGTGACACCGGCCCCACCGAGGCGATCACGACCCTGGCCCACGACGCCGACCTGCTGCTCGCGGAGGCCTCCTTCCGGGAGCGCGACGACAATCCGCCGCATCTGCATCTGACCGGGGCCGATGCCGGCGCTGCCGCGGTGAAGGCGGGCGCCAAGCGCCTGGTCGTCACCCATATCCCGCCCTGGCACGATGCCGAGGAGATCCTTGCTGAGGCGGAGTCGACCTACGCCGGACCGGTGGAGCTCGCCAAGCAGGGTGCTGTCTTCGAGCTCTGAGAGGCTGTCAGACCAGGCCCGCGTCGTGGACGCAGATCGCGATCTGAACCCGGTTGGTGACGGCGAGCTTGTCGAAGAGCCGTGAGACATGCGCCTTCACCGTCGGTACCGAGAGGTGCAGGGTCGCCGCGATCTCGGCGTTGGAGAGCCCGCCACCGATGGCCAGAGCGACGTCCCGCTCGCGGTCGGTGAGCAGGGCGAGGCGGCGCTCGGCGCAGCCGGCTCGCTCGGTGGCCTGCTGGGTGGCGTCCGAGCCGCTGCGCAGGCGCTCGATGAGGGTGCGGGTCACCGACGGCGAGAGCATCGGCTCCCCGTCGGCGACCTTACGGATGGCGGCGACGATCTGTGGCGGGGGTGTGTCCTTGAGCAGGAAGCCGTCGGCGCCCGCGCCGAGTGCCTCCACGACGTAGTCATCGGCGTCGAAGGTGGTCAGCACGATCACCCGGGGTGGATCCGGCCGGGCGTGCAGCCGCCGGGTCGCCTCGAGCCCGTTGACCCGGGGCATCCGGATGTCCATCAGGAGTATGTCGGGCCGGGTGCGCTCGGTCAGCGCCACGACCTCGTCGCCGTCGGCGGCCTCGCCCACCACCTCGAGGTCGGCTTGACCGCCGAGCATCAGCCCGAGCGCCGAGCGGACCAGCGGGTCGTCGTCGACGATCGCCACCGTCACCCTGGAAGAGGGCGCGTCCGTGCTCATACCGCCCACGGTATCCAGGCCCGCAGCACGAAGTGACCCCGCTCGACGGTGTGCTCTAGGCGGCCGCCGCTGAGGGCCGCCCGCTCGGCCAGACCGACCAGCCCGAGTCCGGAGCCGGGCGGTGTCGCGGTCCCCGGCTCCGCGAGGACGCCGAAACCGAGCGGGTTACGCACCTCGATGGTGAGGCCCGCGCCCGGCTTCCCGCTCAGATGGACCTCCGCGACGGCGGCGGGTGCGTGCTTGCGCGCGTTGGTCAGCCCCTCCTGCACGATCCGGTACGCCGTCCGGCCGATCGCCTCTGGTGGCGGGCCGTCCCGCACCTCGTCGGTGAGCCGGACCGCCGGCCCCGCGGCGGACGCCTCCGCGACCAGGGCGGCCACGTCGGCGTACGTCGGCTGCGGGGTCAACTGTCCGCCGTCGGCGTCGCGAAGGACGCCGAGCACGGCGCGCAGGTCGGTCAGCGCCTCGTGAGCCTTCTCCTGGATGACCGACGCGCTGGCTCGCATCTGCTCCGCGCTGAGGTCGTCGCGGAAGCCGAGCGCGCCGGCGTGCATCGAGATCTGCGAGATCCGGTGGGCGAGGACGTCGTGCATCTCCCGGGCGATGGCATGCCGCTCGTGGTCCCGGGCCTGGGCCACGCGCAGCGCCTGCTCCTTCTCGGCGCTCTCGGCGCGGTGACGCAGGGTGGCGACGAGCTCGCGACGCGAGCCGATGTACATCCCCCAGGCGAGGATCGTGGCGCAGACGATCGCGGTCGCGACCACATCGAACATCGTGAGTCGGTGGCTGACCAGAGCGGGGTAGAGCAGCCCGGCGATGTAGTTGACCAGGCCGGCGGCGACCAACTCCTTGGTCCGTCGCCGGGTCGCCACCGACGCGAGGGCGAGCATCGCGGGACCGGCGGTGATCCCCGAGACCAGCCCGACGACTCCGGTGATCAGCGCTATCCCGAGCGGATGCCGGCGCCGGTAGAAGACCAGGACGTAGCAGCCGAGGCCGAGCAGCGCGTCGCCGAGCAGCCAGAGCTGGCTGCGGGCCGACTCCTCCCCGGCGAGGTCGATCCACACCATCGCACTGCCGACGAGCATCAGCGCGAGCCGCCAGACGTGGCTCCACAGCCCGAGGCGTGGCTGCAGATCGTCGGGGCGGTCCATGGTGCAACGCTAACCAGGCATCGGGGCCCGCGCAGGTGACCGTGGTCGGCGACGTACCCCTACTTTCGTCTCGGCGACTCCATCCGTATGTCCGATGCAGAGCGGCCGCCGACAGGGCAGGGTGGTACGCATGATCAAAGTGGAGGGACTGACCCGGGTCTACGGGTCCTACACCGCGGTCGACGACGTCTCCTTCGAGTGCCTGCCCGGCAAGGTGACCGGGTTCCTGGGGCCGAACGGGGCCGGCAAGTCGACGACGATGCGGATCATGGTGGGTCTGACGCCGCCGTCCAAGGGGAGCGTCACCATCGGGGGACAGCGCTACAGCCAGATCCCGAACCCCGGCCGTCATGTCGGCGTTCTGCTCGATGCCTCGGCGCAGCACGACGGCCGCACCGGGCGGGAGGTGTTGACGCTCGGTGCGATGGCGATGGGGCTGCCGTCCAAGCGGGTCGATGAGATGCTCGCGCTGGTCTCGCTGACCCCGTCGGAGGCCAAGCGCCGGATCAAGAACTACTCCCTCGGCATGAAGCAGCGGCTCGGGATCGCGCATGCGCTGCTCGGCGACCCGCAGGTGCTCATCCTCGACGAGCCGGCCAATGGCCTCGACCCGGCGGGTATCCGCTGGATGCGGGGGCTGCTGAAGGCGTACGCCGACCGGGGCGGCACCGTGCTGCTCTCCAGCCATCTGCTCCACGAGGTGGAGCAGATCGCCGACGAGATGATCCTGATCGGTCGCGGTCGGATCGTCGCGCAGGGGGATCGACGTACGCTGCTCGCCTCCGCCGGACCGGCGCAGGCCCTGGTCACCGCCACCGACAACGACACGCTCGCCAAGGCGCTCACTGCGAAGGGGTTCCATCCCCAACCGGCGGGTGAGGGCATCAGGGTCGACTGCGCGCCCGTCGATGTCGGACGCACGGCGCTCGAGGCAGGCGTCGTCCTGACCGATCTGCGAACCGGCGGGGCCGGTCTCGAAGACCTCTTCCTCCAACTCACCGCCGACACCCAGCGAGAGGGGACCCTCTGATGTCCGCGCCCGTTCCGGCCGCCGTGCCCACTCTGCCCGCTGTCACCCACGCCACGCCGGTCCCGTTCAGTCGGACCTTGAAGGTCGAGCTCCGCAAGTCCTGGGACAGTCGCGCCGCCTTCTGGCTGTTGGTCGCGATCGGCCTGCTCGTGATCGCGGTGGAGTTGATCGCCACCTTGGTCAGCGGGCTCCAGGACCAGGACATGGCCTGGGGGGACTTCGCCGGTATCGCCGGCTTCGTCACCTCGGTGCTGCTACCGGTGCTGGGGATCATGCTGGTGACCACCGAATGGAGCCAGCGCACGGCGATGACCACCTTCGCCCTCGAGCCCCGGCGACCGCGGGTGATCCTGGCGAAGGCGCTGGTCGGCGTCACCCTGACGGTGGTCACGGTGATCGGCGCGATGGTGATCGGACTGGTGTGCAACGCGCTGTATGCGGGGCTCGCCGGACACAGTGACTGGCATCTCGGCCTCGGTGACATGGTCGGCTTCCTGATCTACCAGGTCCTCGAAATGCTGGCCGGCTTCGCCTTCGCCTGCCTCGTCCTCAACACCGCCGCGGCGATCGTGATCTTCTTCGCGTTCACCTATGTGATCCCCGGGCTGATCGCGCTCGGTTCCTCGGCGATGGACTGGTTCGACAAGCTGGCGCCCTGGATCGACTTCCAGAGCGCGGTGGGCAACCTGGCCAGCTGGGACTTCCCCGACAACGGGGTGGCACAGCTGATCGTCTCCGGGCTGATCTGGTTGGGTCTGCCGCTCTTCTTCGGGCTGCGCCGGATCCTGCGGGCCGAGGTCAAGTAGCCGACCGGCCGGCGCGGCCGGTCCGGGCCCCGTCGGCGTCGCCGGTTAGGGTTCCGGACATGGTTTCCCGTGCTGACGGGCGCGCCGACGACGAGTTGCGTCCCATCAAGATCACCCGCGGCTGGCTCGACCACGCCGCCGGCTCCGTGCTCATCGAGTTCGGCGGCACCCGCGTGCTGTGCGCGGCCTCCGCCTCCGAAGGCGTGCCGCGGTGGCGGAAGGGCTCGGGCCTGGGCTGGGTGACCGCGGAGTACGCGATGTTGCCCGCCTCCACCAACACCCGCTCCGACCGGGAGTCGGTGAAGGGCCGGATCGGCGGCCGCACTCACGAGATCTCTCGGCTGATCGGCCGCTCGCTACGTGCGGTCATCGACTACCACGCGCTGGGGGAGAACACCATCCAGATCGACTGCGACGTGCTGCAGGCCGACGGTGGAACCCGTACCGCTTCCATCACCGGGGCCTACGTCGCGCTGGCCGACGCGGTCGCCAAGCTCGGCGTGCCCCAGGCACTGACCGGCTCGGTCGCGGCGGTCTCGGTGGGCATCATCGACGGCACCCCGCGACTCGACCTCCCCTACGAGGAGGACGTCCGCGCCGAGACGGACATGAACATCGTGATGACCGGCGAGGGCAAGTTCGTCGAGGTGCAGGGCACCGCCGAGGGCGCCGCCTTCGACCGGAGCGAGCTCGACGCGCTGCTCGCCCTCGGCGAGAAGGGCTGCGCCGATCTGGCCCGGCTGCAGCAGGCCGCGCTTGCGGGGGATCTCGCTCGGTGACCCGGATCCACGTCGCCTCCCGGAACGCCAAGAAGCTCAACGAGCTGCTCCGCATCCTGCAACCGCTGATGCCCGAGGTCGTAGTGGTCGGACTAGACGACGTCGACCACTACGACG
>Ga0164243_10016663_pt1 | contig 10059 bp, 8 predicted proteins | sample OricompcompostOP_FD_108781 | JGI IMG/M metagenome (GOLD analysis project Ga0164243, IMG submission 108781) | Organic Plus compost microbial communities from Emeryville, California, USA - Original compost - Organic plus compost (OP) | ecosystem: Engineered > Solid waste > Mixed feedstock >... | reverse complement strand
TGCCGGTCCGTGGCATCGCCGCAGGCCAAACGTGAATGTCGCGAGGGACCATGTAGGAGGGCATATGGCGCCGACAGTAAGCCATCAGCGCCTCTCGTGTGGCGCCGGGCAGCAAGGTCACCGCAATATGCACGGTTTGCCCCAGCAGATCGTCCTCGACACCGAACGCAACCGCGTCCGCCACGAGTTCGCTGCGATAGACGTTGTCTTCGATGTCGTCCGGGCTGACGCGGAAGCCGCTGGTCTTGATCAGCGAGTCATTGCGTCCGACGAACCATAAGTCGCCATCGTCGTCGACACGCACGATATCCCCGCTGAAGACAACAGGCTCGTCGCCGATCAACGGCTTCAGATCGGGGCACGGCCGGATCTTTTCAGCCGTGGCCTGTGGACGGTTCCAGTAGCCCTGGCTGACGAGCGGTCCCCGATGGACGAGCTCGCCTTGTTCTCCCGGGCCGGCGATGCCGCCTTCTTTTTTGATGACGTAGATATCGGCCTTGGGAATGGCGCGGCCGATAGAGCCCTTTTTCTCCGCAAAACGATCGGGCGGGAGATAAGTGGAACGAAACGCTTCGGTCAGCCCGTACATGAGGACGATGTCCGCACCGGGGAACACTTCGGGCATGCGCTCCAATGTGTTGGCGGGAATCTTGCCGCCTGAATTGGTGACATAGCGCAGACGCGGAAGCGCGGCAGGCACCGCCTCGAGCAGACGGACGATCTGGATCCACAGCGGCGGCACGGCCGCCAGGCCCGTGATCTCGTGCGCTTGCAGGTCGCGGACGATCTCGGTCGCCATGGCGATCGGCTGGTGAACGATCGTGCCGCCAACCAGCATCATCGTCGTCAATTGATTCAGCCCATAATCGAAGCTGTACGGTAGGACGCTGAGCAGGCGATCGTCTTCACGGAGCGCCAGATAGGCCGCCACTGATTCCGCACCGACAAGGATGTTGCGATGGCTGAGCATCACGCCCTTCGGCTTGCCGGTGGACCCGGAGGTGTAGATGATCGCGGCGATGTCTGTAGGCGATCGGGCAATCGGCCCCGCCGTCATATGATCGCGTCTTATCTCGTCAGGCGCCAGCAGCATTGCCGGGCTCAGCCCTGCCTCCGTCAGCGCTTGCGCCATCGCAGGGCCGACGACCAGCGCCGAGGCATCGCAATCGGCAAGAATGAACCGGATCTGTTCGGCGGTGCAGACGATGTTGACGTTCACCATGACCGCGCCGATCGCGGATACGCCCAGCATCGCGACGACTTCGTCCATGCCCTTGCGCAATTGCACGATCACTCGATCGCCCGGTCCAACCCCTCGCTTTAGGAGTTGGGCGGCGAGCCGGCCGACCTGCGCGTTGACTTCCGCATAAGTCGCCTCCCGGTCGGGGTCGATCAGGAAGACCTTCTCCAGCCTGTCCTGCAGGTTGTTCGCGAAGAGTTCGTAGAAGGTGTTGGCGGAATTCATCTCGGCGGGCCCAATCGTGGGTAGATTCTGGCGGGAGAGCCCGCTGCGATCGAATCCGGCGGCACGTTCGTTGTGACCGCGGTATTGGCCGCAATCGTGACGCGATCGCCGATCGTGATCGCCCCCAGGACGGTGGAGTTCACGCCAATGAACACGTCGTCCCCGATCACCGGGGCCCCTTCGCGCATGTTCGTGCCGATGGTGACATTGTGCATCACACCCAGCCTGTCACCGATAACGGCGTCGGGATGGATCGAAAGCGACCCTTCGTTATTGATAATGTGAAAGTCTTTTCCGATGGTCGCACGCGGCGGAATCCAGATCTTCGTTATGTTGGCGACGAAGAGATTGGCCAGGCCATAGGCTTTGGATGCAAGGCCGCGGACCAGCGCGCTGCGCTGACGTATGCCCCAGCGCCCGAAGCGATAGACGCACAGCGAAATGAACGCTCCATTGGTGATGGCCCCGCCGTGCCTGCGATAGTCGGCGCGCAGGGTCGCCCAAGCAGTGTCCGAATGCGGGCGGGCCTTCGGCATGCTCACCCGACTGGTGGCCGAGCTTTGGAGGTCCATGTCAGGCAAGGTCGAGAGTCTTCTCAATCTCGTCCGCATCCGCGCTGAAGGCTTCATGGGTTCCGGCTCCGACGACCAGTGAATAATCCTGCCCTTGCCTGTCGGTGAGCAGCTTGAGCGCAGAAACGGCGCGCGTCGGCGGCTGCACGACCATCGCGCGTGCATCGGGGGGCATCAGCATCAACCCATGGACAAGCTGGCTGCCTTCCACTCCGGCGACCACCTCCGCACCGCCGCACAGCCGGACAATCTCTTCGACGCTGGCGCTCGACGGGTCGAGAATCTGGAAGCCGCGGCGAACGGCGAGATGCTCGGCAATCTGATGCTCGTTCGTCAGTTCGCGCCGCGCGCCCGTCTGGCCACGGAGCAGAAACACGCCGGGATGACGGGGCGCCCGGTCTGCGTAAAGTCGCCGGCGCAGGTCGTTCGCGCGATCCCGCTTGTTGTCGCCATGCGAGGTGTCATCGAAGACTATCAGCTCCGCAAAGCGCGCGGACGCCGCACGGCTGGGGCGCATGTCCAGGCCCCGCTCGTACTCCAGCTTGTGTCCGCTCGTCCCCTCGGACGTGACCGGCCTCCCTTCGGCTTCCGCCAGCCTGTAGGTAAGGCAATCGTCGCTCAGCCAATTCCCGAACCACCGATTGCCGAGCCAGCTTTCATACAGGGTCGCGTGTCCGATCTCCTGCGGCGAATGATGGGCCAGCAGGCGGTTCGACCGGGCCTTCAGGTGGCGAACGGCATTGCCGGCGTAAAGCACGCCATCGATCAGAAGAGCGTCCGCCAGCCGATAGCCGACAGTGGCGGACTGCGACGCGTCGAAGCCGCCGCGAAAGTCCCGCACCACTTGCGCGATTGTGCCGAACTCCGCCCCGCGAATCCGTTCGAGCTGGCCGGGGAGCAGCTTTGCGGGGCGAACTTCGACGCTGCTTGCCGGAGCGATCGTCCATCGATCTGTGGCGCAGGACGTAACATCGTCGATAGGACGACGCAGGAGCTTTCGCAGACTGTAGGCGCCTGGACGGAGAGTGATCAAGGAAACCGCCCCGGTCGAGACTGCCCACTTGCGAGGCTGGCTCCCAGGGCTGACATGACCCCTGCGCCGGAATAATCCTTGGCTCGCATCGACAGTTCCTAGAGCTTCGTCATTCGCCGCGCAGGATCGCACGGGCAAACCACAGGCGGCATCCGGCTGATGAGGACCGAAGAGTCATCAGGTTAAAATCGCTTGGGAAAAGTCCGAATGCCGCGACGGCGCCGGTTGCCGCATATTCCCCGCCGGAGGGAAAATGAGGTCGATACTTTCAGAGCCCACGCCCGCCGAAACCACGCCTGACGAAGAAAGCTTCGATCGGGGCGAAACGAGCAGTGCCCGACGCCAGGAGAAGCGCGTAGCCTATCTCGTCAACGTCTACCCCAAGGTGAGCCACAGCTTCATCCGGACGGAAATAACGGCTCTGGAGCGCATGGGCCTGTCGGTACGCCGCTTCACCGTCAGGCGCTCTCCGGACCCGATCAGCAGCGAGACCGAGGATGTCGAAGGGCGACTGACGTTTCCCCTGCTTGAAGGCAACTGGCGCGGCCTGCTGGGAGCAACGGCGCGCAGCTTCCTCAAGCGCCCAGGCGCGTCGGCCAAAGCGCTGCTGCAAGCACTACGCGGCAACGACCCGGTTCGAGCATGCGCCTACTTCGCGGAGGCGGCGATGCTTGCCGAGCAGCTCACGCTCCAAGGCGTGCGACACGTCCATGTGCATTTCGGCACGAACCCGGTCACCGTAGCGCGCCTGGCCGCGATGCTCGCGCCGATAACCTACAGCTTCACGGCGCATGGGCCGGACGAGTTCGACGCTCCCCTGGGATTGGACCTGCCCGGCAAGATCGCCGACGCAGCCTTCGTCGTCGGCGTTTCCGACTTTGGCCGCGGGCAACTGATGCGCTGGTCCGATCCTGCGGACTGGTCGCGGATTCACACGGTTCGATGCGCGGTCGCGCCGGGGTTCCTGCAACCCCACGCCGGAGATGAAGACGGGCTCGCCTCGCTACGCCTGATCTGCGTCGCGCGGCTCAGCCCTCAGAAGGGACTACCGCTGCTTATCGAGGCCGCCGCCCGCGCGGCCCGGAAGAGAGGTTTCCGCATCGAGATCATCGGGGACGGCGAAGGGCGTCCCGCGATAGAATCGCAGATCACCCGGCTCGGCCTGCAGACGCATGTGCGCCTTTCCGGCTGGTGCACCCAGGAAGTGGTCCATCAGCAACTGCGACAGGCGCGAGCGCTTGTCCTGCCGAGCTTCGCCGAGGGGTTGCCGGTGGTCCTCATGGAAGCGCTTGCGCTCGGCCGACCGGTGGTCGCCACATCGATCGCCGGCATCCCGGAACTCGTGGATCATGAAAACGGCTGGCTTATCCGATCCGGTTCGGTGGAGGCGCTGGCGGATGCCCTTCACGCGGTGCTCGATGCTACGCCAGAGCAACTGCGACAGAAGGGAGAGGTCGGACGATCGCGCGTGCGGATGGCCCATGACTCCGACCGCAATGCGCAGCAGCTTGCGCAACTGCTGCAGCCGTTCCTTTAGGCAATCGGCCGCATAGTGCGACGGCGCTTAGACGCTGGCCGGCGGGATCAATCTGACGCCTGGCGACAACTGCTGGCGCCACAGGGCCGCTGCGCGTTGCCGTAGCGGCAGCTCATGCGCCAATCGGGCGACATCCCTGCGCCTGATCCCCATGCGCTCGCAAAAGAAGGGATGGCGCGGGCGGCTTGAGAAATAGCTGTAGAAGATCGCGGCCCGATCGCGCGTAACCGCCGGCTTGCCGCGATGGAAGAAGCGCGCGGTGTCATTGAAGATGACAGTGCCTCGCGGTCCTTCGCAGCTGACGATGTCCTTCACATAGCCCGGCCCGAACCGCCGGGCGATTTCCGCATCGTCGGCAAGGCCGTAGCTAAAGGCGACAGAGCCATTCTGGACCGAGTCCTGACGGCAGATCATCTGCAGCGGCCCTCCGCCATCCTCCACGTCATGCAGATAGATGGCGATTTTCAGCATTCTTCTGTCTTCCCAGTCCCTATGCCATTTGCGGGTCGAGATCTCCCGGCCGTCCGCTATCGTGTAGTTGATGGAGACCCCGTCATATCCGGGCGGGAGGCCGAGATAGGCTTCGGCGATGTCGAGCAGGCGGTCCTGCAGGCCCCAGAGATAGACATGGGGGTTTTGGACGATCTGATGCGGCGGCACCATCATGAATACCTCGCCACGGGCCGCGAGCGCCCGCGCTTCGGGTGCGAAATCCTCCGCCAGCGTCGTTGCAGTCCGCAGCATCGCTGCGCTGCCGGGCAGGTCGAGCGCATCAAGAGTGGTGATGAAGATGCCGTCACGCCGTAGCGCGCCGAGAATCCGTTCGTCCTGATCGCCGAGGTTGGGAAGCGCCGCGTGATGGCGATCGAGCGCTTCCCCGTATCGCCTTTCGAGGATCATCCGCAGATGGGGCTGGTTCAGCAGTTTGAACATCGTACGAGCAGGCAGATCCCTGAGCCACTGGCCCGAGCGATCGAGCATACTATTGATCACGATACGCTCCTCGCTGCGCCGCTCAAGGCGACCGTTGTGGAATGGCGTTCTTCCAAGGGGACATTGGCCGATCAGCGAGCTTCGCGATCCTCATCCCGTCCCGCACCCTTGTGGCCTTCGTAATATTTGTAGTCGTTCGCGGGGCGAGGACTGGAAATGGACATGTTCAGTATCGATCCCACGATGGGACAAGGGCTGAGCGCATTAACGGCATCGAGGAGCGCACGCTTTCGCGTCCTTGCTTCTTCCACGACCATCAGCGCGCCATCGACCGCGCGGGCGATCAGCGTGAGATCGTCGTCGACCAGTGCGGGGGGCGTATCGATGATGCAGATCGCCTGGTCATCGCGCGCGCGGATCGCCTCGATGGCAACGGCAAGCCGCCCCGACGACAGCAGATCTTCGGCATTGACCCGCGGCTGCCGCGCGCAATGGATCGAGAGATTGAAGCCCTGGATCTTCCGAGCGGTTGCGCTCCAATCCGCCTCTCCCGCCAGGAAATCGTCGACACCGGGCTGAGGACGCGGGAGCCCCAGGCGCTGGCTGATCGACGGCCGCCGCAGGTCGAGCTCCATCAGGACCGTGGGGTATATCCGGCTCAGCGCCGCCGCCAGATTGACTGCCACATGGGTCTTGCCATTGCCGGGTTGCGCCGATGTCACCGCAAGCACGCGCTGGCCGGTGATAGACACATGCTTCAGCAACTGAGAGCGCATGACGAAGAACGGATGGATTCGTTCGTTCCCATGCTCGAAGCCGCAGATAAAATTGGCGGCCAATGTATCCGGGTCGAGCGGCCAATCGGGCGGCTCCGGAAACGCTTTGGCCTTTGGATGGGGAATCAAGGTTCGCCCGCCCACGCGTTCAACTTGCATGAGAGCCTCCCGTCAATCGAAGTAGCTGCGCCTGCAGTCTTTCGATCAGCGCATAAGCGATCTGGGATGGATGCTTCGCATCCTGGAACATAGGAACGATCCCAAGGGGGGGCTTATCGAGTATGCGTGTCAACGACGATTCGCCATGGATCGTTCCGGTAAGCAGCTCAAAAGCGAGGACCAGCGCCGCTCCAACCACGGCACCGGCCAGCAATCCGCCAATCAGCAGGGCGAAGGGCTTGGTGCCGAGCGGCTCGGACGGCATGCTCGGCTCTTCAACGATGGTGAAGCGCTCGCCCTTGTCTTCCGACTGGAGATTGGCCGCCACCTGGGCGTCGAGCTGCTTTTCCCGCAAGGATTCATACTGTCGCTTGATGTTGTCATACTCGCGCTCGATCATGTTGAGCTCATAGGCCGCCTGCGGCGCCTGCGCCGTGCGATGCTCGATGTCCGCAACCGCCTCCACAAGCTCGCTGCGCCGGTGCGCGAGCATCTGGATCCGCGAGTGGCCCGATGCAATTTCGGTTTCGACCATGCTTGAACCATCCCTGGTTCGCGACCTGGCAAGAGATTCACGCTGGCGCTCGGCGGCGGCGCGCGCGGCGACGAGTTCGGGGAAGTCGTCCGAATAGACCGCGGCGAGTTGGTTCACGCGTTCCTCGGCACGCCGAAGCCCCTCTATTCCCGGCGGCGGCGCCTGCGCGATGTCCTGCGAACGGGCGGCCAGCAGGCTGTTCTGCTGGACGAGGCCCTGGGTCTCTGCATCGATACGCGATATTTCGGCGCGCAGTGCAGCGCCCGACTGAACGCTCAACGCTACATTACTCGGCAGCGCGCCTGCGTAGCGCGCCTCCACCTCGCGCCGTTTTTCCTCCAACTTGGAAAGCTGCCGGCGCAGTTCGTCCGATCGGCGGCCGAGAAATGCCGCGGTGCCCGTCGCCTGTTCGGTGCGATCACGCTTGTCCTCGACCAGGAACATCTTGGAGACCGTATCGGTAACGGCGCGTGCGACGGCAGGGTCCGTGTAGGTAAAGGACAGCGTGAATGCGATCGTGCTGCCGCTGTTGGCATTGCCCTCATTGGCGCCGACGAGATCGACGCCGATGGCGTTGCGCATTATTTCAAGCACAGTTTCGATCGGCAGTTCCTGCCGTTCATCAACATAGAGCTTGTACTCATGAATAATGCTCAAAAGACTGTCGCGGCTGACGATCTGCTGGCGTATTTTGGCGATGCGTTCGTTCGCTATACTGGTCAGCGGTGATGCGACGAGGCTGGTAGGAATTTGCTGAGAATTGATCAGAAGCGTCGCCGAAGATCGGTACATTGGCTTCTGGAAATAGATCACCGCACAAGCTGCAAGAAAACCGATCAGTATCGGCAAGAGCAACCATCTGCGCCTGCGGTAAAGTATCGCGATGATCTCGCGAGGATGAATGCCGAAACTTTCTTTTTCCTGCTCGGTCATTCGCCCAGTCCTCGAAACGTGACGCCGATCCAGAAGATCGTCGCGTCGATCCTTTCACCGGTCGGCCGGGTGCGTCGGAGATAGTCCACGCGTCCCCCGACGGAGAACCTGTTGCTCAGGCGGTGATCATATGCCGTCGAGCAGCGCAGCACGTCGCTGCGCGCGTCGAGGAGCGTGAAGCGGGCGCTGCGGTATTCGGCGGATGCAGTCAGCGTGCCGTGTTCGGAAAGACGCCTGGTCACGGTCAGGTCGAACGTTTTCTCCCGTCCCAGCTCTCCCAGCCCGGTCGCTTCGCTGCGAATGGTTGCCGAAATGCAGGCGACGGTATGTGGCGGCTCGTAGCACAAGCGGGCGCTACCGCTGAACTGCGCGCCCACGCCTCTTGCTTGACCGGGGCCCCGGTTCGGCCTGGCCCATTCAAGGCCCGCTTCGATATTGGCGCGCCAGGCAGCAGCCAGGCGGCGAGCGGCGGTAAGACGAAGCGTCCTTGTCGAAGTGTCGGCGCCGAACGCGGAATCGCTTTCGGTCAGATCGCCGCGTACGCCCACCGTCATCAGGGGGCTGACGCGCTTGCTGACCTCCACCGCCACGTCGCGGATGTTCGTGGTCGCAAGCAACGTGGAACGGGGATAGCGCGTCTTCTGCCATCCCGCCTCGCCCACGACTGAAAGTCTGGCGTTCGGATTCCATGTGAGCGAGCCGCGAGCGGTATAGCTCTCCCGGATACTCAGGGAATCGATCGCCGCATCGATGCTATCGGTCAAAGCATCGGGAGGAAGCTCGCGCGCGTAGGAAACGGAGCCGTCCACCGAGAGATATTCATTGCGGCGGTGATGCAGGCTGGCGTTCATCCGGCCCGTCAGGAAATTGCCGTAACGGCGGTGATACTGGCGATAGCCGATGGCGCCGTTGGCATTCAGCGTCGTGCTGGGGCCGAGCGGCCAGACGACTTCGGGACGGACGACAAATTCAGCCGCGCCGGTCAGCTTGTTCTCTCCCGGAATCAGGAACGGGTTGTCCGACATGAAAACGCTGGCGTCCGCCTCCAGGCGGACCGTCTGAGCGGCGGCCGTCCTCGCGGCGATCATTCCCATCACCGCGACCAGCACGCAGGTGACAATCCGGTACAGCCTGCGATCGTCATGGCACGACAAGAACATCACCGCTCTTCAGTGTCGGCAGCGGCTTGCCCAATGTACCCGCGTCCAGCGTGCGCCCGCCTTTCAGGAGGCGGGCCAGAGCTACCGGTTCGACGACCTGCCCCGTCGCGGTTTGTCGAAGGATCACGGCATGTTTTATGTCGGCGAACTCTGCCAGCCCGCCGGCCATGCTGAGCGCTTGAAGGATGTTGAGAGGCGTGCCGCTGTTGAAGCTGCCCGGTGTGCGCACCTTGCCCACGACATAAAAGCGCATGCCCGTCGCATCCCGTACCGAAACGGTGACGTCGGGCGGGGTCGAACGATAGTTGACGGAAATGCGTTCGCGGATCTCAGCGGCGATGTCGGTCACGCCGCGACCGGCGGCCTTGATGGTGCCGGCAAGCGGGAACGAGAATGATCCGTCGGGCTGGACGCGCGCCGTACGCTGCATCCGCTCTTCACCCCAGACGAATATGTCGAGTTCGTCCCCCGGATTGACGCGATACTGGGTCGCCGCGGTGGATTGAGACGCGGGGGCGAGACCTTGTTGCGCTTCTGCCGCCATGGCCAGGCACGGAGCCAGCATCAACGCTCCGCCTGCGAACAGGTGCCCAAGCCTGCGACGGCTGCCTTTCCTGCCAAGGAACGCTACGGACACTGCTTGGACTCCCCGATTTTTGCGGCACTAGGCTAGTGCGCGGAAGCCGCTCGATACATTCACTGATTGCCGTCCCCTGTCGAAAGGGGGGAGAATTCGGGATGGTGGATCGCGCCATTCGAAAGCGAACGATGCGATCAGGGCCGACATTTCCAGTAGGCCAATTCGGGGACCTAGTTGTCGTAGCTGCAGCCGCCCGCTTTTTGCCTCATAGTAGACGCGTCGCGTCGGAGTTTTCCTCTCGATCCTAGGATCGATCGGTGGCCATAACTAGGCCAAACCCCCCTGTAGACCTGCCGACGACGCGACTTCATCAGTC
>Ga0164243_10016662_pt1 | contig 10059 bp, 7 predicted proteins | sample OricompcompostOP_FD_108781 | JGI IMG/M metagenome (GOLD analysis project Ga0164243, IMG submission 108781) | Organic Plus compost microbial communities from Emeryville, California, USA - Original compost - Organic plus compost (OP) | ecosystem: Engineered > Solid waste > Mixed feedstock >... | reverse complement strand
GGCTGAGGAAGAGCGGCGCGAAGCAGATCCACACGACGAGGGCCAGCTGCCAGCTGTAGAAGACCATCACCACGGTGGCGACCAGCATCTGGCCGACGCTCACGACGAAGATCAGGCCGCCGAAGACGAGGAACTGGCTGACCTGGTCGACGTCGCTGGTGACGCGGGAGACGAGCGCACCGCGGCGCTCGGTGTTCTGGGTCAGCAGCGGCAGGTCGTGGACATGCCGGAAGGCCTTGACCCGCAGCGTCGCCAGGCCGCGCTCGGCGGAGCGGAAGAGTCGCGCGGTCATCGCGTACGACGCCCAGCTGGTCACCACGACGGCCGCGGCCGCGGCGAGCGCGAGACCGGTGGTGTAGGCCGGGTCCGGGCCGCCCGGGCCCCGCAGGCCCCGGTCGATGGTCTGCTGGACGGCGATCGGCACGATCACCTGGCCGACGGAGGCGAGGACGGCGAGGACCAGGGTCCAGCCGATGCCCTCGACGAGCTCGGGCGAGTGCCGCACGCCGCGGCGGATGGTCTCCCAGGCGCCGATCTCCTCGCCCGTGCTCATCCGGGTCTGCTCGGGCTCGCGCAGCGTGGTGCTCATCGGGTCACCTCCGCCGCCTCGGTCTCGTAGGCGTTGACGAGGCGCGCATAGTCCGGGTTGCGGGCGACGAGCTCGTCGTGGGGGCCGCGGTCGGCGATCCGGCCGTCGACGAGGAAGAGCACCTCGTCGGCCAGCGCGATCGTCGCCTTGCGATAGGCGACGACCACGAGCGTGGTGTCGGAGTCGTCCAGGCCGGCCAGGATCCGCGCCTCGACGTCCGGGTCGACGGCCGAGGTGGCGTCGTCGAGCACGAGCAGCCGCGGGCGGCGCACGAGGGCCCGCGCGAGCGCGAGCCGCTGCCGCTGGCCGCCGGACAGCGAGGTGCCCCGCTCCCCCAGCCGGGTGTCGAGGCCCTGCGGCAGCGCGGCGACGAATCCGTCGGCCTGCGCGGTGCGCAGCGCGCGCCAGACCTCGTCGTCGCTCACCTCCGCGCAGAGCGTCACGTTGCCGCGCACGGTGTCGTCGAAGAGGAACGCCGTCTGCGGTACGACGGCCAGCAGCTCGGCGAGCGCACCCCGGCGCAGCGCACGCAGGTCGGTGCCGTCGACGCGGATCGCGCCGGCGTCGACGTCGACGAGCCGCGCCAGCAGCGTGGTCAGCGTGCTCTTGCCCGACGCGGTCGCGCCGACCAAGGCGACGGTGCGGCCCGGTGGCACCTCGAAGCTGAGCTCGCGCAGCAGCGGCCGGTCGGGGAGATAGGAGAAGGCGGCGTGGTCCACCTCGAGCCGCGCGCCGCCCTCGCCGGCCGGAGCCGGCTCGTCGCCGTACTCCATGGCCCCGCGCGCCGCCAGCACGGCGGCGACCCTGCGGTAGCCGACGACGCTGCGCGGGAAGTCCCCCAGCAGCCAGCCGATGGAGCGGATCGGGAAGGCCACGACCGTGAGCAGGTAGGCGACCGTCACCACGTCGCCGGCGACGGTGGCGCCGGAGACGACGCGGTGCACGCCGATGACCAGGACGACGAGGACCGCGAGGTTGGGCAGCGCGGCGAGGGTGGGGTCGAACGCGGCACGGATCCGGCCGACCTTGATGTTGGCCTCCCGCAGCTGCTCGGCCTTGGCGCGGAAGCGTGCGGTCTCCTCCGGCTCGCGGCCCAGCGTCTTGACGACGAGCGCGCCGTCGAAGGACTCGTGCGCGATCTCCGACAGCTCCGCGCGCAGCTCCTGCGCCCGGGTGGCCCAGCCCTGGGCCAGCCGCTGGTAGACGACGTTGACGCCGATCACCAGCGGGAAGACGAGCAGGCCGACGGCGGCGAGGACCAGGTCGGTGAGCAGCATCTGCACCACCGCGATGACCATCATCGCCACCGTGCCGACGGCCATCGGCAGCGGAGCGATCGGCCCCCAGGCCGCCTCGACGTCCGCGTTGGCGTTGGACAGCAGCTCCCCCGTGGGATGCCGCTGGTGCCAGGCCATCGGGAGGCGGAGGTACTGGCGGGTGACCGCGCGACGGCTGTGTGCCTGCATGCGGTACTGCATGACGCCGGCGCCGAGGCGGCGGGCGACGATCCCGACGGCGCGCAGGATGGCGACGCCGACGAAGAGCCCGAGCACCGCCCACAGCAGCCCGGCGCCGATCTCGCCGTCGCGGAAGGCCGGCAGCACGACGTGGTCGGTGGACCACCCGAGCACCCAGGCGTCGGCCACGGTGAGGGCACCGAACAGCAGGCTGCCGACGGTCGAGACGGTGAAGATCCACGGCTCGCGCTTGATGGCGACCCACAGGACGCCGAACCCGGCGGACGTCGTACCCGTGCTGCCTGCGCTCGCCACCTGGTCCTCTGCTCCTGCCACGTCTCCCGCGCCACGCGGCGTGCGCGGCGCAACAAGCCGCAACTGTGGCACGGGGACGGGTATTCCGGGATGTCCGGGGCACCGACCTGGTTGTGAGGACCGACCAGGACGCACCATGGTGGCGCTCGGCCGTCGTCTACCAGATCTATCCGCGCAGCTTCGCCGACGGCGACGGAGACGGCGTCGGCGACCTGCCGGGGATCCGGGAGCGGCTCGACCACCTGGCGTGGCTGGGTGTCGACGCGCTCTGGCTCTCCCCCATCCAGCCCTCGCCGATGGCCGACAACGGCTACGACATCAGCGACTACTGCGCGATCGACCCGGTCTACGGCACGCTCGGAGACTTCGACCGACTCGTCGAGGACGCGCACGCCCGCGGCATCCGGGTCGTGCTCGACCTGGTCGCCAACCACACCTCCGATGCGCACCCGTGGTTCCAGCAGGCGCGGTCCGCACGGGACCACCCGCGCCGGGACTGGTACTGGTGGCGGCCGCCGCGTCCCGGCCTGGTCGCCGGCGAGCCTGGCGCCGAGCCCACGAACTGGGGCTCGTTCTTCTCCGAGCCGGCCTGGACCTACGACCCGGCGACCGAGGAGTACTACCTGCACCTGTTCTCCGCCGCGCAGCCCGACCTCAACTGGGAGAACCCCGCGGTGCGACGGGCGATCCACCGCGTCGCGCGGTGGTGGCTCGACCGCGGCGTCGACGGCTTCCGGATGGACGTGGTCAACCTGATCTCCAAGGACCCCGCCCTTCCCGACGGCGCGGTGCGCCGCGGCGAGGAGTACGGCGACCTCGGCCGCTTCGTCGTCGACGGACCGCGGGTGCACGAGTACCTCGCCGAGTTCCGGCGCGAGGTGTTCGGCGGCCGCGAGGACGTCCCGCTGCTGGTGGGCGAGGCGCCCGGGACCAGCCTGGAGGAGGCCCGTTGCTACACCCACCCCGACCGCGGCGAGCTCGACATGGTGTTCCACTTCGAGCACGTGCGGGTCGACCGGGGCGAGTTCAAGTGGGACCTTCGTCCCTTCTCGGTCCCCGACCTCCGGCGGGTGCTGGCGACCTGGCAGGTCGGGCTCGCCGACTGCTGGAACGCGCTCTACTGGGACAACCACGACCAGCCGCGGGTCGTGTCGCGCTTCGGCGACGCGGTGCGCCACCGGGAGGCCTCGGCGAAGACGCTGGCGACGGTGCTGCACCTGCAGCGCGGGACGCCGTTCGTCTTCCAGGGCGACGAGATCGGCATGGCCAACCACCCGTTCGCGACGATCGACGACTTCGACGACATCGAGTCGCTCAACCACTACCGCCGCTCGGTGGCGCTCGGCGTACCTCCCGAGGAGGTGCTGGCGTCCTTGCGCGCGATGAGCCGTGACAACGGGCGCACGCCCATGCAGTGGGACGCCGGGCCGGCGGCGGGGTTCACGACCGGTGTGCCGTGGCGGCCGGTGAACCCGGACCACACGGAGGTCAACGTCGCCGAGCAGCGGGAGCGGCCGGGCTCGGTGCTGCACCACTACCGCGACCTGATCCGGCTGCGCCACGAGGAGCCCGCGGTAGTGGAGGGCGCCTTCGCGCTGCTCGCCGCCGACCACGAGCACCTCTTCGCGTTCACCCGGGAGAGCGAGGACGCCACGCTCGTCGTGATGGCGAACCTCTCCGGCGAGCCGGTCGCGCTGCCCGACGACGTGCGCGAGGCCGCCGCCGGCAGCGAGCTGCTGCTGGGCGACGCCGGCGACGACGGTGCGCTGGGGCCGTGGCAGTCACGGGTGCACCGCCGCACGCGTGCACGAGGAGGGAGATGACGATGCAGCCGACGTGGTACCGCAACGCGGTGATCTACCAGATCGACCCGGCGCAGTTCCACGACTCCGACGGCGACGGATGGGGGGACCTGCGCGGCGTCGCCGACCGGTTGGAGTACGTCCGCGGCCTCGGCGCGAGCTGCGTGTGGCTGCTCCCGTTCTACCGGACCCCCTACCGCGACGGCGGGTACGACGTGACCGACCACCTCAGCGTCGACCCGCGGTTCGGCGACATCGCGGACTTCGCCTACCTGATGGACCGCGCCGACGCGCTGGGCGTGCGGGTCGTCGTCGACCTCGTCGCCCAGCACACCTCCACCGACCACCCGTGGTTCCAGGAGGCGCGACGCGACCGCTCCTCGCCGTACCGCGACTACTACGTGTGGTCCGACGAGCCCGTCGAGACGGGCGTGGAGCAGAACTTCCCGACCGTCGAGGACGGCGTGTGGACCTGGGACGAGGAGGCCGGGCAGTACTACCGCCACACCTTCTACAGCCACGAGCCGGATCTCGACCTCGGCAACCCGCGCGTGCTCGCGGAGCTCGAGCGGATCATGTCCTTCTGGCTGCGGCTGGGCGTCGCCGGCTTCCGGGTCGACGCACTGCCCTACATGGTCGAGCGGGCCCGTGCCGCCGACCCGCGCGACGACGGCCTGTGGCTCGTCGAGCACATGCACGACTACCTGGCGGTGCGCAAGGCCGACGCGATCCTGCTGGGCGAGGTCGACGTGCCGGTCAAGGAGTACGCCGACTACCTGCGCGAGGGCCGTGGGATGTCGATGCTGCTCGACTTCTGGACCAACAACCACCTCTTCCTGGCGCTGGCGCGCGCCGAGGCGGAGCCCGTCGCCCGCGCGCTGCGCGAGCGGCCGAACGCGCCCGACCGCGGCCAGTACGCGACGTACCTGCGCAACCACGACGAGCTCGATCTCGAGCGGCTCGGTGAGGACGAGCGCGACGAGGTGGTGCGCGCCTTCGCGCCGCATCCGTCGATGCAGGCCTACGGCCGCGGCATCCGGCGTCGCCTGGGGCCGATGCTGGACGGCGACGAGCGGCGGATCGCCATGGCGCACGCGCTGTTGATGAGCCTGCCCGGCTCGCCAGTGCTGCTCTACGGCGACGAGATCGGGATGGCCGACGACCTTTCCCGGGAGGAGCGACGCTCGGTGCGGACGCCGATGCAGTGGGCGCAGACGCACCGGCAGACGACGTCCACCGACAGTCTCCTCGCGCGGGTCGGCAACCTGGTGCGGACCCGGCTGGGCCTGCGCGAGATCGGGTTCGGGCGGTGCGAGCCACTCGACGTCGGCGACCCGGCCGTGCTGTGCCTGCGCCACGACCTCGACGGCGTGCTGCTCTTCTGCCTGGTGAACCTCGCCGACCGGGCGACGGCGGTCACCGTGCCCGACGTCGACGCCACCGAGCTCGTCGACGTCCTCGCCAACGACGACCTCCGCTCACCGCGGGAGACCGGCGGGCGAGTGGAGCTCTCCCCGCACGGGTATCGCTGGCTGCAGCGCCCCCAGGACCTCTTCAGCTGAGGAGACCAACGTGCAGATCGGCTATCACGCATCCCACGAGCAGTTCCCGCCGTCGCGGCTGCTCGCGACCGCGGCGCGCGCCGAGCAGGCCGGCTTCGAGGCGGTGCTGTCCTCCGACCACCTCGCACCGTGGAGCGAGAGCCAGGGCGAGTCCGGCTTCGCCTGGTCGTGGCTCGGCGCGGTGCTCGCGACCACCTCGCTCCCGGCCGCCGTGGTGACCGCCCCCGGCGACCGCTACCACCCGGCGATCACCGCCCAGGCGATCGGCACCCTCACCGAGATGTTCCCCGAGCGCCTGGTCCCCGCGCTCGGCTCGGGGCAGGCGCTCAACGAGCACGTCACCGGCCGCCCGTGGCCGCCGAAGCCCGTCCGCAACCGGCGACTGGCCGAGTGCGCGGACGTGATCCGCCGCCTCCTCGCCGGTGAGGAGGTCACCCACGAGGGGCTCGTGACCGTCCATGCCGCGACGGTGTGGTCGCGGCCCGCCGTACCCCCACCGCTCTTCGCCGCCGCGCTGTCCCCCGCCACCGCCCGGGAGGTGGCGGCCTGGGCCGACGGCCTGATCACCGTCAACGCGCCCCTGCCCGACCTCACGGCCGTGATCGAGGCCTTCCGCGAGGCCGGCGGCGAGGGTCGCCCCGTCCACGTCCAGGCGCACCTGTCCTGGGCGCCCGATGCCGGCGAGGCGGAGGCGCAGGCCCTCGCGCACTGGCGCGCCAACGCCCTGCCACCGATCCTCAACGAGGAGCTGGCCCTGCCCGCGCAGGTCGACGCGGCGTCCGTCCATGTCCCGCTCGACCGGCTCCGCTCGAGCGTGTGGATCCACACCGACCCCCGGTGGTACGTCGACGCGCTGGCGGCATACGCCGACCTCGGCGTCGACCGGGTCTACCTGCACCAGGTCGGGCCCGATCAGGAGCGCTTCGTCGACGTCTTCGGGGAGCGGGTGCTGCCTGCGGTGCGGCCCTGAGTCCGGGGTGCTCGTCAGTCGACGACGCGCACGTCGCACAACGACTGCTGCTCGATCGCCCGCCCCAGCCGTGCGTCGGAGGTCACCAACGGCAGGGACAGCGCCCGAGCGAGCTCGACGTAGAACGCATCCGCGATCCGCAGCCCGTCGCGGCGGTTCCACACCGCGGTGACCAGGGGCAGCGTGGCGTGCGTGGTCAGCGGCATCGCCGCGAGCTCCAGGACGGCGGCATCCACACCGGGGGTGCCAGCACGGGCGATCCGCGCCAGCGCCGAGGTCACCTCTGCGACCAGCAGGTCGGGGGCATGGAGCACATCGTCACCGACGATGGCCCACGTCCGTGCCGAACGAGGACCGGTCGACAGCAGGTCGACGACCGACGAGGCGTCAATCACCCAGCTCATCGCCGACGCCCTCGTCCCAGCGTCGGCCGAGGTCGTCACGCACCTCGTCCACGATCCGCTGCATCTCCTCTCGCGGAATCTCCGCGAGCGGTGGGTTCGCCCGAACGCGCTCGCTCCAGCTGCGCATCGCCGACCGCTGGAGCTCGGCCTCGATCGCCACCTGGGTCAGCCTCGACACGTTGAGCCCCGCCTCCCGTGCGCGGGCGGCCAGCTCGTCGGGGACGTAGACGTTGAGGCGGGCCATACACACATGCTACACACATCGCTTTCGGAACGAGGCGCCAAGGAGAGCACCACCCTTCCTGCGCTCCGGGCCTCTCCGCCACCGCGAACACCCGGCCTGTGGACACCCCGTCCGCTACCGTCGCCGAGGTGGACGTGGAGACGATGCTCGCGCACTGCCTCGCCAAGCCCGGCGCCTGGCCCGACAACCCGTGGGACCACGAGTTCCCGGTCGTCAAGGTGGGCGAGGGCGAACGCGGCAAGATCTTCGCCTTCCTCGCCCGCGACCATGTCGGCGTCAAGGCCGGCGCGACCCGCGAGGTCGCCGACGAGTGGCTGCACCGCTACCCCGACGACGCCACCGTCATGCCCTACATCGGGCGTTCCGGCTGGAACAACCTCGCCCTCGCCGGCGCCATCCCGGACGACGAGCTGCTCGAGGCGGTCGACGCGTCGTACGCCGCGGTGGTCGGCAAGCTGCCGAAGTCGTTGCGGCCGCCCGGCTGGGAGGGCTGAGCGCAGAGCTCATAGGCTCCTGGCCGTGGCCGACTCCACCGCCTCCCCGGGAAACCTCTCGTCCGCCGACCTGCTCCAAGCCGTCCTCGACGTGCTCGCCGACGGCCGGCCCCGCTGGGCCGCCGACCTGGTGGCGGACCTGCGCAACCGGGCCGTCGAGCTCGACGAGGACCTCATCGAGGACCTGCTGGACGAGTACGACGTGCCCGAGATCGTGGCCCTGCCCGACGGCCGATATCTCGACGGCGTGGCGGCGCTCGTCGGGCGCACCTTCACCCACCGGGTGAGCGCGACCGAGATCGAGCTCGACTTCCTCGACTCCACACCCGATCTCGTCCCCTTCACTCTCGCCCTGGGGGACGAGGCCCGGCTGCCCGACGGCTCAGTGACGGCGGAGCTGATGGTCGGGCTCGACGACGACGAGCTCGCCGAACGCGGCATCCCCCGCGACGCCCACGGCATGAGCGTCTGGCTGCTGGAGCCGGGCACGCTGCGTCGGCTCGGCCTCAGCGAAGGCGACCTGCTCGCGGTGACGCTGAACCCGGAGGGTTTCTCCCTGGCGCCCACACCCGAGCCCGAACCGGGCGCCGGCGACGCCCTCGGCGACCGGCTCACCGAGGTGCTCGAGGAGGAAGTCGGTGACGAGGCGCCACTCGAGCTCGAGCACGCGATGTGGTCCGTGTGCGTCTCCACGCCATCGACGGCGGTCCCGCCGCCGCTGGCCGAGATCATCGACGAGGCGGGCCTGAAGGTCGAGGCCGACCTCGTCGCGCTGCCCGAGTTCGACTTCCGGGAGTGGGATGCGCGGCGCTCGATCGATCGGGTGCGCCACATCCACCGGCTCGGCGAGGATCAGGCGCTCGCCGTCGTCGCCCTCGGGAGCATCTACGACGACCTGCGGGAGGTCCTGCACCACGCGCAGGCCCGGGTCGACGGCGGAGAAAACGTCGACGACGTCATCGAGGACTTCCTCCCCGCCCCCTCGACGGCCGACGACACGAGCGGGCGCCTCGACCGTGAGCTCCTCGCCATGCTCGAGGACGCGTCCGTGGCGGAGGCCCTCGTCGTCGAAGCGATCGGCGCCGGGGAGGACGGCGCGCCCGCTCTCGGCCTCTTCGCCGACTTCCTGGAGCGGCAGGCTCCTCGGACCGCGCGCCCCGCGCTGCGCTGGATCCGCGGGAAGGCGCTCGAGCGGCTCGGCAAGGTGCTCGAGGCGGAGGCTGCCTTCGAGGAAGCGGTGGCGCTCGACGATTCCTTCCATCCCGCGCTCTTCGACCTTGCCCGCTGTGCCAGCGACCGGGGCGACGCCGAGCGCGGGCTCAGCCTGCTGCGCCGCGCCGGCGCCGACCCCTCAGACCCGCTCGTCGAATTGCTCCAGGCGTACCGCACGCCCGAGCGCACCGACATCGGACGCAACCAGCCGTGCTGGTGCGGCTCGGGGCGCAAGTACAAGGTCTGCCACCGCAACAACGAGACCCTGCCGCTGTCCGAGCGCGCGGCCTGGCTGCACCACAAGGCCAGCCAGTATCTCGAGGACGGACCGTGGCGGTTGCGGCTGATCGACCTCGCCGAGATCCGCAGCGAGCACTGGGATGAGCCCGCCGCGATCCTGCATGCCCTGCAGGACCCACTGGTCCAGGACGCCCTCCTGTTCGAGGGCGGCGCATTCGCGGAGTTCCTGGCGGAGCGCGGCCCGCTCCTGCCCGACGACGAGCTCCTGCTCGGCCAGCAGTGGCTGCTCGTCGAGCGGTCGGTGTTCGACGTCGAGAGTGTCACCCCCGGCGAGGGACTCACGGTGCGCGACATCCGCAACGGCGACCGCCTCGAGGTGCGGGAGCGTACGGCGAGCCGCATGCTCACCCCCGGCATGCTGATCTGTGCCCGGGTGGCCCCGGCCGGCGACACCTCTCAGATCTTCGGAGGACTGGAGATCATCGAGCTCCACCAGCGCGACGCGCTCGTGGCGCTCCTCGATGACGGCCCCGGGCCCGAGGACCTGGTCGCCTTCCTCAGCGCCCGGTTCGCGCCGCCGTCCGTCGTCACCACCGAGGGCGATCCGCTGGTCCGCTGCGTGACCACCCTCCGCACCGACGACCCGGCGGCGCTGCGCAGCGCCCTCGATGCGGCGTACGAGCGCGAGGACGGTGCGAGCGGCGACGACCGGTGGGTGCACCTGGTCGACGCGGGCGGGTTCGACCGGCTGCACGCCACCTTGTTGCTGG
>Ga0164243_10016661_pt1 | contig 10060 bp, 9 predicted proteins | sample OricompcompostOP_FD_108781 | JGI IMG/M metagenome (GOLD analysis project Ga0164243, IMG submission 108781) | Organic Plus compost microbial communities from Emeryville, California, USA - Original compost - Organic plus compost (OP) | ecosystem: Engineered > Solid waste > Mixed feedstock >... | reverse complement strand
GAGCACCGTTGTTGACATCACCAGATCCCCGATGAGGTCAAGCCGTAAGATCAAGATGCGTCGGGGGTGAAAGGTGGCCGGGTTGAGTGGCTGCTTGCGCTTCCCTGCTTCTTTGAGACGGAGCGCGAGCCCTGCCACACTCAGGCCGCTGTAGATCGTCTTCAGTAACGCGTCTCTGATGCTATGAACAAGCACATTGCGAAGTTTCCGCTGTGAAGCCGGTCGTGTTGGGTAGCCGTATTCATCTATCCCTGGCTGCAACATATTTTCCTCTATTTTCAGGTGTTCAAATCTAACTCTCTTTGCTGCATTATAGAGAGTGCGAGGTAAAGTTGCAAATATGCAGCCCTTTGACTGGGAAGAAGAGCTTATAGAGCGGCAAGAAGCGAGAGAAAGTTGATCTGTTCTTCCTCCCGCCCGCGCTGTTCCAACTGGTTCCTAGCTCCCAAAACGATTGTGCAGAATAAGCCTGCTTGTTCCATTGGCGCTGATGCTTTTGACTGCCAGCGAGATGCGGTTCTCGGCATTCAGTGCTTCCCAGTAGGTTCTTAGCACATCTTCAGCTTTGCCCTGACAGGGGAGCAGCAGCGGATCGCCGCTAAAGCTCGGCAGTGGATTTCCGGGGCCTTGATAGGTGGTCAGGCCGAAGCCAAACCCCGCCTCAGGCATAGCCGGGCGATAGGTGAAGCGATCTGTATAGGCAGGATCAATCTTGCTTGCCTTGAGAATGCTGAAGCACACGCTCCCCGTTTGCTGCTGCAAATCGAGCATTGCACTGATGCGCGGCGTGTAGTGAGGGGCATCCGGTTCGCGCTCGCGTTTCGCCAGTGCCTCATCAAAGGTGCCTCCCGCTTGCAGGGTCTCAAAGATAGTGCGTGTCTGGTCTCCGTTGCTGACAAGGTAGCGATATGGAAGGTCAAGCATGGCCTCATAAATAATCAGGCTGGGATCCTCAACCAGACGAGCGTCAACCGGTTCAGTTCTCAAGACGTTGCGATCAGCCACAAAGCGGCGATTTCGGCTCTGCTCGCTGCGTCCCATGATCCAGTAGATAATGAACCAGCCGTTCTCTTCTTCTGAACGTCCGATGACGAGGCCGCGTCCAGGATACGGGTTGTTCTGGATATGCTGCTTGAAATTCTGGTGAGCAAGCGCTAGCGCATCTGTCATTGTGCGAGTAAACTCCTTCATAAACTGGAATAATATTGCACTCTCATGGTAGCATATCACGCCAACTATCGTGAAACGCGGCCATTACTGGCGGCAGAAGGTATTCAGAAGGGTGCAGGCTGCCTCTTCAACGGCCTGTTCGGGGATACGCTTCACGCAGGGATGCTCATCCAGTTCATCGGGGCGGAAATCCAGGCGACCGCAAGGGATACATGGGCAGGACGGACATTTTTCCTGTGAGGTAATAACGATATGGCGGTTCGCAGGGCCCCACGGGCCAAAGATTGCGGGATCAGTCGGGCCGAACAGGCGCACGGTGGGCGTACCCTGAGCTACAGCCAGATGGAGCGGCCCGTTATCAACGCCAAGGACCAGACTGGCCCGTTTGAGCAACGCTGCCAGTTGTCCGGTCGTCATCTGACTCAAGAGCAGGGGGCGCGGCTCGATGCCTTGTGCGATTGCTTCCAGCATCTCGTGCTCAGCGGGGCTGCCGGTCAGCACCAGACGCGCTGTCGGATATCTGTTGAGGAGGGCGTTCGCGCTGCGGGTCCAGGCGGCATTGCGCCAGAGTTTGACCGCGCCTCCGGTTCCGGGGTGGATCACCAGCACTTCTGTCTTCTCATCGATGCCAGCCTGTTCAAGTTGCGTCTGAAGCCAGCGCTGTTCGTCGGTGGTTGGCGTGAAGACAAGCGGGTAGCGTTCCGGCGCGAAGGGCTGCTCAAGAGCCGGCAGACCGAGGGCCTCCAGTCCGGCGCTGGTCAGCTCAAGATTATAGAAAGTCGAGTGTTGATGCGGCCGAAATGGCAGGGCGTGCGTTAAAAAGGGTTCCGCTGGAGCAAGGGCATAGCCGACTCGGCGCGGTATGCCTGCCAGATACATCAGGGCTGCGCCCCACCAGAAGTCATTGCGCAGGTTGATGGCAAGGTCATAGTGCTCCTCGCGTAGCTCGTGGGCTATCTGGCGAAGCAGCGTGTAGGGCTCAAGCGCCGATTGGGCCGTGCGGCGGAAGCCCGGGAAGGCACAGGTGCGCAGGTGATCAATGGCCGGGTGTCGGGCGACGACATCAGCCGCCCAGGGACCGACCATCATCGTGATCTGTGCAGTGGGCACATAGGCGCGAAGCGCATCTAGCACGGGCGTGGTCATTACCATATCACCCAGATGGTCAGGGCGGATCAACAGAATGCGCGGGCGCTCGGGAAGCGGCTGCTGTGCTTTTGCCCGGGCGGCGATGGCTCCCGGGAGGCCGGCCACACGAACGGCCTCAAGAAGTGCTATACGGAGCATGTGCTTCATGAGACGACCTCGCTATTCTGCTGTGTCGGAAGCAGGCGCAGGACTGCCTGCCACACATCATCTACGGTGATGGCCTGCATACAGGTGCAGTTCTGGCAGGCGTTCATTTTCCCCAGGAAGAAGCAGGGCTGACCGGTCGGATGTTTCCAGAGGGCGATATGCTTCGGGTCATCGGTTGGATAGGGGCCGTACTCCTGTGGGCTGGTGGGACCGAAAATGCCGATCACCGGGATACCAACAGCGGCGGCAAGATGCATCGGGCTACTATCATTGCCAATGTAGAGAGCACAGGCCTCAAGCTGCGCCGCCAGTTCGCCGATACTGGTTTTGCCCGCGAGATTGACAACGCTTCCCTCAGGAACATCCAGTCCATCAAGCAGGCTACGGGTCAGCTCGGTATCGCTTTGACCACCAATAAGCAGCACATGGGCCTGCAATTCATGAACCAGTTTCGCGACAAGGGCACGATAGCGTTCCAGCGGCCAGCGCTTCGCGGTCAACTCCATGCCGGGATTACTACCACCACCCACAAACACAGCGATCTGGGGTTGACCCAGATGCCGAGCGCTGCGCCGTTCTTCCTCGGTCGGGACAAAGCGCATGCGTGGTTGTCTGATAGGAAGTTTCAGGGCACGTGCCAGATCAAGATAGATATCTGCCTCATGCTGAAGGTGTTCGGATGAGCCGGATACCGGCACACGATCAGTGAGTGAGAAGCCACGTCCCAGACTATCCGGCCCCACGCGACGAGGGATGCCAGCCAGCCAGGGAAGCAGCGTCAGAAGTGGCGAGCGATCCAGCACAAAGGCAAGGTCAAAGCGATAGGTTCGTAGTTTGCGAGCCAGTTGCAGATATTCTTTAAGGCTATACCGGCCAAAAATACCGACCGAGCCACAATCAATCACACGATCGACGGCGGGGTGATGCTCTGGTATGACCTTTGACCAGGAACCCGCGACATAGGTGATGGTGGTATTGGGATAGCTGGCACGAAGCGTTTCCAGCAGTGGCGTTGTCATAATCAGGTCGCCCAGACAGCAAGGCTTTATCACCACAATAGAGCGTGGCTGTCTGCTGGCGCTTCCGATGCGCAGTGTATCCAGCAGTGTAAATGGAATGCGGAGTGCCTTGCAGACCGCACTGATAACCTGTTGACGCAGAGTAAAAGCCCTCCCTCTCGATCAAGTCGGCTTTATTATAACCGAGAAGAGCGAGAAAAGTCGATGAAAGGAGTACCAGAGAGTACAAAAGAGAGAGGACGTCGTCCAGACGACGTCCTCGGACCTGTTTTGCCCTGGTATAGAAGGTATGAGCCTGTGTGTAAACCTATTGCTTGCTCGCGCCAAGAATGGCATTCACTTTTGTGCCGCACTCGACACAGAGACCTTTCAACGCTGGTTTCCCGTTCTTCATCGTGACGCGCTGTGCGTCTTTAATCTCGGTCTTTTTCTTGCATTTCACGCAATAATACAGGTCTGCCAAAGTGTTATTACCTCCTTTTATCCGTTAAAAGCTGAAAAAGCTGATATCCTCGTGCTGAGGATGAATTGCGCGGGTCAGATATACTTCATATCCTGCTTCGCGCAACTGATGCTGTACACGTACAGCGGGATCAAGGGTGGTAAATGCAGTGAAGAGGGTTGGTCCGCTGCCAGATAAATAGACGTGAGGCGCTCCTGCGCGAAGCATCTCTTCTCTGGCTCGGGCAACCTCCGGATACTGTTCCAGCACACCTCGTTGCAGGCTGTTATGCAGGTCTTCAGGTCGTACGGGAGTTTGCTGTTCCAGCGCAGTGCGCAGTTTCCGGCTCCATGAGCCATCACAGTAGTCATCAGGCGTCAGGTTTCGGAAGACGGAGGCCGTCGAGACACTGATAGCTGGTTTGAGCAGGAGCAGCCAGCGCATGGAAGCGGGCCAGTGTGGTGTCAGAGGTGTAATCACTTCTCCGCGACCTTCACAATAGGCAAGCCCGCCTTCCAGGAAGAACGGTACATCGGAGCCCAGGGCGGCCGCGATCTCATGCAGTTCTTCTGCTGAGATGGGCAACTGCCATGCCCGTTGCAGCAGGGTGAGTACAGTTGCTGCATTGCTGCTTCCGCCTCCCAGGCCAGCAGCGACCGGGATCTGCTTATAGAGTTCCACTTCAAAGCCGTAAGGCAGTGCCAGCCGTTGGCGGAGTGCCTGGATCGCTCGCACCACAAGATTATCATCGCCGTTAAGTTCCGGGCGTGAGCAGGTGAGCCGCACCGCATCCTCAGCGATGGCGGTCACACAGATGGTATCGTAGAGATCAATGGTCTGCATAATCGTCAGCAGCTCATGGAAACCATCGCTCCGACGCCTCAGAACATCCAGGGTCAGATTGATCTTGGCGTACGACCGGGCAAAACAGGTCTGACCTGCTCGCTGTTCAGAAAGGTGTGTGTTCGTCATGATACCTGAATGTCTACGCTATAATTTTTTATTATAGTGAGGGTTATTCTGATACGCGCTCATTGCTGATTACAGCATAGATGTTGATGAGGCGCAACCAGAAGACGATCAACATTGCACGCGGCAATCCTGATCTGTTTGGAAAAGGTGTGGAGAGAATACATTAGAAATGCAAAAATTGTCAAGCACGCTGTCCATCCTGGTGACTGATCTCATTTCTTTATCGCCCATTTTGCCTATTCTTGCGGGAAGAATGGCCGCTTCGATAGCCTGAATTTACCCCTGCTCCAGTGATTGCAGTTGGCCTGTGTTATACTGTCACGTATGCATGTATAAATGGTGCCTCAATCGTCGTAGGAATTTTAGAGTATAAATCATACCTGGAGTGTTGGTGGGACTTATGGATATAACTGTTGCATACTTCCACCCGTTCTTTCACCCGGAAACGGTGAAGCGCGATTTTGAGCGCATACGAGCAACGGGCGCAACAAACATTGTGTATGCTATTCATGAACAGGAAGAGCAACGCTGGGCGCGAGATTTGGAGCGCGGGTTACAGATAGCACGGGATCTTGGGTTGCGGGTGTTCCTGAGCCTCGGGCGTTATGGAAATCTGTTTGCCGGTCCTGCACATACTCCAAGCTGGTTTACGTTTCGGAATATGGAGTCCCGGGTCAAAGATCGGCATGGGCGCTATCATGGCGAGACCTGCTATAACCATGAGCCATTTCGCTCGTTCATCTTCAAAGAGATCGAATACTTTCTCAAGAACTACCCCATTGATGGCATCCTGATTGATGAGCCGCGTGGCCCTGATATCACCTGTTTTTGCTCTGTCTGTCGGGCACTCTGTCCTGATATCGCAGACCTTCCTCATTTTCGGCGTCGCTCGATGATTGAGTTCTTTGGAGAAATGTTCGCGACCGTCAAGCAGGCAAAGCCCGGGGCAAAGACGGCTGTCGTGTTGCTTCCCGAAGATCTGGACCTGGCCGAAGAGCTGGCCTCATCTATCCCCCAACTGGATATTATCGGGTGTCATTTGTTCTGGCAGCTCTTGAATGAGGATGTGACAAAGGTGGCCGAGTGGGGGCAGACGCTGGTCTCAATCGCGCATCAGTATGAGAAGCAGAGCCAGCTCTGGTTACAGAACTATAATCTCAGTGCTGGCGATGAAGAGCAGCTAGAGCCCTCTTTTAAGATGTTACTCGGTGCAGATCCTGACGAGGTCGCCTGCTATTACTACTGGCGCAACAATGAGAATCCCGAGCGGGTTTGGGAGTTGACCCTTGACCTCTTGCGTCGTGTTCCGCGCCCGCACTTCTTCAAGCACCCCACACTGTCACGACTTCCGGCGATCTCGGCGTCACCAAGTAAAGAGAAGCAACAGCACTGGAAGTCATTTCTCTCGTAGAGAGAAGAAAGGGCGATCATTCGACCGCCCTCATCGCTTATTTCGTGTTGCGACCAAAAGGCTGTGTCCCTGTGTCTTTATCTTCTTCAAAGAGCTGTTCAAGCAGCGTCCGGACAGCCTGGAGCTCTTTCCGGGTTGCCGCTTCGTCGGCCCGAGCTTGCAGTATGACGCCCTGAATGCCGAGTAGCTTGAGCAGTGATGCGCGTTCGCGGTCCAGCTCGCCCGAGACACGAAGGAACGAGGGATAACGAACTGCCTCACGGACAGCCTGATAGCGTAGCGTCTCTTCAATGCTGAGCGTGCCATTTGTGTTAAAGTCCAGGTCAACAGCAGTGATGCCAAAGAGTGAACTCAAGGTTCTGATGAAGAGTGGGAATAGTTCTTCTGAGCGCATCGGAACTGTAACGACCTTTTCGATGTCTTTAGGTTCCAGGGTCAGGAGGTGGGCAGGGGCCGTGAGTGGCAGCACGACGTATTGCACCCCTTGCTCCTTGATGTGGGCAAAGCTTTCACGGTTCAGGTGCTCCCACCCGCCTGTGATGCGCAGGCCGCTGACCACATCATCATTGTAAGACTTTGCGGCTTCGATCTCTTGCTTTACTGTTTCCAGAGTACCATTCTCTTTACCGTTCCAGGTAAAAAGCAGGCCATCAGCTCCGGCTTTTAAGGCCGCCTCGGCGTTTCCTGCGACGATCTGCGGAAACTCAATCACAAGCGCTGCGGCATGAGCTTTTGAATCGGGTTTGTTCTTGCCCAGAAAGCCCATCCCTGCACCACTTTGCGCCCGGCGTGCCTGTGTAAACATGTCGTGCAGTTTTGCCATATTTTAACAAAATCTCCTTATCATGGACACGGTTTCTTCTCATCCGTGTGCTGCATTCTACCTTTGTACTTGAAACATCAAGAAGCAAGTTCATTATAGCATCTTTCCCTGTGATTGACATATGCCTGCGTGCTCCAGACGCCGCACTCCTTTTCTGATGCGTGTCTCCATAACGGCAGACCTGCTACAATGATGGCTGGATGGGAAGGCTCGCTTTCCCGCGTATTTCGGTAGTGAAAGGTGTTATCAATGATGCAGTACGAGAATGTTGCCGAGGCGGTGCGTGCTATTCAGGCGCGAACAACCTTGAAGCCCCGTGTGGCTCTGATTCTGGGCTCCGGTCTGGGTGATCTGGCGGCGGAACTGGTCGACGCGACCGCTATTCCCTACGCGGAGATTCCGCATTTTGCCCGTTCAACCGTGATTGGACATGCGGGGCGTCTGTTACTTGGGACGCTGGAAGGCGTGCCTGTGGTTGTCATGCAGGGGCGCTTTCATCTCTATGAGGGCTACTCTCCCGAGGTGATTACATTCCCGATTCGGGTGATGCGTCTGCTTGGCGCCGAGATCCTGATTGTGACGAATGCCGCAGGCGGGGTTAATCCCGCATATGCCACAGGAGATATTATGCTGTTGAAAGATCATATCTTCCTACCTGGCATGGCCGGATTAAACCCGCTCATTGGTCCCAATGATGAGCGCTTTGGTGAACGCTTCCCGCCGCTGGCCCATGCCTATGATGTGGAATTGCGTGAGGTGGCTCGCACGGTCGCACAATCCTGGCCCGATCTGACCTTGCAGGAGGGTGTCTATACAATGGTGACGGGCCCGAACTATGAGACCTCAGCCGAGCTTCGCTTTTTGCGCACCATCGGAACCGATGCTGTCGGTATGTCGACGGTGCCTGAGGTGGTGGTAGCGCGGCATATGCGCATGCGAGTGCTCGGGTTAAGCCTGATCTCGAATGAGGCCACGGGTGATGAAGAGGCCGAGGTCAACCACGAGGAGGTGCTTGAAGCGGCAAACGCGGCACGTCCGAAGTTTACCGCGCTGGTTCGGGGGATTATCCGTTCACTTCAGTAGCGGCTCATAATGTTCAAGCGCGCCAAAGCGAGAATAGCAGCGTCTTCCTCTCAAATATGACAATCTCTTCGGAATGATTGACCCGCTCTTCTTCGGAGGGAGCCATCAAGAGCATGTAGCAAGAGCGGGTCGCACATCGAATTGCCACACGCATCGAACGGAGAACGCTTCCCGTCCGACAGGACCGGGCGAGAATGGGGCACGTGTCACTTGTCCCTGATGTGTCGGACAAAGAGGACAAAGCAGCCCCTGTGAAAAGGCTGAGGTGCGGTGGAGTTCAGACACAAGCCTCCTGGCGGGAGGTGATTGACTTCAGTAGTGAGAAAAGAAAAGGCGTGCATCTTACTGAGAGATGCACGCTTGCTGCTTATTTCTTGGGAGCCACAATTAATTCAAGATATGTCCAGTTAAAGCGTTTCCCTTCCCAACTCATAAAGAAAACGGCATAGTAGTTGCCCGGGGGCAGCGTAGGTGCTACTGTGTACTTCCATTGAATATGTCCTTGATCGTCGGTCTTTTGCACCTGTGGGGTCGAGGGATCGAAAACAAGGGCGTTCTCTATCTCCTCGGGGAAGGCCTGACCTATGCGGTCATTTGAGGCCCAGGGTGCGTTTGTCAGCTCAACCAGCTTCTTATTGAAGTCGCTGTCCTTTTTAGTGAGCCAGAGACGGGTGGCGATACCTGCCGTGTGTAGCTCTTCAGGACTATTACAGGTACCGCTCCCTGTGACCGGTTTCTTCTGTGCTTGCATATCGGCAGTCAGTTGGGTTTGATCGCCTGCCATAAGGCCATAGGATGAAAGTTTGCCTGCTGGACAGCCGAAACCTGTCGTCAGAATGTCGATAGTAGGGGTTGGGGTTGGCGCTGTTTTCGTTTCGGTTGCCGTTGGCACTGTTGTGGTTGATGGCGTCGGTGTCAATTTTGTGTTTGCCTGATTTGCTGACTGTGGGCGATTGATCGCACCAATAGTGAAGCCACTGAGTAAGCCAGCAACCGCAAATAAAATAAGGGCGATGAGTACAGCGCTTTGTGGTTTATTCGGCCTCTTGCCGTTCTGTTGTGCTTGCCCTGAATAGCCGTGAGGTGGTGGCGTATGCGGGCCAGGTTGTGATGGTACTATTGGTTGCATGCTCTACGCGCTTTCTTCTTGAAGTTCCCTGCACAAAATAAACTTTCCACTTACCTTTCACCATCATATCATGAGTGGGCCGGAAGGTAAGAGTTTTATCTATTTGCATTAGCCAAAATAGGTAGGGAATCGGAAAGAGAGCATGCTTGAGCGCTACTTCTCTTTGGTCACGGTAAACTCAACCCAGCTCCAGTTTGCATAGGTGCCGTCCCAGTCGGTGATAATCACAAGGAAGTATTTGCCCGGTTTGGTGCTGGCGGAAACGCCAAACTTCCAATGACCTTGCCCCTTTTCGTTGCACATCTGGGTTTGTGGTGTGCCGGGATCAAAGACCAGAGCTCCAGAGATTTCACCGGGGAGTGGCTCCTTGACCTTGTCGGGAGGCCAGAAGTTACTGGGAATCTGGATGCGCCCATTCTTATGCTCGGAAAGCCAGAGCTTACAGGTGATCCCTCCGGACTCGATGGGGTTTCCCGATTTGGCGCATTCTCCCGATTTATCGACCGCATGGGCCTTGAACGTATATTGGATGGCCCCGTTCGCGATACCGCTGTAAGCTGTTTCGTCAACAACGGGGCAGTTGAGCGGCACTTTCGGGCCAGAAACCGGTGTCGTGGTGGCGGTTGTTTGAGCTACAGGTTGTGATGCTTGCGGTTTTGCGGCAGGAAAGAGCGCTTTTCCGGCAGCACCAAATGTAAAACCTGCGAGTAAGCCT
>Ga0164243_10016660_pt1 | contig 10060 bp, 13 predicted proteins | sample OricompcompostOP_FD_108781 | JGI IMG/M metagenome (GOLD analysis project Ga0164243, IMG submission 108781) | Organic Plus compost microbial communities from Emeryville, California, USA - Original compost - Organic plus compost (OP) | ecosystem: Engineered > Solid waste > Mixed feedstock >... | reverse complement strand
TGGATCGTCATGCGGCCTGCCCTCGCTGAATCAGGCGCTCGACGTATTGATCGAGTTGCCTGTCCGAGAAGGCGATACGCCGCTTGCTGATCCGGATAGGACGCGGGAAATCACCGGCGTTGATTTGCCGGTAAATTTGCCGACGACTCAACGTCGTGCGCTCAGATGCTTCTGCGAGCGTGACAAGACGCGCCGCCATTGCAGCCTCCATATGCGTTCGCGCCACCGCCTTAGCGGCGCAAAAGATCCAAATTTTTCCGATTTGCTCTCAGACCGTTCCGGTCCGTTCGGCTTCTCGCGTGGCCACCCGCATTGTGTCGTCGGCCATTCCGGCCTGAACGATGATCCCGTAGGATCAGTGGCAACATTTCGCCTCGAGCTATCCAATTCCATTCCAGAATCGGATGCACTCGACATTGATGGAGTCTCACGATTCCCGTGTCAATAGTCTTGACGCGCTCTGGCACACTCAGGCGTGCCTTGGCGCTCTCGTAACATCACCCAGCGGCAGCGCGCATTTGGATGCGCGTTCGCGTTCAATGCTCTCCTGGCGGGCAATCCGAATTTGAGTTTCATCGATTAGACGTGGAAGCTGCTCCAGCCGATATGCGACCGCGCGAATCCTCTGGGCCTCTGCGTCTACGGCTTCAAGGATTTCTGCTATTGTCGGAAAGAACCGAGATGTCTGGCGTACTTTGCGGAAGCCCCAGATCAGGGCCGCTATAGGCGCCCGCCTGTCGTGCAGGTCTTGGGCCAGGGCTAGACTAAATACGCTCGCATCCTTGTTCGATGCGTTCAGAAAGCAGCCGACCAGACCGGCAATCTCGTTGCTGATCTCATGCTTGGCCGCCGGCCTCTGCGCTTGTCGGACGACCTGATTCAGGCGGGTGATCTCTGCTGCCGAAGCATCGAGCTCCCTCAGGCAGGCCTGCATGACCGGTAAGTTGTCCATCTTCCAGCTTGCCGTAACAGTGCGGCTAAGCGTGAACAGCGCCTCAGCGTCTGTGGCGAATTCCTGCTGCGTCGATTTGGACGGCAGGACTGTTCTGGTTTCTGTTAAGGCCGTCATCGAAGGCCACCATAAATTGCCTCGGGATAGACGTCCTTGTCTTCCCAAGACTTGAGAGTTTTCCATGCCGACGAAAGGGACTTATTGCCCGTCGCTTGCTCCCTCCGGGAAAATTCTTGGTTTGTAGAATGGTTATTGTTTTTGATTTGCGTCACCGACGGGTCGGTTGGTGCGTCGGTTTCCGTTTCGGCGGTGCGTCGGGCCAAGCTGAATTGATCGTAGTTTCTTATAGTTATGTGCGTCGCAATCTGCGTCGGCCGTGCGTCGATAAGCGCGTCGATTTGCAAACGCGCAATGAAACGCCGAACGCGCGCTTCAGACCAACGCCAAGCCTTGGCCATATATCGGTTTGAGCACATCAGTTCGCCGCGCTTCAGATCGATGGAGGGCCCGAGATTGCGGACCTGTCGGTCTCGCCATGAGGCCTCGGCCACCAACCACATGAACGCCAGCCGCTCGGTGTAAGGCTCGGCCTTGAAGCGCGGATCATCAAACAACTCGCGCGGGATGGCGACGTAGCCGCGCGAGGTGTTAGTCATGCCGCACCTCTGGACTTGAACCGTCGACACCCGCCGAGTAATATTTTTTAGTGATCTGCCTGTCAGAGCGATCAATTGAAGCGCCGTTCTCCGATCCCGCGGAGGCGGCGTTTCTGCTTTTTGAGGCGGTCACTATGCGGAAAGCCCGTCCCGATCGGCGAGCCGCGCACATTTCCAAGCCTCGACCTCAGCACTTGGCCAGGCAACCGATCTTTTGCCGATTTTGATCGGCTTGGGAAATTCACCCGCGGCTATCTTGTCGTAAAGCGTTGCGCGCGGCAGACCGGTTTCTTCTTGAACTCGGCGTCGGCGCCAAAGTGGACCCGTCGACATTTTTTGTACTCCCTGGTTCGCCAGAATGTTCCGGCCGAATACGGGAGAGTCTTGCTCGGTCCGACATATTCTCCAATGGAATAATCGTGCTGCACTTCTGGTCCAAGGTTTCGCGATACAGCTTTTCGAGGTCTTTCATTGCCGCCTCGAAGGTCGCAGCATTGTGGCCTGAGGCGGCAACCATCGCGCACGCGCAGCGCACCGACGCACCAGCACCAACATACTTCGCGATTATTTCTACCTTAAGCTGATTAGATTGTTTCTCATGGTTAGTAATAACCGGTGGATCCCAGCGGGTGAAATTGCAGCGTCTGTCGATGATCTTGTGTTCAACTAAAGCGTCACAGACCGCAGAGAATCGCTCGTCACCGGTTAAGGCGTGAAGGCGCACCAACTCATTCCAGAAATCCCTGCCGCGGAGAGATGGAGACCTTTCCAGGGGCCGCGGCAACGTCAGTTGAACCTCAAGATTTTTGTTCTTTTCCCACTGAGCTCTAAGTTCGTCGATGTAGCTCATTTTCGGAGCTCCCGGACAAGCGGCGTTACGGTCTGCATCGGCGTTCTCACACAGAAGTTAGCCCAAGCGTGCATTAGCTTACTCCTCTTCTGGAAAAGATCGCCTCTCCTATACGCGGCCTCTGTATCGTCCTCGATTGCGTGCGCCAGGGCCATCTCGACGACATGGTTTTGAAAGTTCGTGAGTTCTGCCGCCCAATCACGAAACGTGCTGCGGAAACCGTGAACCGTGAACTGCATGCCTCGATACTCCCGAAGCATTTCAAGCATAGCCATATCGCTCAAAGGCTCGCCGGCGTGTCGCCCCGGGAACAGGTACTCGCTGTCGCGAGGAAGAGATCGCAGTATTTCCATAACCCGTGCACACAGCGGGACTCGATGATCTCGCTCCGCCTTCATGCGGGCGGCCGGAATCGTCCACACCGCGGCCGATTCATCTATCTCGAAGCGCGTGGCTCCGATCGTCTCGCTGGTTCTGGCGGCCGTCAGGATGGTGAATTCCAGGGCTCTAGCGGAAACGCTCTCATTGGCACGCAGCTCGAGCATGAACGCCGGAAGCTGCGCGTATGGCATAGCCGGGTGGTGCCGCCTCTTTCGCACCTTGGACGGCCGCGGCAGCGCATTTTCAAGGTGGCCGCGCCAGCGAGCCGGATTATCCCCTGAACGAAACTGACGCACGGTGGCCCAGTTCAGAATTGTCTCAATGCGCCCGCGTATGCGATTAGCCGTCTCATTCTTGGTGAGCCAGATCGGCTCAATCACCTTCAACACGTGGCCCGTTTCGACGTCGCGGACAGCAAGGTCACCAATGAGAGGATAGACGTAGCCCTTGAGCGTGCTTTCCCATTGCTGCCGATGCTTGGCGTTTTTCCAAGATGACCGGTGTAAGGATACGTACTGATCCCCGCACTGGCGGAATGTGATCGTCTTGAACCTATTGGCGGCGGCCGCAGCTTTTTTTGCCGCTCTGTCCGCAATCGGATCAACTCCATCCGAGAGGAGCGCTTGAGCCGCCCTGGCCTTACGTCGGGCATCAGCCAAACTAACTCGATCCGCCGAGCCTAGGCCCATCTTGCGGGCCTTACCGGTGAGCATGAAGCGCAGGATCCACGACTTGGTCCTTTGCTGGCTAACCTGCAGGTACAGGCCGGCGCCATCGGCGTAGAGGCCTGGTTCAAGGTCCTTGGCGACGAATAGCGCCGACAGGCGATTTATCGGTCTGGCCATGACTCCCCCGCCCTGCGCACAAACCTGCGCACGAATCTGCGGCAGATTTCGTTGGACATAACGGGAACATATCAGAAGGCGAGACGCAGATAAATACCCTAACCAACTGAAAATTAGGCAGTTTCGGACCCTGCCGGAACAACGAAAGCGGTCACCCTCTCCGCCAGCATCGTTCCGTCTCCCCTCTTCAGACCGGGTAAGCCGATCGCAGAAGCGAGGCCGCCGCGGACCACGCGCCAGTGATCCCCCAGGGCCGCCATAGGCAGATTGCCCGGCCGCCGGAGCGTTGGCTGTCCTGCGCACTTCAAAACCGGTTGCAACGTAATGATCAGTCGCTTAGCCTCGACTAGTTGCATTTCACAAGCAGATGATGACGAGTGCGCTCTGCACGGCATAGGAGTGGGCATGGCCAAGCTCGTGTTCGGAATGAACCTGTCGCTAGACGGCTACGTGGACCACATGGCGTTTGCGCCAGGCCCCGCGCTCTTCCGCCACTTCATCGAGGAGGCTCAGGGACAGGCGGGCAGTGTGTACGGTCGCCAAATGTATGAGGTCATGCGCTACTGGGACGATGATCATCCAGAGTGGAATGCAGAGGAGCAGGCCTTCGCAGCGGCGTGGCGAAGCCAGCCCAAATGGGTCGTCTCGCGCTTCCTGAAGTCGGTCGGCCCCAACGCCACGCTTGTTGAGGATGATCTCGAGGGCGCGATCCGTGAGTTGAAGTCGGAGCGCGCCGGGGAAATCGAGGTGGCCGGCCCGGCCTTGGCGCATAGCCTCGCCGAACTTGGCCTGATCGATGAGTATCGCATCTACCTGCATCCCGTCGTGCTTGGTCACGGCAAGCCATATTTTGCCGGCCCCCGGCCGCCGCTCCGCCTTGTGACGAGCGATCGGATTGGCGACGACGTGATCCGGTTGACTTACGTGCCGGCTTGACCCTCATGGCTCGGGATGGACATCGCCGCCGATGTGGCCTGGATGATCGCGGCGCTCGAGCGCTAGTGCCCAACTTTCATCGGGCGTGGCCGGCCATTTCTTCTTGGCCAATTGGCCGCTGTGCATTCCTCTGGAATGAAACTCCTGCATATATATCTACAAAAAGTGTTGGATTGACGATTGCGTTCAGGCCTCCAGGCATGACCAGGTCTCCCCGCGATATCGCCCGCAGAATGGCACAGCGCCGTCCGCAGCGCGCCGGCGACGGCTTCGTGCGCGAGACCTTCGCTCTGCCCCGACAGGAGGCCAGGGCGGCGGCGCGGGAGTTTTTGGATCGCTGGCCGAGCGCTGCTTACATGTCCGCGGTAGAGACCTGGCGCGAACTTCCGGACGGCAAGATCGAATTCACGATGCGCCGGCTGCGAAGCGCCGACTAATGCCGCAACGATTTGATTAAGAAGCGAGCGGCCCAATGAGCTGGAGAAATCGGGGCGTGCTCGGAGCAATCGTTTTGCGTTCGAGATAGCCCAGCGCCGTGCCCTCACCCGGAGTTCGGGCGGCCGTTGAAATGCTCGTGCGAGGGCACCCTCACCCGACGGATGATGTCATACGGGATGCGCGTTGCGTATCCGTCGCGGGCATTCTCAAAGCTCTCCTCGAAGAAACGGAAATCGCCGGTGAAGGTCAGGATTTGTCCGGCCGCGTCCTGGATGACCAGCATGCCGGTATGCGCGACCGCGTCGCGGCAGGCCGCGGCAATTCTCTGGCGGCGCTTGCGCAAACGGTAGGGTTCAAAGGCCACGACGTTTGACATGTCAGGCCAACGCCGACCTGTCCTGCGGGTTCCGGCCGCCGGACGGGCCGGAATCACAATCAGGCGACCGGCGCCTGATCGGCCCGAGGCGGCGCGGCTGCCTGTCTGACGAGCCACCGCCGGAAGACGGTGACGCTCCCGTCCGCCGCCGGCTGGTAGAACACGCTGAAGCGGCTGATGGCTGAGCGCGTGCCTGCGCCGCGATCGTTTCGGCGATGTCTTGTCTGCGGCCGAGACGATGGCGAGAGCACCGGCCAGGTCGCGTGCAGCCGGCAGGCAGATGACCAAATGACCAATTCGATCTCGCCGGCCTGAGGCTGGCGGCGAGCATCTCTTCCGTCACATTTGTGCTTTGCGAGAACCAGCGCACATTGGCTCTCGTCGCATACAGCAACGGTGGTTTCAGCCGCCAATGGAATGCGGCAGGACGAACGGCACACCCGACGCCGGCACGCGGCCGACCGCCGTCGACACCTTGAAGACGCGCTCCAGCCATTCGTCAGTGATCGTTTCGGCGGCTGTTCCGTCCACGGCGATACGGCCATGATCGAGCATGACCACGCGACTTGCGAACAATGTCGCCAGGTTGAGATCATGCAGGACGGCAATGACCGCCGTGCCCTTCGCCGCCTTCACGCGCGCCAGCCGCAACAGATCGAGCTGGTGGCGAAGGTCGAGGCTGGCGGTCGGTTCGTCCAGCAGCATGATGCCGGGACCGTGTTCGGCCTCGCCGCAAGCGAGTTGCACCAGAATGCGGGCGAAATGCGCGCGCTGCTGTTCGCCGCCGGAGAGCGTGGTCATGATGCGATGGCGATATCCGACAAGATCGACCGCGTGCAGGGCACTTTCGACTTCCCGCGCCGCCTGCACGGTCCTGCGATCGCCGGCGCCCATCCACACCACCTCCTCCACCGTGAATGGAAATGTCAGCGTGATGCTTTGCGCCAGCACGGCCCGGCGCGAGGCGAGATCGCGCGGAGAATAGCTGCCGGCAGCCTTCTCTTTCACCAGGACCTGGCCTTGCGTCGGCTGCAATTCGCCGGACAATATCCTGAGCAATGTCGATTTGCCGGCACCGTTCGGTCCGACCAGGGCGACGGTTTCTCCGCCATTGACCGTAAGCGTGATCCGATCGAGCAGCGTCGCGCTGCCCGCCCGGAATGTGACGTCGGTTGCCGAGAGTGTGGCGCTCATAGCGAGACGAGCGACCGCTGCCGTAGCAGCAGATACAGAAAGAATGGTGCGCCGATCACCGCAGTGATGATGCCGATGGGGATTTCCGCCGGCGCGGCGAGAACGCGCGCCACACTGTCCGCCGCCATCATCAGGCTGGCGCCGAACAGGATTGATGCGGGCAGCAGCAGCCTGTGAGCGGGCCCGACGATCAGCCGCAGCAGATGCGGCACCACGATTCCGACAAAGCCGATGACGCCGGAGACTGACACCGCGGCCCCCGTCGCTGCCGCGATCAGCACGATCGAAATCCGTTTCAGGCGTTCGACGCCGATGCCGGAATGGAACGCCTCCGACTCACCGAGCGCCAAAAGGTCGAGCCCGCGGGCAATGAAACCTGCAACCAGCAACGACCCGATCAGGAATGGAGCGATCGTGATTGCCTTGCTCCAGGTCGCGCCGCCGAGCGAGCCGAGCATCCAGAAGGTGATGTCGCGCAATTGCCGGTCATCCGACAAAAACACCAGCAATCCGATACCGGCATTGGCCAGCGCGGCGATGGCGAGCCCGCCGAGAAGGAAGATCGCGATCGAGGTGCGGCTGTAACGCGTCGCGATCCGGTAAAGCAGCATGGTGGTGACCAGCGCGCCGCAGAAGGCGGCGAAAGGCAGGATTTCAAACGGGATCGATGCGAGTTGTCCGATCACGTATCGGTCGGCAACCACGATCGTGACCGCGGCCGCGAGCGCAGCGCCGCTCGAGACACCGACCAGGCCGGGGTCGGCGAGCGGATTGCGGAACAGGCCCTGCATTGTTGCGCCTGCCGCCGCCAGCAACGCGCCCACGAGCCCCGCCAGCACGATGCGTGGGAGACGGATCGACCACAGCACGATTTCATCGCGGGCGATTGTCGCTGCATCCCCTGCCCCAAAGCCGAACACGGCGAGGAGCCGCGACAGCGGAATGCCGGCGGCACCGACGGTCATGGAGATGATCGCCACCGCGATCAGAAGCAGGACAAGGATCGCAAGAACAAGAGCCGGATTGGGCCGGCGTATCGAACCTGGCGCTGTCATTGTCCGCTCGGCAACCGCAGTCATTCGCGGCAGGATGCCGCGCCGGCACTCTCCGCCACGGATTTTTCCGCCGCGAGCGAGGGATACAGCGCGTGCGCAAGATCGCTGGCGGCGCGGGCGGTGCGCGGACCGAATCCGAGAAGATAAAGACCGTCCATCGAGATATACGACTGGCGCGCCGCGGCCGGAGTCAGCCCAAAGGCGGGATTCTGGAACACCTCCGCCGCAGTCATCTTGAAATTGCTGCGCTCCATTCCGAGCACCGCGTCCGGCCTTGCGGCGACAACAGCTTCGTCGCTGATCATCTTGTAGCCTTCGAATTCGGTGATCGCGTTCACGCCGCCGGCAAGCCTGATGATTCCGTCCGCCGCCGTGCCGCGTCCGGCAACCATCGGCTTGCCGTTGGTGAACGACAGAATGAACATCACGCGCGCCGGAGCGCGGATTTCCTTGCGCAAGGCGGCGAGCTGCGAGAGGCCCGCATCGACCTCCTTCGCAAGACATTCGCCGCGGCCCGGCACGCCGGTTGCCGCAGCTACCAGACGAATGCGCTCCAAAATACCTTCGCCGCTGAAATGGTCCGGAACGCGGACGAACGGCACCGCCGCCGCCTCGAGGACCGCGATCGCTTCCTGCGGCCCGGAGCCGTCATTGGCGAGAACCAGCGTCGGCCCGAGGCCAAGCACGCCTTCGGGCGACAATTGCCGCATATAGCCGACATTCGGCTTCTGCTTCAGCGCCTGCGGTGGATAGATACTGGTGATGTCGACACCGATGATCCGGTCTTCCAGACCCATGGCGTAGAGGATCTCGGTGATGGCGCCGCCGATCGAGATGATTCGCTGCGAGTTCTCGATTCTGACCTCACGCCCCTGCGCATCCCTCACTTCAACCGGCTGGCTGTTCGCCGTTGCCGTGAGCAGCAGAGCCGCTGCAACAACCGTCAGCGGCCATGCGCGAAACGCAGTATGGGCGCGCGGTATCATTTGGTGAGGATCAGCTTGTTCTGCGCAGTGAGCCGCAGGCGATAGACTTCCCCGCCGTGAGCAATCGTGACTTCGCGCGTTGCAATGAACAAGTCACGGCTGTCGATGCGATGATCAATCATCGCAACGTCGCGTCGGGAATCGGGACTAGACTCTGGGTCCTTCCCGGCAATACCTCGATCATCTTGCCGACGGTCTGCATTCATCCTGTGTTATTCTCAAGTAATCGATAGTATACAACTATCGTTATTCTTAGTTTAGAGCTCTTTCAAACTCGTATTCTTACAGTTTAGAGCGTTTTTAATGTCGCGTTACTCTTCTTGACTGCAGTATTACAATTGATTACCGAATTCAACACTTAGAAAATTCCGGCGAAATTCCGGACACAGCCAGCTAGCCGCCGCAGATCACCGGTCGCCCGCCAGCCGAAACAGAACAGCAATATTTCGGGCTTGGGGGCTCAGATGCGTGGTGGCAGAGGCGCTGGTGCGCTTTACGGGGTTTCGGTAATTGCGTTGATGTCGGTGGCAGGCGCCGGGGCGCATGCGCAGACGGTGCAAACACTGGATGCAATAACGGTGGTGGCGACAAAGACCGAGGAGAAGGCGATTGACGCGCTCGCCCCGGTCAGCGTGGTGGATCAAGCTACCATCCAGATGATCAACCCAAGTCGGTTGAACCAGATTTTCTACAACATCCCCGGCGTGTCGTTCACCGACCGCGGCGACTCGCCCGACTCCTCGATCAATATCCGCGGCTTGCAGGATTTCGGTCGCGTCGCCGTGGTGGTGGACGGAGCGCGGCAGAATTACCAGCGGACCGGGCACAACGCGAACGGCAGCTTCTTCCTCGATCCTGAACTCCTCGCGGGTGTCGACATCGTGCGCGGGCCAACCGCCAACATTTACGGCTCGGGCGCGATCGGCGGTGTGGCGTCATTCCGCACCAAGGATGTTGATGACATTCTGCGCCCAGGCGAAAAGTGGGGCACCGAAATCGCCGGCAGCCTGGGCTCCAATTCCAATCGCGGGCTCGTCTCCGGATTTACCGGCGCGCGGGTCAATCCGAATCTCGACGTGTTCATGGGTGCGACGCACCGCATGCAGAGCAATTACAAGGGTGGCGACGATATCGAGATTTCAAACACCGCCAATCATATCAGCACCGGCATTGCCAAGGTGACGGTGCGCCCGGCCGACGGCCACGAGGTCAAGTTCGGCGGCATCTTCCAGGAAGACATCTACAATACCGGCCAATATGCGCGGCCTGGTGCCGGCAATGGCGGAACGTCAGTCTACGCCACTGATGTGAACAACTATCAGGCCAATGCACGCTGGAAGTATTATCGTCCTGAAGACAACGTCTTCAACTGGGACGCCAATGTCTATTGG
>Ga0164243_10016659_pt1 | contig 10060 bp, 12 predicted proteins | sample OricompcompostOP_FD_108781 | JGI IMG/M metagenome (GOLD analysis project Ga0164243, IMG submission 108781) | Organic Plus compost microbial communities from Emeryville, California, USA - Original compost - Organic plus compost (OP) | ecosystem: Engineered > Solid waste > Mixed feedstock >... | reverse complement strand
TCACGGAACCTTCTGCTGTTGACCCGTTTGTGGAAGCGTGTCAGGCGCTGGACGAGTACGCGCTGGATGCGCACGCTTCCAACGCGGCAATGAACGCTGCTGCGGAGAGGCTTGGCGATGAGTGAGCTGAACTGGCGGAAGAGCTCGCGTAGTAACCAGTACAACTGCGTCGAGGTGGCGGTGTCCGCGGAGGTGGTCGCCGTCCGGGATTCGAAGGACCGCGCTGCCGGGCACTTCGTGGTCTCCGCGCGGCAGTGGGATTCCTTCGTGCGGCGGCTGAAGCAAGGAACGCTGGCGTAGCTGGGTTGGCAGGGGGTGCTGTTGATGCGTGACCGCCTGTGGCGGAAGAGCTCGTACAGCGGCCAGTACAACTGCGTCGAGGTGGCGTTGACCTCGGAGATCGCCGCCGTCCGGGACTCGAAGAACCCCGCTGCCGGGCACTTGGCGGTTTCCCCGCGGCAGTGGGGTTTTTTCGTGCGGAGCTTGAAGAGCGGCGAGCTGGACTGACGCCCGGCGAGGAGACGCCGCGACGGCCCAGCCCTCGGATGACCGCCCGCACGGCGAAAAAACAGCGGCGGGCGGTCCACCCGACTGGACCGCCCGCCGCTGCGCAGCGACTCGGCGAAGGTGAGGTTCAGGGCCTCACGGGCCGACCGGGGTGTTGACCGCCGCGGCCGCGTCCACGACGCCGTGCCCGTACAGCACGCTCTGCTTGCCCGTGGCCGTGCCGCCCGGCTCGTGCGCCGTGCCCATGATCGCCTGCTCCACCTGGTCGGCGTTGCGGCCCTGCGCGGCCAGCAGCGCCGCCACGCCCGACACGTGCGGCGCGGCCATCGACGTGCCGGCCATGCTCTCGTAGTCCGGCATCCCGCAGCTGCCCTTGCCGCTGCCGCGCGGAACCGTCGAGATGATGTTGTTCTCGCAGACCTTGTCCCCGGCACCACCGGGCGCGGTCACGGCCTTCATGTCCAGCTTCAGCCCGAAGTTGGAGTAGGAGGCCTGCTGCTCGGCGCGGTCGCTGGCCGCGACGCACATCGCGCCCTGCTCCCAGGCCGGGGAGTCGCACAGCGGCGAGGTCTCGTTGCCCGCGGAGGCCACGACCACGACGCCCTTCTCCCGCGCGTAGGACACCGCGTCCTTCGCGTCCGCGCTGATCCCCAGCAGCGTCAGCAGCTGCGAACCCGGCGTCGACCCGAGGCTCAGGTTGATCACGTTGGCGCCGTGGTCGGCCGCGTAGCGGATGCCGGCGCCGATGTCCTTGAACGAGCCGGACCCGTTCTCCAGCACCTTCACCGGCATGATCTTCGCGCCCGGCGCCACACCCGCACCGCCGACACCGTTGTCGGCCGCCGCCGCGGCGATCCCGGAAACGTGCGTGCCGTGCACGTCGTCGGGCTGGCCGACGCCGTCACCACCGCGCCAGTCCCCGTTGCCGCACGGAGCGGGTGCGCCGCCGCACGCGAAGGTCGCGCCCGGGACGAGCTGGTCCTTCAGCTCCGGGTGGTCGAGATCCACCCCGGTGTCCACCACGGCGATCGTCGCGCCGGAACCCGTGGAGGCGTTCCAGGCGTCCTGCGCGTGGACCTGGTCGAGACCCCACTGCTGGTTCGCGAGGGGGTCGGTGGTGGAGGCGGCCGTCGCTGCTGGGGTCGCTAATGCCGTGAATCCGGCGACCGTTGCTATGAGGGCTCGCAAGCGCATGGGCTGCTCCCGAGTTCGGCGAAATCTTCAGGCGGTCAACGACAGCCTGACCACGCGCGTTGCGTCGTGTCATCGCTCGAACACAGAATGCGCCGCGCAGCGCAATGCGATTGCTCCGAACAGCGCATTGCACTGCGCTGAACAGTCCACTTGAGATGGTGCGCGGTTGCTGCGCAATGTGCGGGCGCGGTGCGCCGGCCGCCGCAGCGGCTCCGGGGCGAACGGGCGAGCCCGCCCGCCCCCGGTCGGATCGATCTCGCCGCGCCCCCGCGGCCGCACGTCGCGGCGAGCGGGATTCCGGACCGTGCGGGCGAAAACGAGCCCGGCGTCCGAATCGGACACCGGGCTCGATCCCTCCCTCGCCCCGACCGAGCTCGGTAACCGGTGATCAAGAGGGCCCGGCCGGGACTGATCAACACCCTAGTCCGGAATCGCCCGGCGAAGAACGATTCCGGCATTCCACGATCGGGTGCATTCCGCGCTTCGGCTCACGCCCGCGGATCCGCCGCCAACACCGGGGTCAACCCGTTCCAGCGCAACCCGGACACGTACATCGCGCGATCTCCCGGCGGCTGCGGCAGATCCGCGTGGAACGCCATCCAGCCGCCGTCGTCGAAGACGTCCTGGTGGCCGGGATTGGTCACCGAACCGCCCAGCGACTCCCGGGACAGGAACATTCCCGGAGCCTTCTGGAACGGCCCGGTCGGGCTGGGCGCGGTGGCGAAATTGGTGAAGTAGTTCCCGCTGTCGAACGTGTTCCCGGAGTAGAACAGCACGTACCCCTCGGGCCGGCGCACCAGCGTCGGCGCCTCCACGACCCCGTTCTCCTCGTCCCGGTCCGCGCTGATCAGCGCCACGTCCGGCCCGGTCGGGGCGAGCCCGTCCGGGCCCACCGGGCGCAGGTGGATCGTGGACGGGCCGCTGCGCGCCAGCGCCCCGCGGGAGTCCTTGTACAGCAGGTACCGGGTGCCGTCGGCGTCGACGAAGCTCGACGGGTCGATCACGTCGCCGCGGTCACCGGCGCAGATCAGCGGCTCCGGCCCGGTCGGCTCGAACGGGCCGAGCGGGGAGCGCGCCACCGCGGCGCCGATGCACTGCCGGCCCGAGGCCGCGTGGTGGGCGGTGAAGTACAGCAGGTAGCTGCCGTCGGCGCGGGCGCTGACGTCCGGCGCCCAGATGTTCAGGCTGCCCGTCTCGGACGGGCCCACCCACGGCGGCGGGTGCGGCAGCGCGTCCGGGCGCTGCTGCCACGGGCCGGTCGGGTCGGTCGCCGTGGCCACCTGCACGTTGAAGCCCGCGGTGTTGGTGCCGTACGCGTAGTGCGTGCCGTCCGCGGTGAGAACGTGGGGATCGGGGAAATTCCGGTTGATGACCTGCCTCGCCATGTCGGGCCCCCAGGCTCGTTCGCTCGCTCGTGCGGTCGGGGAGAACAGCAGCAGCAGAATCGCAGCGATCAGGCCGATGCGGTGGCACTTTCGCGACACGGTCCCTCCTTCGGTTTCCGTGCCAGTCCAGTCGTGCCACACCGGCCCCGCCGGACACATTCACCTCGCGTGTGACACACGAAATGGGTGGCCGTTCCAGAGATCGGGAAGAATGTTCTGATCGCGCAGGTCAGCGCATTGTTCTCCACCGCGGAGCAGCGCGTGCTCGCCTGATCGGGAGCAATCGATCAGCGCAACCGATCACGGGCAGTGGATCAGCCGAATTCCGTCTGGAAATTGCCCGCACGCGGCAGCGGCGGGCGAGCGCGCACGCGGAATTTCCCGCCATGCAGGCAGATCGCGCACAACCGCGGCGCCGGAGACATCCGGCGCCGCGGTCCAGAGGGCTCGCGATCAGTCCACTGCGGACTCCCGCCGCCACGGCCGGAACAGCAGGTTCAGCACCAGCGCGGCCAGGCACCCCGTGCTGATCCCCGAGTCCAGCACCGTCTGCAACGCCGCCGGCGCGTGCGCGTAGAACTCCGGCTGCACCACCGGAACCAGCCCGATGCCCAGCGAGGCCGCCACGATCAGCGCGTTCCACGGATCGCCCAGGTCCGCCTTGCTCAACGTGCGGATCCCGCTGGTGGCCACCGAGCCGAACAGCACCAGCGCCGCCCCGCCCAGCACCGGCTGCGGAACCAGCGACACGATCCCGCCCACGACCGGGAACAGGCCCAGCACCACCAGGATCCCGCCCGCGGCGGCCACCACGAACCGGCTGCGCACCCGGGTCAGCGCCACCAGCCCGATGTTCTGCGCGAACGCGCTGCAGGTGAACCCGCCGAAGATCGCGCTCACCGCGCTGCCCGCGCCGTCGGCCCGCAGGCCCGCGGCGATCGTGCGCTCGTCGGCCGGGCGGTCCACGATCTCGCCGAGCGCGATCATGTCCGCGGTGCTCTCCATCATCGCCACGAGCATCACCACGCACAGCGAGATCGTGGCGCTCGCGCTGAACTCCGGAGCCCCCAGCTCGAACGGCACCGGCAGGTGGAACACCGGCGCCTGCTCGAACGTCGAGGTGTCCACCAGCCCGAACGGCCACGCCAGCAGCGTGCCCGCCAGCAGCCCGATCAACAGCGCGATCCGGTTCCAGAACCCCGTCAGGAAGCGGTTGAACAGCAGCACCAGCACCAGCGTCACCGCGCCCAGCCCGATCTTCGCCGGCGAGCCGTAGTCCGGCGCCTCCGGGTTCTGCCCGGCGACCCACTTGATGCCCACCGGCATCAGCGACAACCCGATCAGCGTGATCACGGTCCCGTTCACCACCGGCGGGAAGAACCGCACCAGCCGGGAGAAGAACGGCGCGGCCAGGAACGCCAGCACCCCGGCCACCAGCACCGCGCCGTAGACCACCGACAGCGGGTTCCCGCCGCCCGGGTGCGCCACGATCGCCAGGATCGGGGCCACCGAGCCGAACGTGACCCCGTTGACGAACGGCAACCGGGCTCCGATCCGCCACACGCCCAGCGACTGCAGCAACGTCGCCAGCCCGGCGGTCAGCAGGCTCGCGCCGATCAGCAGCGTCCGCTGCACCGCCCCCAATCCCAGCGACTCGCCGATGATCAGCGGCGGGGCGACGACCCCGGCGTACATCGCGGCCACGTGCTGGAGGCCGTAGGCGGCCATCCGGCCGGGCGGCGGGAGCTCGTCCACCGGATGTGCTTGCGCGGTCTTCTCCAGGGCCATCGCGAACTCCTCGGCAGGGGATTTCTCGGCACAATTCCTAGCGGCCGCGGCGGGACGAGTGGTTTCCGCCGCGTTTCCGCCGGATCAATCGTTCAGCCCGTTTTCCGGGCGCGCGGGGTCGCGGATGGAAAGGGGTGGAGCGGTGTTTCGCCGGGGTTCCCGGCGACGGATCAGAATTCCGGCAGCGAGTACCAGGCCGGCGGCGCCGGGTCGACGTCGTCCCTGGTGACAGTGCCTTCGATGAGCCCGTAGGGGCGGTCGGCGGCGTGGAAGACCTCGTTGCGGTTGTCCAGCCCGAACGGTTCCATGTTCACCAGGAAATGGTGCTTGTTCGGCAGCGAGAGGCGGACCTCGGCGATGTCCGGGTGCTTTTCCAGCACCGCCTTGCCCATTTCGTAGAGGCTCTGCTGGAGCGCGTAGCTGTGCGTGGTGGCGAACGCCTCCAGCAGGCTCGCGCGGACCGAGTCGAAGCTCTTGCCGAAATCGACGTCGGTGCGCAGGTGCCGCCAGCGCGCGGTGACCGCGGTGGCCAGGATGCGGTCGGTGGTCTCGGGCAGGGTCGTGTACTCGTCCTTCGGGTAGCCCCAGAACTCCGAGCCGGTCGACTTCAGCACCACCAGGTCGGAGAGCCCGGACACCACGTGCGCCTCGCCGCCCTGCAGCGTCACCGCCGCGGTCCGCTTCTCCTCACCGGCGCGGTGGAACGAGTGGTCGTGGCCCTCGCCGTCGACCGGGATGCGCGCCCACGCGTGCTCCTCGACGAGGATCCGGGCTCCCCGCACGGGTTCCTGCGTGTCGATGAAGTGCCGGCCCAGCCGCAGCGCGAAGTCCTCGATCTCGCCGATCGGGGCCTGCTTGGCGAACGCGTAGGCGGTGTTCTTCTGCGTGTCGGTCGGCAGCACGTGCGCGTTGTCGCCGTCGTAGTGCGCGCCGTCGAAGTCCCCGCGCAGCGAGGTCCCCACGGTCAGGTCGCGCAACGCGTGCCGGGGGCTGGAGCGGTCCACCGCCACCAGCCGGATCTCGGCCTTGCCGTACTGGTTCGGTCCCAGAACGATGCCCACGGTGGATCAGCTCCCTCGGTAGGTGGAGTACGCGAACGGGCTCAGCAAGAGCGGAACGTGGTAGTGCTGCGCGGGATCGGCGATGCGGAAGTCCAGCCGCACCCGCGGGTGGAACGTCTCGACGCCCTGGGCGGCGAAGTAGTCCCCGGTCTCGAAGGTCAGCTGGTACTCGCCTGCGGGCAGGTCGGCGGGGCCCAGCCGGCCGATCCGCCCGTCCGCGTCGGTCACCTTCTCGTCCAAAGTGGACGTCGCTGAGGACAGCCGGACCGCGATCCCGGCGGCCGGGCGGCCGCGGGTGGTGTCCAGCACGTGCGTGGTCACGGCGCTTCGGTGGCTCACCGGATCACCTTCTCCAATCGCAGCAGGGCGATCTTGCGCAGTTCGTCGGCGACCACGCCCAGCTCGGTGGCCGGGTCGTTGTGCAGCCGCGAGCGCAGGATCTCCAGCAGCTCGGCCCCGCTGCGCCCGCTGGCGCAGACCAGGTAGACGTGGCCGAACCGCTGCTCGTACTCGGCGTTGGCGGCCCGCAGCGCCGCCCGGTCCTGATCGTCCACACCGGACTGCTCGGAGCGGGACAGCGACGCGGACTCGCCGTCGCCCGCCGGGCGCTCACCGATGCGCGGGTGCGCGGCCAGGGCCGCGTGCACCTCGTCCTCGGTGAGGTCGAGGGCCGCGCGGTCGGCGGTCTCCCGGATCTCGTCGGCCGATCCGTAGGGGCGGCCGTCGGCGATCACCTCCGCCCAGCGCGGCACGTCCAGGCAGGTGCGGAGGTCGGCGAGCAGGTCGGCGCGGGGTGCGGTGTTGAACGCCTCGGCGTCGAATCCGTGGGGTGCGGCCATTGCGGCTTCCTTCCGCCTCGATGGGCAAGGAAGCTACGACCGCCACCAGGCGGTGTCAACAGTTTGTTGAAGTCGCAGGCAGGGGTGGATTCGCGGAATGGATTCGGAAACCAGGGGAATGCCTCGGCGCGGCGTTGCTCAGCCGCGGTTGAGGTAGTTGTAGACCGTGAAGCGGCTGACCCCGAGCGCCTTGGCCACCGCCTCCACCGACTTGCGCAGCGTGAACGCCCCGCGCTCCTCCAGCAGCCGCACCGCCCGCTGCTTGTCCGCGCGGTCCAGCTCCGGCAGCCGCCCGCCCAGCTCGGTCTCCACGTCGGCGATCAATCGGTCCAGCGCGTCGGTCAGCTCCGCGCCCGGCAGCCGCACCGCCACCGCCGGCTCGCCCTCCCAGTACAGCACCACGTCGTGCGGGCCGCGTTCGTCGACCGGGACGGCGGTGGCGCCGAGCTGCGCCAGCAGCGGCTCGATCGCAGAAGCCAACGGATGCACGCGGCCAGCCTAAAGGCGCAGGTGCGCGGCCCGGTCAGGCCGGGTCGTCCACGCTGACCTGCAGGGTGATCCGATCCGCCCCGGCCGCCAGCGCCGAGTCCAGCACCTCCGCCAGCGCCGGCAGCACCGACTCGCGCGGGCCGGACACCGAGGTGCCCAGCGGCCCGAAGTCCGGCTCCAGGCCCGCGGCGCGCAACCGGTCCCGGGCGGCAAGCGCGTGCGCGGGCGGCTCGCCCTCGCCGCGGAACGGCTCGGTGGTGAACTCCGCGGTCACGTGCTGCATGGGGCCTCCCCGTCCTCGACTCGCGCGCCGTCGTGGACTCGCGCGCTCGGCGTTGACTGTCCGCGCGCGGCGGTGGTTAGCTGCGCACCTCCCGGGAAATCGCCCGCGCGGACCGCGCGGCGACCGCCCGCGGCTCGCAGATCCGCCCGGTGCGCGGACGTGCCGCCCGGAACGATACGGGCCGCCCCGCGACCCCGGGCACCGCAGTCCCGGCCCGCGACGTGGCCCCGATCCCGCGGGGTTCCGCTGATCGGGCGAGTCGGGTGGAATGATCGGGACACGACACGAACTGAGGGGGAGCACGTGCCCGGTCCCGTCCTGATCGCGCCGGACAAGTTCAAGGGTTCGCTGTCCGCCGCGGAGGTCGCCGACGCGCTGGCAGCCGGCCTGCCCGGGATCGAAGTGCGCCGGACCCCGGTCGCCGACGGCGGCGACGGCACCGTGGCCGCCGCGCTGGCCGCCGGCTACAAGCGGGTCCCGGTGCGCGTCACCGGCCCGGTCGGCACCCCGCTGAGCACCGAGATCGCGGTCTCCGGGGACACTGCCGTGGTGGAGCTGGCCGCCGCCTCCGGGCTGGCGCTGCTGCCGAGCGTGGAGCTGGCGCCGATGACCGCCTCCAGCTTCGGTACCGGTGAGCTGATCCGGGCCGCGCTGGACGCCGGGGCGCGGCGGATCGTGCTCGGCGTCGGCGGCAGCGCGTGCACCGACGGCGGCGCGGGCATGATCGCCGCGCTCGGCGCCCGGCTGCTGGCCGACGCGGGCCGGCCGCTGCCGCCCGGCGGGGGCGGGCTGGTGGAGCTCAGCGAGGTCGACCTCGGCGGGCTGGACCCGCGGATCGCCGAGACCGAGATCGTCCTCGCGTCCGATGTGGACAACCCGCTGCTGGGGGAGAACGGCGCCGCGCACGTCTACGGGCCGCAGAAGGGCGCCGACCCGACGCAGGTGCGGCTGCTCGACGCGGCGCTGCGCAGCTGGTCGCGCGCGGTGACCCGGGCCGGTGGCGAGGACGTCGCCGGCGCGGAGGGCGCCGGGGCCGCCGGCGGTGTCGGCTACGCGGCGATGGCGGTGCTCGGCGCGAAGCAGCGCTCCGGGGCCGAACTGGTGCTGGAGCTGGTCGGCTTCGACGCCGCACTGCCCGGCTCGGCGCTGGTGATCACCGGTGAGGGCGCGCTCGACGAGCAGACCCTGCACGGCAAGGCCCCGTCGGTGGTGGCCGCGCGCGCCGCGGCCGCGGGCATCCCGGTGATCGCGGTGACCGGCCGCTGCGCGCTGCCGATGGACCGCATCCGCGAGGAGGGCTTCGCCGACGTGCACGCGCTCACCGAGGTCGACCCGGACCCGCAGGTCTGCATCCGGGACGCCGCCCGGCTGCTGCCGCAGCTCGCCGGCCGCATCGCCGCCAAGTGGCTCTGACCGGCCGCAGCCGGTCCTCCCGCGCCGGTTCCGGCGGGTCCGCGGCGCCTACGCTGGTGTGGAGCTCGGGGAGGAGTGTGCGTTGACCGAAGCGACGAGCGCCAAGGTCCCGCTGCGGGACCAGGTCCGGCGGGCGCTGCAGACCCGGATCAGCGACGGCACCCTGCGCCCCGGCGACCGGCTCTACGAGCAGGACATCGCCGCCGAGTTCGGCGTCTCCCGCGTGCCCGTCCGGGAGGCCATCCGGATGCTGCAGAGCGAGGGCCTCGTCGACGTCCAGCCGAACCGGCGGGGCGTGTTCGTGCGCAGCCTCGGCAGGCAGCAGGTGGAGGAGTTGTTCGACGTGCGCGAGGCGCTGGAGGCGCTGGCGGCCCGGCTGGCCGCGACCCGCGCCTCGGACGCCGAGGTGGGGCGGCTCGGCGAGCTGGCCGGCCGCTCCCGCAGCGCCTTCGAGGCCGGGGACACCGCGGCCATGTCGGAGGCCAACACCGAGTTCCACGACCGGCTGGTGGCGCTGTCCGGCAACGAGCTGCTGGCCTCCATGCTGGAGCCGCTGCACGGGCGGCTGGCCTGGATGTTCCGGCTCAACCACGAGCCGGAGCGGGTGTGCGGCGAGCACGCCGAGCTGCACGCGGCCATCGCCTCCGGCGACGCCGAGCGGGCGGCCGCGCTCGCGGTGCAGCACGTGCGCGCCAGCCGCGCGATGGTCCTGGACCGCATGGTCTTCTGAGCTCTCCCGGCCGCGCCGACGGCCTCGCGAGCTGTCGGATCTCGTTGCCTCCCAACGGTTTCGCAGGCGATCGCCTGCAACTCCGGCACTGCTGCGCCGCGTGCGCCGCTCAGCGCCGACCCCCGCTCGCGGAGCGTGCCGCCGCCGTCGCGTCACGTGCCGGGGCTGGGCGGGGCCGCGGATTTCCGGGATTCCGATGCTGAACCGTGGCTTTCCGAGCTGAATCGTGGTGCGCTCGGCGGGTTCGTGCGCCCCTGCCGAAACGACCGTGTTTCGCCCGGTTACGGCCTCGGTCGAGGTGTTGACCGGGCTCGTGCGCCGCTCTACCTTCCGTATACCAATACGTATACTTTCACGATGTGAAATCTGAT
>Ga0164243_10016658_pt1 | contig 10060 bp, 9 predicted proteins | sample OricompcompostOP_FD_108781 | JGI IMG/M metagenome (GOLD analysis project Ga0164243, IMG submission 108781) | Organic Plus compost microbial communities from Emeryville, California, USA - Original compost - Organic plus compost (OP) | ecosystem: Engineered > Solid waste > Mixed feedstock >... | reverse complement strand
GCGGCTGCTGGCCAAGCGCGGCTTCGACCCGGTGCTGGGTGCCCGCCCGCTGCGGCGCACCATCCAGCGGGAGGTCGAGGACAAGCTCTCCGAGAAGATCCTGTTCGGCGAGGTCCAGCCCGGTCAGATCGTCATCGTCGACGTCGAGGGCTGGGACGACGAGGACGCCTCGGACGACTCGGCGCGGTTCACCTTCCGCGGCGAGTCCAAGCCGGGCCAGGTGCCGGACTCCCCGCCGGTCGACCTCGCCGGTTCCGGTTCGACCGAGGAGCAGCAGCAGGACGGCAACGAGCAGGAGTGACCGGCGAGCCCGCCCGGGCTCAACCCGGTGGGCGCTGGCAGCGCTGAGCAGCCCCCGCGGCGAGGTGCCGCGGGGGCTGCCTCGCGTTCGGGGGCGTGCTCGAGCGCCGCGGGGGTCCGTTCGGCTGCGCGCGGGCGGGCGTCGAGCTGCTGCGCGGGGTCGTGATGTCGAACGGCGGCGGGCCAGCCGCGGCTTCCGAGAACAGGTCAGGAGAACGTTGCGGGCAGGCGAGTGCCACGGGCCAGCAGCGGGTCTCCGCGGGGGCAGCAGGCCGGGCGGTCCGCCGCGGGCGGTTCAGCTGCCCGGCGAAGCGCCGTTCAGGCCTTCTCGCCCTCCGCCGCCGCGGCGCGGCGGCGCTCGCGGCGGTTCTGCAGCAGGCGCAGGCCGACGAAGAAGGCGATGCCGAGCGCGGTCCCAACGCCGCAGGCCCGGTTGATCAGCCCGGCGTAGTCCTGCACCAGGTACCAGTGCTGGCCCAGCGCGTAACCGCCCCAGACGAACACGGTGTTCCAGACCAGGCTGCCGGCCGTGGTGAGCACGACGAAGGTGCTCAGCCGCATCCGCTCGATCCCGGCCGGCACGGAGATGAACATCCGCAGCATCGGGATCATCCGGCCGAAGAACACGGCCGCGGCGCTGTGCCTGGCGAACCACGCCTCGGCCTTGTCGATGTCGCTGATCTTGACCAGCGGCACGCGGGAGACCAGCCGGCGCATCCGCTCCCGGCCGAGCCACGCGCCGAGCCAGTACAGGACCAGCGCCCCGACCAGCGAGCCGCCCGTGGTCCACAGGATCGCCCCCACCAGCGTCATCGACCCGCGCCCGGCCGCGAACCCGGCCGCCGGGAGCACGACCTCGCTGGGCAGCGGGGGGCAGACGTACTCGAAGGCGATGACGAGTGCGGCTCCGGGGCCGCCGAGCAGCTGCATGATGGCGACGATCCAGCCGGCGAGGCCGGTGGGGCCTGCGGCCTGGACCAACGTCGTGGCGTGCATGGCGGCTCCGGCAGTTGGTCGACAGGGGGGTCCGCGCGGACCGCGGCGGTGACGGACGGTTCCCGCTCCCATGGTTCCAGGCGTCGCGCTGGAACACGCGGGGGAGTGTCCGATCACATGTCCGGCGACGGGTTCCGCGCTGGATCATGATCATGCCGCATCGCTCCGGCCGGATCGACGCGGGCCGCCCCGCGTGATCGACGGGTGCCAGGCTGGGGCCGCTCGACCCGAGGGGAGGCGCGCGTGGACGAGGGCGAGTCGGAGCTGGACGAGCTGCTCACCGGCCCGGAGCAGCCGCAGCCGCCACCGAGGCCGGCGCCGGGCGGGACCTTCGGCACCGCGCTGCTGCTGGTGTTCTTCGTGCTGCCGTTCCTGGCCTGGGCGCTGCTGCCGTTCCTGGGGCTGGACGCCCACCGCTACACCGCGGCCCTGGTGGCGCTGACGCAGTACGCCGTGCCGGTCGGCGCGGTGCTCGCGCTGCTGAGCCTGGCGCTGCGGCGGTGGACGATGGCGCTCAGCGCCGGTGTGGTGACCGCGCTGCTGCTGGTGTGGGTGGCTCCGCGCGCGATCCCGGACGCGGCCGCGGACCGGCCGGGGCAGCCGCTGCGGGTCCTCTCGTCGAACCGGTACCTGGGGCAGGGCGACGCGCAGCAGCTCGTGGACCTGGTGCGCAGCGAGCGGATCGATGTGCTCAGTCTGCAGGAGCTGACTCCGCGGCAGGTCGACGAGCTGGACCGCGCGGGGCTGCGGCAGGTGCTGCCGCACCGCGTCTTCCGGCCCGGGCCGGGCGGCGCGGGAACCGGCCTGGCCTCCCGCTTTCGGCTGCACCCGCTCGCGCTGGTCCCGCCCACCTCGATGCGCATGCCGTCGGCCCGGCTGGACCTGCCGCAGGGCCGGCACGTGGACGTCGTCGCGGTGCACCCGCAGATCCCGGTCGGTGCCGAGACGGTGCAGCTGTGGCAGCGCGAGATCGGGGTGCTGCCCGCGCCGCTCGGCGGCCGGGGGACGGTTCCCCGCGTCCTGGCCGGGGACTTCAACGCGACCCTCGACCACGCGCCGCTGCGGGCGCTGCTCGGGCGCGGCTACCGGGACGCGGCCGCGGCGACCGGCGGCGGGCTCGTCCCGACCTGGCCGATGAGCAGCCCGTTCCCGCCGTTCGCCGCGCTGGACCACGTGCTGGCCGCGGAGACGCTCGGCGTCGGGCACTACCGGACCTTCGACCTGGGCGGCACCGACCACCGCGCGGTGCTCGCCGAGCTCCGGATTCCCTGAGCGGACGCGTCGGCGAGCGGTGCCGGTCGCGGGATGGTCCCCGGGGGTCCCGGGCGACCGGCACCGGCCTGCCGAGCGCGCGGTTACTTCCCGCCCGGGGTGGAGTCGAGCACCACTTCGAAGCCCAGGAGCGTGGCGCCCTGCGCGACGGGCTCCTCGTCCTTGTGCTCCTCCGCGGAGCGGGCGTGCTCGCGCTTGCCGGCGCCCTGCGCCCAGTTCTGGAAGTCCTCCTCGGTCTCCCACTCGGTGTAGACGAAGTAGCGGTCCTCGCCGGAGGTGGGCCGCAGCAGCTTGAAGCCGAGGAAGCCGGGCGAGTCGTCGACCGAACCGTGCCGTTCGGCGAACCGCTTCTCCAGCTCGGGGCCCCGCCCCTCGGGCACGTCCAGCGCGTTGATCTTCACAACCGTCATGGCCCGAGCCTACGGACGCGCGGCCGCCGGTTCACAGGTCGATGGGCGGGTGCAGCCGTCCGACCGTCCACACCCGCTGGCGCGCGGTCACCAGCGTGGTCAGCGCCAGGAACACCACGAGCACGCAGCCGAGCACGACCGCGTCCCGCACGAGGTGCTCACCGAGACCGCCGGAGATCGTGACCCGCAGCCCGTCGACGAGGTAGGTCATCGGCAGGTACGGGTGCACGGCCTGGAACGGCGCCGGGGTGGTCTCCATCGGGTAGAGCCCGCCGCTGGCGGTCAGCTGCAGGACGAGCAGCACCAGGGACGCGACCCCGCCGATCGCGCCGAGCGCGGTGCGCAGGAAGTGGTCGACGGCCACGAAGGCCGCCGCGCCCAGCGCGACCAGCCCGACCGTGCCCAGCAGGTCCTGCGGAGCCAGGCCGAGCCCGAAGTCGACCACCGCGAGCAGCACGAGCCCGCCGAGCACGCCGAGCCCGGCGGCCGGCAGCCACCCGCCGAGCGCGATCGTCAGCGCGCGGGAGCGCGCGGCCAGCGCCCGCTGGTTCAGCGGCTTGAACACCAGGTAGGCGAACAGCCCGAACACCCACAGGGCGATGCCGAAGAAGAAGGGGGCGAGCCCGCGGCCGTACACGTGGGCCGGGTTGAGGTTCGCGGTGCTGATCTGCGACGGCGATCCCAGCACGTCCGCGGCGCGCGCGACCTGACCGGGGTTGGTTGGGGGGATCCTGGCCAGCGAGCCGTGGATGAGCCGGTCGAGCCGCTGCGCCCCGCCGCTGAGCTGGCCGGCGCCGGTCTGCAGCGTGCCGCTGCTGCCGGCGAGCGCGTCGATGCCGCCGGTGACCTGGCCGCTGCCGCCGGCGATGTTCGCGGTGCCGGCGCGCAGCGCGTCCGCGGGAGCGGACAGGCCGCGCACCCGCTGCTGCATCGGGCCGAGGTTGCGCTGCAGCGTCAGCGCGCGGATGTTCGCGTCCTGCGCCCGCGCCAGGGCCTGGCCCGCGTTCACGTCGAGCGCGCGGGTCGCGTTCGCGAGCTTCTGCGCGTTGCCCAGCGCGGCCGTGTAGGCCGGGTCGTCCTCGAGGTCGGGGTGCTTGGCGGCCAGCGTCCGCAGGTGGCCGACCCCTTCCTCGCCGCGGTCGGCGACGAACGCGGTGCCGCCCTTGATCGCGGTCAGGTTGGCGACCGCCGTGCCGCTGGCGTTGACCAGCGCGTTGACCGCGGACGGCAGCTGTTCGGCGGTGAGGTCGGTGATGGCGTTGAGCTGCGCGTCCAGCTGCGCGGTGGCCTGCGAGACCTGCTGCGCGCCCTCGGTGATCTGGGAGGCGCCGCCGCGGATCCCGGACAGTCCCGCGCTCACTCCGCTCGCGCTCTGCTGGGCGAGCGCGGTGCCGTCGACGAGCTGCTTGGACGCTCCCGCGGCTTCGGTGAGCTGCTGGCGCGCGTCGCCGAGCTTGCCGTACAGCGCCCGCGCGTAGGAGGTGTGCGCGGCGGCGTTGATCTGGTTCTGCAGCTCCGAGCGCACGGTGTCGGCCATGATCCCGGCGATGTAGCCGTTCGCGTCGTTCTTGGTGGTGATCAGCGTGGCCCGCTGCGGGTTCGGCTGGGAGGCGGTGGCGAGCTTGGCGCTGAAGTCCTTCGGCACCTCGATGGTGAAGTAGTAGCGGCCCTGCTCCAGGCCCTGGCGGGCCTCCCGCCCGCTGACGAAGTGCCAGTCGAAGAGGCGGTCGGCGCGCAGCTGCTGCGTGAACTGCTGGCCGGCGTTGACGAGCTCGCCGTTGGCGACCACCGGGCGGTCGGAGTCGACCACCGCCACCGGAACCCGGTCGAGCCGGCCGTACGGGTTCCAGTTGGACCACAGGTACAGCGCGCCGTACAGCAGCGGAACCAGCAGGAGCACCACGGGCACGAGCCGCCGCACCGGTCCGCGGAACCGCCGGAGCTCGAGCCACGCCAGCCTGATCGCGTTCATGGTCAGCTCCAGCGCTCGTCCGAGCCGGACTCATCTGGGCCGTGCTCATCCGGGCCGTGTTCATCCGGGGCGGGCTCGTTCGAGCCGTGCTCGTCCGGGCTGGGCTCGCCCGCGCCGGTCCGGTCGGTGCCGGCAGCGGGGTCGTGCCGGTCGGATTCGCCGGTGCCGCTGGAACTCACGTCCGGAGTGGACGGTTCTGGGGCTGATCCGTCCGGACCCGCCGTGCCGGGGGCGGTCTGGTCGGTGCCACCGGCGCCGGTCGTCCCGGTGTCGTCGACGGCTTCGAACGGTGTGGTGTCCTCGTGGGAGACCTCGGAGGAGCCTTCGCGCGGCAGGTGGATCGGCCGCGTCACCGGGTGGAACTCGACGGTCGGCGCGTCCGGATCGTCCCGCGTGGGCTGCCACGGCAGCTCGGGTTCGCGCGGGTGCGGCAGTTCGATCACCGCGTCGCACTCGTCCGGCGGGTCGACGGCGGACGCGAGCACCGTCGTGCCGGTGCGCGCCACCGCGCGAAGCGCGGACCACGCGCGCGCCACGTGGTGCTGCGGCAGCCCGAGGTCGACGTCGTCGACGACGATCCCGGCGGGACCGGTCGCGGCCGCGAGCGCGACGGCCAGCAGCAGGCGGTCGACCGGGTGCAGCTCGCCGACGAGCACCCCGGGCCGCGGGTCGATCCCCACCAGGCCGAAGGCGTCCACGATGGACTCGCGGCGGGCGCCGCTGATCATCTCCCGCTCCCGGATCACCTGCTTGACGCGGTGCTCCGGCTCCGGTTCGACGCCCGGCCGCAGCCGCGCCGGCACGAGCAGCCGCCGCGCGGTGCCGGCGCGGCGCGGCAGCGTCAGTCCCGCCACCTTGAGCTGGCCGGCGATCAGCCGCAGCCGCCCGGACAGCGCGAGGAGCATGCAGGTGCGGCCGGTTCCGGACGGGCCGGTGACCACGGCCAGCTCGCCCGGGTGCACCAGCAGGTCGATGTTCTCGAAGACGGAACCCGCCGGGCCGCGGGCGGTGAGCCCGCGCCCGGAAATGCCCACGCCTTCGCTCATGCGTCCCTCCCGCCAGCGGTGCAGATCCAATTTGGACCGCTGCGGAGGTCACAGCAAGCGGAGACCCGGGCGCCGCGCTGGCCCGGAGCGGACCGCGCGGACCGCTCAGGCGATCAGTTCCTGCTCACCGGTCTTCGTGTCGACGATGCCGACCTCCCGCACGGACGCGCGGACCGGCTCCAGCGGGTGCAGCGCCGCGAAACCGCGCGACAGCTGCTCGCGGGTGATGCCCTGCGCGAGCGTGCAGTGCGGGATCCACGCCCCCGGGAAGTAGTAGGCCGAGGGTTGGCGCGCCCTGCCGGCCAGCACGTCGTGCACCGCCGAGTGCACCGCGAGCACCTCGGTGTCGGCGATCGCGCCGAGCAGCAGAACCGCCTCCTCGGACGGGAACGTGCCCAGCGTGTACAGCCACAGGTCCGGCAGCGACAGCGCGCGCAGCTCCGCGCCGAGCTCGGAGCGCGCCGAGCTCGGGATCGCCCCGGCCACCGCGAGCGTCACGTGTGGACGGTGCTGCTGGTGCGTGCGGGTCGCCAGGCTCGGCACCCCCGCGTCGTCGAGGCGCTGCCACAGCGCGCGGACCCGCTCGTCCGCGTCCGCGTCGAAGAACAGCTCCACCGCCTGCGCCACCGGGGCTCCTCAGTGCTCGCCGGGCAGCGCGAACCGCCCGTCCTCGGTCTGCTCCACGAGCCCGTCGACCAGCAGCGAGTCGAGGCAGCGGTCCCGCTGCCCGGCCTCGGACCAGGCCCGGTCCAGGTCGGCGCGCTCGACCGGGCCGGAGGCGCCGCGCAGCACGTCGAGCAGCTTGCCGCGCACCTGCCGGTCGGTGCCGGCGAAGCGCTGCACCTTCTTCGGCGGGCCCGCGTACTCCGGGCAGCCGGCCGCCAGCCACGCGCAGTCGTGCGCGATGGGGCAGAGGTCGCAGCCCGGTGCGCGCGCGGTGCAGACGGTCTGGCCCAGCTCCATGATCGCCGCGGACAGCTTGGCCGCCTTGGCGTCGTCGTCCGGCAGCAGCGCCTCCACATCGGCCAGATCGCGGTTCGGCGAGGGCGGGCCGGCGTCACCGGCGCCGTGCACCGCGCGCGCCACGACCCGGCGCACGTTCGTGTCGACCACCGGGGCCCGCCGGCCGTAGGCGAAGGCGGCGACCGCGCGGGCGGTGTAGGTGCCGATCCCCGGCAGCCCCAACAGGGTGTCCACATCGGACGGAACGACGTCGTCGTGCTCGGCGGCGATCGCCTCCGCCGCCTGGTGCAGCCGCAGCGCGCGCCGCGGGTAGCCGAGCTTGCCCCACGCGCGCAGCACCTCCGCCTGCGAGGCCGCGGCGAGATCGGACGGGCGCGGCCAGCGCCGCATCCACTCCCACCAGACCGGTTCCACCCGGCGCACCGGGGTCTGCTGCAGCATCGTCTCGCTGACCAGCACGCCCCAGCCGGTCGTGCCGGGCTCGCGCCACGGCAGCTCGCGAGCGGAGGTCTCGTACCAGGCGTTCAGCGGTTCGGCGGTCGTGGTGTTCATCGCGGGATCGATAGTGCCAGGCGCGTCCGCGCCCCCGACCGCCACCCGCGGCTCAGAAGACCTCGACGAACTCGTCGGTGTCGAGGTCGTGCACGAATCCGCGCACGGTCGTGTCCGGGACCAGGAACGGGCTGCGCCGCAGGCGCGCGACCCCGTCGCGCACGTCCTGCTCGGTGTCCTTGAAGGTGCCGGCCTGCCACTGCGGACGCTGCCCCGTCTCGCCCTCCAGCTCAGCGGCGAAGTCCTCGTCGCTGAAGGTGGCCATCCCGCACTTGGTGTGGTGCATGAGCATGACCTCGCGGGTGCCGAGCTTGCGCTGGCTCACCGACAGGGAGCGGATCACGTCCTCGGTGACGATCCCGCCGGCGTTGCGGATCACGTGGGCCTCGCCGGGCGTGATCCCGGCGGCGTCGTACAGGTCGATCCGGCAGTCCATGCAGGTCACGATGGCCAGCTGCTTGCCGGGCGGGCCGGGCAGCGGATTGTCCGGCGCGGCGTGCCTGCGGTCGGCGTTCCGGCTCAGGACGTCGTCGCTCGCGGTCATCGGGGTCCTCCCTGTTCGCTGTCGCCGAGACCTCGTCGTCCCCGACAGACACTACCGCCGCATCGGGCAAATCGGTCATGCCGGGGCGGGCCGGCGGAACACCGGTCGTGCGGGCAGCTCCGGGCGCCCGTCCGCACGCAGAGGGGTCATCCGGAAGCATGACACAGCGCGCATGTGGTCGCGCTCCGCCGAGATGCGGATCACCGGGACCGGCTCAGAGGGAGCGGCCCAGCGGGACCGGCCCACCGGAACCGGTCCAGCGGGGCCAGATCCTCGGGCTCGGCTTCTCGAGATCGGCTCACCGGGGCCGGATCACCGGGATCGTCTCACTGGGACCGGCTCAGCGGGACCGGGCTCACCGGGGCCGGGCTCACCGGGCGGCTACTTCTCCCGCAGCGCCCGCAGCGCCGACTCCAGGTCGTGCACCACGGTCGCGCGCACCCCCGGCGGCAGCTTGCCCGCGTCCGGCGGCACGAGAGCCCGGTCGAAGCCCAGCCGCGCCGCCTCGGCCAGCCGCCGGCCGACCGCGTTCACCCGGCGGATGTCGCCGGCCAGCCCCACCTCGCCGACCGCGATCATGTTCGCCGGCAGCGGCACGTCCCGCTTCGCCGAGGCCATCGCCAGCGCCACCGCCAGGTCCGCGGCCGGCTCGGTCACCCGCATCCCGCCGACGGTCGCGGCGAAGACCTCCTGGTCCGAGGTGCGGACCCGGCCGCGCTTCTCCAGCACCGCCAGGATCATCGACACCCGCGCCGAATCCAGCCCGCTGACCGCCCGCCGCGGCACCGCCATCTGGCTCTGGGTCATCAGCCCCTGCACCTCGGCCAGCAGCGGGCGCTTGCCCTCCACCGCGACCGTGATCGCGGTGCCGGGCACCTGCGCCTCCTGCCGGTTCAGGAACAGGCCCGACGGGTCGGGCACCTCGGCGATGCCCTCGTCGCGCTGCTCGAAGCAGCCGACCTCGTCGGCCGGGCCGAACCGGTTCTTGACCCCGCGCAGCATGCGCAGCGAGGAGTGGCGGTCGCCCTCGAACTGCAGCACCACGTCGACGATGTGCTCCAGCGCCCGCGGGCCCGCCACCGCGCCGTCCTTGGTGACGTGCCCGACCAGCACCACAGGCAGGCCGCGCTCCTTGGCCACCGCGACCAGCGCGGTCGCGACCGCGCGCACCTGCGTGACGCCACCGGGCGTGCCGTCGGACTCGGGGGCCTGCACGGTCTGCGCGGAGTCCACGATGAGCAGTCCGGGCTTGACCGCGTCCAGGTGTCCCAGCACCGAGGACAGATCGCCGTCCGCGGCGAGGTACAGGTCCTCGTGCACGCCGCCCGTGCGCTCGGCCCGCAGCCGCACCTGCCCGGCCGACTCCTCACCGGTGACGTACAGCGAAGGCCCCTGCCCGCCGAGCGCGGCCCAGCGGTGGGCCACCTCCAGCAGCAGGGTCGACTTGCCGACGCCGGGCTCACCGGCCAGCAGCGCGACCGCGCCCGGCACGATCCCGCCGCCGAGGACCCGGTCGAGCTCGCCGATCCCGGTCGCCACCGCGCGCGCCGAGTCCAGGTCGACCTCGGCGATCGGGCGCGCGGGGGAGCTCGGCGCCCCGACGGCCACTCCGGACAGCGCCGGCGCCGGGGGCGCGGCCTCCTCGACGGTGTTCCACTGCCGGCAGTTGGGGCACTGCCCGACCCACTTGGCGAGCTCCCGGCCGCACTCGGTGCAGCGGAAGCCGGGCTTGGACGCGCGCGTGCTCTTGGTTGCCACGGCGCGAGGTTAGCGGTCCCGTCCGACAGCGCCGCGAACAGCGCCGGGCGCGCGGCCCGGCGCTCGACGTCCACAGTGGAGCGCTCCGGCAGTGGAGCGCTCCGGCAGGGGAGCGGGCCGGGAGCTGCGGCGGCTCCCGGGATCAGCCGCGGGAGGTCAGCCGGCGGAGTTCGGGCTGCCGTGCTCCGGGCGCTCCTCCGGGCTGGTGCTCAGCGGCACCTGGACCGTCGTCGGGCCCGACCGCTGG
>Ga0164243_10016657_pt1 | contig 10061 bp, 4 predicted proteins | sample OricompcompostOP_FD_108781 | JGI IMG/M metagenome (GOLD analysis project Ga0164243, IMG submission 108781) | Organic Plus compost microbial communities from Emeryville, California, USA - Original compost - Organic plus compost (OP) | ecosystem: Engineered > Solid waste > Mixed feedstock >... | reverse complement strand
GTAGTAGATCCCGATGGACTGCAACCCGAACTGCGCCACCAGGAACGCCAGCGAACTCGCGCACAGCAGCATCAGCGGCCGGTTGCCGGCCAGCGCCCGCGCGCTGCCGCGCAGCGTGATCCGCTCCGGCGGCCGCTGCACCGCCTCCCGCGCCGTGCCGAACGAGAACAGGTACAGCGCCACGCCGACCACGACGAACACCAGCGTCGTCACCAGCAGCGTGCGCTGCAGGTCACCGGATCCCTTGACCTGCGGGGAGATCACGACGCTCAGCAGCAGGGTGGTCGCCGCCGCGCCCATCGTCCGCGCGGTCGCCAGCTTCGAGCGCTGCACCGGGTCCTGCGTGCTCGCCGCGGCCAGCGCGCCGTAGGGGATGTTGACCAGGCTGTAGGCCGTGCCGAACGCGATGTAGGTCAGGTAGGCGTAGACGAGCTTGCCGGTCGGGCTCCAGTCCGCCGGCACCCAGAAGCACGCGGCCCCGAGCAGCAGCAGCGGCAGCGAGCCGAACAGCAGCCACGGCCGGAACTTCCCCCAGCGGGTGTTCGTGCGGTCCACCAGCCGCCCGGCGAGCAGGTCGGCCAGCCCGTCCCAGATCCGCACGACCAGGAAGATCGTGCCGGCGGCCGCGGCGTCGATGTGCGCGACGTCGGTGTAGTACAGCAGCAGGAACGAGCCGACCATGGCGTAGGTCAGGTTGTTCGCCGCGTCTCCGGCTCCGTAGCCGAGCAGTTGCCTGGTGCGAAGCATCGCCGGTGCTTCCAACGCCGCTCCCTCCACCGCTGCGCCGGATGCCCGGCGCAGCGGCGAAACTAGGAACCGCGCACCAGTGGCGGCAATCACTTGCCATCTGTTGCCATCACGACGCTCTCGTAGCCGGCGCAGGCGCCCCCGGAGCTGCTCGGCGGACAGCCGAGGTGTTCGAGCGCGGTGGGTGGTCGAGCGCGGTGGCGGGTCAGCAGTGCCGGGCGATGTCGCGGGCGGCGGCCAGGTCGGCGTGGTCGTCGATCTCGATCCACCCGGCCCCGCCGATCGCCGCGGCGTCCAGCCGGCAGCCCCGGTCGATGAGCTCCTGGTAGCCGTCCTCGTAGTACAGCTGCGGATCGCGCTCGAAGGTGGTGCGCAGCGCGTCGGTCAGCTCCTCGGCCGCCGCGGGTTCGATCAGCGCCAGCCCGATGTACTCGCCGCCGGCCGCGGCCGGGTCCAGCTGCTTGCCGATGCGCTGCACGCCCTTCTCGGGGTCGACGACGACCTTCATCTCCTCCTCGCCGAGGCGCTTGGCGGTGTCGACGGCGAGCACGATCCGCCGGTCACCGCCGCGGGCCTGCAGCAGCGCCCGCTGCACCGAGACCGGGTGCACGGTGTCGCCGTTGGCCAGCAGGACGCCCTCGGGGAGCAGTTCTCGCGCGCATTACAGCGAGTACGCGTTGTTCCACTCCTCGGCCCGGTCGTTGTCGATCAGCGTGAGGTGCACCCCGTGCTCGGCCTCCAGCGCGTTCTTCCGCGCGTGCACGGCCTCTTTCCGGTAGCCGACGACGACGGCGACCTCGGTGATCCCGGCTGCGGCGAAGTTCGCCAGCGCGATGTCCAGGACCGCGCGCGGCTCGCCGCCGGGTTTCCGGCCCACCGGGACGAGGGCTTTCGGCAGCGCGTCCGTCCACGGGCGCAATCGCCGTCCGGCACCGGCGGCCAGCACGAGTCCGAGCATGGGAGTCTCCTGAATTCGCGGCGAATTCCGCGCTGCGGCGCGGTTTTTCGGGAACGGCGCGGAGCCGTCCGCCACGATAGGAACGCACGGGTTCCCGCAGAAGCGGTTTTCACCCCAACAGGGGCGCGGATATTCGAGTGGTGCTCGCTTGACATTTCCGGCGCGAGGCGCCGATCAGCGCCCCGGCGTGCGCACCACGAGAACCGGGCAGGGGGAGTGGTGGATCAGCGCCTGGCTGGTCGAGCCGAGCAGCATCCCGGTGAACCCGCCGCGCCCGCGCGCGCCCACGACCACCAGCTCGGCCCCGGCGGCGTGCTCCAGCAGCGTCGCCGACGGCGAGCCCTCGACCGGGAACCGGTGCACCGCCACGTCCGGGAACCGCTCGCCCCAGCCGGCGAGCTGCTCGGCCAGCAGCCGCTCCGCGCCCTGCTGGATCTCCTCGGTCGGCGGGCCCACGCGCATCCACCGCGTGCTGATGCCGGCGAGGTGCCAGGTGTGCACCACGTGCAGCGGGACGCCGACCTCGGCGGCGCGCCGGAACGCGTGGTCGAGCAGGTTCGCGGTGTGCGGCGAGCCGTCGATGCCGACCACCACCGGGCCGGGCTCGCCGCCCGGCGGGCGATCGTGGCCGGTGCGGACCACCACGGTGTCGGCGTGGCCGTGCGCGGTGACCGCGACCGCCACGGAACCGGCCAGCAGTCCGGTGAACCCGCCGAAACCGCGGTCGCCGACGACCAGCAGCGCGGCCGAGCGGGACTCCTCGATCAGCACCGAGCCGGGGGTGCCGGGCACGGCCTCGGTCTGCGGGTGCAGCCGGGGGCTCTCCTCGGTGGCGGCGTCGGCGGCCTCGGTCAGCCGGTTCTCGACCTCCGCGCGGATCGCGGTGCGGTGCGCGTGCGACCAGGGAACGCCGGGGATCTCCGGGAGGACCGGGAGCGCGGCCACGTCCGCGTAGACGATCCGCAGCGGCACTCCGCGGCGCGCCGCCTCCCGCGCTGCCCACCGGACGGCACCTCGCGCGGTTCCGGATCCGTCGATGCCCACCACGATCCGGTGTGCTGCTGCCTCGTTCATGGCGAACCCCGTTCTCCCGCCCGGCCAGGCCTCCATGCTTGCAGCAGCCCCGGCTGCGCGCCCGGCTCCGCGGGGCGGAGGCGGAACATCCGCAGCGTGCGGCCGGACCTGCGCTGATAGGTCTCGTACGGCGGCCAGGCGGCGCAGGCGAGCGGCCACAGCGCGGCGCGCTCGGCGCCGGTGAGCAGCTCCGCGCGCACCGGGGTCGTGGCGCCGCCGAAGGTGACCTCGGCGCGCGGGTCGCAGCGCAGGTTGTGCGTCCACTGTGGATGTTCCGGGCGTCCGCCGTTCGACCCCAGCACCAGCAGCCCACCGGCGACCCGGGTGCACACCACCGGCACGGCCCGCGCCCGCCCGCTGCGCGCCCCGCGCGTGCGCAGCAGGCACAGCGGCACGCCGAGCACCCCGCTCACGCTCCACCGGCCGCGGCTGAGCCGGAGCGCGGCGCGTTCGACCGCGGTCAGCCGCAGCGCGATTTCGCAGACCCGGCCGTGATGACTCAGGTCCGCGGTCAACTGCGCGAGTGTTCGCATTCTTTTCCCTTTCCGCGCAATCAGCGGGACGTGGTGGCAGCCGGTTTTCCGGCGGGGTCAATACTGCATCCGAATGCCGCCGGGAAAATCCCGAATACCCTGTCGTGCGACTCGACACCGGATTTTCCGGAGTTACGTTCGGAACGTGTCTGAGAACGCACCGCGCGCCGCGGAATACGAACCCGTCGCGATCATCGGAACGGGCTGCCGGTTCGCCGGCGGCGTGTCCTCGCCCGCGGAGCTGTGGGCGGCCCTGCGGGACGGCCGGGACCTGATCACCGAGGTGCCGCCGGACCGCTTCGACGCCGCCGCCGTGTACGACCCGGAGCCCGGCGTTCCCGGCCGCACCGTGTCCAAGTGGGGCGGGTTCCTGCACGACGTGGGCGGGTTCGACCCCGAGTTCTTCGGGCTCTCCGAGCGGGAGGCCGAGGCGATGGACCCGCAGCACCGGCTGCTGCTGGAAACCGCCTGGGAAGCCCTGGAGCACGCCGGGATCCGCCCGCGCGCGCTCGGAGATTCGCCGACCGGGCTGTTCCTGGGGCTGGCCTCGCAGGACTACATGATGCGCACCCCGGACGCGGAGCTGTTCACCAACCCGTACGCGATGACCGGCAACGCGCGCAGCATGGCCGCCGGGCGCATCTCCTACCTGCTGGGGCTGCGCGGGCCGAGCGTGGTGCTGGATTCGGCGTGCTCGTCGAGCCTGGTGGCGGTGCACCTCGCAGCGCGCAGCCTGCAGACCGGGGACGCGGAACTGGCGCTGGCCGGCGGGGTCAACCTCATCTTCGGGCCGGAGACGACCGTGGCGTTCTCCAGCTGGGGGATGCTCTCGCCGGCCGGGCGGTGCCGGGCGTTCGACGCGGACGCGAGCGGGTTCGTGCGGGCCGAGGCGTGCGGCGTGGTGGCGCTCAAGCGGCTCGCCGCCGCCGAGCGGGACGGCGACCGGGTGCTGGCGGTGCTGCGCGGCTCGGGGGTGAACCAGGACGGGCGCTCCAACGGCATCACCGCGCCCTCCGGCGCGGCGCAGCGGGCCCTGCAGCGGCAGGTGATCGCCCGCTCCGGCCTCGACCCGGCCCAGGTGGGCCTGGTGGAGGCGCACGGCACCGGAACCCCGGTCGGCGATCCCATCGAGTTCGCGGCGCTGGCCGACAGCTACGGCCGCGCCGGGTCGGTCCCGTGCGCGCTGGGCTCGGTGAAGACCAACGTCGGGCACGCCGAGACCGCCTCCGGCATGGCCGGGATGCTCAAGGCGATCGGGGCGCTGCAGCGCGCGGAGATCCCGCCGAACCTGCACTTCCGGTCCTGGAACCCGGAGATCGAGCCCGCGGGCAGCCGGTTGTTCGTGCCGACCCGGACCGAGCCGTGGCCGGTCGAGCGCGGGCCGCGGGTGGCGGCGGTGTCCTCCTACGGCTTCTCCGGCACCAACGCGCACGTGCTGCTGGAGCAGGCCCCGGAGGTGCGGCGGCCGGTCGCGCGCAGCGGGCCGGTGCTGGTGCCGGTGTCGGCGAGCTCCCCGGCGGCGCTGGCCGAGACCGCGGGCCGGGTGGCGGACTGGCTCGACGAGCACGAGGTGGCGGTGCACGACGTCGCGCACACGACGGGCGCGCGCGAGCCCCGCTCGTCCCGCGCGGCCGTCGTCGCGGCCGACCGGGGCGAGCTGGCCGAGCGGCTGCGCGCGGTTCAGCGGGGCGAGCCCGCGGCCGGGGTCGCGATCGGTGCGGCCGGCCGGTCGGGCGATGCGGTGTGGGTGTTCTCCGGCCAGGGCTCCCAGTGGGCGGGCATGGGGCGGCGGCTGCTGGCCGACGAGCCCGCGTTCGCCGCGGTCGTGGCCGAGCTGGAGCGGGTCGTGCAGGCCGAATCCGGCTTCTCGCTGCGCGAGGCGCTGTGCGCCGAGGAGGTCGTCACCGGCATCGACCGGGTGCAGCCGGCGTTGTTCGCGATGCAGCTCGGCCTGGCGGCCGTGTGGCGCTCGCGCGGGATGCGGCCCGGCGCGGTCATCGGGCACTCGATGGGCGAGGCCGCGGCCGCGGTGCTCAGCGGTGCGCTGTCGCGAGTGGACGGTGCGCGGGTGATCTGCCGCCGCACCCGGCTGATGCGGCGGCTGGCCGGATCGGGGGCGATGGCCTCGGTCGGCATGCCGCGCGCGGAGGTCGACAGCGAGCTGGCCGGCGAGCCGGGCGTGGTGGTGGCCGTCGTCGCCGGGCCGGAGTCCACTGTGGTCGCCGGGGAGGCCGCGGCGGTGCGCGAGCTGGTGCGGCGCTGGGACTCCGAAGGCCGGATGGCGCGCGAGATCGCGGTGGACGTGGCCTCCCATTCGCCGCAGGTCGACCCGATCCTGGACGAGCTGCGCTCCGCCCTGGACGGGATCTCCCCGCAACAGCCGGAAATCCCGTTCTACAGCACGGTGCTGCCCGGCCGCGCCGACCCGGTGGTCGACGCCGCCTACTGGGCCGACAACCTCCGCCGCCCCGTCCGGTTCGCCGACGCGGTCGCGGCGGCGCTGGCCGACGGGCACGAGGTGTTCGCCGAGCTGTCCCCGCACCCGCTGCTGACCGGTGCGATCGGCGAGGCCGCCGGGCGGTCCGAGGTCACCGCGGTCGGGGCGCTGCGCCGCGGCGAGGACCACCCGGACGCGGTGCTCTCGGCGATCGGCCAGGTGCACTGCGCCGGTGGCCGCCTGTCCTGCTCCGCCCCGGCCGGGCGGCTGCTGGACGTGCCCCTGCCGAGCTGGAACCACCGGTGGCTGATGAACGCCGACCGCGCCGAGGCGGCCGAGGCCGTCGGCCACCCGCTGCTGGGCCCGCACGTCGAGACCCCGCGCGGCGACGGCGAGCACGTCTGGCAGACCGAGCTGAGCGAGACCTCCCCGCCGTGGCTCGCCGAGCACCAGGTGCGGGGCGGGGTGGTGCTGCCCGCCGCCGGGTTCGGCGAGATGGCGCTGTCGGCGGCCGCGGAGGTCTTCGGCGCCGACGCCGCCGTCGAGGTGGCGGGGCTGGTGTTCGAAGCCGCCCTGGTGCCGGGCGAGGGCACGACGGTCTCGACCACTGCGGACCGCACGACCGACACCGATGCCTCGGTCAGCGTGCTCAGCAGCACCGCCGACGGCGGCACCGCGGTGCACGCCCGCGCCCGAATCCGCGCCGCGGGCAGCGAACCGTCCGGTGTGGACATCGAGGTGCTGCTGGAGTCGCACGACCAGCCGTTCTCGCCCGAGGACTACTACGCGCGGCTGCGCGCCCTGGGCATCGAGCACGGCCCGGGGTTCGCCGCGCTGACCGCGATCCACCGCTCCGAGGCGGACCCGAGCAGCGTGCTCGGCGAAGTCCGGCTGCCCGCCGCCCGGCGCGCGGAGGCCGCGTCGTACCGGGTGCACCCGGTGCTGCTGGACGCCTGCCTGCAGACCATCGCCGCGCACCCGGCGATGCTGGAGCAGCCGGGCGTGTTCCTGCCGTTGGGCATCGGTTCGCTGCGCCTGTTCGGCGACGTGCGGGAGGCGCGCTACTGCCTCGCCGCGCTCCGCGAATCCGGGCAGCGGTCCGGGCTCGGCGACGCCCGGCTGCTGGACGGCGCGGGTGCGGTGCTGGCCGAGATCCGCGACGTGCGGTTCGGCACCTCGGCCGAGGACGCGCCGGAGCGGATCTTCGAGCGCCGGCTGCTCGCGGTCGAGTGGGACGAGGCCCCGGCCCCCGCCGACACCGGCCGCGAGCCGGGGCGGTGGCTGGTCGTCGCCGACTCCGACGGAGAACCGTTCGCCGAGCGCATCGCCGAGGAACTGCGCGCCCGCGGCGCCACCGCCACCACGCGGGCCGAGATCGCCGGGCTCGACCTGGACGTCGACGGCGTGGCGTTCGCGACCGCGCCGCAGCACGACCGGCGCCGCCCCGCCGAGACCGCGCGGTGCCACGTCGGGCGGCTCGTGGCGCTCACCCAGGCGCTCGCCGAGCTCGAACGCGCTCCGGCGCTGACCGTGCTGCTGCACGACTCCCAGGAGGTGCTCGGCGGCGACGGCGGTGCGCTCGCCCTGGCCCCGCTGCGCGGACTGGCCAAGGTGATCTCGCACGAGCACCCCGAACTCGACGTGTCCGTTGTGGACGAAGTCGGAACCGATCCCGCCCAACTCGTCCACGAGATGCTGCACGCACCCTCCACTGAGGACGAGGTCGCGTGGCGTGGGAGCACCCGATACCTGGCCCGGTTGCGGCACAGCCCGCTGTCCGCGGACGAACGCCGTCGCACCACTGTCCAGTTCGGACATGACGGGGTCGGCGTGCAGGCGGCGCGCAAGGGCGACCTGGACAGCCTCGAACTCGTCGCCCGCGACCGCGTCCCGCCCGGCCCCGGCGAAGTGGAGATCGAGGTCCGTGCGGCGAGCCTGAACTACGTCGACGCGCTCAACGCGATGGGCCTCTACAACACCGTTGACGACGACCCGCCCCCGCTCGGCGCCGACTGCGCCGGGGTGATCACCCGCGTCGGCCCGGGCGTGACCGAGCACCGCCCGGGCGACCGGGTCGCGGCGATGATGTGGGGCGGGCTCGCCTCGCACCTGACCGTGCCCGCCGGCAACGTGTTCGCCGTGCCCGAGCGCCTGTCGCTCGAGCAGGCCGCCACGTTGCCCGCGGTCGCCCTCACCGCCTGGTACGGGCTCGACCACCTCGCGCGCCTCCGGCCCGGCGAGCGGGTGCTGATCCACTCGGCGACCGGCGGGGTCGGGCTCGCGGCGCTGCACCTCGCCCGCGCCCGCGGCGCCGAGGTCTTCGCCACCGCCGGCACCCCGGACAAGCGCGCCCACCTGGCCGAGCTCGGCATCGAGCACGTCATGGACTCGCGCGCGCTCGACTTCGCCGACCAGGTAGCGGCCGCCACCGGCGGGCAGGGCGTGGACGTGGTGCTCAACTCGCTCACCGGGCCCGCCCAGCGCGCCGGGATCGGGCTGCTGCGCACCGGCGGGCGGTTCCTGGAGATCGGCAAGCGGGACATCTACGCCGGGCACCGGCTGGACCTGGCGCCGTTCCGGAACGGCACGAGCTTCACCGCGATCGACCTGAACCTGGTGGTCGACCGGATGCCGGAGCTGACCGCGCAGCTGATCGACGAGATCGAGCGGGCAGTGGCCGACGGCACCCTCCCGCCGCTGCCGCTGACGACCTACGAGGTCGACCAGCTGCCCGCGGCGTTCCGCACGCTCGGCGCCGGGCAGCACATCGGCAAGCTCGTCGTGCGGATGCCGGCCGAGGGCAGCCGGGAGGTGCCGGTCGAACCGGCCGACGTGCCGGTGGTGCGCTCCGACGGCGCCTACGTCGTCACCGGCGGGCTCGGCGGGCTCGGGCTGCTGGCGGCCCGGTGGCTCAGCCGGGCGGGCGCCCGCCGCGTGGTGCTCAACGGCCGCCGCGCTCCCGCGGCGCAGGCCGGCCCGGTCGTGGCCGAGCTGCGGGCCGCAGGCACCGACGTGCGGATCGTGCTGGGCGATCTGGCCGAACCCCGCACGGCGCACCGGCTGCTCGAAGAGGCCGCCGCCGACGGCGTGCCGGTGCGCGGGGTGCTGCACGGCGCCGCGGTCGTCGAGGACGGGGTGGTCTCGCGGCTCGACCCCGAGGCCGCCGACCGGGTGTGGCGGCCCAAGGCGCTCGGCGCGTGGAACCTGCACGAAGCGCTCGGCGCCGGGTACGAGGACGGGCTGGACTGGCTGCTGCTGTTCTCCTCCGGCGCCTCGCTGATCGGCAACCCCGGGCAAGGCGCCTACGCCGCGGCCAACGGCTTCCTCGACGCGCTGGCCACCGCGCGCCGCGCCCGCGGCCTGGCCGCGACCAGCGTCAGCTGGGGACCGTGGGCCGAGCACGGCCGCGGCGCCGGCATGGCCGACCGCGGCTTCGCGGTGATCGACCCGGACGAGGGCATCGCGGCCTGCGACCGGCTGCTGCGCCGGGCGCGCACCCGCACCGGCTACGTGCCGATCGCCGACGGCGCCTGGCTGGACGCGATCGGACAGCGGGCCCGCCGCTCGGCGTTCTTCGCCCCGCAGGTCACCCGCGGCGAGGACGAGGCGGGCCCGGAGCGCGAGCTGCTGGCCCGCGTCGCCGGCTCGGACGGGGCCTCCCAGCTGGGGCTGCTCACCGAGTTCCTGGTGGGGCAGGCGGCGGCGATCCTGCGGCTCGACCCGGCCGGGATGGACCCGGGCCGGTCGCTGCTGGACTACGGGCTGGATTCGCTGATGGGCCTGGAGCTGCGCTCCCGCATCGACAAGGTGCTGCGCATCCGCATCCCCACCAAGCAGCTGTGGGCGCACCCGGCGCCGTCCGCACTGGCCGAATACCTCGCCGAGCAGCTCGCCGCGGGCTGATCTCCGCGCCACGAAGGGAAATCCGCAGCATGTCGCGATCGAAGGTGTGGGACGTCGCCGTCATCGGCGCCGGGCCCGCGGGAGCCACGGCCGCGCGCGTCGCCGCCGAGCACGGGTGCAGCGCGCTGCTGCTGGAGCGCGAGAGCATCCCGCGGTACAAGACGTGCGGCGGCGGGCTGGTCGGCCATTCGCTGGCCGCCTTGCCGGACGGCGCCGAGCTCACCGTCTACGACGAGGTGCGCCGCGTGACGCTGTCGCACCGCGGCCGCTGGGACCGCACGCTCACCGCCCGCCCGCCGCTGGCGAAGCTGGTGTTCCGCAGCGAGTTCGACGCGACCCTGGTCGACAGCGCGGCCCGCGCCGGTGCGCACGTCCGGGATTCCTGCGCGGTGCGCGGTATCGAGTCCGG
>Ga0164243_10016656_pt1 | contig 10061 bp, 5 predicted proteins | sample OricompcompostOP_FD_108781 | JGI IMG/M metagenome (GOLD analysis project Ga0164243, IMG submission 108781) | Organic Plus compost microbial communities from Emeryville, California, USA - Original compost - Organic plus compost (OP) | ecosystem: Engineered > Solid waste > Mixed feedstock >... | reverse complement strand
GACGTCGAGTCCCTCGGGCACGATGATCCGCGTCTCGCCGACGCCGGAGTCGATCGTGACGGTCCGGCCCAACAGGGCGGCCGGATTGCTCACGTCGGTCAGGTCCAGCTCGATCCGGCCGATGCCGTGCTCGTACTCGGCGTCGACCGCCGCTGCCGTCTCCGGTTGCACGACTTGATCGCCGATCCGCAGGCTCGGCAGCGCCGATCCGACGGCCAACACGGTCGCGAGGACGAATCCGATGCCGATCAGCACGCCACCGTTGCCGAAGAACGTACTGACGAGCAGGCCGAGCCCCACGACCGCGAGTGCGACGGCGACGTAGGTGGTCCAGGGCGTGCCGTCGTTCGCATCGGCGATGATCCGGGTGACGGCCAGGGCGATCGCCGTGACCGACGCGGTCAGCACCAGCAGGGCCTTCGAGCGGGGCTCGCGGGCTCGCTGGAGCTTCGCCGCCATGATCCGCTCGGTCTTTGCCTCGGCTATGGCGGCACCGTAGGCGGCCGGGTCGGTCAGTCGGGGATCGTCGATCGGATCGAACGGCTCGTGGTCGCGACGCCGATTCTTCAGCACCACGAAGGAGATCAGCAGTACACCCATCGGGAAGATCCACCACGGGAAGCCCCACCCCCAGCCGCTGTCCCCGACCACGGCCAGCACGGCCACGACCGAGGCCACGACCATGCCGCCCACACGCACGCGCTCCTCGTTCTCCTCGAGGTTGAACCACTCGGCGGCGACGCTGGTGCCGCCCTCCGGCGGCAGGAGGAACCAGGCGGCGACGTACAGGATCAGGCCGGCACCGCCGATGAAGGTCAGAACGGCGAACGCGATCCGCAGGATGACAGGATCGACGTTCAAGTACTTGGCTGCGCCGGTGCACACACCGCCCAGGAGCGCGTCGGAACGCGAGCGCTGCATGTCGGTGATCGAACGGATCCGGTGCGAATCGAATCCGGGCTGATCGCGGTCAGGGGTCTCCTGGCCGGCGCCGTCCGGGCCCGATGTGGGTTGCTGGGTGTCGTTCATGCCTCCATCGTGTCGTGCGACCGCGCGGTCTTCCATCGGGTACGACCCTGAACGTCCCCCGGGATCACTCAGGGTGGGACGCGGGTGCGTCCTGGTGGAACGCATGCGTGCGCACGTGTGACGATCGGGGGGTGACCGAATACCGCCGCGCGTTCCGGCCTGCCGACCGACGCCTCGTTGCCGGCGTGTCCGCGGGACTGGCCGACCATCTGGGTGTGCCGGTCGTTGCGGTACGGGTCGCCTTCGTCGTGGCCAGTTGGTTCAACGGTGCCGGCGCGATCGCGTATCTGCTGCTGTGGCGTTTCATGCCGCTGGCCGCACCCGAACTGTCGCCGGGTCTGGAATCGGCGACCCGTCGCGGTCTGCGGACCAGCAGTCGCCTGCCGATTCGCGAGATCGTCCAGGCGTTGTGCCTGGCGGCGGTCGGATTGGGCGTCTTCGTGGCGCTGCAGGCCTCGGGGCGTGGCATCGCCGGGCCCGTCCTCGCGCCGATCGTGATCGGTCTCGTCGGTGTCGCCGTGATCTGGCGCCAGTTCGACGATGCGTCGCTGGGCCGCTGGATGCGGCAGACCAGCGGACTCGCCTTCGCCGCCAGAGTCGCGGTGGGCATCCTGCTGGTCGCTGTCGCCGCCGTCTACGTCATCACCCAGGATCGTGGGTGGGGCGCTATCGCCGACATGGGCGTGGCGGTCGTGGCGGCCCTGATCGGTGCTGCTCTGATCCTGGGGCCGTGGTTGTTCAAACTGGTCGGTGATCTGGACGAGGAACGACGTGAGCGCGTGCGATCCCAGGAGAGGGCCGATGTCGCGGCCCACCTGCACGACTCGGTCCTGCAGACCCTGGCGCTGCTGCAGAAGAACCCGGGCGACGCGGCGCAGGTCGCGACCCTCGCCCGACGGCAGGAACGCGAACTCCGCTCCTGGCTGTACGGCACGGACAACACGATCGGCGACCGGTTCGCCGCGGCCGTGCGGGCCACCGCGGTCGAGGTCGAGGACGACCACCGCATCCCCGTCGAGGCCGTCGTCGTGGGCGACACTTCCATGGACCCCGACGTCACGGCGTTGGTCCGTGCGGCCCGCGAGGCGATGGTGAACGCGGCCAAGCACTCGGGGGCGGACCGTATCGATGTGTACGCCGAGACCGACGGTCGTTCGGCCGAGGTGTTCGTCCGTGACCGCGGAGCCGGGTTCGATCCGGAGCGGATCGCGGACGACCGGATGGGCGTGAAGGGCTCGATCATCGGCCGCGTCGAGCGGCACGGTGGCACGGCCCGGATCCGCAGCACCCCCGGCGAGGGGACCGAGGTCGCGTTGACGGTCCCGATACGACAGGCTGAACAGGTCACCGAGGAGAGGGTCGGCCATGACTGAACTGCGAGTCGCGATCGTCGACGATCACGCGATGTTCCGCACCGGCGTGCGCGCCGAGATCGCCGACGCGGTCGACGTGGTCGGCGAGGCCGAGGACGTCGACGGCGCGGTCAAGCTCGTCGAGGAACTGGCTCCCGACGTCGTCCTGCTGGACGTGCACATGCCGGGCGGCGGTGGGATCGAGGTCATCCGTCGCGCGCATCCACGGCACGCCGACACCAAGTTCCTGGCGTTGTCGGTCAGCGATGCGGCCGAGGACGTCATCGGCGTCATCCGGGCCGGGGCGCGCGGCTATGTCACCAAGAACATCTCCGGGGTCGAACTGGTCGACGCCATCACTCGGGTCGCGGCCGGCGATGCGGTGTTCTCGCCACGTCTCGCCGGATTCGTCCTGGATGCGTTCGCCGGGACCATCGAGGTCGCCCAGGTCGACGAGGATCTGGACCGGCTCACCGAGCGCGAGCGCGAGGTGATGCGCCTCATCGCCCGCGGCTACGCCTACAAGGAAGTCGCGAAGGAACTGTTCATCTCGATCAAGACCGTCGAGACCCACGTCAGCAGCGTCCTGCGCAAACTCCAGTTGTCCAGCCGCCATGAACTGACCCGCTGGGCCAACGACCGCCGCCTCATCTGATCGAGGTCGCCAAGTGGCGCCACCCGACATGAGCGGCTGGGTGTAACTCTGAGTGACTTTTCGGCCGACGTGTCGTTGGAACGGACATGACGAGGAGTGGTTCCAAGCGACGTATGTCCGTTGTGCTCGGCGGTTTGGTGGTGGCTGCGGCCGCCCTGGTGACGCCCGGCTCGGCCTCGGCGGAGTCGGCCACGACCACGGACCGGGTGACGGTCTCGGACGGCACGTCGATCGCGGTGACCGTCACGGGGGAGCAGCCGCTCGCGGCACGGCCGACGGTCGTCGAGTTCACGCCCTACGGCGCGTCGGGGGCCGCATTCGCCGTCGGCCCGGACTACAACTACCTGCTCGTCCAGATCCGCGGCACGGGCGACAGCAACGGGTCATTCGACGCGCTCGGGCCGAAGGGTCAACAGGACGTCGTGGACGTGCTGGAGTGGGCGTGCACCCAGTCATGGAGTGACGGGCGACTGGCCGTCGCGGGCTTCTCGGCCAGCGCGATCATGATCTTCAACTCGCTGCACCACGAGTTGCCGTGTGTGAAGGCGGCGGTCCTGCGATCGGGCACGTTCGAGTTGTACCGCGATCTGCTGATGCCCGGCGGTATCCCGAACACACTCGTCGGCCTGGGCGTCGTGGCCATGATCGGCGCCCCCACGCTGCAGCAGGCCCCAGAGCGGATGCAGCGTGATCCGGCATCCAGCGTCGACGCATTGCTCGGCATACTGACGACCGGGCTCAACGGTGGGTTGTTGCACATGACCCTGGACGACTACTGGACCGAGCGCGGCTTCCGCGGCGACGCGAACCACCTTCCGACACTGTTCCTGGACGGCGCATTCGACGTCGAGCCGCGCGGCGACTACCAGGGCTTCCAACACCTGCGAGCGCAGGGGACACCGGCTCAGTTGCAGGTCACCGGTGCGCACGATGGCGCTCCGGCAGGGACGGACAACGGCCAGCGGGCGATCGAACGCTGGTTGGACCGCTACGTGCGCGGCGTCGAGAACGGCGTCGAGGACGAGCCGGCCGTTCAGATGTACATCTCCGAAGGCAGTCGCCAATCGCTGCTCGCCGGCCAGTACACCCGCGTCGAGGCCGACGACTGGCCGATACCGGGTACCACGTGGGAGTCGTTGTATCTGACCGCCGATCGATCCGGCGGTGCGGTGTCGGCCAATGACGGCAGCCTGAGTCTGGCGAAACCCGCCACGTCGACGCGGCAGTGGTACCTGGCACTTCCGTCGCTGTTCACACAGACCGACCCACACCTGACTGCGCTGGTCGACGGCGCGGCGAGCCAGGCCTTGTCGAAGGTCCCCGGACTCACCGAGACCAACCTGTCGAACCTCGTCGGGCTGACCTACACGACTCCGGCGCTGAAGCAGGACGTCACAGCGGTCGGGCCGGGAACGCTGGAGATCAGCCTGTCGAGCCTGATGCCCGCGACCGGGATCTGGGCGGTCGTCTCCGATGTCGCGCCGGACGGGACCGCGCACCCGATGACCACAGCACGTCTCAACACCGCGTACCCGGACATCGTCGAGGACAAGTCGGTCTATCGTGACGGCAGGCTCGTCCAGCCCTACGGAGACTTCTCGACGGTCAAGCTCGGCGGCCTGGGGCAGACGAGGACCTACCACGTCGAGATGTGGCCCGTCACCAATGTGTTCAAGGCCGGCCATCGCATCCAGGTCACGTTGGTGGGCCAGTCGATCCAGGCGCCTCTGGGTCTCCCGTCGCTCAACTCGGTCGTCCTCGGTGGTGCGCAGGCGTCGAGTCTGACGTTCCCGGTCGCACCCGGCAGCGATCTGGCCGCCGCCCTCGTGCCGTAGCCCAAATGGTGCGGTGCCATGCACCGCTCCGTCCCGCGGTACCCGTGCATCGTCCCGCAAGATCTGGGACACAATGGGTGCGTGCGAGTCGAACTGCTGGGTCCGGTGCGGGTCCTCGGTGACGACGGCACCGAGTTGGATCTGGGCGGCGCGCGCAATCGAGCGCTGATCGCGCGGCTGGCTCTGGCGGCCGAGCGCCCCGTGCGGGCCGCGGCTCTGGTCGCCGACCTGTGGGGCGACGACGTACCGCAGGACGCGACCAATGCGCTGCAGTCCGTCGTGTCCCGGACCCGGCGCAGACTTCCCGACGGCGCGATCGAACTGACGCCGTCGGGCTACGTCCTTCACACCGAGACCGACGTCTCCGAACTCGAGCGCGCCGTGGCGGAGCGCCGCTTCTCCGACGCGGTGTCGCTGATCCGTGGTGAACCGTGCCAGGACCTGGATCATTTGGAGTTCGTGACCGAGACCGCCGACCGGATCTCCGCGATGATGCGCGAGGCACGCACCGAGGATCTCGCGGTCCGTATCGCGGCCGATCCATCGGCAGCGGATCTGGCGCGGCTGGCCGAGCTCGCACACGACCACCCTCTCGACGACCGCGTCTGGACCCTGCACATCCAGGCGTTGGCCGATACCGGGCGGGGCGCCGAGGCACTCGATGCGTACGAGCAGCACCGACAGCACGTGGCCGATCAGCTCGGTGCCGACCCGTCGCCGGAGTTGCAGGACCTGCACCTGTCGATCCTGCGGGGAGAGCGTCGACGGCAGGCTCCAGCGACCCGTCTGCCGGTCGGGCTCACGACATTCGTCGGTCGTGAAGAAGCGATGGCCGAACTGGGCGAGGCGTTGGGTACCCACCGGCTCGTCACGATCGTCGGTCCGGGTGGAGCGGGTAAGACCCGGCTGGCGATCGAGGTGGCACGAGAAGCCGCGACGTCCGAGGTGTGGCTGGCCGAACTGGCGGCCGTGACAAGCAGCGAGGGAGTCGCTCCGGCTCTGCTCAGTGCACTCGATCTGGTCGAGGTCAGCGTGCTCGACCGGCAGACGACCGCAGTGGCCGCGCAGGATCGGTTGCTCGCCGCTGCCGGGTCGCTGACGGGCTTGCTCGTGCTCGACAACTGCGAGCATCTGGTCGACGACGTGGCGCGGCTGACCGAGCAGCTGCTCGCCGCCGCGCCGGGACTGAAAGTCCTGGCCACGACACGAGAGCCGCTGAAACTGATCGGTGAGGCCGTGTATCCGCTGGACTCGCTGTCGGTTCCGGAGCCCGATGTGTCACCGGACGAGGCGCGAGCGCACAGTGCCGTGGACCTGTTCGTGCAGCGTGCGCAGGCGGTCGACCACGCGTTCGTGCTCGATGGGTCGACGGTCGCCGCGGTGGTCCAGATCTGTCGGCGGCTCGACGGGCAACCCCTGGCGATGGAGCTGGCGGCCGCCCGCCTGCGGACCCTGACGGTCCAGCAGGTGGCCGCTCGGCTCGGCGACCGTTTCCGACTGCTGACAGGAGGCAGTCGCACGGCGCTGCCGCGACACCGGACGCTGCGGGCCGTGGTCGAGTGGAGTTGGGATCTTCTCGACGAACCCGAGCGGGATCTGGCCGAACGACTGTCGGTCCTGCCCGGCGGTGTGACGACCGACGCCGCCGAGGCCATCGGTGGCCCGGGTGCTTCGGATCTGCTCGAAGCGCTCGTCGACAAGTCCCTGCTCGTCCCGGTCCGGGCGAACGAGCCGCGTTTCCGGATGCTGGAGACGCTGCGTGAGTTCGGCACCGAACGGTTGCTCGAGCGGGGCGTCCTGGCCGACGTGCGGCGCGATCAGGTGCGCTATGTCACCGACCTCGTCGAGCGTGCGATGCCGGAGATGCATGACCATCGACAGATCGCCGCCTTCACACGTATCGACGCTGAGCGAGGCAACATCTCGGCCGCGCTGCGCCTGGCCGTCGATGACGGGGACCGCTCGTCGTCGCTGCGGATCGTTCGGGCGCTGGCCTGGTACTGGTCGATCCGCAATGAACACGGCGAGGCGTTCACATGGGCGTCCGCGGGGTTGGCCCTTCCCGGTGAGGCTGATCCGGCCGTGGAGATCGCGGCACAGGCGCTGGCGATCACCGGTGTCATCCTGGACGGCGATCTGTCGCGGTTGGACGGGCACGTGGACACGATCCTGGCGCTGTGGGACGAACATCATCCAGATGATCCGATCGTCGACCTCGTGATGGCCACCGTGGAATTCTTCGGGCGGCTGGGCGACCGTGAACTGCCAGAGCCGACCGATCTGTGGACCCGCGCCTCACGGACCCTGATGCGGCTCGTGCTCCTCGACAACGCCGGGCGGATCGGCGAGACGGTCGACATGGTCGATGACGCGATCGCGGACTTCCGGAGGCTGGGGGACCGATGGGGGCTCGCCACGACGATCGCCCACCGCGGACTGATCGCTTCGTACGAAGGGCGCTTCGACGACGCGGTGGCCGCCTGGGAGGAATCGCTCCCGCTTCTGGAGGAACTGGGCGCCGACGAGGACATCGAGTTCACCCGCAGCAGGATCCTCGCTGTACGGATCAGCCACGCGGGGGAGTCCGACTACACAGAGCTGAGGGATGAGCTCGAAGCCGGTCTCGCCGCGGCGCGGGCCGAGGAGTCGTTGCGCCTCGAAGTCACCTATGGCGCGGCGATCGGAACGCTGGAGTCCTATCTGGGCCATCATGCCCGAGCGATCGAACTGTTGACCGAGGTCCTGGCGCGGGCCGAGTCCGGTGATGGAGACTTCGGCGGCGGGCAGTTGTCCTCGGTCATCCGCGGCCGCCTGAGCGCAGCGTACGCAGGGCTGGGCGACGTCGCGCGGGCTCGTGCAGAGATGGCGAAGAGTTTCAAAGTCGCGATGCTGACCCGCGATCAACCGGTGATCGCGTCGATCGGTGTCACGGCCGCCGAGATCACAGCTGTCGAAGGCGACTACGAGGCTGCTGCTCGTCTGCTGGGAGCGACGGAGAGGGTCCGTGGGAGTGTCGATCGGATGAATCGTGGAGCCGTGGAGTTGGAGGTGCGGCTGCGGCAGCAGCTGGGTTCTGCGTTCGAGGCGGCCTATGCGGCCGGACGTGACCTCGATCAGGCCGAGGCGTTGGCGTTTCTGACCCGCGGACACCTCGAGTCGCCTGACACCTGAGTCCCAGCATCGCGGAGTCCCACGTGTCGCAGGGTTTCTGGGTGCGGTCAGGTGCGTTCGAGGATGGGGGCGAGATCGAGGCCGGGCGGCAGCGTGCCGAACGCGTCGCCCCAGTCGCGGTCGAGACGGCTGGCGCAGAACGCGTCGGCCACCGCTGTGGGGCCGTGCTGGATCAGCTGCGAACCCTGGAACACCAGCGCCATCTGCTCGACGACGCGGCGTGCGCGCAACTCGATGTCGTCGAACGACGTGAGGTCCTTCATCAGGCGAGCCACCGCGTCGTCGTAGCGGGAATCGGCCCCGGTCGCCTTCTCGGCCTCCGTCGCGAAGGCCTCGAGCGTGTGCGGCTCACGCGACATCGCGCGCAAAGCGTCGAGTGCGGCGACGTTGCCCGACCCCTCCCAGATCGACAGCAGCGGCAGTTCGCGGTAGATACGGGCGATGTCGAAGTCCTCGATGTAGCCGTTGCCGCCCAGGCACTCCAGGGCCTCTCCCGCGACCATCGGGGCGCGCTTGCACACGTGATACTTGGTGACGGCCAGGGCGATGCGGCGCAGCGCCGCCTCCTGCTCGTCACCGCGGATCGCGCGGTCGTTGGCACCGGCAAGACGGAACATCGCGGTCGTGGCGGCCTCGGACTCGACCTGCAGATCGGCCAGCACATTGCGCATCGCGGGTTGGTCGATCAGGGATGCGCCGAACGCCTGACGATGGCGGGCATGATGCGCGGCCAGACGGATGGCCGAGCGCATTCCGGTGGCTGATCCGATCACGCAGTCGAGTCGGGTCATGTTGACCATTTCGACGATCGTGCGGACGCCGCGGCCCTCATCGCCGACCAGCCAGCCGACGGCGTCGTCGTACTCGATCTCCGACGACGCATTCGACTTGTTGCCCATCTTGTCCTTGAGGCGTATCAGGTTCAGGCTGTTTCGCTCGCCGCCGGGCAGGACGCGGGGCACCAGGAAGCACGACAAGCCGCCCGGTGCCTGGGCCAAGGTCAGGAACATGTCCGACATCGGTGCCGACGTGAACCATTTGTGGCCGACCAGGCGGTACGTCCCGTCGGTCTGCGGGGTGGCCGTCGTGGTGTTGGCGCGGACGTCGGAGCCGCCCTGCTTCTCGGTCATCGACATGCCGGCGATCAGTCCGCGCTTGGTCGCCGGATCGGCGAACGTCGGGTCGTATTCGCGGTTGGTCAGCAGCGGTTCGAACTGCGCCGAGAGTTCGGCGTTGGCGCGCAGGGCGGGGACGACCGCATAGGTCATGGAGATGGGGCAGCCGTGGCCCGCATCGGCCGACCAGGTCATGAACTTCGCTGCGCGGGCGACGTGGGCGCCGGGGCGGTCGTCGGCCCACGGTGCGCCGTGCAGGCCGTGTGAGACCGCGACGTCCATCAGCTGGTGGTAGGCGGGGTCGTACTCGACCTGGTCGACGTGGTTGCCGTAGCGGTCGTGCGTCAACAGCCGGGGCGAGTTGCGTTCGGCGCGCCGCGCCCACTCCCGGACCTCGGCGCTGCCGGCCAGCGTGCCGAGTTCGTGCAACTCGTCGATGACCCACTCAGCGCCCTCCCGGGCTACGCCTTCGAGCATGGCGGGATGATCGGCGGTGTCGTGACCGGCGATGTCGGGGACCTGGTTGAAGACGGTATGGGTCGCACTCATGACTCGATATTACGTCTACAATGACGATCGTGTCCAGATCTGTAAGAACGCCGTTACCGGCTCGGTCAGTTGCGCTGAGCCTGCTGCTCGGTGCGCATCCCGGGCGGATGAGCGCCGCCGACCTGGTGCGCGCCGGGATGTATCTGGGGATCGCTGAGTCGACCCTGCGGGTCGCGCTGACCCGTGCCGTCGCTGCGGGCGACCTGGTGCGCGCGGACGGGGGGTACGCCTTGGGCGACCGGCTCGTGGAGCGACAGCAGCGCCAGGACGAGTCGGTCGAGCACGCGGCGCGCCCGTGGGACGGATCATGGGAGCAGGTCGTGGTCGTCGAGGCCGGACGCGCCGCCGGCGACCG
>Ga0164243_10016655_pt1 | contig 10062 bp, 10 predicted proteins | sample OricompcompostOP_FD_108781 | JGI IMG/M metagenome (GOLD analysis project Ga0164243, IMG submission 108781) | Organic Plus compost microbial communities from Emeryville, California, USA - Original compost - Organic plus compost (OP) | ecosystem: Engineered > Solid waste > Mixed feedstock >... | reverse complement strand
GTCGCGCCGAGCCCGTCGAGCAGCTGCCGGATCGCGGGGGTCGGCTCGAAGCCGCCGTTCAGCACGATGCCCGCGAGGGAGGGGGAGGTCTGCGAGAGGTGGGCGACGACCGCGCCCACGAGCACGTCCGACCGGTCGCCGGGCACGACGACGACGGAGCCCTCGATGAGCCGGGGCAGCACGTTCTCGAGGGTCATGGCCGCGACGACCGTGCCGAGCACCGGGCGGTCGAGACCCTCTTCGGAGCCCGCGATGAGCTCCGCCTCCGCGGAGGCGAGCACGGTGCGCAGCAGGGGGGCGACGAGCACCTCGTCCTCCGGGATCGCCCAGCTCAGCTCGGGCAGCGCACCCCCGCGCACGGCGGCCGCGAGCGCGTCGAGCCGGTCGGGATCCGCCCGGTTGACGACCGTCGCGAGCACGGTCGCGTGCTCGGCGCGCAGCTCCTCGACCGCGACGCGTGCGATCGAGGCGACCTCCTCGGGGCTGCGGAACCCGCTGCCCTCCCGGTCGCGCCCGGTGAGCACGAGCACGACGGGGGCCGCGAGGTTCGCCGCGATGCGCGCGTTCGCGGAGAGCTCCGTCGGCGTGCCGACGTCCGTGTAGTCGGAGCCGAGCACGACGACCGCGTCGCAGGCCGCCTCGACCGCGGCGAACCGCTCGACGATCCGGCCGAGGGCGGCCTCCGGGTCGGCGTGGAACTCGTCGTAGCTCACGCCCACGCAGGCGACCGGGTCGAGGTCGGAGCCGGCCCGCGCGAGGAGCAGTTCGAGGATCGGGTCGGGCTCGGATCCGGAGCGCGCGATGGGGCGGAACGCGGCCACCCGCGCCGCACTGCCGCGCAGCGCCTCGAGCAGTCCGATCGCGACGGTCGACTTGCCCGTGCCGCCCTCCGCGGAGGTCACGTAGATGCGGGTCGCCACGGCATCCACGCTAGGCCATCCCCCTCGCGCGCGCTCCGGATGCATCGCGTCGTGCGTTTGGCGCGTTATGAGTCGTCATAACGCGCCAAACGCACGACGCGATGAGAGGCAGCGGATCACGAGCGAGCGGGATCACGGGCGCGCGCCGAGCGGCACCCCGGCCCGGGCGGGCGGCACGACGCACACGGGCGCCGCCGCCGCGCCCAGCAGCGCGTGCGCGGTCGGCCCCGCGATCCCGTTCCCCCGCCCTTCGACGGCGTGCGCACCGAGCACGACGAGCCGCGCGCCCTCCGCATGCGCGGTGAGGGTCGCCCCGGCCGGCCCGGTCGCGAGGATGCCCCGCACCCGCGCGCGCGGGAAGGCGGCCCGCACCCGGGCGAGCGCCTCGCCCATGATCGCGCGGTGGGCGGCCCGCAGCACGTCCGGCTCGACGACGAGCGCCTCGTGCGGCTCCACCGGCAGCGGGAGCTGCCAGGCGTGCACCACGTCGAGGTCCGTTCCGAGGGCGCCCGCCTCGCGCGCGGCGTAGAGCACCGCGCGGTTCGCGCTCTCGTCGTCCGGGATGCCCACCACGACCGGACCGGGCCGCGGTCGCCAGCCCTCCGGCACGAGCACGACCGGGCCGGCCGCGAGGCCGCCCGCGGCGAGCGCGCCGCCCACGTCCGCGCGGCAGCCGAGCACGAGCAGGTCCGCCGCGCGCGCGAGGCCCGCGAGGCCCTCGGCGACCGGGCTGTCCACGAGGTGCGCCTCGACCTCGGTGCCCGGCGCCGCCGCGAGGATCCGTCGGCGCGCCGAGAGCAGCACGTGCTCCGCCGCCGCGAGGTCGGCCGCGAGCAGGTCGACCGCGGTCGCGAGCAGCACGCGCGCGGGGTCGCCCCGCTCGGCCGCCGCGCGCGCCCGATCCGCGGCCCACTGCGCGGCCGGACCGCCCGCCGCGTCGCGGGCCGGGTCCACGCCCACCAGGATGCGCTCCACCACGGCCTCCTCTCCGGAATCCCCCGAGCCTGCCGCCCGACGCGCGGGCCGGGCAGGGCCGGAAGTCCCACGGGACCATCGGCCCTGCCGTCCCGAGCGCGGACGGGGTTGCCTGGGAGCGGACCAGGAGAAGGAGATCATCATGGACACGACGCAGGACCGGTTCGCCGGCCGGACGGTCATCGTGACGGGGGCGGGATCCGGCATCGGCCGGGCGACCGCCGTGCGGGTCGCCTCCGAGGGCGGCCGCGTGATCGCGACGGACGTCGTCGCCGAGCGCCTCGCGAGCCTCGCGGACGAGCTCGGAGACGCCGTGACGGGGGTCGTGGGCGACCTCGCGGAGGAGGCCGTGATCCAGCGCGTCGTCGCCGCCGCGGACGGCCGGGTCGACGGCCTCGCGAACGTCGCGGGCATCATGGACGGCTTCCTCCCCGCGGCGGAGGTGGACGACGCGACGTGGGACCGCGTGCTCGCCGTCAACCTCACCGCGATCATGCGGCTCACGCGCGCGGTGCTGCCGCTCATGCTCGAGGCCGGATCGGGATCCATCGTGAACGTGAGCTCGGAAGCGGGGCTGCGCGGATCCTGCGCGGGCGTCGCCTACACGGCCTCCAAGCACGCCGTGAACGGCTTCACGACGAGCACCGCGTTCTTCTACACGCCGAAGGGCGTGCGCTGCAACGCGGTCGCCCCCGGCGCGGTCGCGACGAACATCGAGGCGCCGTTCCGCTCCGAGTGGGCGCAGCAGCGGCTCGGCCCGATCATGCAGGCGGCCGTGCCCTCCGCGGCGCGGCCCGAGCAGCTCGCCGCGGCGATCGCCTGGCTGCTGAGCGACGACTCCTCGAACGTCTCGGGCGCGATCCTGCCGGACGACGGCGGCTGGGCCGCGCTCTGAGCCGCGCGCGCACGCCGCGGGGGAATACACTCCTGCTGACCGGGCAGGAAGGGGAGGTCGTGCCCTCCGAGGAGATCACCTTCCCCGACACCCCGCGTTCCGAGCTGGAGCGCACGATCGAGGAGCTCGTCGACCGCGCCCAGCGCGTGCTCGCGACGCAGAGTCGGCTGCGCAGCCTGCTGCGCGCGAACCGGCTCGTGGTCGAGGAGCTCGAGCTCTCCGAGGTGCTGAGCCGCATCGTGGAGGCGGCCGTCGAGCTCGTCGACGCGGAGTACGGGGCGCTCGGAGTGATCGGCGCCGACGGCCTTCTCGAGCACTTCGAGCACGTCGGGATCGCCCCCGACCAGGCCGCCCTCATCGGGCACCTCCCCGAGGGGCACGGCCTGCTCGGTGCGGTCATCGAGACGGGCGAGCCCATCCGGCTCGAGCATCTGAGCGAGGATCCGCGCTCGGCCGGCTTCCCCCGGCACCACCCGCCGATGGACGGCTTCCTCGGCGTTCCGGTCCGGGTGCGCGACGAGGTGTTCGGCGATCTGTACCTCACGAATCCGCGCTCCGGCCGCTTCACGCACGAGGACGAGGAGCTCGTGGGCGTGCTCGCCGCGACCGCGGGCATCGCCGTGGAGAACGCCCGGCTGTTCGACGAGGCGCGCCGGCGGCAGCGCTGGACGGCGGCCCTCACCGACGTGACCGCCGCGCTGCTCTCCGGCGAGTCGGACGACGCCCTCGGCACGGTCGTCGACCGGGTCGCCGCGCTCGTGGACGCCGACCTGGTGTGCGTGCTCGTGGACGCCGGCGACGGGCTCGTCGTGGAGGCCGCCCGCGGGGCAGGCTTCGAGGCCGTGCTCGGGCGACGCATCCCCGCGACGCTCGTGAGCGACGGCCCCGCCTCCCTCGAGCCCGCGGAGGCCGCGGCCCTGTTCGACGAGGCGGGACTCGGGCCGTCCCTCGCGATCCCGCTGCCTGCCGCGGACGGCGGGGCACTCACCGTCTCCCGCGCGGCGGGCGGGCGACGGTTCGGCGCCGCCGAGCTCGAGATGGCGACCGAGTTCGCCGCACAGGCGAGCGTCGCGATGGAGGTCGCGCGGCTGCGCGCCGACCGGGAGCAGCTCGAGCTCGTCGAGGATCGCGGCCGCATCGCGCGCGACCTGCACGACCACGTCATCCAGCGGCTGTTCGGGGCGGGGCTCGCGCTGCAGAGCGCTGCCGGGCGCGCGCCGGATGCGCTGCGGAAGACGGTGCTCGACCAGGTCGGCGTCGTCGACGCGGCGATCGCGGAGATCCGCACGATCGTCTTCGCGCTCTCCTCCCCCGCGCCGGGCGGCGGATCGCTGCGCCACCGGCTGCTCGACGTCGTGGCCGAGATCGGCGACGGCCTGCCCGCCGCCCCGCGGATCTCCTTCGCGGGGCCCGTCGACCTGCTCGTGCGCGGCGACCTCGCCGAGGACGTCGTCGCCGTCGTGCGCGAGTCGCTCGCGAACGTCGTGCGGCACGCGCGAGCGAGCGCCGCCGAGGTCACCGTCACCGCGGGCGCCGAGCGGATCACGGTCCGCGTGGACGACAACGGCACGGGATGCCCGCCGGGCGCTCCCCGCCGCGGCGGCACCGCGAACCTCGCCGCGCGCGCGGCCGCCCGCGGCGGGGAGTACGAGGTCGGAACGGCGGAGCTCGGCGGCACGCGGATCACGTGGTCGGTTCCGCTCGAGGAGTCGGAATCGTGACCCGCGTGTTCCTGGTGGACGACCACGAGATCGTGCGGCGCGGCATCGCCGACCTCGTGGACGCGGAGCGCGACCTCGAGGTCGTGGGCGAGTCCGGCACGATCGCCCGCACGCTCGGGAAGGTCGCCGCGACCCGGCCCGACGTCGCCGTGCTCGACGTGCGACTGCCGGACGGCAGCGGCATCGACCTCTGCCGCAGCATCCGCTCCGCGCACCCGGAGGTGCGCTGCATCATCCTGACCGCCTACGACGACGACCAGGCGATTTCGGCCGCGGTGCTCGCGGGGGCGTCCGGCTACGTGCTCAAGGACATCCGCGCGCAGGGGCTCGTGGAGGCGATTCGGGCCGTCGCGGCGGGCCGCGAGCTGCTGCCCCGCACGGTCGCCACGCGCGTCGCGGCGAGTCTCGCCGCGACCCTCGCGGAGCCCGAGCGCACGGCAGGGCCGGAGCTCACGCTGCGCGAGCGGCAGATCCTCGACCTCATCGCAGAGGGGCTCACGAACCGGCAGATCGGGGAGCGCCTGGAGCTCGCCGAGAAGACCGTCAAGAACTACATCTCGGGGCTGCTCGCGAAGCTCGGGATGGAGCGCCGCACGCAGGCGGCCGTGTACGGGGCGAGCATCCGACGCCGCTGACGGGACGTTCCGCCCTTCCGCGGCGGGCCCCTCTGCCGCATGATCGAGGCATGGCGGAACCGGAGGTCCTCGACGAGACGCGCTGCTGGGAGCTGCTCGCCGCGGCACCCTACGGCCGACTCGCCTTCGGCGCAGAGGGCCGGATCGAGGTGCTGCCCCTCAACCACCTCGTCGCCGACGGCGCGATCTACCTGCGCAGCGCCCCCGGCTCGAAGCTGCGGCATGTCGGGCACGCCGCGCCCGTCGCCTTCGAGGTGGACGGCACGGGGCCGGACGGAGCGTGGAGCGTCGTCGCGCACGGCCGCGTGGCGCGGCTCGACGACGACGCCGAGATCGAGGCCTCCGGCGTGCAGCGGCTCGCGACCTGGCATCCGGGCGAGAAGTTCAACTACCTGCGCGTGACGGTCGAGGAGATCGCGGGGCGGTCCTTCCCGGTCGCCGGCTGAGCCGCGCGGCAGGATGGGAGGCATGGCCTCCCTCGATCTCGTTCCTGCCCTCGACCGCCCCGACCTGCTCGCCGCCCCGGTCGCGGCCGCCCTCGCCGGCTGGCCGCGCGCGGCCGAGACGAGCGTCGCCCCGATCGACGCCGAGCTCGCCGACACCGCCGCGTTCTGCGCCGCCTACGGCGTCGGCCTGGACGAGTCCGCGAACTGCGTCGTCGTCGCGGGCCGCCGCGGCGAGGTCACACGCTATGCCGCCTGCGTCGTGCTCGCGACGACGCGCGCCGACGTCAACGGCCTCGTGCGCGCCCGGCTCGACGCCCGCAAGGCGAGCTTCGCGCCCATGGACGACGCGGTCGGGCTCACCGGCATGGAGTACGGCGGGATCACCCCGATCGGCCTGCCCTCCGACTGGCTCCTGCTCGTCGACAGCCGCGTCGCGGCCGCGCCCCGCGTGATCGTCGGGGCGGGCATCCGCGGCGCGAAGATCTCGCTCCCGGGCGCGGCCCTCGCCGAGCTGCCCGGCGCGGAGGTCGTCGAAGGGCTGGGGCGGGAGGTCGGATGACAGGTCGCCGTCGACCTGAGACGGGTCGGGAAGCCTCTCGGCCACGGCTTGTTCGCCGAACCCTGCAAGGGCAGGGAACACTTCTCACGCGATCCGCTCACGTGATCCACACCGCGGATCATCCCGACGCCTAAGACGACGGCGACCTTGCTCCGACAGTACAGGGTCGATTCAGAGATGCTCCGCACGAAATCCCCACCGGTTGCGAATATTCAAATGTGAGCGTATCTTCTCACTCGAAGCGCTGGGGCAACTAGGCGAACCGAGGATCAAAGATGCGCGTCGGGATCTACATCGATGGGTACAACCTTTACTACGGCGCGCGCACACAGTGCGCGGGCGCCTCCCATTGGAAGTGGCTCGACATTCGCTCACTCCTGACCGATGTCGTCCAATCCCAGCGGTCCTGGTCAAACCCCGAGATCACTCGGATCGTCTATTGCACTGCACGCATCGACGCACGATTGAATCCCACGGGCCACGCAGAGCAGGACGTGTATCTGAAAGCCCTGCTCGCTTCACGTAGCGTGGATCTGATCGAGTACGGCAAGTACGTAACCGGCGTCCGGGCACGCCCACTCGCAACCCGTGGAGAAGGAAAGGACGATCCGCCCACGATTGTGTCGCCGCAGTGGCCCGTGATGGTTCAAGCGCCGCTGGGCTCTCCCCTTCCGAGTGCCCTGTTCATGGTGTCCACACTGCATCAGGAAGAGAAGGGGACTGATGTGAATGTCGCCTCGCACCTTCTGGTCGATGTGTTGACACGCGAGATCGACGCAGCGGTCGTCGTCTCCAACGATTCCGATCTGAAGTTCCCCGTGAACTTCGCACGCCGTCGCGTTCCCGTAGGCCTCGTCAATCCCCACGGAGGTCGCTTTGCCGGAGATTTAGCCGGGCAGAAGGACGAAGGTGCTGGCCGTCACTGGTGGCGCCGACTCGGGGCGGGCGACTATGTCGACCATCAGTTCCCCGATGCAGTCGCAGGCTATACGCGACCACCACTGTGGTGACCAGCTCAAGTCTGTTATCATGGGAACATAACGCACCCGGCCCCTCGTGGGCCGGGTTTTTCTTTGCGGTGCTTTTGACTCGCCGGGCGGCCGCGCGCGACGTCGGCGTGACAGTACCGCACCCCAGATCCCCAGTAAGCCCCGCCTAGATGCAGTGCCCAGAAACCTCCTCACCGGGAACCCCGAGCCCCGCCCACGGCACCGGGGTGAGCGTCCGCGGCAGGTAGAGCGGATGACCAGGATGCCCGCGCTTCGTCGTCCGCAGACAGGTCAGCCGCTCGAATCCGGGGATCGCGAGCACCTCGCGCACCCGCGTGTCCCTTGCGCGGGCGCCCCACGCGGCGATGAGGGCCTCCCCGCTCGCGGCGGCCTCCGCGAGATAGCGGTCATTCTCGGGCCCGACCGGATCCGTCGCCCGCCACAGCTCGGCGGGATCCGTCGCCCGCAGCGCGTAGAGGTTCACCACGGCGATCCCCGCGAGCCCCCATCGTCGCGCGAAGTCCATGCACCGGCGAAGGGTCGGATCGTCCGAGTCCTCGTCGGCGGTCGACGGGTTGAGCATCACGAAGGTCGCGCGCGCTCCCTCGGCCCAGGTGCGCTCGAGACGGTACCGGTAGACGCGATCCTCCGAGAGCACGGCCTGTCTCAGGATGTCGGGCACAGGCCATCGTCCCACGGCGGCGACCAGACCCCGCCTACCCCTCCGCGACCGGCTGCCGCAGGATCGTGCGCAGCCGGGACGGCTCCACGCGCCGCGGGTCGCTCAGGTAGACCTCGTGGTGCCGGCCCGTCATCCGCAGGCCCGCGGTGGGGATGAACACGTCGTGCAGCTCCGCGAGCACGGGCGCCTCGTCGTCGTAGGAGCCGACGTGCAGGGTCTGGACGCAACGGCCCTCGTCGAGGGTCTCGAGCCGAACCCGGTCGAGGGCGGGCGAGAGCCGGCGGGTCGCGGCGGAGGCGACGGCGGCCTCGAACAGGGCGGGGGTGATCCAGTCGGGGACCAGAAGCATGACCGTCCAGTCCCACGCCGACTTGTCGCGCGCCGCGGTGAACGCCGCCATGTCGGAGGCCCACCACAGCGCCTCGAGCGGCGGGACTTTGTAGTCCCGGTCGAGCTCGCGCTTGCTCGCGAACTTGAGCCGGTAGGCGACCGGGTAGAGCGCGGCGAGCGCCTCGGTGTACTCCGGGGCGACGTTCGGGTCGCCGTGCCCGTCGATCATGAGGTAGCGCAGCGGCGGCACGTCGAGCACACGGAACTCGCCTCGCCGCGCACGGTAGGAGTCGAGGGTTTTCAGGAAGTCGACCTTCACCGCGTCCATCCTCCCCGACGAACGGGGCCTGGGGAAGAGCGAACCCGCGCCCGGGGCGTGCGCAGTACTCACGGTCACCGACGTTCGACGTATGAGGGCCGGTTTTCGGCAGCGAACCCGCGCTTCGGCACGCTCGAAATCGGAGAGGATGGAGTTCATGCGCACCCGACGCATCCCGACCCTTCTGCTCGCCGCGGCCTGTGGCGCGGCACTCGTGTTCACCCTTCCCGCAGCCCCCGCCTCCGCCACGGACGCGGACGACTACGAACAGGCCTTCTTCACCGCGGGCGACCAGCAGAGTTTCACGGTTCCCGCGAACGCCTCCGATGTGCGGATCACCGCGGCCGGTGAGCAGGGGCTCAGTCGATCCGCGGACGCGCAGTACGGCGGCGCGGGAGGGATCGTGACCGTCGATCTCGGAACGGCCTACAACGGGCGGACCCTCGGCGTGCTCGTCACCGAGGACGGCGGCCCGTTCGGCCTGGGTGCAGGGGCCGCGTTCGTCGCGACGGAGGACGCCTTCGTCGTCGTCGCGGGAGGCGGCGGCTACTCGGGCAGTTCGACGGCCTCTGAGAGCATCCTGCGCGGGGGAGACGGCGGCTGGGCGGACGGTGCTCCGGATGGCGGCGACGGCGAACAGTACGCGAGCACGTTCTTTAGCGGCTTTGGCGCGATCGGCGCCACCGCGGGCGAGACGGGCTACCGGATCGACGGGTGGGCGATCTCCTACGACGCGAGCCCGCTCGGCACTGCGGCGACCGTATCGGATGGCACCATCACGCCGGGCATTCCCCGCGGCGCGAGCACCTCCGTGGCAACGCGAGGTCCGGGCGGCTTCGGCTACGCAGGCGGCGGCGCCGGGCAGCGGGGGATCACGACCGCGCTCCCGCGGACGATCGTCGACGGGGCGGGCGGCGGCGGCTCCGGGTACGCCGCCCCCGACGTGACGGTGCTGAGCACCGGACGGAACTTCTCGGAGACCGAGCGCCTGGCCGCCTCCGTGACGATCACGTGGGCCATCGGCGACTCGGACGAGACGACGCAAGTCATCTCCGCCGACAGCGATGAACCTGCCGGGCTCGTCGGCACGGGGAGCACGATGACGCCCCTCGTCGCCGCGATGCTTCTGGTCGCCTGGGGAGGCGCAGCGCTCGCTCTCTCGCGGGCCGGACGTCGGCGCCGCGCGGGCTGAGCCCTGCTCAAACGACGAGACGCCCCGGAATCACGCGGATTCCGGGGCCTCTTCGAGAGCGGTACCGGTGGGATTTGAACCCACGGAGGGCGTGAACCCTCACATGTTTTCGAGACATGCTCCTTCGGCCGCTCGGACACGGTACCGCCGTCGAGTCTAGCGCACGCCCGCACACGCCCTCTCGCGGGGAGCGTCGGCGGTGCCGCCTAGGCTGGCCGCATGGCCCGCCCCGTCTCCTCCTTCCACTGCACCGAGTGCGGGTGGTCGGGCGCGAAGTGGTACGGCCAGTGCCCGGAGTGCCAGGCATGGGGGACGGTCGTCGAGCGCGGGATGCCGACCATCGCGGTCGCCGCCGCGAACGTCCCCGCCGCGCGAGCCGCCCGGCCGATCACCGAGTGG
>Ga0164243_10016654_pt1 | contig 10062 bp, 8 predicted proteins | sample OricompcompostOP_FD_108781 | JGI IMG/M metagenome (GOLD analysis project Ga0164243, IMG submission 108781) | Organic Plus compost microbial communities from Emeryville, California, USA - Original compost - Organic plus compost (OP) | ecosystem: Engineered > Solid waste > Mixed feedstock >... | reverse complement strand
CTCCTGGAACAGCTCGCCCGTAACGCCATCGATCGCCGCAGCAACGATCGAGGTCGCGTGCACGTCGAGCCCAACACTCGTACGCTCGGTAAACACCGGGGCCTCCCACAATTGTCGGATAGGCCGAGCAGGCAGCCCCTGCTCGGTAACCCACGAATCTCTGTGAGTGAGGCCCCGGCCCGCAACCGCCTCAGATCGAGCCGGTCACGTCATACCGTCTAGAGGTCGAGGCTGTTGAGACCCGGCCCCTTCTCGGTCGGGGTGAACTCCACGAACTCGGTGTCCTCGTCGATGTGCACGTTGTGGCCGGGCCGGAGGTAGTAGGCCTGGCCGGGCGTGACCGTCTCGGACGTGCCGTCGGTGTAGCGGATCGTGGCCCGGCCGGTGAGGACGTAGCCGTAGTGCGGCTCCTGGCAGGCGCCGTCGGGCAGGTCCTTGAACATCTCGCCGGTGTCGAGCCCGGCGTTCCACTGCTCGAGGGCGACGATCATGCCGTCGACCACGGCCCGGTGCTGCCGGCCGACCCCGTCGATGTCGACGGCGATCTTGGTGTTCTCACGGGTGAACGTGCTCATGTCCATCTCCTTGGTGCGGGACCGGGGTTCGGTCCGTTGCCGCGGGAACGTAGAGCTTGAACTCGGGTGCAAGGTCAAGTCTTGACCCTGCACCCGGGTGACGGGTCTACCGTGGATCCCGTGCGCATCTCCGAGCTCGCCGAGCGGGTGGGCGTGCCCACCTCGACGGTCCGGTACTACGAGCGGATCGGCGTGCTGGAGCCGCCGTCGCGCACCTCGTCCGGCTACCGCGACTACGACGAGAGCGCGGCCTCCCGGCTGCTCTTCGTCACCCGGGCGCGGCGGATGGGCCTCACCTGTGAGCAGATCATCGACCTGCTGCCCGTCTGGGACGGCGGCAACTGCGCCGGGGCGCACGAGCGCGTCCGCCGGCTGGTCGCGGACAAGCAGGCCGAGATCGCGGCGCGGATCGCCGAGCTGCAGGCGTTCGCGGCCGAGCTGGACGACGTACGCAGGGCACTGGAGGCGTCTCCGCCAGCGCCCGCCTGTCGACCCGACCTCTCCTGCTGCGTGCCGGCGGGTCCGGTGGTGGAGCTCGTGCCGCTGGAGCTGGTCCGCAAGCCGGCGCCGGCCGGTCAGCGTCGGGTGAGGTCGAGCAGGCCCGCCCGGTAGTCGTCGTACGCCGTCCGCAGCTCCGTGGCGGGCCAGCCGTCGGGGAGCAGCTCGGCCGGGAGCACGGGGTCGACGAGCAGGTGCCGGACCGCGGCGGCGTTGAGCGTGAGCGCGGCCCGCGCCGAGCCGGGCGCGGCCATCGCCTCGAGCAGCGCGCGGCCGTCTGCGGCCCAGCCCTCGAGGTCCCAGAGGCGCCGGGCGAGTGCCTCCGGGTCGTCGGGCGGGGCGACGCGGAAGGTGCTGATCAGGTCGGCCGGCCAGTCGGGGAGCGGGCGGGCGAGGTTGGCCGGGCGCATCCAGACGCCCTCGCGCAGCTCGGCCAGCCGGAGCCCCGCCAGCTCGGCGCGGAGCCCGGCGCGGTCCTGGGCGCTGCGTCCGGACGAGGTGATGACGACCTGCTCCCAGGACCCGTCCCACTCCGTCGTCTCGACGGCCAGCGCCTCGTCCTGACGGCGCTGCCGGGTGAGGAGCCGCTCGCTGAGCCGGTAGGTCCCCGCCGCGTCGCGCACCAGGTCGCCCGCCGACAGCATCCGGGAGACCGCGGCGCGCAGCGTGGTCTCGGGTACGTCGAACAGCTCGCCGGCGCGGACCAGCGCCGCCGCCGAGAGCTCGGCCGGGTGCGCGCCGAGCATCAGGCTGAGCACCACGGACCGGGCGCTGAGCGGACGCAGCTCCACCGTCGACGGGCGGGTCGCGGCGCTCATTGCACTATTGAAACACTTGTCGACGACATGCAATAGTGGCGGCATGGCCATCGACGTCTCCGCCCAGACCACCGGCGAACCCGGCGCCGCCACCCACGAGGTGACCAACCAGCCGCCGCCGCACGCGCCGTACGACGCCGCGGCCGACCCGGCGATCTTCGAGGGCCTCCACCGCGAGGGGGCCGGCTGGGCCGAGGACGACCTGAGGCGGCTCGGCACGATCGCCGGCGGCGAGGAGGCACAGCGCTGGGGCGAGGAGGCCAACCGGTTCGAGCCCGAGCTGCGCGTCGTCGACCGGTACGGGCACCGCATCGACGAGGTCGAGTTCCACCCGTCCTGGCACCACCTGATGCGCACCGCGATCGCGGAGGGCGGCGCCGCGGCGGCCTGGGCCGACGACCGGCCGGGCGCGCACGTGAAGCGGTTCGCCGGCTCGCTGATCTGGAACCACACCGAGGCCGGGCACGGGTGCCCGCTGTCGATGACGTACGCCGTGATCCCCGCGCTGCGGCACCAGCCGGACCTCGCCGCGACCTACGAGCCGCTGCTGACCAGCCGGGTCTACGACCCGGGGCTGCGCATCCCCACGACCAAGCGCGGCCTGCTGGCCGGCATGGGGATGACCGAGAAGCAGGGCGGGTCCGACGTACGGACCAACAGCACGGTGGCGACGCCGACGGGCGAGGACGGGGTCTACCGGCTGCGCGGGCACAAGTGGTTCACCTCGGCGCCGATGTGCGACCTGTTCCTGGTGCTCGCCCAGGCGCCCGGCGGGCTGTCGTGCTTCCTGGTACCGCGGATCCTGCCCGACGGCACCCGCAACCCGTTCCGGATCCAGCGGCTCAAGGACAAGCTCGGCAACCGGTCCAACGCCTCCTCGGAGCCCGAGTTCGACGGCACCGTCGCCTGGCTCGTCGGCGAGGAGGGTCGCGGGGTCAAGACGATCATCGAGATGGTCAACTGCACGCGGCTCGACTGCGTGGGCGGCTCCGCGGCGATGATGCGCAAGGCGCTCGTCGAGGCGGGGCACCACGCCAAGCACCGCTCCGCGTTCGGCAGGCTGCTCATCGACCAGCCGCTGATGCGCAACGTGCTCGCCGACCTGGCCGTCGAGTCCGAGGCCGCGACCACGCTCGGGCTGCGGCTGGCCGGCGCGATGGACCGGGCGATCCGCGGCGACGAGTCGGAGAAGGCGTTCCGGCGGATCGCGACCGCGGTCGGCAAGTACTGGGTGACCAAGCGCGGCCCGGCGTTCACCGCCGAGGCGCTCGAGTGCCTCGGCGGGAACGGGTACGTCGAGGACTCCGGCATGCCGCGCCTCTACCGCGAGGCGCCGCTGAACTCGGTGTGGGAGGGCTCGGGCAACGTGAACGCCCTCGACGTGCTGCGCGCCCTGGGTCGCGAGCCCGCGACGCGCGACGCGCTGATGGACGAGCTCACCGCCGCGCAAGGCGCGGACCCGCGGCTCGACGCCGCGGTCGACGGGCTCGCCCGCGAGCTCGGCAACCTCGACGACATCGAGCTGCGCGCCCGCCGGCTGGTCGAGCAGATGGCGCTCGCGCTGCAGGGGTCCCTGCTGGTGCGGCACGCGCCCGCCGCGGTGGCCGACGCCTTCTGCGCGACCCGCCTCGCCGGCGACGGCGGCTACAGCTTCGGCACGCTGCCCGCCGGCACCGACCTCTCCGCGATCCTGGAGCGCGCGCTGCCCGAGGGCTGCTAGGTCGCCGCCCCGCCCGCAGCACCGGCCTGCACCGGTACGGCGTACTCCTCCAGCTCGCTCCAGTCGACCTCGGCCAGCCGCGCCTGGTACTCGGCCACGAGCCCGGGCCAGTTGGTGGTGATCCGGGAGCCGTCGACGTACCAGCTCGAGCAGCCCGACCACGCCGAGTCGCGCAGCCGCGACTGCATCTCGCGGTCGAACGCCTCGTAGGCCTCGCGCCGCGCAGCCACGAGACGCGCGCCGCCGTCGGCGATCCGACGCACCACCTGGGCGATCCAGCCGGCCTGCGCCTCCATCATCCCGATGATCGAGCTGCCGCCGAGGTTGGTGTTCGGGCCGTACACGAGGAACAGGTTGGGGAAGCCGGGCACCGTGATGCCGTGGTACGCCCGGGCGCCGTCGCTCCAGTGCTCGCCCAGGTCCGCGCCGCCGGCGCCGGTCACCCGCATCGACCCGAGGAAGTCGGTCGCCGAGAAGCCGGTGCCCCAGATCAGCACGTCGGCCTCGTGCAGACGGCCGTCCGCGGTCCGGACGCCGTTCGGCTCGATGCCGGTGATCGTCTCGGTCACCAGGTCGACGTGGTCACGGGCGATCGCCGGGTACCAGTCGTTGGAGAAGAGGATCCGCTTGCAGCCCATCGGGTAGTCCGGCACCAGCCGGCGCCGCAGCGCCGGGTCCTTCACCTGCCGCCGCAGGTGCAGCCGCCACGCCGCGCGCAGCGTCGCCATGAACGCCCGGGAGCCCCGCATCTCGCCGGTGATCGCCCCGTTCATCCTCTCGGTCAGCCAGAAGACGAAGCGCCGCTCGGCGGTCAGCAGCGACGGCCACCTCGCGAACGCTCGGTGGTGGTGCGGCCGGTACTCCTGGTCCGGCTTCGGCACGACGTACGGCGCGGACCGCTGGAAGACCGTCATCGAGCCGACCTCGTCCACGATGCCGGGCACGAACTGGATCGCGCTGGCGCCGGTGCCGACCACCGCGACCCGCTTGCCCGCCAGCGGTACGTCGTGCCGCCACCGCGCCGAGTGGAACGCCGGCCCCGCGAACGTCTCCGCGCCGGGGATCGCGGGGACCACCGGGTCGGAGAGCTGCCCCAGGGCCGGGACGACGACGTCGGCGTCGTACGTCGTGCCGTCCGCCGTGGTCACCCGCCAGCCGCCGACCGCCTCGTCGAGCTCGCAGGAGACCACCTCCTGCCCGGTCCGCACCAGCTCCAGCAGGCCCTCGCGCTCCGCGGCCTCGCGCAGGTAGCGGAGGATCTCCGGCCCGGGGGAGTAGCGGGTGCTCCAGGCCGGGTTGACCGCCCAGGACCAGGAGTAGAGCGGTGACGGCACGTCGCACGCGGCGCCCGGGTACGTGTTGTCGCGCCACACCCCGCCGACCTCGTCCGCACGCTCGAGGATGGTGAGGTCGGCGACGCCCTGACGTCGCAGCTCGCGCGCGACGCCCAGCCCGCCGAAGCCGGCGCCGATGATGACCACTCTCGGACCCATGCCGACGAGGCTAGGGTCGCGCGACGCCTCGCCGGGAGGTGCGCCCGCCGCGTCGATCCACAATTCCGGCCATACTCGGGACCGTGCTCCCCGAGCCCGCGGCCACCGACTGGGGCTTCCCGCGCGCCGCGACGGGCGTCGAGGTCCTGGTCCGCTACGCCGTGCGCCACGGCGTCCCCGCCCGCACGGCGCTCGCCGGCACCGGGCTGCTGGCCGCGGAGGGCGAGCGGCTCGACGTACCGATGGTCACCGCCGCGCAGGAGCTCACCGTGGTCCGCAACCTGCGCCGGCTCCTCGGTGAGGTCGGCGCGGACGTCGGCGCCACCTACCGCGCCGAGTCCTTCGGGCCGCTCGGCCTGGCGCTGCTCGGCAGCCGCACCGTGCGCGACGCGATGGACGTCGCGCTGCGGTTCATCGACCTGACCTACGCCTTCGTGATCCCGCGGGTCGAGGTGGCCGGCAACCGTGTGACGGTGACGATGGACGGGTCCTCCCTGCCCGGTGACGTGCGCGACTTCCTCGTGGCGAGGGACGCGACCGCGGTCGCCACCGTGCTCGACAGCCTGGTGCCCGGCGGTGTCGGCGGCCGGCTGGAGCCGCGCGGCGACGGCGCGCTGCTGACGTTCGGGGTGGCCGAGCTCGACCGCCCGCTCGCCCGCGACCACGCGCAGGCCCGCGCCAGCGCGGCCGCGATCTGCGCCGACCTGGCCGCCGACCGCCGGCGCCGGACCGGGCTCGCCCAGGACGTGCGGGTGCTCATCGCCCAGCAGCTGCGCGACGGGGCGCCCTCCGCCGGGGTCGCCGCCGCGCTCGGCATGAGCGAGCGCACGCTGCGCCGCCGGCTGGCCGCGGAGGGCGTGCGGTTCCAGCAGCTGCTCGACGAGGTCCGCGAGCCGCTGGCGCGGGCCCTGCTCACCCGTACGTCGCTCCCGGTCGCCGAGGTCGGCCGCCGGCTCGGCTACTCCGGCGCGACCACCTTCATTGCGGCGTACCGCCGGTGGACCGGGCACACGCCGCGAGCCGACGGGCGGCTCAGGTGATCGTCATGCCGCCGTCGACGGGCAGCGTCTGGCCGGTGATGTAGCCGGCCGCGTCGGAGGCCAGGAACACCACGGTGGCCGCGAGCTCGGCGGGGTCGCCCTTGCGGCCGGTGGGGATCCGCGGCGCCTGGGACTCGAGGTAGCCCGGCGGGTACTGCGCGGTCATCTCGGACTCGAAGAAGCCCGGGGCGATCGCGTTCACCCGGATGCCCTTGCGGCCGGTCCACTGCTGGGCCAGGTCACGGGTCAGCCCGATCAGGCCGGCCTTCGAGGAGGCGTACGCCGCCTGGGGGAGCCCGGCGGTGGTGATGCCCAGCACCGAGCTGATGTTGATGATGCTCGACCCGGGCTGCATCACCCGCCCGCACGCCTGGGCCATCCAGTAGCAGCCGTTGAGGTTGACGTCGATGACCTCCCGGAACTGCTCCGGTGTCTCCCGGGTGGCGGGCACGGCGGTCCCGACGCCGGCGTTGTTGACCAGGACGTCGACCCGGCCGAACTCCTCCATCGCCAGCGCGACCAGCCGCTCGCAGGAGGCGGGGTCGGCGACGTCGGTGCCCACGCACAGCGCCCGGCGGCCGGCCGCCTCGACGAGCGCGGCGGTGTCCTTGAGCCGCTCCTCGCGGCGGGCGCCGAGCGCGAGGTCGGCGCCGGCCTCGGCGAGGCCCTGGGCGAAGGCGACCCCCAGGCCGCTCGAGGCGCCGGTGACGATCGCCACCCTGCCGTCCAGCCGGAACATGTCGGGAACTGTCATGGCGGTGATCGTAGGGCCGCGCGGTTGGCGTACCATGACCCCCATGCAGAGGACCCTGCTCCTTAGCTAGCCGCGGCGGTGCACACCGACGCGGCTGCCCCTCGTGCCCGAGGGGCTTTTTCATGCCCCGGGAGCAGACCCATGGAGACGAGATGAGCGACGCGGAACAGACGACGTACGACGTTCATGCCACCGAGCGCAAGTGGCGCGAGGTGTGGGACCGGCTGCAGCCGTTCACGGCCGACGACGGCGCGGTGGCGCGCGGCGAGCGCGAGAAGCGCTACGCGCTGACGATGTTCCCCTACCCGAGCGGCGACCTGCACATGGGTCACGCCGAGGTGTTCGCCCTGCACGACGTGGTGGCCCGCTACTGGCGGTTCCGCGGCTACGAGGTGCTGAACCCGATGGGCTGGGACTCGTTCGGCCTGCCCGCCGAGAACGCCGCGATCCGCAACGACGAGCACCCGGCGACGTACACCTACGCCAACATCGAGACCCAGTACCAGTCGATGAAGAACTACGGGCTCAGCTTCGACTGGACCCGCCGGCTGCACACCAGCGACCCGGAGTACTACCGGTGGACCCAGTGGCTGTTCCTGAAGTTCCGGGAGCGCGGCCTGGCCTACCGCAAGAACAGCCCGGTCAACTGGTGCCCCAACGACCAGACCGTGCTGGCCAACGAGCAGGTGCTCTCCGACGGCACCTGCGAGCGCTGCGGGGCCGAGGTCACCAAGCGCGAGCTGACCCAGTGGTACTTCAAGATCACCGACTACGCGCAGCGGCTGCTCGACGACATGGAGCCGCTGGAGGACACCTGGCCGGACCGGGTGCTGACCGCGCAGCGCAACTGGATCGGCCGCTCCGAGGGCGCCCACATCGACTTCGCGGTCGAGGGTCGCGACGAGCCGATGACGGTCTACACGACGCGGCCGGACACGATCTTCGGTGCGACGTTCATGGTCGTCGCCCCGGACTCGCCGCTGGCCGCCGAGCTGGTCAGCGACGAGCAGCGGCAGGCACTGGACGACTACCTGGTCGAGGTGCGCAAGGCCTCCGACATCGACCGGCTGTCGACCGAGCGGCCCAAGACCGGCGTGTTCCTGGGCGTCCACGCCACGAACCCCGCCACCGGCGAGCAGATCCCGATCTGGGCCGCCGACTACGTGCTGGCCGACTACGGCACCGGCGCGATCATGGCGGTGCCCGCGGGCGACCAGCGCGACTACGAGTTCGCGACCAAGTTCGACCTGCCGATCGTCCCGACGGTGCAGCCGCCCGACGACTGGGAGGGCGGCAAGGCGTACGTCGGTGACGGCCCGGCGATCAACTCCGCCAACGACGAGGTCTCGCTCAACGGCCTGGGTGTCGAGGACGCCAAGCGCACCATCATCGAGTGGCTGGAGCGCAAGGGTCTGGGCAAGGGCACCGTCAACTACCGGCTGCGCGACTGGCTGCTGAGCCGGCAGCGCTACTGGGGCGTGCCGATCCCGGTCATCCACTGCGAGAAGTGCGGCGAGGTCGACGTCCCCTACGACCAGCTGCCCGTCGAGCTGCCGGAGCTGCGCGGGGCCGACCTGAAGCCCAAGGGCGTCTCGCCGCTGGCCGCCGCGGAGGACTGGGTCAACGTCGACTGCCCGTCGTGCGGCGGCCCGGCCAAGCGCGACAGCGACACCATGGACACCTTCGTCGACTCGTCCTGGTACTTCCTGCGCTACTGCTCGCCCCACGACGACACCCAGCCGTTCGACCCCGAGCTGGTGCGCCAGTGGATGCCGTGCGACATCTACATCGGCGGCGTGGAGCACGCCGTGCTGCACCTGCTGTACTCGCGGTTCTTCACCAAGGTGCTGCACGACATGGGCCTGCTGGACTTCGTCGAGCCGTTCTCCGCCCAGCTCAACCAGGGCATCGTGATCAACCAGGGCAAGAAGATGAGCAAGTCCCTGGGCAACGGCGTCAGCCTGGGCGAGCAGCTGGAGACCTACGGCGTCGACGCGGTGCGGCTGACGCTGGTCTTCGCCGGTCCGCCCGAGGACGACATCGACTGGGCCGACATGAGCCCGGCCGGGTCGCTGCGGTTCCTGCAGCGGGCCTGGCGGCTGAGCGGCGACGTCACCTCGCCGGTGGGCGTCGACCCGGCCACGGGCGACGTCGCGCTGCGCAAGGTCACCCACCGGACCGTCCACGAGGCGCAGGAGCTGATCGAGAGCCACCGCTTCAACGTGATGGTCGCCCGGATGATGGAGCTGGTGAACGCCACCCGCAAGGCCATCGACTCCGGGCCCGGCGGCGCCGACCCGGCCGTGCGTGAGGCCACCGAGGTGGTCGCGATGCTGCTGTCGCTGGTGGCGCCGTACACCGCCGAGGAGATGTGGGAGCGGCTGGGCCACGAGCCGACCGTCGCCCATGCCACCTGGCCGACCGTGGACGAGTCGCTGCTGGTCGAGGACCTGGTCACCGCCGTCGTGCAGATCCAGGGCAAGGTCCGCGCCCGCCTCGAGGTCCCACCGGACATCTCGGCCGCCGACCTGGAGGCGCTGGCGCTGGCCGACCCGGCGGTGCAGAAGGCCGTCGACGGCCGCGAGGTGCGCAAGGTCATCGTGCGCGAGCCGAAGCTGGTCAACCTGGTTGTCTGAGGCCAGGCACTACGCTGCGCGCATGCCAGCCGGGTCGATCGCCGTCGTCACCGACTCGACGGCGAGCCTGCCCCCCGAGGTGGCCGAGGAGCGGGGGATCACGGTCGTCCCGCTGCAGGTGGTGATCGGCGCCGAGGCGTACGACGAGGGCTCGGAGCACGCGACCCCGGAGCGGGTCGCCGAGGCGCTGCGGGAGTTCCTCCCGGTGAGCACCTCGCGTCCGGCGCCGGCGACCTTCCTCGACTGCTACGAGCGGCTCGCCGCGACGGGGGCCAAGCAGATCCTGTCGGTGCACATCTCCGGCGAGATGAGCGGCACCTTCGAGTCCGCTCAGCTCGCCGCCCGGGACGCGCCGGTGCGGGTCGTCTGCGTCGACAGCCGGCAGGTGGGCGTGGCCACCGGGTACGCCGCGCTGGCCGCCGCCGACAAGGTCGGGGAGGGCGCCTCGGTCGACGAGGCCGCGGAGGCGGCGCGGCGGCGCGCCGCGGCCTGCTCGTCGCTCTTCTACGTCGACACCCTCGAGTACCT
>Ga0164243_10016653_pt1 | contig 10063 bp, 7 predicted proteins | sample OricompcompostOP_FD_108781 | JGI IMG/M metagenome (GOLD analysis project Ga0164243, IMG submission 108781) | Organic Plus compost microbial communities from Emeryville, California, USA - Original compost - Organic plus compost (OP) | ecosystem: Engineered > Solid waste > Mixed feedstock >... | reverse complement strand
CTCCTCGTTTCCTTGCTGTGCCCGCGGCTCTGCGGACCCCGCCATCGTACGCACGGATTCCGCGTGGGGCGCGCAGCATCAGCGGACGGTCGCCGTGCATCACGAGATCTCATGGTCCGCCGCAAGCAGGGAGAAGTTTTCAGCGCAGTCGACGCTGGTCAGGATTCCCGGATATACACGATCGCGTTCTTGTCCCGCCCCATCTCGATCGATCCCGCTGGGAGGCATTCCACGGCGACACGGACGCGCAGCCGCTCGCGCACCGCTGCCTCCACACGCTCGGATATCTCCTCGATGGAGGCGCGGGACATCGGGAGCACCTGCACCTCGAGCGGAATGGGGTCGTCGAAGCGGACCTGGTCCGCGCGCTCCTTGCGCACGCGCATGATGGGATCGATGTCGCCGGCAGCCACGTCAAGGGCGACATCGCGGATCGCCGTCGGGAACACGTTCATCGCCTTGTAGATGAGCATGTCGTCTGTGCGCCCCATGCATCGCACGCGCGGCGTCCGCCGTCCACACGGGCAGTCCATCCCCTGCACGACCAAGTGATCCCGCGAACGGAACCGGAGGACGGGTGTTGCCTCACGTCGAAGCGTCGTGTAGACCGCCTCGCCCGACGCTCCCTCTTCCCACGGCACGTGGGCGCCCGTTGCGGGATCGATGAGTTCCACGAGCACGTCTTTCACCGGCACGAAATGCATGCCGAGTCCCTGGTCGCACTCTGCCCAGATCCCGGAGAGGACGTCCCCGAGGCCCATGACCTCGCTGAGCCTGCTCGCTCCCCAGCGCTCAAGGACGCGGGCGCGTGTCTCCGGATTTCCCATCCCCGGTTCACCGCCCGCGACTATCGCACGCACCCCGAGCGTGGTCGCGGGACGGCCGAGCTCTTCCTCGACGCGCCCGGCGAAGTAGGTTGAGAACGAGGCGGTCGCGACGAGTGTGTTCACCCGGAGCCGATCAAGCGTCGATACCATTCGCGCGGTTGTCTGTCCGCCGAACCACACGAGGGCCGCACCCGTCTCTCGGATGCCGTCGGCGTACGGGACGCCCCCGGCGACGATCGGCATCCCTGTCGAGAGGGCGGCGATCGAACCGGGCCCCAGGCCAGCGGTGAAGTAGAAAGCTCCAAGTGCATCCGTCCATGCGCGGCGATCGTTCCGAGTGAGCCCGAAGTAGACCGGCGTCCCCGTAGTGCCCGAGGAAGAGATGACCTGCTCGATCGAATCTGTGGGGACAGCCTGCTGTCGACCAAGAATGGGGCCAGACGACTCCTTCTGGCCGGACCGGAGGTCGTCCTTCGTCGTGAACGGCAACTCGGCGAGCGCCTCAAGAGAGTCGATGCGCGCGGGATCGGCGGCGGTGAGTCGCTCCCCGTACATCTCCGACTGCTGCTGAAGTCGCGCCAGCAGGTCAGGCAGCTCCTTGACCTGCCGACGTTGCGTGTTCCTCCACTCGTCGGCTTCCGCCTCGTACCAGTGACGTCGGTTCACCTCGCCCTCCCTTCGGTGGCTCTTACTGCACGGAGGCGGCTGGCGAGCGCGCCGGGGTCCGTGTCCGCAGGAACCTCAGTGAGTGACACGAGTAGATCCACGTCGGGAATCTCACCCCGTGCGATTTCTTCCCCGCTAGGCGCGGGAACGTCGTCGGTCCCCACCTCAAGGAGCGGGATGTCGAAGAATGCGCTGATGCGTGGCGGCAATTCGGATCGCGCGCCGTCTCCTATGCGAAGCACCACGTCCGGAGCTGAGGGGGCGACTGCCCTGATGTACGCCCCTACCGTCTGCTGGGCCCAGTCCTCGTCGCCGGCGGCGAGTGCCCGGCACAGCGCCGCCTCTGTCGGGACGATCAGAGCGACATACGCGGGAGTCAGCATACGCAGACGGTCGACGACGTCTCTCACGAACACGGTTCCCGCGGACTCCCCCACAGCCTCTGGGTCTGGAAGGAACGCAAGAGGGACGGGGCTGCGCTGTGCGCGCTCGATCACGACGAGCGGCTGTCCGGGCATCGTGCTCGAGCGAACGGCCCATGCGAGGGCCTCCACCGGCGCCGCGGCGATGACGTCTAAGTCATACAACGACCGTGCCGCACCGAGGGCGCGCGCCGCGGCATCCGGGAGCAGCATGGAGGCTGCAGGGAGGTTCTCCAGGTGCGCCGCGTGCCAGAACACCGCCGGACCGATGAGGGGAGGTTCGAGGAGCGCGTCGATGAATGGAGTCGACCGAGTCATCAGATCCGCACCAACGGCTGCTCACGAATGCCGTCCGGCCAACTGCCGAAGTAGGTGAGTGCCTCCGGAACGGGCCGAAGCTGCTGCCACTCCTCTTGGAACTCCTCCCACCTCTTCCCCCTGGCGAGGCGATCAGCGCGGACCTTGGCACGCGCCATCGCAGTGGCCTCCTCGTCAACGACGAATGTCTCGGGATCGTAGACAACGGCATAGATATGCTCCGCGGCCCACGCGCTAGTGCCTTCCTCTCGCACGTCCGCTGCCACAAGATGCGGATCGCGAGCCAGTGGGTCACCGTATCCGCCCCCACCGCCCGTCGTGGCGACGATGACATCTCCTTCGACTCCGAAACGCGTAGGTCGATTCGTGAATTCGAAGAGGTACTCGCCTTCGATCGTCCGATCCCTCGCGAGGTCGACAGAGTTCCGCGGAATGTCGCTGTCGCCCCGCGCCAGCTTTTGCACCAAGTTCGTGTTGCGGATCGAGATCCCGGGGGCAGAGGCCGCCGGATACCCGCCAAAGATTCCGAGCGTGATGGGAACGTAGGTCGAGATTGCATAGACCGTCCAGAACGCGAAAGGCACGTTCCAGATCACCAAAGCCGTCTCCGTGCCCATTCCACCGCGGAACGTCCCGTACCCGCCGCTGTCCTTCCGCAGGCGGAAGTACAGCCGCAGATATTGCTGCTCGAGCTCGCTGTCCTCGGTGTCGGGGGAGCGGGTGGCGTGCCCGTACGCGAACCCGTACGCGTCCACGCCATCACGATCCTGACGGGCGCCATGGCCGTCGGTGTTGAGCATTGCGTTGTCGAGCTCAGCGACCGGGACGCCGTGCTGGTTAGGACCTGCGACGAGGGGTGAGCACGGCTGGCAACAGATGTTGCCGGTGACCTGGTTGCGGTCGGTGCTCGAGTACATCATGCGTCCGAACACCTGCTGGACAAGTGAGACCGTGAGGGAGTTGACCATCGGGCTCGAACTGATCGCCGCCTCCGGGTCGGCGTTGAGCACGGTGCCTTGTGGGATGATCCAGTCAAACGGTGCCAGGGCGCCGTTGGAGATCGGGAGGTCGTGGAACTGGAACGCGTACATCGTCACAGCGGCGTGGGCTGCGGCGATGTGCGGGAAGCAGTTGTATGGCCCGTCGTTCTCGGGCGAGGTGCCCGTGAAGTCCATCGTGATGCTGTCACCGTGCTTCGTCGCGGTCAGTACTCCGCGCACCAGAGCCGGCGTCGGACCGATAGTGTCGATGAACGTCGTCGAACGGTAGACGCCGTCGTTCCAGTTCGCGATGCGGCGACGCGTCGCAATCTCTGCTTCCACGACGAGCTTCGAGAGCAGACCTCGGACGAAATCGTTTCCCTTTGTCGCGGCGAGATCCACGATGCGCCGCCTGAGCCGATCACATCCGGTGACCCGCGCGCGAACATCAACGGCCTGCATCCGCGGCGAGCGGGACGTGAAGTTCTGCATCATGTCCAGGATGTCGTCGTGGATGACGAAGTTCGTCCCCACCTTGATCGGCGTAAGTTTCATCCCCTCGTCGTGACGCGACCGCGCCGTGATGGGCATGCCGCCCGGCTCGATCGCGCCCGTCTCCGGGTTGTGGGTCAGCGCGCTCGTCCACGCGATGAGCTCACCTTCGTGGAAGACCGGCATGAACGCCATCTGGTCGGGGTTGTGGATGCCGCCGTAGCGCGCCTCATTCACGTAGAAGATGTCACCGTCGCGGACGCCCACACTCGGGTTGCTGTAGTACTTGCTCATCACGTACTTGATCGGAAGCATCGCGGTGACACAGTGGAGGTACGTGCCCGCTGACGCATTGGCGAGATCGCCGTTCGGTGTATAGAGGCCGACGATCAGATCTCCGGAGCGCAGCATTCCTGTCACGCCGCTGCGGACGAAGATCTCACGCGCTTCTTGAAGGAAGTTGCGCAGTTTCTCGTCATAGATCTCGTAGTCGCCTGGCTCGAGAGAGTCGATCCACTTCTGCGTAGTGTCGCTGATGGGCTCGGGCTTGGTCCACTCGATCATCGTCGCGGGGCTGATGTCGATGGGACGTACCCGGAGGTAGTCCTCGACCTCGACGGTTTCCGACGTGGTCATGATCCTTGCTCCTCTGCGTTCGCGGTGATGACGAAGTTGCGGTGCACATCGACCTCCAGGGAGAAGCCCGGCTCGACGACAACCGTCGTGTAGGGCGCCTCGACGATTCCCGGTCCGTTGAATGCGTTTCCCGGCTCGAGGAGATCGGCGGAATATACCGGCGTCATGGTGTCGCCTTGCGGCCAGTGCACGAGGCGCTCACCGGTTCGGGCGACCGACGCATCTGCGTCGGAGATCGGGTACTCCGGCAACGACCACTCCGGCAGCGGAGTCTGCACGCGAAGGACGAAGTTGTGGATCTCCACACCACCCGCGGGGTAGACGTTGAGCCGGCTGAACATCTCCGCATACTCGTCGGCGAACCGCTCATAGACAGCGCGCACGTCCTCTTCACCTGAGAGACGCAACACAGGGCAGGAGGAGCGGTGCAGGTGGAACTGGCCGCCGAATTTCATGTCGAGTTCGAGGCTGTAGATCGCCGTCGCCGGGTCGTATCCCTCTCCTTCGAAGTCGCGTTGCGCGCGCTCGATGAGGCTGTCGACGGTCTCGTTGAAGACTGTGAAGTCGTCCAGGAAATCCGTGCCACCGGGCGCGACGAGTTCCACTCGGCGCGACGCCTCGTAGACGTGCGCCATCGGCATCGTCGATGACCCCCAGGCGCAGAAGACAGGGGAAGTGGGCAGGACATAGATCTTTGAAATCCCCAGCGCTCCGCCGAAGCCCGTGCAGTGCGTCGGCCCCGCGCCCCCGAAGGCCATCAAGACGAAGTCGAGCGGATCGAAGCCGCGGAGCAAGGTCTCGCGCGCGATGGTGTCGGCCATGTTCGCGTCGACAATTCGTCGGATACGCTGGGCTGCCTCCACGGTCGAGATGCCGAGCGGCTCGGCGATTCTTGTCCGGATCGCCTTCTCGGCAAGCTCCGGTTGCAGTCGCAGGCCGCCTCCGAAATACGTCGACGGATCGAGCAGACCGAGCACGAGATCCGCGTCAGTGACTGTCGGCTCCATGCCACCGAGTCCATACGCGGCGGGGCCGGGCATGGAGCCTGCCCCTCGGGGTCCCACCTCGAGACGATTCCCGACGGCTTTGTTGATCCACGCGATGGAGCCACCGCCTGCACCGATCGAACTGGTCTGAAGGATGGTCATGTCCACCCAGAACTGGTCGATCACAGGGCGGAAATCGTATGTTCGGGTGGATCCGTCGACCACGACTCCGAGGTCGAAGCTGGTGCCTCCCATGTCGCCAACGATGACGTTCGGGTGGCCGAGCGCTCGGCCGACGGCCGCTCCCCCGATGAGACCCGCGACGGGGCCACCGTTGAATGTCTCCACTGCCGATGTGCGGTAGACCTCGGCCATGCCGCCGGTGTTGTGGATCATCATGATCCCCCGGTTGTACCCACGGCTGCGCAGGTCGTCGTTCATGCCGGCCAGCTCTTCCCACATGGACTGGTGGAGGTAGGCGTTCAGCAGCGTGGTGTTGGTACGGGTGTATTCCCATCGTTTGGGAAGCACCTCGCTCGAGAGCATGATGGGCATCGCTCCGAGATATGCCTCCGGGAACTCCTGCTCTATCAGCTCCCGGATGCGGTTCTCGTGCACGGGGTTCAGATATCCGTATAGCAGCGACACCACGAAGCCGCGAACACCGCGATCGACGAGCGACCGCAGCTCGGAGAGGAAGTGCTCCTCGTCCAGCGGCTGGACGATCTTCCCAAAGCAGTCGATCCGCTCGCGGACGCCGACGACGAGCGAGCGGTCGACAAGCGGGCGCGGCTTGTCGATCTGAGCCACGTTCCTCAGCTCGCTGGGCAGCATCGCGTCAGCCCACGAGGCGGCGCGCCCGATCCGCAGAACGTCCTCGTTGCCGGCCGTCGTGAGCAATGCGAGCCGGGGGCCGTTCCGCTGGATCAGCGTGTTCATCGCCACCGTCGTCGAATACCGGACCGTATCCGTCTGATCCAGGAGCTGCTCGACCGACATCCCGAGCTCATCGGCTGCCATCGAAGCGGCCTTCATAAACCCTGCTGCCAGGCGATGCTTGGTCGTGGGCGTCTTGATCGCGGTCGTCCGGCCATCGGCGAGAGCGACGAAGCAGTCGGTGAACGTCCCGCCGATGTCGACATTCATCGTTGCGCCCATCAGCCCTCCTCCTTCTCCGCTGCCGCGCGCAGCGCCTCGAGATCCAGTGAGATGTCGTCCGTGATGGGGTGGCCCGGAGGGAGCACCTCGACTTCGATAAGCCACCCACAACCGGGGCAGTAGAACTCGACGATCCGTGCCCAACCGCCGTCGTAGCTGAAAGTCACCTGCTCGTCGATAATCGGGTCCCATATCTCGCGAGGTTCGCGCTGGGCGATGAGACATCCTCGCTTGTAACTCACCCGGGCGTCGCCTAAGTCCGCATGACAGTGGTGGCATTCCCAGCGCGTCTTCTCGATGTCGATATCGAGGTTCTCGGTGATTCGCGTCTTCATCGCGACGTCATCCTCACTTCTCCCAGGGCGCCGATCGCGACACGGTGTCCCGGGCCAGCGACGAACGTGGTCTCATTTGTTTCGAGGATGGCGGGACCCTCGATGGTCGTTCCCTCCGGCAGGGAGAGCCAGTCGTACACCGGCGTGTCGAGCTCACCGTTCGGCCAGAGGGTCCGTCGGCTGGAGACAGGTACGGGGGAGCCTGTCCCCGCACCAGGAAGCGCGCCCTCGCGAGCCCGGCTGGTCACCACCAGTCGCACGAGTCGCGCGCGCCCGTCCGACGCCGCGTTGCCCGGTTCGACGCTCACCGACCCGTCGGAAGCGACAATCTCGGTCTCTACCGCAAAGGAGACTTGGTCGGGCGCGTACCCCTCCGTGCGCATATCCGCGAGGGCGCGCTCGCGAAGCCTCGCCAGTTCGTGATCGAGATCGGGTCTGTCCGCCACCACCTCGTAGACGTGCCGAACGGCGAGCCGCGATAGACCGAACGCGCTGAAGACGGGACTGACGCTGAAGGCATAGGTCGCCACGGCGCCGGAGGCATCGTGGACGTAGGGAGCAAGCATCCCGCCCGCTCCGCCTGTCGCGAAGACCGCGAAGGGTGCATCGCGTTCGTCGTCGCGAAGCTCGGCCCGGACCGCATCCGCGATCATCCGCCCCGCATCCGCCACGATCTGGAGAGCTACCGCTGTCGCCTCGCGACCGTCCGCGGACGACATGGTGTCGAGCACCCGTGTGGCGGCATCGAGATCGAGCAGTTTGCGTCCGCCGAGGAAGCGGGTGGGATCGAAGAACCCCAGCCGCGCCACTGCGTCCGTGACCGTCACCTGGTCGCCGCCGAGCCCGAAGCACGCGGGGCCGGGCTGTGCTCCGGCACTGTCCGGCCCGAGCCGCAGGACTCCGGCGTCGAGGCGCGCGATCGTTCCCCCGCCGATGGGCGCGGACACGAGTGCCAGCGATGGGAGCGGCAGCTCGATTCCTTCGACGCGCGGTTGCACTTCATAACTCCAGTCGCCGTGCCGGACGACGCTCACGTCGGTGCTGGTGCCACCCACGTCATAACCCACGACCAGCGGAAGACCGAGGTCCTCTGCCATGACCGCGGTGGCGGCCACACCTCCCGCGGGGCCGGATCCCCATGTACGCAGAGCGGTGGTCTTCGCGACACGAGAGGTTCCACCGTCGGCGTTCGCGACGAGCATTGGGTGCTTGTAGCCGTCCTCGCGCAGAGCGTCCTCGAGCCGGTACAGGAACGAGCTCATCACGGGATGCAAGTAGGCGGAGAGGACGGCCGCATGCACACGTAGCCGTGGATCGGCCAGAGGGGTGATCTGGTGCGACGGGAGGACGGGCACGGCCCCCAGGTAGTGGCGAGGATAGGACGCGGCGATGGCATCGCGTGCTGCCGTCTCCCGCTCCTGCAGGGAGTCTCCACCCGACAGGGCGATGACGAGTACTCGCGCCCCATGCTCAAGCAGCTGCCGCGCCGCATCCTGTATCTGCTCGTCCTTGTGGGGCGACTCGTCCACTGTCGCGACGAGAGTACGATCGAGCGGCAGTCCGGGGCTCAGAGCGGAGTGCGTGATCGCCGTGTCAGCTCCGAGGATCAGGCCGACAGCGGGACCGTTCCGATTGATCAGTGTGTTAGTTCCCACCGTCGTGGAAAGACGAACGGCGGCCGTGGACCGCAGAAGCTCTGTGCGAGCCATCCCCAACTGCTCGGCGGCTCGCTCGATGCAGACCAACACGCCGGCAGCGAGGTCGAACGGGGTGGTGTCTGCCTTGGCGGCGACGACCGTGCCCCGCCCGGAAACATAGCCGTCGGTGAAAGTGCCGCCTGTGTCGATTTCAATGGTGTAGTCGTCGTTCTGATCGTCGCTGACCATGTTCGCCCTTGCACTCATCGACGACAAAGGCACAGAGCGATTACTCGGGTGATCTTCGCCGTCTCGATCACGGCCGCGTCATTGCGGTCGCTTGACTAGTGTTGCAGGCGGCCTGCCATTAAGAGAAGCATGAGGATTTGATTTCAGCGTTCAAGAAAACTGATGACATCAGCCGCGAAGCTCCGACAAGCAGAAATCGATCATCGCCTGAGAGTTTCGTGTCATCCGCTGCCCTCGGGGCGTGACGAGATACACGCCGACAGGCTCGAGGCGTTCTCGTATCTCGGTGACCGCGAATCGCTGACCGTTGGCGGCGATCGGTTCAGCTTGTCTGTTGAGCAACGGTGCGTACCCCGTGCCGCCGGCCACCAGTGCCCGAACCGTGTCGATGCTTCGGGCGCGCTTGATGCGTGCCGGCGTGAACCCGGCATCCGCGAACAGGGTCAGGAAGAGGTCCGCGCTCGGGGGCGAGTCGAGGAGGACGGCAGTCTCATCCGCGATGTCCGCGAGGCTCACCACGGGGCGCCCCGCGAGGCGATGGTTTATCGGCAGGATGAGATGGACATGCAGGTCATAGAGGCGGATTGCTGTGAACTCTGGGTCCTCGCGAGGCCAGTAGGTGACCGCCAACTCGCACACGCCATCCGTCATGAGCGTCCGTACGTCCTCGACGGATCCCTCTACGAAGTCGATCTCGAGCCCAGGGTGAAGTTCGCTTAATCGCGGCAGAACGCGAGGGAGTAGGTAGGGGGTGAGGGTCTCGGTGCACCCGACAGGAAGTCGCCCGCGGATGTTGTCCGTCAGGTCGCTGGCCGTTGCGAGGAACTCCTCCACGCGCGAGACGATGCCCCGCGCCTCGGAGAGGAGCTTCTTGCCAGCAGCCGAGACGGCCAGGCGATGCGACGGCGTCCGGTGAAAGAGCGAGACGTCCAGGCGCGTCTCGAGCTGGGCGATCGACATCGATACCGCCGATGGGGAGACCATGCAGTGTTGCGCCGCGGCGGAGATCGAGCCCAGTTCGGCGACAGCGACGAAGTACTCGATCTGCCGGAGGGTCAAGGCTGATGTGGTCGCCACACGCTCATCGTAGGGCTACCGCTTCTCGAGGTATCCCGCTGATCCCGCGGCGAGCTGAGCGATTGTGTTCCCCGGCCAGCCGAATGGACCCTGTGCTTCTAACGGTGAACTGGCTTGTTGTTGGCCGACCCGATTGGTCCTTCGAGGCGGAGGAAGATGTGGAGCCTAGGAGATTCGAACTCCTGACATCCTGCTTGCAAAGCAGGCGCTCTACCAACTGAGCTAAGGCCCCGGGGCTGTGTGGTGGGGCTACCAGGACTTGAACCTGGGACCTCTTCAT
>Ga0164243_10016652_pt1 | contig 10063 bp, 9 predicted proteins | sample OricompcompostOP_FD_108781 | JGI IMG/M metagenome (GOLD analysis project Ga0164243, IMG submission 108781) | Organic Plus compost microbial communities from Emeryville, California, USA - Original compost - Organic plus compost (OP) | ecosystem: Engineered > Solid waste > Mixed feedstock >... | reverse complement strand
CCGCACATATTCGCGATCCTTGCAGCGATACGCCCGATGGACGACGAGCTCGACCATGTCGGTGAGCTTGGCCCTGATCGCTTCCTCCTGGGGAGCACGGGCCACCTTACGGATCAGAGTCTCCTTCGTACCCCACGCCTTCGCATGCTGCGTCCACTCCAGCGGGTACCTCGCCTCCCACTCCAGGAAGAGCAGCGCATAGGGCAGCCCCGGCCACGTCGCCAGATTCCCGCCCACAGGGGCATTCCACACCCCGTCAGGCAGCGAACGCCTCTGGGCTTGCCAATGCCTCTGGAGTGCCTGCCGAAAGGCCGGCTCCCGGTACTGCTCGTCCGCTCCCAGAGGCCGCGTCAGCAGCCACATCTCGTTGAACCGGTCGAGCGCGTCCGTGACCTTCCTCTGAGCCTCGGCCAGATGGGCGAGCGCTGCACCTCTCACAGCCGGATCCTCCGCGATGAGCCCGAACGCCCAACCCAGTCGCTCAGCCCATGCACAAGCGTCGTCCGCGTCTGTTCCTGCCTCTTCAGCCACGCACGGGATCATCTCCCAACGCAGTCGGCTCGCTCCACCCGACGGTGCAGGGGAGACGCAGGGGCTGCGTGCCCTGACACGATTCGTCGCCGACGGCGAGCCGGGATGTCTCCAGCCTGCTGATGGCCATGCCCATGCTGGGACGCCGCACTGGAGACCGGCGCCCCGACGACACAGCCGCAAGCGAAAGCCACGCACGCAACACATGGTCCGGCTGCCCTATCCCACCAGCCGAGGTCAGCGCACGCGCCCCCGCGCCTTCAGCGGGGTCGCCGGCAGGGCCGGGGCCGGGAGCGGGGCGCCGTCGTAGCCCTTCACCTCGCCGAAGCGGGTGCCCTCCATCCAGTCCCGCCGCGCCTGTTCGATCTCCTCCTGGGTGCGGCCGATCCAGTTCCAGAACATGATCAGCTCCTCCTCGAACGGCTCGCCGCCGAGGAGCATCACGGCGGCGTCCGACTCGGCCCGCAGCGGGAGTTCGGTGCGGCCGCAGCCGAGGTACAGCATCGAGCCCGGCAGGACCGGCACCCCGTCCACGTGCGTCTCGCCGGACATGGACAGCACGGCGTACTCGAAGTCCGGTTCCAGCGGCAGGCGGACGTCGGCGCCCCGGCTCAGCGCCAGGTCGGCGCCGACGATCGGGGTGTACGCCGTGCCGGGCGAGCGCGCGCCGTCGAGGTCGCCGAGGATCAGCGTGGCCCGCAGGCCCGGCGCCGTCACGACCGGCAGGTCGGCGTGGTGCTCGAAGTGCGGCTCGGTGTGGCGGTGGCCGTCCGGCAGGGCCACCCAGAGCTGGGCGCCGTGCAGGAAGCGGGCGTGGGAGCGCGGGCTCTCCTCCGAGTGGCTGATCGCCCGGCCGGAGGTCATCAGGCCCAGCTCGCGCGGGCGGATCGTCTGGAGGCTGCCCGTGGAGTCCCGGTGCAGCACCTCGCCCTCGTGCAGCCAGCTGACGGTCTGGAGACCCATGTGCGGGTGCGGGGGCACCTGCATGCCGGGCTCGTCGGCGATGTCGTCGGGGCCGTAGTGGTCGACGAAGCACCAGGCGCCGACCATGCGCCGCCCCAGGTTGGGGAGCAGCCGGCGGACCTCGGTGGACTCGCCGAGCCGTACCCGCCGGGGGCTGAGGAGTTCGCGGACGGGCTCCGCGACGACGAACCCGCGGCCGCCGCAGACGGAGGGCACCGCCTCGCGATCAAGATTGCTCATGGCGCCCAAACTAACCCCGTCCGGGGCGCCCCGTCAGTCCGTCGTACGGGCTGTCTTGCGGGCGGGTGTCCGGCGGTGGGCTCCGGCGGCGCGGGATCCGTGGGAAATAGTAGCCATGGCTATAGTAGCCATGTACTGTATTTCGTATGAGCATGGGTTCCATGAACGCCACCCCGGGCTATCTGGTGTGGCGGCTGTCGACGAAGTGGCGGGTCGCGGTCGACCGGGCCGTGGCCCCGCTGGGGCTCACCCACGCGCAGTACGCCGTGGTGGCCTCCCTGTACGGCATGCGGCGCGAGGGCGAACGCCCCAGTCAGCGGCGGCTGGCCGACCACACGGGCCTGGAGCCGCTGTACGTCTCCAAGCTCGCGCGCTCCCTGGAGAGCGCCGGCCTCGTCGAACGCACCCGTGACCCCCGCGACCCGCGCGCGGTCCAGCTGGCGCTGACCGAGCAGGGCCTGGAGCGGACCCGGAAGGCGATCGACGTGGTGCGCGGCCTGCATGAGCGGTGGCTCGGCCCGCTCGGCGGTCTCGACAGCGCCGCCGCACGGGAGTTCACGCGGGCTCTGGCGACCCTGCTCGACGCACCCCTCGAACCACCGGCCCCGGACGGCCGGCACGACGAAGAACCCGACAGCGACGAGAACGACAACCAGCCCGACAGCGAGCACGAAAGCGAACACGACAAGGAGCAGCCATGACCTCCGTCTCTCCCCGTCTCGACCCGCGCGTCATAGCCCTGGCCCACTACGCGAGCCGCGCCCTCCTGGAGCACGTGCTGGCCCGCCACGGCGCCACCTTCCAGCAGTCCGTCACCTTGCGGGTGGCCGCCCTCGCCGACGGGCCGGTCGGGCGCGACCACCTCGTCGGCCAGGTCACCGGTTCACTCAAGTGCACGCCGGAGGAGGCCGGTTCCGTGGTCGACGAGCTCGTGAACGCCGGCCTGCTGGCGCCCGAGGGCCCGTCCGCCGTGCGCATCACGGACGCGGGACGCGACCTGCACACCACCACGTCCGCCGAGACGGCCCCGATCTCCGCCCGGGTCTACGCGGGCCTGCCGGAGGAGGACCTTGCCGCCGCCGGGCGGGTGCTCACGCTCATCACCGAGCGGGCGAACCGTGAGCTCGCGACCCTGGCCCAGGGTTCGGCCCCGACCCAGGACACGGCCGTCAGTTAGTGGAATATTCAACCACTCGGGCCGGTTGACCCGCGCGAAGGAGGTCAGAGTGGAGACGACGTACTACGACCACGGGACACCGACCGAGCGCTGGGAGCGTGCGCGGATGTTCTTCGACGCCAAGGACTACGCCGCCGCGGCGCGGGTCCTCGGCAGCCTGGTCGAGGAGGTGCCGGAGCAGACCGGGCCGCGGCTGCTGCTGGCCCGCGCCTACTACCACTCGGCCCAACTGCGCCGCGCCGAGGACGAGTTGCGCGTCATCGTCGAGCGCGACCCGGTCGAGCAGTACGCCCGGCTGATGCTGGGCCGTACGCTCCAGCGCCAGGGACGGCACGAGGAGGCCGAGCCGCACATGCGCCTGGCCTCCGCGCTGGCCGGTGACTTCGAGCAGGTCTGAGGCACGACCGGACGAGCAGGGGCCCGGACTCCGTGACGACGGAGCCCGGGCCCCTCCGTCTACACCTCCTGCGCGGCCCTCTCCCTGCGGTACGCGATCTCGCCCCGTACGGCGTCCACGGCGACGAACCCCGCCAGCGGGATGCCGAGCAGCGGGACGACGTACCCGAGCGCCGCGACCAGCGCGGCCAGCGGGACGAGGACCCGCGGGGGCACCTGGCGCCAGGCGCCGCGCGGGACCGGCCGTCCGAACGCCGTGCCCCGCCCGCGCTGCCACCACATGCGGTAGCCCCACACGATCAGCAGGATCAGCGCGAGCGTGAGCGCCATCAGGGCGATCTGGTTGACCAGGCCGAACAGCACCCCGGTGTGCAGGTCGATGCCCCAGCGGGTCAGCTTGGCGAGCACCGGGAAGTTCTCGAACCGCAGGACGTCGGTGACCTCTCCGGACGCCGGGTCGACGGCGACGGCGTCCTGCTTCGTCGGCCAGGCGCGCTGCACCTGCCGGACCACGTAGGCGGACGAGGCGTCGGCGGGCGGCACGATCTCCACCGGGTCCGACAGGCCCTCGGCGCGGGCGGCCGCGAGGACCTGGTCCAGTCCGGCGCCCGGCCCGTCCGTACCGCCGGTCGCCGCCGCACCGCCGTGGCCGCCGTGACCGTCGCCGGACGCCGGGAGGGACGGGGTCGCCTGGCGCAGGGAGGTGCGCAGGTCGTCGATGTGCGATCCGGCGTACGTCGACCAGGTCAGGCCGGTCGCCGACAGGAAGAGGAAGCCGAGGGCCGCCCAGACGCCGACCGTGCCGTGCAGCCCGAGGGTGCGCCGCCGCCCGGTGGTGCCGCGCACCCGGCGCAGCGCGCGCCGGCGGGAGAACCACAGCGCCAGGCCGCCGGCCGCGATCACCCACAGCCAGCTGGCGGCGAGTTCGCTGTACAGCCGGCCGGGCTCCCCGAGACGGAGGTCGCGGTGGAACTCGTCGATCCAGGTGCGCACCGGCAGGGCCCCGGTGGAGCCGTACTGCTCCAGGGCGCCGCGCACTTCGGCGGTGTACGGGTCGACGAACACGGCCAGGGTGTGGTCGGCGCCGACGCCGTCGGTCCCGGAGAGCATCACGCGCGTGGACTCGCCGTCGGCCGGGGAGGGCCGTACGGCCGTGACCGTGCCCTCGGGGTGGGCCTTCCGGGCGGCGGCGACCTGCTGCGACACCGGCAGTTCGGTGTCGCCGACGGGGACGTACAGCTCGTGGGCGTAGAGCAGCTTCTCGGCCTGGAACGCGCCCGCGTACAGGAATCCGGTGGCCGCGGCGACGAGGAGGAACGGGGCGACCAGCACCCCGGCGTAGAAGTGCAGGCGCAGGACCAGCGGGCGCAGGGCCGCCCAGGCGCGTCGGGGCGGGGCCGGGACGTCCGGCGCGGGGGCCGGGGCGGTCGAGGGGGCGGTGGACATCGGCGGTTCTCCGGGGGGTGGGACGGGCAGTGGGCGGTCCGGTAGTCGGACCGGCGTGCCCCGGAGTTCCCGCCACCCCAAGTGACTTGCGTCACACGGAAGTTCAGAGGGCGGGCGGGCCGCATGGCATGCTGGGGCGATGGCACTCCCGAACGAGCCCGCGCCCCTCGCCGAGCAAGTCGAGCGGCTTCTCTCCACCGAGGGCCCCCTGCCCGTCGTGGCGGCCGGCGACCCGGCGCTGCGGCAGCCCGCCGCACCGTACGAAGGACAGCTGGACGCGGCGCTGCTGACGCGGTTCGTCGAGGCGCTGCGCGTCACGATGCACGCGGCTCCGGGTGTCGGGCTCGCCGCGCCGCAGGTCGGGGTCGGTCTGCGGATCGCGGTGATCGAGGACCCGGCGCCCGTGCCCGAGGAGGTGCGCGTGGCGCGCGGACGCGTGCCGCAGCCGTTCCGGGTGCTGGTCAACCCGTCGTACGAGGGGACCGGACCGGCGCGGGCCGCGTTCTACGAGGGCTGTCTGAGCGTGCCGGGGTACCAGGCGGTCGTGGCCCGGCACGCCGAGGTGCGCCTGCGCGGCGAGGACGAGCACGGGAACGCCGTCGACGAGGTGTTCACGGGGTGGCCCGCCCGGATCGTGCAGCACGAGACGGACCACCTCGACGGGGTGCTCTACCTGGACCGCGCGGAGCCGCGCTCACTCGCCTCGAACCAGGCGATGGCCGAGCTGTGGGCCGAACCCGCCCCGGTCCGGGCGGCGCGGGCCCTCGGGTTCGACCTGCCCGGCTGAGCGCGTCAGCTGTCGCGGTACGTCTCCAGCAGGCGCAGCCACACCTCACTGATCGTCGGGTACGACGGGACGGCGTGCCACAACCTGCTGATCGGCACCTGGCCGGCGACGGCGATGGTCGCCGAGTGGATCAGCTCGCCGACGCCGGGGCCGACGAAGGTCACGCCGAGCAGGATCTCGCGTTCCAGGTCGACGACCATGCGGGCCTGTCCGCGGTAGTCCTCGCCGTACAGATAGGCGCCCGCGGTCCAGGAGATGTCGTAGTCGACGGCCCGGACGCGGTGGCCGGCCTGCTCGGCCTCGGCGAGGGACAGGCCCACCGAGGCGGCCTCGGGGTCGGTGAAGACCACCTGCGGGACGGCCCCGTGGTCGGCGGTGGCGGCGTGCGCGCCCCAGGCCGAGGTGTCCGGCTCGCCGCCCCCGGAGGCGCGGGCGGCGATGGCCGCGCCGGCGATCCGGGCCTGGTACTTGCCCTGGTGGGTGAGGAGGGCGCGGTGGTTGACGTCGCCGGCGGCGTACAGCCAGTCGTGTCCGGTGACGCGCAGGCTGTCGTCGGTCTCCAGCCAGGAGCCCGGCTCCAGCCCGACCGTCTCCAGGCCGATGTCGTCGCTGCGCGGGGCGCGCCCGGTCGCGAAGAGGATCTCGTCGGCCTCGATGCGCTCGCCCTGGTCGGTGACGACGACGACCGTGCCGCCCTCCCGGGTCACCGAGGTGACGGACGTGCCGGTGCGGACGTCGGCCCCGGCCTCGGTGAGGGACTTCGCGACCATCTCGCCGGCGAAGGGCTCCATGCGGTTCAGCAGGCCCTTGCCGCGCACGAGCAGTGTGACCCGGGAGCCGAGGGCCTGCCAGGCGGTGGCCATCTCGGCGGCGACCACTCCCCCGCCGACCACGACGAGCCGGCCGGGCGCGGCCTGGGCGCTGGTGGCCTCGCGGCTGGTCCACGGCTTGACCTGGTCGAGGTCCGGCAGGTCGGGCAGGGCGGCCCGGCTGCCGGTGCAGACGGCCACGGCGTGCCGTGCGGTGAGCACCTGCCGGGTGCCGTCGGGGCCGGTCACCTCCACGGTGCGGTCACCGGCCAGCCGGCCGAGCCCGCGGTAGAGGTCGGCGCCGGTGCCGTCGAGCCAGCTGACCTGCCCGTCGTCGTGCCAGTCCTTGGTGACCTCGTTGCGCCGGGCGAGCACCCGCGCCGTGTCCAGGGGGCCCTGCACGGCCTCGGCGAGGCCGGGGAGGCGCCGGGCGTCGGCCTGGGCGAGGACCGGCCGCAGCAGCGCCTTGCTGGGCATGCAGGCCCAGTAGGAGCACTCGCCCCCGAGCAGTTCGCTCTCCACGACCGCGGTGGTCAGTCCCGCCGCACGGGTGCGTTCGGCGAGGACCTCCCCCACCGGGCCGCCTCCGAGCACCACGACGTCGTACGCGATGGAATCCGTTTCCGTCATGGGGTCAGTCTTACGGGTGGTGTGCCGGCTGGCCACACGGGTACGCGCGCGGAATACGCGGCCGCGCGGCCGTGTTGTCGCCCACGCTTCGCCCGCCCACCCAGGAAGAGGGATACGCCATGAGCAGCACCATGGAGCTGACCAAGGAGAACTTCGACCAGACGGTCACGGACAACGACTTCGTCCTGATCGACTTCTGGGCGTCCTGGTGCGGGCCGTGCCGTCAGTTCGCCCCCGTGTACGAGAAGGCGGCCGAGGAGAACCCCGACCTGGTGTTCGGCAAGGTCGACACCGAGGCGCAGCCGGAGCTCGCGCAGGCGTTCGGCATCCAGTCGATCCCGACGCTGATGATCGTGCGGGACCGGGTCGCCGTGTTCGCCCAGCCGGGTGCCCTGCCGGAGGCCGCGCTGGCCGACGTCATCGGGCAGGCCCGCAAGCTCGACATGGACGAGGTCCGCAAGGCCGTCGCCGCCCAGCAGGAGCAGGCCGGGCAGAACGAGCAGTGACGTCCGGTCCGGCCGCCGCACGGGTTCCGGGAGCGGAACCCGTGGGCCTGTGCCGGACCGGCCGCGTTCAGAACGGGTAGCCCGCCACGTCGCCGCGCACCGTCGTCCAGCGCACGTCGGTGAACGCGTCCAGGTTGGCGTCGCCGCCGAAGCGGGCGCCGGTCCCGGACGCGGCGACACCGCCGAACGGGGCGACGGCCTCGTCGTTGACGGTCTGGTCGTTGATGTGCACGATCCCGGTCGGGATCCGCTCGGCGAGGTCCAGGCCCCGGGCCGCGTCCCGGGTGACGATGCCCAGCGACAGCCCGTACGGGCTCGCGGCGGCGAGCGCGGCCGCCTCCTCGGCGTCGGTGAAGGAGCGCACGGGCGCGACCGGCCCGAAGACCTCCTCGGCGTAGGCCGGGGAGTCGTCGTCGACGCCCGCCAGGACGGTCGGGCGGTAGAACAGCCGCTCATGGGTGCCGCCCGCGGCCAGCTTGGCGCCGCCGGACGCGCTGGCCTCCACCAGGGAGCGGACCTTCTCCAGCTGCCCGCCGTCGATGAGCGGGCCGAGGTGGACCTGGTCGCGGTGCGGGTCGCCGACGGCGAGCGAGTCGGCCTTGGCGGCGAGGCGCTCCACGTACTCCTCGTACAGCGACCGGTGCACCAGGTGCCGGCCCGTCGTCATGCAGATCTGGCCCTGGTGGAAGAACGACCCCCAGGCCGCCGTGGAGATCACCGCGTCGAGGTCGGCGTCCTCCAGGACGATCAGCGCGGAGTTGCCGCCGAGTTCGAGATGCGCGCGCTTGAGGTGCCGTCCGGCGGCCTCGCCGACGGCCCGGCCCGCGGCCGTGGACCCGGTGAAGGAGACGACGGGGACGTTCGGGTCGGCGACCAGCGTCTGCCCGGCCTCCGCACCGCCCGGCAGGACGTGCAGCAGGTCCTCGGGCAGGCCCGCCTCGGCGAAGACCGCTGCCAGGGCGAGGCCGCCGCAGACGGCGGTGCGCGGGTCGGGTTTGAGGACCACGGCGTTGCCGAGCGCGAGGGCGGGGGCGACGGACCGGATGGACAGGATCAGCGGCGCGTTGAACGGCGCGATCACCCCGACGACGCCCACGGGGACCCGGCGCGTGTACGACAGGCGGGGCGCCTCGGTGGGCAGGACCTGTCCGGCCGGGCGGGAGGCGAGGGCGGCGGCCTCGTAGCACTCCTGGGCGGCGACGTGCAGTTCGAAGTCGGCCTTGCCCGGGATGGAACCGGACTCGCGGACGAGCCAGGTGCGCAGTTCGTCGGCGTGGGCGGTGAACAGATCGCCCGCCTTGCGCAGCACGGCGGCGCGGGCGAAGTGCGGCAGCCGCGCCCACGCGGCACGGGCGCCGTCGGCGGCCCGCGCGGCGGCGGTCACGTCGTCCGCGCCGGCCAGTGTGACGGTGCCCAGCGCCTCGCCGGTGGCCGGTTCGGTCACCGTGTGTTCGCCTCCCGAGAGGGGGCGGGGCTGCCAGGACTGGGGGTCGAGCAACGGCATGACGACTCTCCGTTCGGTCACCGGGGGTTCACAGGGGCAGCGGAAGTCCCGTGTAGTTCGCGGCCAGTTCGGCGGCCGCGTCACGGGATGTGGTGATCCGGCGCAGCCGGGCGAGCTGCATCCGGTGGTCGAAGGCGTCGCCGTCGGGTTGTGTGTGCAGCATCCTGGTCATGTCGTCCGAGAAGCGGGTGGCCTGCCAGACGCGCTGGAGGCACAACTCGCTGTAGTGGTCGAGGACATGGGACTCGCCGGCGTGGTGCCACTCGACGAGTCCGCGGGCCAGGACGCGCACGTCCGAGACGGCGAGGTTGAGTCCCTTGGCACCGGTGGGCGGGACGATGTGGGCGGCGTCCCCGGCCAGCAGGAGCCGGCCGTGCCGCATCGGCTCGTGCACGAACGCGCGCATCGGCGTGACCGACTTGGCGGTGACGGGGCCGCGGCACAGCGTCCAGTCGCCGTCGACGGCGAAGCGGGCGGCGAGTTCGTCCCAGACGCGGTCGTCGGGCCAGTCGCGGACGTCGGTGCCCTCGGGCACCTGGAGGTAGAGGCGCGACACCGACGGGGAGCGCATGCTGTGCAGCGCGAAGCCGCGTTCACTGCGCGCGTAGATCAACTCCTCGCAGGACGGGGCCACTTCGGCCAGCACACCCAGCCAGGCGTACGGGTAGGCGCGCGTGTACGACCGGCCGGCGGGCAGCACGCCCCGGGAGATGCCGTGGAAGCCGTCGCAGCCGGCCACCCAGTCGCAGGTGAGGGTGCGCTCCCTGCCCTCGTGCCGGAACCGTACGACCGGTGCCGCGCTCTCCGGCTTCTCCACGGCCAGCGCCTCCGCGCCGAACAACAGCGGGGGCCCTTCGGCGAGTTGGAGTGCGACGAGGTCCTTCACGATCTCGGTCTGCGCGTAGATGGTCACCGTGCGGCCGCCGGTGAGGGACGGGAAGTCGACGCGGTGGCGTTCGCCGTCGAAGCGCAGTTCGATGCCGTGGTGCACCAGGCCCTCGGCGTCCAGCCGTGCGGCGGCGCCGGCCTCGCGCAGGGCGTCGACAGTGCCCTGCTCCAGCATCCCGGCGCGCT
>Ga0164243_10016651_pt1 | contig 10063 bp, 8 predicted proteins | sample OricompcompostOP_FD_108781 | JGI IMG/M metagenome (GOLD analysis project Ga0164243, IMG submission 108781) | Organic Plus compost microbial communities from Emeryville, California, USA - Original compost - Organic plus compost (OP) | ecosystem: Engineered > Solid waste > Mixed feedstock >... | reverse complement strand
GGCCGGGGGTTGCGGGCGCGGGTGAGGCCCATGACGCCGATGACCTCGCCGCGGGCGATCAGCGGCACCGCCATGTCGGTGTGCACACCGGCCCGGGCGAGCAGCCGCGCGGCCTCGTCGTCGGCGGCGACCCGTCTGAGGTCGGCTCGCTCCAGGTGGGTGATCAGCTGCGGTTCGCGGGTGCGGAAGCAGTGGGCTGCCGGATGGTCGGCGTGGTACGTCGTGAGGTGGCCGGGCTGGATGATCGCCTCGGAGGCGTCGGTCGGGTAGGCGGTCTTCACCGCGAGGGCGCGGAACAGCGGGGGCCCGTCGCCGGTGTCGGAGCGTCCCGACTGGAGCAGGGAGTCGACGATGTCGACGGCGATCATGTCGGCGAGGTCGGGGACGAGGACGTCGGCGAGTTCCTGCGCGGTCCGCTCGACCTCCAGCGTGGTGCCGATGCGGGCCGAGCCGTCGGCCATCATGCGCAGGCGCTGCTGCGCCCGCTCGGCCCGCTGCGCCGACTCGTAGCGGTCGGTGACGTCGACGATGACGTTGGCGATGCCGAGGATCTGCCCGGCGTGGTCCTCCAGGCGGTACAGGGAGACGGCCCAGGCGTGGTCGCTGTCCGGGTCGGCCCGGGTGCGTCCGACCACCTGCCGGTCGACCAGGGGCAGGCCGGTCTCCAGGACCTCACGCATCTGGGCCTCGGCGACCGCGAACGGCTCGGCGGGCAGGATCTCCCGGAAGCCGCGGCCCACGTGGTCGGCCTCGGGGATGCCGTGCATCGCGGCCAGGGCCGGGTTGACGGCCACGTACCGCAGGTCGGCGTCGAGCACGGCCAGCCCGATGGGGGCCTGGGTGACGAGCTGGCTGGACAGGGCGACCTTGCGCTCCACCTGGCGCAGCGTGGCCCGGTCCGTGGCGAGTCCCAGCGCGTAGTGGTCACCGACGTTGTCCGTCAGCCGCATGTTGCGGAACTCCACCGTGCGGATGCCGCCGTCCTTGTGCCGGACGGGGAAGACACCCGCCCAGTCCTCGCCGCTCTCCATGACGGTGGCGAAGAGCCTGATGGCCTCGGCGCGGTGCTCCGGGTCGACGAGCAGCTGGGCCGCGTACCGTCCGAGAGCCTCCTCACCGGAGTACCCGAACAGCGCCTCGGCCTGGGGGCTCCACATGTCGATGCGGCCGTCGGCCTCGACGAGCACCGCGGCGACGCCGAGCAGGTCCATGAGCCCGCTGGCCCCGGAGGTGGCCTCCTGCGGAAAGCCCGGCCGTGCCGCCGGACGCTGATTCGCTCGGCCCATCACTCTCGCCCCTCTTCCCGTCCCACCGGCGTACCGCTGTCCGCACCCCGCCGATGACGGCGTTCTTCCCACAGGTCGGCGACCTGTTCACGATGCGGCACGGGACGTACGACGGCCAGGGGACTCGCCGGGACCTCCGCGCGCCGTGCGTCCTCCCGGCGGTCCCGTACGCGGTGCACGACCCACATCATGTTCGACCCGTCGCCTCGGCCGGTCCGTCGCTCCTGTCTTCCATGGTCCGCCCGACGGCCTCGCCGGGAGCGGTCGCGGGCTCGTTTGCCGCGTCCCGGGGGTGGGGACCCGGGCCGGCATGAGCGAATCGCCACGCCGTCCACTGGGACGGAACCGTGTCCTGTCGCTGCTGGACCGCCTGGAGCGCGAGTCCGCGGCCGACAAAGTCATCGACGCGCTGAGCAAGGGGGTACGGGCCCTGCCCCTCGGCCGCGGCCGGGACGTGCTGCACGGCCGGTGGCTGGGGCATCCCCTGCATCCGCTGATGGTGCAGGTGCCCATCGGCAGCTGGATGTCGGCGGCGGTCCTGGACCTGCGCCCCGGACGCTCGCGCGAGTCGCGGGTGCTCGTCGCGCTGGGCCTGGCCGCCGCGGCGCCCGCCGCCGTCTCCGGCTGGGTCGACTGGGCCGAGCTGCACCGGCAGCAGCAGCGCGTCGGTCTCGTGCACGCCCTCTCCAACATCACCGCCGTGGGCCTGTACGCCACCTCGCTGAGCTGCCGTCTGCGGGGCCGCGAGGCGGCGGGCCGGGCCTACGGTTTCCTCGGTCTGACGGCGGTCGGGGTCGGGGGCATGCTGGGCGGCCATCTGGCCTACCGGCAGGCGTCCGGCGCCAACCACGCGGAGGAGGTGCCGCACGTCGTCACCGACGGCTGGCACCGGGTGGGGGCCGTCGCCGACTTCCCGGCCGGGGAGCCGGTCCGGCGCAGCGTCGACGACGTGCCCGTGCTCGTCGTACGGGAGCCCGGCGGTGAGGTCCACGCCCTGGCCGAGCGGTGCAGTCATCTCGCCGGTCCGCTCGCCGAGGGCACGGTCGCCGACGGCTGTGTGCGGTGCCCCTGGCACGGCAGTGTCTTCCGGCTCTCGGACGGCTGGAACGTGAGCGGTCCCGCCACCGCCCCGCAGCCCTCCTTCGAGACCCGCATCGTCGACGGCCACGTCGAGGTGCGGCTGCGCCACCAGAACGGCGGACGGCCCGCGCGTGAGCGGGTCGCCCACTCCGCCCGTCCCTGAGCCCGGGCTCCCGGCGCGGGTCCGGCGCGGCGGCCGGGCCCGCGCGGGGGCGTCAGGCCTTCTCGCCCATCGCCTTGCGAACCGTGTCACGGGTGCGGTCCATGAGCGCGGCCACCGGTCCGAGGGCCATGTTCGCCGCCCCGGATTCCACTCCGGGGTGCGGCCGGGTGGGCGCCATGGCCTCGGCCGCCTTCACGGCCTTGGCCATCGTGGCGAGCTGCCCGGCGTCGGCGCTGCGGCGGATGTGCGTGAACTCGTACCGCTCCTCGGCGCGCGCGTGTTCCTGCACGTCCTTGCGCAGCTTCATCAGCCTCGGCATGAACGTGGGGTCGGCGGGGTCGACGTCGTCGAGGGCGGCCAGCGTCTCCTTGGCCGCGCGTTCCTCGGCGAGCCGGTCCTCCACGACCTGTTCACCGCCCGCGAGGTTGCGCCGGGCGAAGGGGTGGACGACCTCCTCCTCGGCGGTCTCGTGGACGGCGAGCAGCCGCACCAGGCGGCGGAACGCGTCCCGGCGCTCCTCGCCCTCGCTCGCCTCGACCTCGTCGAAGAGGTTGCGGATGTCGCCGTGCTGACGCATCAGGAGCGCCACCACGTCGTCGTCCATGGACCGGTCGTCACCGGCGTGCGGGGTGTCGAGATCGCTCATCTGGGCGCCCCTCACTTCTCACGCATGGCGGGGTCCGGGTGCTCGCCCTCGGACTGGACGCGGTACTCGCGGCCGAACATGTCGTCGTGCATCGCCATGACCCGCTCGCTGGGCGGCTCCTCCCCTCCGTGGATCTGTTCCTGCATCTTCTCGAAGCGCTCGTGGGCGTCGCGGACGTAGCCGGCGCCGAGCGTGGTGAGGTCCATCTGGGTGTCCAGCAGCTCTCGCAGGTACTGCTTGTTCGGCTCGAAGGTGAGCACGTTGGGCAGCTCGGGGGCGAGGACCGACTCCGGGTCGCGGCCGTCGTGGCGGCGCATCAGGTCGCAGGCCTCGTGCAGGTGCTCCAGCTCCATGTTCAGGTGCAGCTCCCAGATGGCCTTGACCTTAGGGTCGCTCTCCTGCTCCATGAACGAGTGGTACAGGTAGCACTCGTTGTACTCGTGGTTGACGAGCTGCTCCCACCACGTCTCCCCCGGGTCCACCAGGGACTCGTAGTGGGTGACGTGCTCCTCCTCGATGAGCCCGATCTCCTGGTAGAGCTGGCGGGCGATGGGCTCCATGTAGGTGGGCCCGGTGTTCATGTAGAAGTTCATGGTCTGCTGCTCGGTCGACATGATCGTCAGCGCGTGCAGCTTGGACAGCGGGTTCGCCTCGTCCTTGGCGTAGGGGTCCCGCACGTTGTCGACCGGGTTGCGGTGGTGGTACTTCGTGGGCCGGCCGGGCATGACCTCGGTCAGGTTGTCCACGATCGACTCCGCCTTGCGGTGCTCGATCATCTCGTACAGGTTGGCGTACCGGTACAGGTGGTCGAAGTCCTCCAGCACACCGAACTGGTAGGCCTGCTTGAGGTAGGGGTCCGGCTCCATCCGGGCCACCCACGCGGTGAGGTCGACGGCGACCTGCTCGTACGCGATGGTCGTCTCCAGCACCGAGGAGACACCGGGCAGCAGCCAGTTCACGACCTTCTGCTGCTGCGCCTCGATGTAGCGGGTGCGGGCGAGCTGACGTTTGATCTCGGGGTCGACGGTGTTGCGGGCGAGCTGGTGGCTGAAGAGGATCGCCTCCACCTCGATCCCGTTCATGGTGATGATCCGGCACCGGGTGTACGGGTCGCAGCGGTCGGGGTCGATGGGCGGCACATCGAGCTCGCGCCAGTTGCGCAGCTGCCGGTCCAGCGGGATGCCCCGCTGTTCCAAGGGGTTGAAGGTCACGAAAGCACTCCTCGATCGGGGTGAGATGGCGCAGTACCCCCGCCGTCGGTCGCCATGCCGACGGCCGGGCGCCCTCCGCCATGTTTCGCCCGTCCGGCCGCATCAGCCACCACACACGCCCACACAGGCACACCCGCCCCACGTTCGGGCACTTCCCTGGGCTGTCTGGCGGCACTCGGGGTGCGCTCCGCGCCTCGCACCGCCACGGGATCGAGAAAGGGAGCCGTGGCACGCGTGCGCCGTGGATCGGGGGTTACTCGTGTGGCGGCAATCGGGGGCCCACCACCTCGGAGGTGAAGGCATGACGACCTCTTCCCGGTCCACCATGGAGACCCATCCCGACATCCTCGACATGCGCCGCCGCCACGAGATGGCGGAACGTGCGTCCACCAGCTCCCAGGGGCAGGCCATCGAGACGCTGGCCCTGCTCACGGGCCTGTATCTGGCCGCGTCGCCGTGGATCGCGGGGTTCAACGGTCTGACCACCCTGGCCGTGAACAACCTGATCCTGGGCATCGCCTACGCCGTGCTGATGAGCGGCGGCTTCGGGCGTGCCTACGAGCGCACGCACAGCATGGCCTGGGCCTGCTGCGCGCTGGGCCTGTGGACGATCATCTCGCCCTGGGCCGTGGCCGGCGACGTGAGCACGACGCGGTCCATCGTGAACAACGTCATCGTCGGCGTCATCGCCCTGCTGCTGGGGCTGGCCGCCAGCGCGGCGGCCCGGTCGGCGGACAAGTCGTCCTCCGGGCGTCGCGGCATGCCCGCCGGCTGACTCCGGCCGTCACCAGCGCCCTGGGGGCTCCACCGCGGTGAGGGCCTCCAGGGCGCCGCCTTGTCCGGAACCCCGTCAGCGGGTGCCGTCCGCGCCGGGCTGCCGGGGGGCCGCGGCCACCGGCGGCGCGGCGGCGTCGGACTGCTGGAGCTCGGCGAGGAGCTGGTTCCGTCCGGCCAGCAGCTCCGTGAGGATGCGCCGGGCGGCCCGCAGCAGTTCGGCGACGTCGCCGCCGGCGAGCGCGTAGCTGACGGTCGAGCCCTCCCGGATGGAGACCACGATGCCCGCGCGCCGCAGGACCGCCAGCTGCTGCGACAGGCTGGACGGTTCGATCTCGATGTCGGCGAGCAGGTCGCGGACCTGGACCGGTCCGTGTTGCAGAAGTTCCAGCACCCTGATGCGTGCCGGGTGCCCGAGCATGCGGAAGAACTCCGCCTTGGCTTGATAAAGGGGAACTTGCATCACGCTCTTCCTGCCGGTCCGTAGGTGCGTCTCCCACGACGCGACGGGCCCGGAGGCCCGGTCGCGCCATGGGGGTCCCGCTCATCTTGCTGGGCCCGGGCGGCCGGCGTTCACGAAGTGCGGCCCTCTCCAAGTGATGACTTGAAGAAGTCTTCAACTTGTGGGCGCGCGGCGGCCCGGAGCGGTCGCGGGTTCAGACCTCGAGCTGTTCCTCGAGCCGCTTGAGCTGGTGGCGGGCCATGGCGAGGTTGGAGCGGGCCTTGTCCAGGACGAGGTACAGGAACAGTCCGTTGCCGCTGCGCCCGGCGACCAGCCGGATGACGTGGTACTGGTTGTTCAGCGTGATCAGGATGTCCTCCACCGCGCCCTTGAGGCCGAGGTGCTCCATGGTCCGCACCTTGGCGCGGATGACGTCCGTGTTCCCCGCGGCGGCGACGTTCAGGTCCAGGTCCTTCCCCCCGCCGAGGGTCCCGAGGGCCATGCCGCTGGTGTAGTCGACCACCGCCGCGCCCAGCGCCCCCTCGATCCCCGCCATCATCTCCTTCAGCGTCACTTCCACGTTCGCCATCTGCGCCTCCCCTTGTCGGTGCTCTGGCGGGCGCCGGTTCCGGGCCCGCGAACGAGACCGTAGGACGGTCGGAGGGGGCCGGGAGGTGCCCTGCGCGGGAACGACACCGACCGATCGGAAGATATGAAGAACGGATCGCCCGACGATCACGGCTGACCGGCCGGTGCCCGCCTCGCCACGCGGGGGCGCCGGACCGGGTTCGCCCCGCCGACGGTCCACGGCGACCGCCGGAGGTGGTCCGTGCGGGCCCGGTCAGAGTGTGCGGACGGGGCGGGCCGGGTTGCCGACGGCCACGACGTCCGCCGGGACGTCCTTGGTGACGACGGCACCGGCCCCGATGACGGAGTTGTCGCCGATGGTGACGCCGGGCAGGACGATGACGCCGCCGCCGAGCCAGACGTTGTCGCCGATGACGATCGGCCGCGCGGCCTCCAGCTTGTCCCGGCGGGGCCCGGGTTCCAGCGGGTGCGTCGGGGTGAGCAGCTGGACGCCTGGGCCGATCTGGCAGTCCTCGCCGATGGTGATGGCCGCGACGTCCAGGGCGGTCAGGTTGTAGTTGACGAAGGTCCGGGCCCCGACGGTGATGTTGCCGCCGTAGTCGACGTGGAGCGGCGGCCGGACCTGGGCCTCCTCCCCCAGCGACCCGAGCAGTTCGGCGAGGATCGGCCGGGCCGCCTCGGCGTCCTCGGCGAACGCCGCCTGGTAGCGGGCGGCGAGGCGCACGGCCCGCTGCTGCCTGCGGGCGATCTCCGGGTCGTCGGCGATGTAGAGGTCACCCGCCCGCATGCGCTCCAGCTGGCTGCGCGGGTCGTCGGCGAAGTGGTCGCTCGGCATGCGGGCGAGCGTACGCGGTGTTCTGATCGGCGGGCCGGGCCGACGGGACGCGAGGGGCGCACGGGGCCGGCGGGGCGGTGGATATGTCCGGCACAACCGGGTACTCGGCGCCGGATCTCACGGCAGCCGGCACGGGTCGCCGGCCGGCCGTCGCCGGCAGGAAGCAGAGGAACGATAGGTATGAGCCAGCCCAACCCCCTCAAGCGGGCGGCGGACAAGGTCACCGAAGCCGTCCAGGGCGCCGGCGCGGGCCCGGAGGAGGGAATCCCCGGCAAGCCCGCCCCGCAGTCCCCGACGGTCGCGGAGCCGACCGAGCCGCGTGAGCCCCTGCCGCCGAAGCCCGACCAGAGCGGGCCGGACACGATGTCGCCCACCGGCCAGGCGACGGGGGCGGCCCGGGCTCGCATGGCCCAGTCCGGCGCCTACCTGACCGACGCCCAGGGGGTCCGCCGCCACGACACCGACCACTCGCTCAAGGCCGGCCCGCGCGGCCCGGTCCTGCTCCAGGACCACCATCTGCGCGAGAAGGTCATGCACTTCGACCACGAGCGCATCCCGGAGCGGGTCGTGCACGCGCGCGGCGCGGCGGCGCACGGCGTCTTCAAGAGCTACGGCACGGCGTCCTCGGTGTCGAAGGCGGCGTTCCTGGCGCCGGGCGTGGAGACGCCGGTGTTCGTGCGCTTCTCCACCGTGCTGGGGTCGCGCGGCTCCGCCGACACCGTGCGCGACACACGCGGTTTCGCGACGAAGTTCTACACCGAGGAGGGCGTCTTCGACCTCGTCGGCAACAACATCCCGGTGTTCTTCATCCAGGACGCGATCAAGTTCCCGGACGTCATCCACGCCGGCAAGCCGCACCCGGACCGGGAGATCCCCCAGGCGCAGAGCGCGCACGACACCTTCTGGGACTTCGTCTCCCTGCACACCGAGGCCACCCACCACACCCTGTGGAACATGTCCGACCGTGGCATCCCGCGCTCGTACCGCATGATGGAGGGCTTCGGTGTCCACACGTTCCGGCTGGTGGCCGAGGACGGCTCCACGACGCTGGTGAAGTTCCACTGGAAGCCGAAGCTCGGTGTCCACTCGCTGGTGTGGGAGGAGGCGCAGATCGCGGGCGGCGTCGACCCGGACTTCCACCGCCGTGACCTCGCCGACGCCATCGAGGCGGGCGCCTACCCGGAGTGGGAGCTGGGCATCCAGACCTTCCCCGACACCCCCGACCAGATGTTCGAGGGCATCGACCTGCTCGACGCGACGAACCTCGTGCCCGAGGAGCTGGCCCCGGTGCAGCCGATCGGGCTGCTCACGCTCAACCGCAATCCGTCGAACTTCTTCGCCGAGACCGAGCAGGTCGCCTTCCACGTCGGCCATCTCGTCCCCGGTATCGACGTCACCGACGACCCGCTGCTCGCGGGGCGCCTGTTCTCGTACCTGGACACCCAGATCACCCGGCTGGGCGGCCCGAACTTCGCACAGATCCCGATCAACCGGCCGCACGCGCCGGTCAACGACATGCACCGCGACGGCTTCCACCAGGACGCCGTGCACCGCGGTGTCGCCCCGTACCGGCCCAACTCCCTCGACGGGGGCTGCCCGTTCCTGGCCGGCGCGGACAACGGCGCGTACATCGAGACGCCGGTGGTGGTGCCGGAGAGCACGAAGGTCCGCGAGGCGCCCGAGTCGTTCTCCGACCACTTCAGCCAGGCGCGCCGGTTCTGGCTCAGCATGAGCGCCATCGAGCAGGAGCACATCGTCGGCGCGTACACGTTCGAGCTCGGCAAGTGCTACGAACAGGCCGTCAAGGAGCGGACGTTGCAGACGCTCGCCAACATCGACCCCGGCCTGTGCGCACGTGTCGCGCAGGGCCTGGGGCTGCCGGCGCCCGAGGCGACCGTGCCGCTCGCCGACGTCGAGCCGAGTCCGGCGCTGTCCCAGGTCGGGCAGGTCTGGCCGACCGACGGGCGGCTCGTCGGCATCGTCACCGCCGAGGGCGGCGACCTGGACGGGGTGCGGTCGGTGCGTGAGGCGGTGCTCGGCGCGGACATGGTGCCGCTGGTCGTCGCCCCCTCCGGCGGCACGCTGGGCTCGGACGACGACGCGGTGACCGTGCAGCGGACGTTCGTGACCGCGCGGTCCATCGAGTTCGACGCGCTGCTGGTGGCGGGCGCGCCGACCGCCGGGGACGACGCCCACGGCTCCCGTGACGCGAAGGCGCTGCCCTCCGGCCCGCGGGCGGGCACCGACCCGCGCGTGGTGCAGCTGCTGGCCGAGGCGTTCCGGCACGGCAAGGCGATCGGCGTGTGGGCGGGCGGGGAGGCGGCCCTGGAGGCGGCCGGCATCCCCGTCGACGCGCCGGGTGTCGTGGTCGGTGCCGACGGTCCCGCCACGCTGGAGCAGGTTCGGGAACTGATGGGCGCGCACCGTGTCTGGGAGCGGTTCACCACGACCGTCTGAGTGACGCGGGCGTCCACGCGGACGCCTGAACGCGTGGGGCGAGGCGGACGGCTGAACGCGAAGGGCGAGGAGATCTTCTCCTCGCCCTTCTCAACGTATAGCCCACCAGGGGGCTTGCGGCAAGGCCCCCATGGGGACGCAGAATCGTCGCTCGTTGCCACTGCCTGCGGAAATGAGGGCTCGACGTGCTTGTGGTGTTGTCGGCGTACCAGCGGTCCACCCGACCGGGCGGGGCGCCCGTGCCGGGGGTGGCGCGATGAGCGGGCGTCTGGTGGTGGACCTTCGGGACGTCGACGCGACGGGGCTCGCCGAGGCCGGCGGCAAGGGCGCCCACCTGGGCGAGCTGTCCCGGATCGACGGCGTGCGGGTGCCGGCCGGGTTCTGTGTGACGACGCACGCCTTCCGGCGGATCATGGCGGAGGTGCCCGAGGCCGGGGAACTGCTCGGCCGGCTGTCCCGCGTGGACGACGGCGACCGGGAGGAGGTCCGTTCCCTCGCCGCCCGGCTGCGCCGGGTCATCGAGGCGGCGCCCCTCCCGGAGGACGTGGCGGGGGCGGTCACCGGCGCGCTCGCCCGGCACG